>Ga0187859_10001966_pt1 | contig 12972 bp, 8 predicted proteins | sample June2016WEW_10_1_2_FD_133019 | JGI IMG/M metagenome (GOLD analysis project Ga0187859, IMG submission 133019) | Peatland microbial communities from SPRUCE experiment site at the Marcell Experimental Forest, Minnesota, USA - June2016WEW_10_10 | ecosystem: Environmental > Terrestrial > Soil >...
AGTCCCAGTTGGAAGCGACTTTCAGGTGAACTTTCGCCGGGCCGGGACCGACATGATAGGTAATCGGCAGACCGCCGCGCCATTCCTCCGGCGCAACCGGACCCTGCAAAGCCGAAAGCAAAGGCAGAGCATCTCCCCAGGAAATCGGCAGCACGGGAATCTTTGTAAGGGTCTTGGCGTCTTTGATGTCGAGGCGCTTGGCGTCCGCAGTAGCGCCAACTCCGGGCGTTAGAGGATCTCCAGGATAATCCGTGTCCATGACGCTGCCGCGTTGCACGCCTTCGCGCGGTCTCCACCCACCCTTCGGATAATCGTCGCCGTTGAAAAATCCGTCGTCCTTGGGGTCGGAATAAATGATGCAGCCGATGGCGCCATGCTCCGCTCCCACCTTGGGCTTGATGCCGCGCCAGCCTTGGCCGTAGCGCGCGATCACGATCGCACCCTTGACCGAAATCCCCAGCCGGTCAAGCTGCTCGTAATCTTCCCGATTGCCGTAGTTCACATACACGAGCGGAGCGGTCACGTCGCCGTCGATGGAATACGCGTTGTAGGTCGGCAACTGCTCGGCGGTTTGGCTGGAAGTCGGATCGCCGGGGACCGCGGGTTCCTGGAGCTTGGCGCGGAACTTCGTCGGCTCGATCAACTCGACTATGCGCTCCTTCGGCGTTGGAAAGAGCACCTGAAACGTCTCGATGTGGGCGTCGAATCCCCATTCTTTGAACTTGGAAAGAATCCACTCGGAGTTCTCCTTGTCATAAGGAGACCCCACGTGATGCGGACGCGCGCTCAGCCGCTGCATATTCTGCCGCAAATTCTCAGGCACAATCCCGGCCTGAAGTTTCTTTTCCCAATCGCGCTCTTGATTGGCGGATCGCGACGAGTAACCGGAGAGGCGGGACGCCTCGGGGGTTGCGGCGGGCGATTGTGCAAAAGCAAATTGGGCAAAATTCAAATGGGCGATGCCGATCATCGCAAGACAGGCGAAAAAAGAGCGCAATGAAGTCAAAGATCCTCCTCGGGCAGCAAGGAAGTTTACACCCTGCCGGGCTTCGTTGCGCTGGTTGACTCTCAACGGGAAGCAGATCGGTCAGATGGATTGTGGCCGCGACACGACTCTATCGAGAAGGATTTCTGCGGAACGAACTTTGTGGAAGGGCAATTCGTTGTGCTGGAGATGTTGCGGGGCTAATCCTTCAGCGGCACCATGGTTTGATCGCCACGGCAAAACGTCGCCACCTTCACCAGACGACCTTCGCCTTGCGGCATGGTCATCACCGGTCCGTAGCAATACACGGCGTGCCCGGTCTCCGCGAAATACCAGCGGCCTCCCTTTTTCTTGGCCGATTGTTGTTGGGTGGGAGTAGCTGAGACCTGAGCTGGTGGCGCCAGCCGGGGCACAGGAAGAGACAAGACGAGCGCTAGGGCCAACGCTTTCATAGTAGGGTCTCGCTCGCATCACGGCCACCACAGAAGGCCGCGTTTCACAGAACCTTTTCTTTTTGATTAGTACTGTCGGTACAACTCGGGATTGATCGCGAGAATGATCGCTAGATCACGCCCGTCGAGCGCCGCACATCTTCTAAATCCGCAGCTGGCTTCTCCGGGAGCGCCTTCATGGCGTGCGCCGATTTCCCCGGCCGTTTTGCCGACCTATCGGATCCCTTTGCCCCCGCAGCGGGAGCGCCTAAATCCGTCTTCTTGTGGATCTGCTTGCCGTCGTCGCGCGCCAGTTTGTCTTTCAGCGCGGCTAACTGCGTGCTGTCTTTCAACATCTCGCGGATCAGGCCCCGTTGCGCTTCAATCGTCTGCCCCTGCTCGAACACGAGCGCGGTCAAAATGCCGTAGGAGACGACGAACAGAAGCACCAGCAGCGGCGTAATGGCTGTCGCTCGCGATGGGTTCAGAGCTTTACATTCCGCGCTGTAAGTGACGGTCAAAGTGCCCCCAAATCGCCCCGTACGCTCCGGGCTTCCTGCCTAAGAACAGTGCATCTGGGAAACCATATGCCAGGAGTGCTGTAAGCGCTTGGTGGGAATGGGTTTAACTGGAGGAGAGTGGAACTGGCTCGGTTCGAGGGTGCAAGGCTCTGCACTTTATGAGTAACCAAACCTGCGTCACACGCACCCGCCCGGCCCCAGGAATCGCCCGAGACATCGCCCGAAACATGGCGTCAGACAAGGGTTTCGGGTCTGCGCGCGATTTACTCTGAAACCATGAAACCTTGGCTTCGATTTCATTTGACCGCAACATTCGGATAGTCCGCGCGCCGCGCCGCGCCTATGTTACCCGCATGGCCACCAATGCGATACTTTCAGAGGAAGAAACAATGCCGCGAACCTCCCCACAAACCTCAGCCCAGATGGCCGTTCAATCCAACGCCCGCCGATGGGAAGCCGTTGCCGCCCGCGACGCCGCGCACGACGGAGCTTTCGTCTTCGCGGTTTCGAGCACTGGAATCTTCTGCCGTCCGTCGTGTCCGGCCAAACGCCCCCGCCGCGAAAACGTGAACTTTTTCGACAACGCCCAGCAAGCCGAACAATCCGGTTATCGCGCCTGCCTGCGCTGCCGTCCCAAGGCGGTTGACGGAAACCCGCAATCCGCCCTGGTGCGCGGCGTGTGCCGCTACATCGAGCAGCACCTCGAAGACCGCCTGACGCTCGCCATGCTGGCCCAGCAATTCCGCCGCAGCCCGTTCCACCTGCAACGCACTTTCAAATCCGCGCTGGGAGTCTCGCCCAAGGCCTATATCGACACTTGCCGTCTTCGCCAGGTCAAACAAAATCTCCAGGCCGGACACGACGTGACCACCGCCCTCTACGCCGCCGGATATGGCTCCAGCAGCCGCCTCTACGAACGCACCGCCAAGCAGCTCGGCATGACCCCCGACAAGTACCGCCGTGGCGCGGTAGCAGCGGTGATCCGTTATACGGTCGCCCGTTCTCCTCTAGGCCGCATGTTGATCGCCGCCACCGACAAAGGCATTTGCTCGATTCAGTTCGCCGATGAATCTGCGAAAGACGACGCGCAACTCGTGCAGGGCCTGATCCGCGAGTTTCCCTTCGCCGTTCGCCGCCAGGACGATGCCGCAATGAGCGAATGGCGGCAAAGCCTCACCAACCTCATGCAAGGACGAGAAGCCCATCCTTCGCTCCCGCTAGACATTCGCGCCACCGCCTTTCAGCGCCGAGTCTGGGAATCCCTGCAAAAAATTCCCCGCGGAGAAACCCGCTCCTACAGCGCCGTAGCCAAGAAGATTGGCATGCCCAAAGCCGCGAGAGCCGTAGCCCGGGCCTGCGCCACCAACCCTGTAGCTGTCGCCATCCCCTGCCACCGAGTAATCCGCGAAGACGGCGATCTGGGCGGCTACCGCTGGGGCATCGAGCGCAAAGAGCAGTTGCTGGCGCTGGAGAAACGGGTTGGAGCGTAGGGCCACACTCGCTGCGAAGCGGGTAGCGAGAAGTTCGGATGGGACCCTCCAGTATCGGAACAGACCGCCAAACCTAGCCGGCGCGGTCGAATCACTGCCAGCGAACGCTGGCTCGCGCTATATTGGGTAAAGATCCCTTGAAAAGCTTCCTCCATCACTACTTGGCGTTCGTTCCGGTTCTTTGTCTTGTGTTGCTGTCGGCGTGCAATCGCGGCGGCGAACGCGCGCTGGAAACCGCCTACGTTTCCGGCGTGCAGGCCATTCTGCGCGACCATGTGGCCGCGGTGTACGAGAAAACGGGAGTGGTCAAGAACGGCGACCGCGTCGAAGTGCTCGAACATGACCGCCACTTCGTCAAAGTGCGCACCGCAACCGGCGCGATCGGATGGGTCGAGCAGCGCAACCTGGTCAGCCAGCAGATCTACGATCGGATCCAGAAGCTGACCGCGGACAACCAGAAAGATCCCGTGCAGGCGCAGGGCACGACCCGCAACGACACCAACCTGCACGTCGAACCGGGACGCGACACCGAACATCTCTATCAGATTTCCGCGGGCGAGAAGCTGTCGCTGTTAAAGCGGGGTACGGCCGAAAAGCCGGGTGCGGTCGCACCGGCGACGCGGGCGGCGGCGATGGCTACTCCACCGAATGACGAAAAGAAACCGCCGGCACCGGTGACCGCTGTTAGGGTAAGCGAAGATTGGTGGCTGGTGCGCGACTCCCACAACCGGGTGGGTTGGGTGCTCGGACGCATGATCGATATCGACGTCCCACTCGACATCGCGCAGTACGCGGAAGGCCAGCGCATTGTCGCGGCGTTTGTGCTGAACCAGGTGCAGGATGGAGACAAGAAAGTCGCGGAGTATCTGACCGTCCTCACCGAACCGAAAGACGGCCTTTCGTTCGACTTCAACCAGATTCGCGTCTTCACCTGGAACGTCAAGCGCCATCGCTACGAGACCGCCTACCGCGAGCGTTTGGAAGGCGTGCTGCCAGTAACCGTTTCGCAGGAAAACTTCGACAAGGAAGGCACGCTGCCGGTGTTCGCGGTTCGCGTGCAGGACGACAAAGGCGGCGTCAGTGAGCGCAAGTACAAGCTGAATACGCCCATCGTGCGCCGCGTGCTGGCTCCAGGAGAACAACCGGTGCGAACGGTTGCGCGGAAAGCGGAGAGCGGAAAACCGAAGCGGCGACGGAAGAAAAAACCTTGAACCGCAGACGCTGGGAGCGGAGAAAAAGCAGGTCCTTCGCTTCGCTCAGGATGACAAACTTTTTTGGATCACGAGTAGAACTCGGCGATGCTCTCGACCACCCAGCCAATCTCGGCCTCGGTCAGCTCCGGGAACATCGGCAAGGCCAGCACATCCTGCGCGGCTTGCTCGGCGACGGGTAGGTCCCCAGCCTTCAGTCCGAGATAGGAAAACGCTGGCTGCAGGTGCAGCGGCAGCGGGTAGTAGACTTCCGATCCAATGTTCCGATCCGCGAGAAACTTGCGCAGTTCGTCGCGACGCTGGGCGCGAATCACGTACTGATGAAACACATGCGTCGCCTGCGGGCTCCGCGCCAGCAACCGCACCGGCGCTTTGCCGTTGTTTGGCGCGACCTGTTTGGAAGTCAGCCCAGATTCGGCAAACCGCTGATCGTACGTCGCGGCGTGCTGCTGGCGGCTCCGGTTCCACTCCGCGATGTGTGGCAGCTTCACACGCAAAACTGCCGCCTGAATTGCGTCCATGCGTCCGTTCCATCCAAACTCGTCATGGTAGTAGCGCCGCGGACTGCCATGGTTGCGGAGTTGCCGCATGTGTTCGGCCATCCGAGGACAGGTCGTTGTGACGATGCCCGCGTCTCCGTAGGCACTCAAGTTCTTGGTGGGATAGAAGCTGAACGCGGCAGTGACGCCAAGCGAGCCCGCGGCGCGACCGCTCCACTCGGCTCCAATCGCCTGCGCGGCGTCCTCGACGATGGCGACTTCGAACTCCTGAGCGATCCGGTCGAACTTGTCCATGTTGGCGCATTGTCCATAAAGATGCACGGGAAGGATGGCGCGAAGATTCTCGGGCCGTTTTGCACGCAGAGAACGGCCGACCAGCGTCGCATCGAGATTCAACGTGCCGGGATCGACATCCACGAAGAACGGGGTTGCGCCTGCCCGCACAATCGCGCTGGCCGAGGCAAAAAAGCTAAATGCGGTGGTGATGACCGAGTCTCCAGGCTTAACGCCGGCGGCGACCAGCGCCAGCCACAGAGCTTCGGTTCCCGAGGCGCAGCCGACGGCATGCGCCGCTCCGGTGAGCGTGGCTATCTCACGTTCGAGCGCCTCGACCTCGGGGCCGAGAATGAAGCTCTGCGAATCGCACACGCGCGCGATGGCCGCCAGCGCTTCCTCGCGCAGGCCCTCGTACTGTCGGCGCAAGTCAAGCAGCGGAACCGACGCGGGCGCATTTTGCCGTGGCGATTTCACCGGCGGCGGCGTTACCGGCGACTTTAACGGCAATGAGAGACTCGACTTCACAACAAGATTTTAGCAGGCGCGGCGGGTGGGCAGGTCTTAGCCGCGATCTGCCATGTTGCGAGCTAGCATTCCGCGACTAGCTGCGCAGCATGATCTTTGGCAGAGCGGGCGCGGCAGGCACGCGGCCTTCCCGTCTTTCCACCGCCATCCGGCAATCATCGAGGTACCGGCGCCAGGGGGCCAAGTCGGTGCGCAGACGTTCGAGATCGAGATTGGGAAACGAGTTCTCCGCGCCGTTGAGGTTGCGCAGGGCTCGCTCCAGAACCGAGCGCGCGCCGACATGGTTGCCCGTGGACTGATGATGAAAAGCGACCGCCAATTGAACCATGCCCTGAATGTGGAGGCGGAGATGCCGGCGCAAAGGCTCGTCGCGAGGGATGGAGCGCCAGGCGTCCTCCAACACTTCATGGGCGTCATAAAAGTGGGCGCGGTTGAAGAGATCGAGGCCGTGGTTGATATCGCCGTCCATAGGCAGAAAAGCGCAGACCATAAAAGCGGGCCTCCGACAGCGAGGCCCGCTGGTTGAAGCGATCGGCGCGGGGTCTAGAAAATGTACCGCAGCCCCAACTGCAATATGCGAGCCCCAGAGGCTTCCCCGTTCGGTCCCAGGTCAGAAGTGATGTTACCGAAGGAGGAGGGGTTGATGAGCTGTGCAGTGTTGTTTGCGCCCGGATTGGCAAAGTTGACGTGATTGAACACGTTGATCGCGTCCGTGCGGAACTGCAGCCTGTGGCCTTCCCAGGGCATCTTAAAGTCCTTCAGCAAGGCCAAATCCAATCTCCAGAGCCCCGGACCCGTGACTACATTGCGAGTGCCAGGACCGCCCGCGATCGGGGCCGTAAATGCCCCGAGGGCGTTTGTTTCGTTGGAGAAGAACTGGACCGTGCTGGGCGCGCCTGCACCCTGAGAAACCAGATGGATTTTCCCTTTGATGTCTGACTTGTTGCCGATGAATACAGCGGGTTGCGTCTGCGTAAAGTCGATCGTAAACGCTCCGGAGTCGATCTTGAAAGGCGACCCTGTATCCGCCGAAAAGATGCCCGAGAGGCGCCAGCCGCCAATCAATTCGTCCAAAAGTTTGGAAGAGCCGTTCGCGATCCACTTGCCCTGACCGATCGGCAGGCCGTATTCGAAGCTTGAAGATAGGATGTGCCGGTGATCGAAGTCGGAACTGCCGCGACAAACGCGAAGGTTGCGGAGGTCGCAGATTTCCGCGGTAGCAAAATCAATCAAAGCGTTTTGAACGCCGGAATCATTGTCAATGGAGTGAGCGTAGGTGTAGTTCAATTCCATCGTCAGATCGTGCGACAAACGGTGATTCACGCGGACGATCAGAGCGTTATAGCTGGAAGCGCTGTAGTTGCCAATGAAGCCCGCAGCTCCGTCCTGAGCAAGAAGTCCAACGTTCGACGGCAAAAGCCCCTGCTCGATGCCATTCGTACTGAAGCCATGGAAGTCCGCCAGAGTCTGAATCATCGATGAGGTGTCGCCATCGCCGAAGTAAAACCCGGCAAAAGCGACAGCCAGTTGCGTGCACGTTGTGGAGGGAAGTCCAAAAGCGCCGTTGGCCGAAGCGCAGGTCTGGCCAGACTGGGCAAGCGCCGCTCCCATTTGATTTTCGAACCACGGCTGGGTGGTGACACCGGTGAAAGGAACGCCCGCCTGAACCTGCTTCTGCACCGCTCCAAACGCGTTATATAGCGTTTGGCCGGAAGTCGCGTCCTTGAAGTTCAAAGTCTGGGCAGGATCGCCGAGGGCGGGCAATCTGTGGCCTTGCTTGCCGACGTAATCCACCTCGACCAACCATCCTCCCGGCAACTCGCGTTGGATCCCCAGCGTGTAATGGATCTCGTAGGGTGTTTTATAGTTGGGATCGAAGTTAAAGAACGCGCCCTGGCCGAAGCCACCGTTAAAGAACCCGATCGGGAAGCCGTTGGCATCCAGGTTGGGCGTAAACGTGGGGCGTGGCGTTGTGCCAGCCGGAGCCGGAGGGGGCAAGTTCGCGGACAAAGTCGTGCCCGTGCAAGGCGACGGGCATGAGAATCTCGGGTCGGTTGCGAGGTTCCCGTAGTTTACTAGCGGGCTATTGCTGAAAAGGAAGCTGGTTTCATCCAGTTCGAATCCCTGCCCCACCAGGTTATTGTCAAAGTCGATCCCGAAACCGGCGCGGATGCTGGTTTGGCGGTTGCCGAACAGACGGCCGAGCCAGCCGTCGGTGGCACCCGGCGAGTACGCAAGCCCAAGCCGGGGCGCAAAATTGTCGTGCGACGGCTTGTAATATCCCGCGGCGTGATTGGCATTGCCACCAAGGGCGTACGTGATGAATGGAACCGCATTGGGACCGGAGATCCCCTGAGCCGCATCCGCCTGACGGACACTGAAGATGCTCTGCGGGGTTTGGTTCTGGATGGCTTCAAAGCCATTCACTTCCGAGAGAGGGTTATGAAACGTCCAGCGGACACCGTAAGTGAAGGTTAGATCGGAGCGCACCTTCCAGCTGTCCTGCGCGAACGCCTCATACTGCGTGGAGTGGTAGTCGCGGATGGGTACGCCGCCCTGGGGCAACGGGTTCCCAGCTCGATCATAATTGTACCCCGAGGCAACGGCTGCGTACCGTCCCAAGGCCAGAGCGAATACGCGGTCCCATTCCGAAGAGTCTCCATTGAAATCGCCGGGACGCTGGGCCGGGTTAAGGGCAGAGAGGAACCCTCCGATACCAATGGTATCGGAGTTGGTGTCGGTCAAATTCCCGGACTTGAAGATGGTCGGCGAGATCACGCCGCCGACTTGGATCATGTGGTTTCCACGCATCCAACTGAAGGTGTCGCGGGCCTGGTACACCGGAACCACGGGGAACTGCTCGTTCAAACCAAGATACGGATTGCTAAGAACGTAGCCATAGAAACCGTCGAAAAAGCTCAAACTGTTGGGGAAAGTCGGCTTATAGTTGATCGCAAAAGCGTTGACCTGATTGGTTTCACCAAACGACGCCTGGTTGGTCATGGTTGGCGAAATCGTCCAGGTCTCGCCGACGACCCAGGCTCGGGAGTGGTCCACATAGGTCTGGCTGGGGTTTGGATCGCCTGGAAAAATCTGGACGGTTCCTTGACCGTCTAGGCTTCGATCCCGAGTAGCCCGAACGAACATCCGGTGGTTCGTGCTGACCTGGTAGTCCAGCCTGCCAACATACGTGTTTTCGGCAGAGCGTACCGGGGAAACGAAGTAATAACCGGAGGTGTTGAGACCATCCCCGACGGAGTTGTTGTTTGGCGCCGGAACGGCTGTAGTGCCGGCATAGCCGCGCGCTTGGAGGAAACTCAACAACGACTGGTTCGCGCCGACTCCCTGCGGATCCAAGTTTGCGAGAGAGTTCGCGACAGTGGAATTTCCGGTGGGCGTAAGAACCGTATTGCCGCTTCCGTTGACGTAGTAGAGCTGGCCGTTATAGAAGGCTGGCACCGGCACGACATCGTAGTTCTGTTGGGGCGCAACCTGGCGCAGACCGTTGTAGGAAAAGAAAAAGAAGAGCTTTTTCTTGAGGATGGGACCGCCGACGTCGCCGCCGAATTGATTCCGGATCAACTGCGGGTTCGGGATTCCCTGGAGATTATTGAAATAGTCGTTGGCGGTGTAGTCGGTAGTGCGGTTGTACTCAAACAACTGGCCGTGGAACTTATTCGTGCCGCTCTTGGTGACGAGCTCCATTTGTCCGCCGGCGCTATGGCCGTAGGTGGCATCGTCGCCGGTGGTGGTGATTTTAAACTCCTGAATGGAATCGAGCGGGGTATTAATGGTACTCGTGAAGGCAAACCCGCCTCGCTGGTCGTTCACATCCAGACCATCCAGCGTAATGTTGGTCTGGTCGGAGCGGGTTCCAGTCACGGCGCCGTTACTGGTTGAACCGGAGTTGTCGCCGGGGACAACGCCGGGCGCGAGAGATAGGTAGTTCGCCGCGTTGTTGACCAGAATATTCGGCAGATCCTGAACCCGGTCGCCGTCGATATTCGATCCGATGGTGGCGTCGGTCGTGTTCAGCGTTTCGGCCGCGGCGGCGGTGACTTCAACGGTAACCTTGGCATCGCCGACTTGCAGCTGTGCGTTTCGGGTTTCCTTGGTGCCGACGTTCAGAGTGATCTGGTCGAGAACCAGGGTCGAGAAACCGGCCTTGGAAAACGCGAGCGTGTAGTTGCTGTTCGGCGGAATGTTGGAGAAGTCGTAGACACCGATTCCGTTGGTTGTCTTCGTCATCGAAAATCCGATCAAAGGGTTCTCAAGACTCACGGTGACGCCTGGCACGACGGCCCCGGACGGATCAGTCACCACGCCCGTTACGCTGGAATTGTCCTGCGCACTCGCAGGCACTGCCGCGAACCCGAGCACCAGCATCGCGAACAAACACACTACGAAGAAATTCAAGCAAGTCCGCTTCATGTGTAACACTCCCGTTCTTGTGGCCTCAGCCAAGAGTCAAATTCACCAAAGCTTTTTGGTTTTGAAAATAGCGACATGGTACACCGTTGCGCCCGGACGCGATACTCTAAAACGATGTTCATCGCCGGTAATTATCTTCCAAAAATGGGATAGTGGCTCGCCGCGCCCATCAGAAAGAGCATGGGGAACGAGAGCACGAAGTTGGCGCGGGAAATCAGAAACGCCTGCCGGGCCAAATACTGCGCCTTGTCTGGAATCGGAGTGCCGTTGGCGGCGTTGTCGGTGGTCCAGCGGATGATTTTCTTTTGCGCGCGCCAGATGATTCCCCAGACGTTCAACATCATCACCCAGCCCATGCCGCCGCCGAGGCCGATGGCGAGCAGGCGGTTGCCCTCCCAGCCGTGATCGTTGAGGCGTAGGAACAGCCACGAAGCGGCGAGCACGATGACGGTGTAAAGCACCGCGAGCACCGGTCCTTTGTCGAGCACGCCTTTGCCGGGAACGGTGCACGCATACATGAGGGCCCAGGCTACGGTCCAGATGCCGAAGAAGGTTCCCATCGCGACGCCGGAAGTTGCCTGCGACGTTGCGTCGGCGTTTCTGGCGTCGGAGGCGACGATGCTGCCCCAGTAGGCTAGGCCGGTGAGCACGGTGAGCACCGATCCCCAGCGAAACCACCACAGTGTGCGCGACATGAGGTTGGGAAGGATCTTGCTCTTGGTTGCGGGGTCGAGTTCTTTCATGAACGGGACGTTGACGAGATTGAAGAAGTACAGCAGGCCGAGCCAGGCCACGCCGCCGAGAAAATGCAGCCAACGAAACAGCATCAGGAGATTTGTGTTGAAGTCGGTGGGCAAGTTGAGGTTGGGCAAGAGTAGGGCTCCTTCTGAAACTCGGCACTGGAAGTGCCGATTGTAGACGGCTAACGGGGGAAAAGAAACCCGGTTCGGGTTGGGGCAGTTGGTGCAGCTTGACAAAACATCTACCACAAAGGGCACGAAGGTACACGAAGGAAAAACGACAGCCTTCGTGGCACTTCGTGTCCTTCGTGGTTGCGGGGTTTGCTGCGGTCGCATGGTCAATGAAACCGCCTCCCGGAGCCGAAAGCGCGGCGGAAGTGAATTCTTGCGCGGGAAGTTGAAAAGTGCGCGACAAGGCCGTATTGTAGGAGCCAACAATAATAATGAAGAGAGCTGCGGCCTGATCGCCTTCGCTTCGGCTCGGGGCGCAGCATCGAATCTATAAGGAGATCGGCAAATGGAAGCCAAGCCGGCACAGCAGAATATTCAAGATTCCTTCCTCAACAACGCGCGCAAGGAACGGAACAACATTACGATCTACCTGGTCAGTGGCGTGAAGCTCACGGGGCGGATCCGGTCGTTCGACAAGTACTCGGTGGTGCTCGAAACCAGCAACCAGGAGCAGCTCATTTTTAAGCATGCGATTTCGACGGTGGTCATCACGCGCGGTGGCCATATTCACGCCGAGGCAAGGCCGGTCGCGGCGCATGCCGAGGCGGAGATTCCAAACGCGGCTTCCGGTACCGAGGGATGAAGTGAGTTGGCTTGCGCCGAGATGAGTCCACAATGAGCGGCCGCGGCCGATCGCGGGGAAGTTCGCGGAACGAGGCGAAGGCGGTGGAGAATCCATCGCAGCAGCAGGAGCGGGCGTTCCTGGTGGGGGTGGAGTTTCGCAGCCAAGGGCGCGCGGCCAGAAAGAAATCGGCCAGCCTCACGCGGGGCGCGCAGGCGGCGCGCGATCATGCGGCGAGCGCGGGCGCCTCTTCATCGTCGTCGTCTTTTTCGTCGTCATTGCCGGCGGATTCGCCGGATTTGCAGCCTGATTTCACCTCCCCCGATTTCACTTCCGAAGATTCGCTCGACGAGATGCGGACCCTGGCCACGAGCGCGGGGGCACAGATTGCGGGCGAGTTTACGCAGCGCAAGGATCGTCCCGATCCGGCGACGCTGATCGGCAAAGGCAAGCTGGAAGAGATTGCGGGCGCGGCGGCCTCGGTCTCCGCCGATGTGATTCTGTTCGATCACGATCTCTCGCCATCGCAGCAGCGCAACATCGAAGCTGTGGTTCACACGCGCGTCATCGATCGCACGCAGCTGATTCTCGACATCTTTGCGCGGCACGCGCGCACGCGGGAAGGTCAGTTGCAGGTGGAACTGGCGCAACTGGAATACATGCTTCCACGACTGGCGGGGCGGGGCGTGGAGATGTCGCAACTGGGCGGCGGCATCGGAACGCGCGGACCGGGCGAGACGCAACTCGAGACCGACCGGCGGAAGATTTACCGGCGGGTGCGGCATGTGAAACAGCAGATTGAAAATGTGCGGCGCATACGGGCGCAGCAGCGGCAGCGGCGGGAGTCGGTTCCGGTGGCTCTGGTGGCGCTGGTCGGCTATACGAACGCGGGGAAGTCGACGCTGTTCAATGTGCTCACCAAGTCGAAGGTGCTGGAATCGTCGCGGATGTTCGCCACGCTCGATCCGACGATTCGCGGGGCGGAGCTGCCATCGAAGCGCAAGATTCTGTTCTCGGACACGGTCGGTTTCATACGGCATCTGCCGCATACGCTGGTGTCGGCGTTCCG
>Ga0187859_10001967_pt1 | contig 12970 bp, 12 predicted proteins | sample June2016WEW_10_1_2_FD_133019 | JGI IMG/M metagenome (GOLD analysis project Ga0187859, IMG submission 133019) | Peatland microbial communities from SPRUCE experiment site at the Marcell Experimental Forest, Minnesota, USA - June2016WEW_10_10 | ecosystem: Environmental > Terrestrial > Soil >...
TGAGTCCCGGCAAGACGCAACGCGGCTTTTTCTCTCCTTGCGTGGGATGCCGCTGACAAGACAATGGGTCTGGCATCTGGTAAAGATGGCGAACTCCGGAGCAAGCCCGCACCGACTGCGCCACAGTTGCGCCACTCACATGGTCGAACACGGCGCCGATCTGCGCAGCGTGCAGCTGTTGCTCGGTCACGCCGACATCTCCACCACACAGGTCTATACGCACCTGGCGCTCAATCGCCTCAAGGACGTGCATCGCCAGCACCACCCCCGCGCCACGCGGCAGCACGTCGAGGTTGAGTCGCTTTCGATTGCAGGCGCGTCCGCGAATCGCGGTCTGCACCTGGTTTCGAATCCATTACTGCAAGAGACAGACGAAGGCCGGCAGGCCGGCCCGACGGCGAAAGCTGCTAACTCGCTTAGTCCTCATCCCCGCGAAGCGAGAGCTAACTTGCTGCATCTGTCTAAGAATCCTGGTTTGAATTCCGTAACGTCCACTGGCAGCGCAAGCTCCAGCAAGGAGCCTGCATGAGCGCATCTGCTGCTCCCGCCGTCGCAGCCCCGCTAGGAACTCTCGTCTCAGAGTATCTCCGCGTCCTGGCGAATGAGCGCGGCGCGTCGATGCACACCCTGCGCGCTTACCGCCGCGAGCTTGAAGCCTTCGCCGCCTGGATCGCCGAGCAATACGGAAAAGACCAAAGCCCGGAGAGCATTGAACATACCCACATTCGCGCATTTCTCGGCACGCTCTATGACCGCGGCCTCTCCAAGGCCTCGGCCGCCCGCGCACTTGCCGCCATTCGCAGCTGGTTCAAGTGGCTGGCGCGTACCGGGCGTCTCGAACAGAACGCCGCTTCGCTGGTGGCTACGCCCAAGCTGCCCAAACATTTGCCGCGCGTGCCCTCCATCGAGCAGATGAATCGCGTCGTCGAGTCGGTCCGCTCCGACGCCGCCAGTTGGCCCACGCGCGACACCGCGATTCTGGAACTGCTTTACGGCTGCGGCATTCGCAACGCTGAACTTACCGGCCTCAATCTTGATGACATCCACTGGGCCAATGAAGCCATCCTGATTCGCGGCAAGGGACAGAAGCAGCGTTACGTCCCCCTCGGCGACGCGGCGGCCGTGGCGCTCCGCGCTTATCTCGCCGAACGTTCCGCGCGCCTCGCCGCGGCTTCACAGGGTCAAGGCCTTGCAACACCCGCGTTCTTTGTCAATCTGCGACTCCGCGGCTTGGGCAGACCGGGCGGCGAAGCCCGCCTGACGACCCGCTCGGTCGCCCGCATCGTCAAGCGCATCGCCATCTTGCGCGGACTCTCAGGCGACGTCCATCCGCACACGCTGCGCCACGCCTTTGGAACACATCTATTGGAAGAGGGCGCCGACTTGCGCGCCATTCAGGAGTTACTGGGCCACGAGCGCCTTTCAACCACGCAGCGCTACACGCAGCTCACCACCGCACAGTTGACCGTTGTCTACGATCGCACCCATCCAAGAGCGCGCTAGCTAGGCTCGCATTCGGCGAAAGCCGCAACCCGTAGTTCCCCTCGCGGGAGCTACGCTCCGTATTGCTCATCGCTCACCTTTTCCATCCAATCGACAGTCTTGCCATCGAGCATCTCCTGGATGGCGAGATGCGTCATCGCCGTCCCTGGCGCCGCTCCATGCCAATGTCTCTCTCCCGGAGCAAACCAGATGACATCGCCGGGCCGGATCTCCTCGATGGAACCGTCCCAGCGCTGCGCGCGGCCGCAACCCGAGGTGACGATCAGGGTTTGGCCGAGCGGATGCGTATGCCAGGCCGTGCGTGCGCCGGGCTCAAAGGTAACGCTGGCGCCGACAACGCGCGCCGGCTCGGGCGATTCAAAGAGCGGGTCGACGCGGACCGTACCCGTGAAATACTCCGCCGGTCCTTTGCGTGAAGGCTGGCTGCCGCTTCGCTTGATTTCCATGGTTTGAACTCTCCTTAGCTGGATGGTACCGGTCAGCGGCCGGTCATCTTCTCAAGGTGCTCAGGATACCGCGCGCCTTGCACTTCGATCTTCGCCGCGGCGCTCTCGATCTCGCGCAAGTCATCGGCCGAGAGTTCGACTTCGGCTGCCCCGATGTTTTCTTCCATGCGATGTAGCTTGGTTGTTCCAGGAATCGGCACAATCCACGGCTTCTGGGCCAGCAGCCAGGCAAGCGCGATCTGGGCAGGAGTTGATTTCTTCTGAGCTGCGATCTTGCCAAGCAGATCGACCAGCTTCTGGTTCGCAACACGGGCCTCGGGCGTGAAGCGCGGGATCGCGCTGCGGATGTCAGTTTTTTCAAACGTAGTGTTCTCGTTCATTTTTCCCGTCAGGAAGCCCTTGCCGAGCGGACTATAAGGCACAAAGCCGATACCGAGTTCCTCAAGGGTCGGAATGACTTCTGCTTCCGGTGCGCGGTACCACAGGGAGTACTCGCTTTGCAGAGCCGTGACTGGCTGCACAGCATGAGCGCGCCGGATGGTTTTCGGAGCGGCCTCCGACATGCCGAAGTGCTTGACCTTGCCCGCCGCGATAAGCTCCTTCACCGCTCCTGCTACATCCTCGATAGGCACGTCCGGATCAACGCGGTGCTGATAGTAGAGATCGATGACGTCGGTCTTCAGGCGCTTGAGCGAACCTTCCACAGCTTGCTTGATGTGCTCGGGCTGGCTATTGGTCGGCCTCGGTCCGCGGCTTCCGTCGGGATTGATATCGAAGCCGAACTTGGTAGCGATGGCGACCTGCCCGCGAAAGGGCGCGAGAGCCTCGCCGACGAGTTCCTCATTGTTGAACGGGCCGTAGACCTCGGCCGTGTCAAAGAAGGTGACGCCGCGCTCGACGGCGGCGCGAATTACTGCGATCGAGTCCTTCTTTTCAGGAAACGGAGCATAAGAGAATGTCATTCCCATGCAGCCAAGGCCGATCGCCGATACTTCCAGATTGCTCTTTCCCAATTTGCGTTTTTGCATGATTTCTCCTATGACTTGTCCTTTGTAGCACATTTCTTGTTGAATGCTTACTGGTGTTGTTGATGGCATTGACGGCGCTCGGCCAAAGAAGCACTCACAGTCCTGTCATCTTCAATACAGCTTCAGGTAAGCGGGCCCCTTCGAGTTTCAGCCTCGAAGCAGCTTCATCGATCTGTTTGAGATCTTCCTCGTTGAGCTCGATGTTCACGGAGCCAAGATTCTCCTCGAGCCGATGTAGCTTGGTGGTTCCTGGGATCGGTACGATCCATGGCTTCTGTGCCAGCAACCAGGCGATTGCAATTTGTGCCGGCGTTCCGCCTTTGCGTTCCGCTACGGCTTTGACGAGGTCAACCAATACCATATTGGACTTGCGCGCCTCGGGCGAGAAACGCGGTACGATGTTGCGAAAGTCGGTGGGATCGAATTTCGTGTTCTCGTCAATCTTGCCTGTGAGGAACCCTGCGCCGAGCGGGCTGAATGCCACAAACCCGATACCAAGCTCCTCCAGATTTGGCAGAAGCTCCGCCTCCGGACCACGCCAAAACAGCGAGTACTCGCTCTGAACCGCAGTGACGGGCTGGACCGCGTGCGCCCTGCGGATCGTCTGAACCCCGGCCTCTGACATGCCGAAGTGTTTGACCTTACCCTGGGCGATCAACTCCTTGACCGCTCCTGCTACGTCCTCGATTGGTACGCCTGGATCGACACGGTGCTGATAAAAGAGATCGATGTACTCAGTCCGCAGACGCTTCAGGCAAGCGTCTGCTACACGCTTGATATGCTCAGGTTTGCTATTGGTCCCGCCACGGCGTGCGCCAGTCTCAAGATCGATGTCAAAGCCGAACTTTGTAGCAATCACTACCTTGTCGCGGATCGGCTGAAGCGCCTCACCCACCAGTTCTTCGTTGGCAAACGGCCCATAGGCTTCAGCCGTATCGAAATGGGTAACGCCAAGGTCATGAGCGGAACGAATCAATTGGATCATCTCGCCTTTGTCGGCTGCGGGGCCATAAGCCGAGCTCATTCCCATGCAGCCGAGGCCGAGGGCCGAGACTTCCAGATTGCTCTTTCCAAGCTTGCGTTTTAGCATTATCTATCTCCTGAGAATTGTCCGGAACCACCGGCCGTCACTCCGATTTGAGCGAAGCCATATCGATAGAGAAGCGGTACTTTACATCGGACTTGGCCAGCCGTTCATAGGCTTCGTTGACTTTTTGAATCGGAATGACCTCGACGTCGGCGGTAATATTATGTTTGCCGCAAAAATCAAGCATTTCCTGAGTTTCGGGCAGGCCGCCGATGGGGGAGCCGGAGAAGCTGCGGCGTCCGAAGATAAGACCGAACACGGCGACCGGTAACGGCTTATTCGGCGCGCCGACCATAGTGATGTTGCCGTCACGGCGCAGCAGGGCGATGTAGGCATTGATGTCGTGCTCGGCGGCGACTGCGTCGAGGATGAAGTCTAAGCTGCCTGCGTGTTTAGCCATTTCGTTTGCGTCGCGCGAGATAACGACCTCATCGGCGCCCAGGCGCAGAGCATCATCCTTCTTGCTTTGCGATGTGGTGAAGGCGACGGTGTGGGCTCCAAGCGCGTGAGCGAACTTGACACCCATGTGGCCGAGTCCGCCGAGTCCGACAACGCCGACCTTTTTGCCTTTGGTCACGCCCCAATGACGCATCGGCGAGTATGTCGTGATTCCGGCGCAGAGCAGAGGCGCGGTTCCCGCAAGATCGAGGTTCGACGGAACTCGCAGCACGAATCGCTCGGTGACGACAATGCTGTCGGAGTAGCCGCCGTAGGTTACACCCCCGGTGTGCTTGTCGGGGAAGTTGTATGTGAGGGTGAAGTTCGGACAGAACTGCTCCAATCCAGCCTTGCACTCCGGGCATGTGCCGTCCGTGTCTACCAGACAACCTACCGCGGCGAGGTCGCCGGGCTTGAATTTGGTTACGGCGGAGCCAACCTTTGTGACGCGGCCGACGATCTCATGGCCGGGAACGCAAGGGTAAACGGTAGGCATCACTTCTTTCCACTCATTGCGAGCCTGGTGGAGATCGGAGTGGCAGATGCCGCAGAAGAGGATCTCGATCTGCACGTCGTGCTCGGTGGGATCGCGCCGGGCGATGGTAGTGGAAGCAAACGGGGATGTGGCACTGGTTACGGAATACGCCTTTGCGTTGTACATGATGTTTCAACCTCCTCGGCACATGGTATATGCCGGTTGCGCTCTTGTCCGCAATGCTCGGGAAAACTTGCTTGAGATCCAGAGTACAAAAATGCCGGCATTGGGCGGTATCCAGATCCTGCTCATCTCTTGCCTATTTCTGTCGATATAGGGGATTTCGTGCACAAATGGCCGCGCCGGAGTTACGCTGAGATGGAATGAGAAATGCAGGGTTAAGATGGCGAAACATAGCGTGGAAGGTAAGGAGTCGCGGACTGTGTTGACTGATCTGCGAGCAGATCTGGTGCGCCGGATCTCTGCTCACATTCATGTCGATGGTCCAATGACAACCGACGTTCCCGGCCTGCGCCTCTCGCGCAAGAGCGCGCTTACAGAATGCTATTCTGCCGCATACGAGCCCGAGTTGGTGGTTTGCGTGCAGGGAGAGAAGCGCATCACCGTCGGCGGCACGACGCACATCTGCGATGGATCCGCATTTCTGTTGACCTCGATCGATCTGCCGGTGGTGGGCCAGATCACCAAAGCCTCGAAAGAAGAGCCATTCCTGGCCATGGTCCTCAAGCTCGAGATGCCCGTCGTCCGGGAGATCCTCAGTCAAGAGGAGTTTCTCGCGCCCGAGGTCGCATTTGGAGTTCGTGGCATGGCAGTCGGCAAGACCTCTGCCGAGATGCTCGACGCATGCTCGCGGCTGCTCGGTCTCTTGGAGACGCCCAGGGATATACCCTTCCTCAACAGTCTGATGCAGCGGGAGATTCTCTATCGGCTACTGCGAGGGCCGGTGGGCAAGCATCTGCGCGCCATCGCCACGCTGGGGGAACAGAGCAATCGAACAGCCAAGGCTGTAGGCTGGCTCCGGGCAAATTACGACAAGCCTCTGCGCGTTGAGCAACTTGCGTCGGTCGCGCAGATGGGTGTATCGACGCTGCATCATCACTTCCGCTCGTTGACCGCGATGAGCCCGCTTCAATACCAGAAGAGACTGCGCCTGCACGCTGCGCGCGTACGCATGTTGACCGCTGGCCTCGACGCTGCCAGCGCCGCCTTCGAGGTAGGCTATGAGAGCGCAAGCCAGTTCAACCGCGAGTACAGCCGCCTGTTTGGCCTGCCGCCGATCAGAGACATCAAAGCGCGTCGTCACGCCGTTATCGCCGCGGATCAAGCCTGACACCGCCGTCGTCTACCATCGAATGTAGATCATGCCCGCTAAACCCAAGCTCGGCCAGAACTTTCTTGTCGATTCCGAGGCCATACAGCGCATCTCGGCCTCTATTGGCGACCTCACTGATCGCACCGTGGTTGAGGTCGGTCCCGGCCGGGGCGCGATCACCTCAGAGTTGGCCGCTCGCGCAGCCCATCTCGTCGCTGTGGAGTTGGACCACGACCTCGCCCTTCAGTTACGCGTCCAGTTCCCGCCGGAGCACGTCACGGTCGTTGAGCAGGATGTACTGAACTTCGACTTTGCCGCAGCCTCCGCGGCGGCCGGCCAACGCCTGCTGGTGGTCGGAAATCTGCCTTACGGCATCACCTCGCAGATCCTGCTCAAGCTGGCAGCAAGCCACACCGCTCTCGACCGTGCTGTGCTCATGGTGCAACGCGAAGTGGCTGATCGCGTTGTCGCCCAGCCGGGCTCGCGCGACTACGGACTGCTCTCGGTTACGGTTCAGGTTTATGGGCCGGCGCAGCGGCTTTTCACACTACCGCCCGCGGCCTTTTCGCCGCCGCCCGACGTGCACTCGACGGTCTTCCGCTGGCGCTTTGCTCCGCGGTTCGAAGAACTCAATGTGGATGAGGCCGGCTTCCTGCGTTTTGTGCGCCAATGCTTTGCACAGAAACGAAAGACGCTGGCAAACAACCTGCGCACCGCTGGGGTTTCGCCGGCGGCGATTGCCGTGTCGCTCTCGCAATCTGCAATCGACCCTATGGCCCGCGCCGAGGCCTTGCCCATCGAGAGTTTTGCCGCTCTCTGGCATTGCCTGGAAACAAAAGGGGCCGCCTCGCTTGGCGAAGCAGCCCCTCGATAAACTTCAGCGTGATCTTAGTGATGCGCGCTGCCACCGGAAGCGTGTGAGCCTCCGCCACTCTCACTTGCTGCGCGGCTGGCCGGCGGTGCAGCGGGCGGAGCAGTCGGAGCGGGACGGTTGTATACCGGCGGATGCTGACTGGCGGCAGGCCTTGCGGGAGCCGGAGCACTTGCTGGAGCCGGAGCACGGGGTGGAGCACTTGTTGGATGGGCGGTGCCAGAGACATCGCCCGAAGCTGGACTCTGCATGCCTTGTGTTCTCGCTCCCGAATAAGCGGATCGTGAAGGAGAGTTCACATACCCGCCAGTTGAACCATCATAGAGCGGACGTGTGACGACTGGATGCATTGGCTGTACCCTATTCCCGTTGATGGTTGCGATCGCACTTCGATTCCGCACCGCCAAATTCACTGTTCCGCCGGGTGGGCGCCGGTTGACGGCGACAACTGGATTGGCCACAGCGTGCAGTCTGCCGTTGACCGGAAGGGGGATGGGCCGGCGTGGCGGACCGGCAATGGGCCGTCTAGGGGGCCGATAGCCACCCGGCGCAAAGCCGATGTTGTAGAGCCATCCGCCATTGCCGCCCCACCAGGGTTGACACATTCCCGGCGCCCAGCCCCAGCCAAAATCGTTGTAAAAACTCCATGCTCCGCATTGAAAGGGCATGTAGCCCCAGGGGTCGCCGGAGATCCAGATGTAACCGAAGCTCGGCGTCCACATCCAGTGCCCGTTTCCGTAGGGATCCCATCCAGGGTTGGCGGCGTCATAGGGCGACCAAACGAAGCCCTGGCTTGGCACGTCGTACCAGTTGCCATTTGCGTCCAGGTCGTTCCACGCCGGGTTGTTTTTGTCCGGCATGCTGTTAGCCGCCCCGGTCCTCGCCGTCTCCGCGGACATCAGCGCTTGATCGCGGTCAGAGTTCCAGGCATCCCATGAGTCGGGCTCGATGATTTCAACCACATTGCTCTGGCTGGGGTCGGCGCCATTCAGGGCAACGCTCTCACCGCCATGCAAATCGAGTTGAAGCGTGTTGCCCCGTTCCAGATGTGCGTTCCCGGAAAAGACCGCAAGCTCGCCCGGAGGGTTGTCCAGATTGACGCGCATCACGGTGAAACCGCTGGCCGTGACCACGCTGTCGCCAAAGCGAACTTGAATCTGGCCAGCCGCGCCTTCGCTGTGAAGTTCAAAGTAGGCTAGACCGCTTTCCAGATCGATCTCTGCGTCGCCGGAGCGCAGAACCGACAGTGTCAACGAACTGTTGGGTGAAACGCGGATCACGCTGCCATCGTCAAGCTGAAGCTCGGCTCTCCCGTCCTCTGAGGTGAGCACCTGTGTGCCTTCAAAGAGCGGCGTGTTTTGGAGCGCCGGATCGGCCAGCAACTGGCTGCCCTGGGCGATCCGCACCTGGCCTTCCACGAAGCTCAGCCGCGTCGCGCGCTGTGCGCCGTCGTCAGCACGCATGGCCGGCGCCGGCAGAACTGTTCCCACAGCAAGCGCCGCCAGAGCCAGCGCCCAAGCTCTGAGCCGGAGCCCAGCCACTCCTTTGCGACTCATGATTTCCCGCCTTCCCACCGCATTACCGCTGACCGCCCGTCCTGATTCCGGGGGGCCTCCAACATTCTTATGAACCGTTCTGGGCCTAAAAGTCGCGCCCGACGGCAAGGAATTATTCTTCCATCCTCCCCAGCAGAAACCTGGCTCGTTTCCTCACCCGTTCCATTACGCCTGGGTCGTCGGCGAGCTGTGTGAGAATGCCCCGGATGACATAAATCTCCTGCACCCGCCCGTCCCCCTGGGCCTCTGTCAGATACTCCATCTCCTTGTCCAGCCCCAGGCGGTCATGATGCAAAAACAACTCCAATCGAGCGCCTTCAAGAATGGTGTCAGCTACGGCCACCATGGAATCGCCCAAGGCCTGAATGTCTTTGTCCTTGGAGTAGTTGAACTCGCAGGACCCTTGGCCTTCGGGGCCCGTATAGCTCAGCTTCTTCAGTCCCTGGAAAGCCATCTTGAAGTGGCTTTCGCACTCCACATTGAACCATCTGTGATTGTGTGCTGCCTGAAAGACGCGGCTTGTAAACTGCGCGCTCATATGAATGTCACGATCCTGTTCGGGCGCGTCCAATTGAGAAGAATCGGAGGCCTGCGGAGTTACGTTGCCCCGCTCTGAGCGAAAGTGCCCATTTCCGTCCGGACGAAGGATCAGCGTCCAGTGCGCCGGCGTGAGTCCAGGATTGGAATAATCCACCTGGACAACCGGGCCGGCCTGGCCCTCAAAATGCATCGCAAAAGCGGCGAAAAGGAGCGCGGATATGGCCAGCGCAGGCCATCGTACCGTCATCGCGTACCCCCCTGTAACGCAAGTGTTTGCTCGGTGTGAATGTGGCAGATAGCCACAGCCAGCGCATCGGCGGCATCGGCCGGTTGCGGCACTTCGGTCAGCTCCAGCAGCCGCGCCACCATGAATTGGACTTGTTCCTTCTTTGCCAAACCGTAGCCTACTACGCTCGATTTGATCTTGAGCGGCGCATACTCGGCCACCGGCAGTCCCTGCGTGGCCGCGGCCAGCAGCGCCACACCCCGCACCTGGCCCAGCTTAAGAGCCGACTTTGCGTTCACCGAGTAGAAAACCTCTTCAATCGCCACGGCATCCGGCTTCCAGCGGAGCATTTCGTCCACCAACTCGCGAAACACCTGTTCCAGCCGCACTGGCAGCGTTTTGGTCTTGGCGAGCCGGATAGCCCCCATCGCCTTCAGGACCAATCGCGGCTGCCGCCCCAGGTCATCCGACTCGACGACACCATACCCAGTGATTTCCGTACCGCAATCGATGCCGAAAACTCTCATTGGCCTGAGTGTAACCCAGCCATGCCTCTGACGGCACACCCCTGCGGCTGGAGAGCTAGTCTTCGTGATTCAATCGATTGGATACAGCGCACATGCGGGGCGAGACCGCCGACACAGCTCCTTTAGCCGCCAATAGCATTTTTCAATTCGATGATGGCTACGCCAACTTTCTTGGAGGCCTCATGGTAGGGGGTTCCGGAGGCCAGCATCCGTTCGGCTTCATCCTTCCTCTGGGAGTTGATCATGGCAGCGACTTTGCCGGCCTCCGCGTGAAAGGCCGCGTGTGCCGACAAACACTTCGCGTAGTTTCCAAGGTGGCCATACAGGGTCTTCGCTTCGCCATGAAGCCACTTTCCGACTTCGCAGCAATTGTCCTTCGAGATGGTCGCCACGTCCAGCGGCTCAGCTTTCGTCATGGCCGTGAGGAGTTTGTATTTCCACTCGGCGTGCTTCTGGATTGCCATGTTCAAATCCACAATGCATCTCCTTAAGGAAGCATATAAAGCGGCAAGACCGAGCCGCTGTACACTCTTATAGGCCCGATTCATTTTCCTCTTCATTCGATTCTGCTTTTGGCCTTTCGGGGATTCATCGCTGCCCTTCAACGCGACGGCGGCCTGGGCGCCATGCCCAGGCCGTCGCGGTGAACTGTGGGTATTGGACTAAGGCCATCGCGCTGAAGCGAGTGCCCGAGCATTTTCACATCTGTTTCCAAGCTGCGATTGCATTGTGGCGATACCCGGCAAGCCGGGCTCCTTCGGCGACGAACTCCGTCGCGCCATTGAAAGATTTGCCATCCTGCACATCGCGTTGATGGTTACAGCACACCGTGAAAATGTGGTTGCGTCCCCTGCGGCAAGTGTTCTCTCCGCTGGGGCGAACTTGGGGTCCAAGGCGCGATGCCCTAGGCCTCAGTCACCTCACGTACGAAACAACTCGAACAATCTCTTGTCATCAGTTGGATCAACCTCCTTTCCCGTGTTCGCTTAATGTAACCCTACATTCATCGCGCGTCAACAAAAGATTTTGCCCTAATCGAATCTTTCGTTTCGCCGGTCTTCCCGCATAAGGAAGTTCAATTGCAGTGTCCCGAAGGCGGTGGTTCATGCTCTGTTCCTGCCCTCACCAGCTATGCAGCCACTCTTCATCCCGGCCGATTCGCACCGGCACATTGAAGAGCTCGCTCAGCCTTGCTTCCGTCAGTAGCTCTTGCCGCGGCCCGTCTCCCACAATACGTCCTTCACGCATCAAAATCACGCGCTCGATCTCCGGCAGTATGTCGCCCAGATGGTGCGTCACCAGCACCAGGCCTGTGCCTTCGCGAGCAAGCCTACGCAAGGTCTCGCGCAGCTCCCGCTGTGCAGCCAGGTCGAGCGCATTCGAAGGCTCGTCGAGCAGCAGTTGTCGCGGCCGGTGCACCAGCGCACGCGCAATGAGTATGCGCCGCCTCTCCCCGGCCGACATTTCGCCCACGCGCCGTTCAGCTAGATCCAGGGCCTCCATCCGGCCGAGTGATTCGATCGCCCGTTCGCGCATCTCACCGGTCACATGAAGATTGGGCCAAAGCGTGGAGGCTGAAAAGAATCCGGCGATCACCGCATCCAGGCCCGTGGTAACGGCGGTCCGTTCGCCCGGCAGCTCGCCGGCGAGCCCGGCTGCCACCACGCCAAAATGCTTGCGCAACTGGGTCAGGTCCCAGCGTTCGCGGCCAAAGATGCGCACTGACATGCCAGGCTGAACGATGGGATAAATCTGGCAGGTCATGGCCAGAATCAGCGTGGACTTTCCGCAGCCATTGGGCCCCAGGATCGCCACGTGCTCCCCGTCGCGAATCGTCAGGTTCACATCGTGCAGCACCACCCGGTCGCCGCGCGCCACATTTACATGGCGCAGATCAAGAAACTGCGCTTCGCCAGCAATCTCCGCTTCTTCGTTCCGGTTCGCAGTCATCAAGCCCCTTCCCACCTGTTAGATTAAATGGATTGAATCCCATGACCGAAACCTCCGGCACATCTGAATTGGTTCTACCCAAAGGCTTTCGTTTTGGCGCCGCCAAGGCGGGGCTCAAAGCAAGCGGCCGTACCGACTTTGCCCTCATTGTGGCCGATGCGCCAGCCAGCGCAGCCGCCGCCTTCACCGCCAACCGCGTCACAGCTGCTCCACTGATTGTCGGCAAAAAGCATCTGCGAGCAACGGGGGGCAAGTTGCGCGTAGCCGCCATCAATGCCGGGAACGCCAACTGCGCAGCTGGCCAGGCCGGCCTGGACGCGGCCCAGGCCACTTGCGAGGCCGCGGCACAACTCTTTGACTGCAAGCCGGAGGAGGTCTTTCCCTCATCTACCGGCGTAATCGGCGTCCCGCTGCCGGCCGAAAAGATCATCGCGTCCCTTCCCGGCCTGGCCTCTCGCCTGAGCGCCGGCTATGACCATTTCCAACAGGTTGCCCAGGCTATCATGACCACCGATACGGTGGAAAAAACCGCCTTCGCCAAGCTGAAGATCGACGGAAAGGAGGTCAGAATCGCGGCCCTGTGCAAAGGCGCGGGAATGATTCACCCTCAACTTGTCCCGCACGCCACCATGCTGGTCTATATCCTGACTGACGCCTCCGTCGAGCCGGCGGTGCTGGACGGCTACTTGCGTCAGGCCATAGAAGTAAGTTTCAACCGCATTTCGGTCGATGGCGATACCTCGACCAATGACACTGTGCTGTTGCTGGCCTCGGGGGCAAGCGGAGTGGCCGTGGAAGCTGACAACGCTGTCTTCGCCGCCGCGTTGACTCAGGTCTGCACCTCGCTGGCTCGGCAGATTGTAGCGGACGGCGAAGGCATCTCGCATGTTATCGAGCTGCACATTGACGGAGCGGCCACTGACGCGGACGCGCTCCGAGTTGCCAAGGCCATCGCCCACTCGCCGCTGGTCAAGACCGCCTGGGCCGGCA
>Ga0187859_10001968_pt1 | contig 12964 bp, 10 predicted proteins | sample June2016WEW_10_1_2_FD_133019 | JGI IMG/M metagenome (GOLD analysis project Ga0187859, IMG submission 133019) | Peatland microbial communities from SPRUCE experiment site at the Marcell Experimental Forest, Minnesota, USA - June2016WEW_10_10 | ecosystem: Environmental > Terrestrial > Soil >...
CTTGCCACCGAAATCGGCCCTGCCGCCTGGCGTGACCACACACCTTCGCGCCGACCTCGATGCAGTACAGCGGTCGTTGCGCGATTACCCAGGCCCGTCGGTACTGATCTACGATCAGGTCTGCGCCACCGAGAAACGCCGCCGACGCAAGCGCGGTTCGATGGCGCAGGCGGCGATGCATGTGATGATCAATGAGGCGGTATGTGAGAATTGCGGCGATTGCTCGACGCAATCCGGTTGTATCGCGATCGAGCCGGTGGAAACCCCGCTCGGCCGCAAGCGCCGGATCAACCAGAGCGCCTGCAACGTCGACCTGTCCTGCCTGAAGGGATTTTGCCCCAGTTTCGTGACCTTGCCCGGTCCGCCGGTTGCACCGGCTGCCGATACCACGTGGCAGGCGCGCGAGAATGAGTTCGCTCTGGCGTTGCCGCAGCCGATGGTGCCGACGCCGGATGTATGGCGTGGCCTGTTTGCCGGGATTGGCGGGGGCGGCATCGTGACGGCGGGTGCCATCCTGGCGATGGCGGCGCATCTGGAAGGGCGTCACGTCAAGACCCTGGATTTCACCGGCCTGGCGCAAAAGAACGGTGCGGTCGTCGCGCATGTGCAAATAGCCACCGACCCGGATGCGCTGGATGTCGTGCGCATTCCGATTGGGACAGCGAATTTGATGCTGGCGGCCGACCTGGCGGTCGGGTGCTCGGCTGGCGTGCTGGAACGAAATGCCAGCGACGCCGTGGTGATCGGCAATCTGGACCTGGCGGCGACGGCTGAGTTCAAACGCGATTCCTTGTTGTCGATCGACGCGTTACTGCATCGTCGCACCATGGAAAAAGTGACGAATGCCAAGGCGTCGGTTTGGCTGCACGGAGTTTTGTTGGCCGAACGGCTGTTCGGCAACACGCAGGCCATGAACACTTTGCTTCTGGGTCTGGCGTGGCAGCGCGGGCTGGTGCCGGTCGGCGAGGCGGCGATCCTGCGAGCGATCGAACTGAACGGTGCCGCTGTCGCGCTCAATCTACGCGCCTTCCTGTGGGGCAGGATCGTCGCTGAACGTCCCGAGATTACTGACGAAATCCTGGGCCAGCCCAGTGCGGCGCCGTTGCCACTGCCGGAGCTGATCGAGGCGCGCGCCGCCGCGCTGGGTGACTACCAGTCGGCTGCCTATGCAGCGCGGTTCCTGTCGGTAATCCAGGAGGTCGTGGCTCGCGAAACCGCGGTGGCCGGACGCGCCGGTGCTTTGAGCCGAGCGGCGGCCGAGGGATTGTTCCGCCTGATGGCCTACAAGGACGAATACGAGGTCGCCCGGCTGCACGCCGCGGCGAACTACGCACCGGGCGTTGTGTTCCATATGTCGCCGCCGTTGATTACCCGTGTCGATCAGCGCACCGGCCGGCGCAATAAGGTCGCGATCCCGGGGTGGCTGGCATTGCCGCTATTTCGGCTGCTGCGCCGAGGCAAAGCCATGCGCGGCACAACGTTCGATCCGTTCGGTTACCAGTCCGAGCGTAGGGCAGAGCGCGCCCTGATCGAGCAATACATCGCGGATTTGCGCGCCGCGTTGGCGACTTTGCGTCCGGAAACGTTGGAGACCGCGGTCAACCTTGCGGCGCTGCCCGATACGATCCGCGGCTTTGGCCCGGTAAAGGACAACGCGCGAACCAAGGCCCAGGCGCGCCGGACGGAATTGCTGGCGGCGCTGAACGCTTCTCCTGCTGTGGCGATGGCGGCGGAGTGACGCGTTACAGCGTGACCATGCCCATCCACCACATGTACCTGCCGTTTGTTGCGATGTCATAGGATCGTGCGAACGTCAGTTTGCCATCGTCGCCAATACGGAACAACGTGAGCCGCGTAGGGATTTCAGTGCCGTCTGCCAGCGGCAGACCCATGATATGGGCACACGCCATCAGCCGACCGGTCGGATCGATATGAAATGTCCGGCAATGGATGCCGTGTGTGTCGACATGTTGGATCGGCACCGGCTCGCCGTTGGCCGGATCGATGGCAAAAACCGCAATGGAATTCTCACCGCCGGCGAATACTTTCTTGCCGTCCTTGTCGACTGTGCTGCTGGCCCGGTTCGCGACATAGACGAAGCGTCCATTGGGATGCACATGCACGGTGCCGACAAGCTGATGGCCGCGGACATTGTTTGGCTCCAACAGCGTGTTCTGCTGAAACGCCGGTGTCGCCGCCAGTCGGCCGGCGCCCTGGGTGAACATGGCGAGCGCGTTTTGTCGCTCCAGCGACACATATATCCACGGTTGGGTCGGGTGAAAATCCAGATGGCGCGGGCCAAATCCGTAGCCGCCATTGGGAGCGATCGACACCTCGTCGCGCAGCACACCAGCATCGTAGCGAAACACTTTGAGCGCACCGGGTTCCTCAGGCTTCCCGCCGGCGGCATCGTGACCGCGGGTGACCAGGACGACATGGCGGTTATCCGGCGTTGCCAGAACCTGATGTGGGAAAATGCCTGGATCGATCCCTGGTGGCTGCGCCACCTCGGTGCCGAGCGAAGCATCCCGGTTGACGCGATAAACCCTGACCTCGGGCGGATTGTTGAACGCGACCAGCACATGCTCCGATGGAATATCGGTTGCCATGTGAATGGGCCGATGCGGCAGTGGGATCGGCGCGCCATGCGGGCTGAGCGCGCCCGATGCGGGATCGATCCGGAATGCACTCACGTGGTGGTTGGTGCCGGCAGCGCCCATGCCGGAAGCACTGTCGCTGCTTGCGGCATAAAGAAACCGGCGGGACGCGTGCGGCCAGACATATTGGATGTTGGCTGGCACGCTGACGGCTTCGCGCCGGGTCAAGGTCGCGGCGGCGACATCCATCGCGAAGTGGATCAGATCGGCACCCACGCTCGCATAAAGCACGGTGTTCGGCATCGGACATTCTCCTTTTTTGTCAGCCCGCGGCACCCGACAGCGCGTAGGTTCCGGTTGCCTGCGCCACGAGCCTTGTTGTGGTTTCGTCGGCGATCCTTACCTCGGTCCTGAACAACCGCCGTCCGCCGCGTTGCCAGGATCAGTGCATAAATCGCTACATCCGCCAGGGCGAATTGCACCGGTCCCGCGATGCTTCCGCCGGGACGCGTGACATGTTCCCCCGGCCCGAGCCTGACGCTCGCGTGTTCCGGGCTTGCCTCGAGTACTGCGATGTTGAACAGCGGCACCAGCGGCGGGCCGCTCCCGATATGCTCGCGAATTTGGTCCAACGTCCAGGCATCCAGGGTCACTGCGAGCCCTCACTTGCGCGGCACGAAGGTACCGGGCCAGGGTCGCCGCCGCAACCACGGGAGACGGAGCGCGCATGACGTTCAAGGTGCGGGTCGGGCCGGCACAGATCGCGATCCACCATGCCTCGACGGTGTTGGTGACGGAACCGAATGGGGAGATGGTGTGGCCCTCGGATCATGGGCTTTACTTGCTCGACACACGGTTGATCAGTGCCTGGTCGGTGCAGGCCAACGGTGAGAGCTGGGAGCTGTTGAACGGCGGCGCCGTGCGCCACGATACCGCCCGGATTTACCTGACCAACCGCGAATTCCTGACCGAGGATGGCACTGTTGCCAGCCGCACGCTGTCCCTGGTCCTGTCACGTCACATCGATGGCGGCCTGCACGAGGACCTGGACATCACCAATCACGGTGCCACCGCCATCCGGTTTAACCTGGAGGTGTTGGTCCGCTCTGATTTCGCCGATGTCTTCGACGTCAAGGCGAAGCGGAACGTCAGGCGGGGTCACATCAGCTCCGGCTGGCTGGAGGGGCAGACCCTCACTACGACGTATCGCAACGAAGATTTTGTGCGCGCCGTCGAGATCGATGTGCAGCCGGCAGACCTTCGCCCGGTTTATGCGAACGGCAGGCTTAGCTTCGAAGTCAAACTCGCACCGGCGCAGACCTGGCACGCCTGTCTGCTCTACACCTTCATTGCCGGCGACCAGGTGTTTCCGGCGCCCGACGCCCATGGCAGCGGCCAGGTGATTGCCGAGCAGTGGCAAGATTCCGTCGCGACAATTCGCACCAGCAACGAAGAATTTTACCGCATGTATCGTCAAGCGATCGATGACATGGGCGCACTGCGCCTGCCGGTGCAAGGTGCATATGGCGAGGTGTTCGTGCCAGCTGCCGGTCTGCCCTGGTTCATGGCGCCATTCGGCCGCGACAGCCTGATTGCCTCGCTGCAAAACATGATCGTCTGGCCTGAATTCGCCCGCGGCGCACTGGATGTTCTTGGCCATTGGCAGGCGACGACGCGAGATCCCTGGCGCGACGCCGAGCCCGGCAAGATCATGCACGAACTGCGTTACGGCGAACTGGCGCATTTCCAGTTGATCCGGCATACGCCGTATTACGGTACCGCGGATGCGACGCCGCTGTATCTGATCACGCTGCATGCTGCGTGGAAGGCCACCGGCGACCGTGCGTTGCTGAGAACGTATCTGCCGAACGCGGAAGCCGCGCTGCGTTGGATCGACGAAGAGGGCGACCGCGACGGCGACCTGTTCCAGGAATATCAGAGGCAGACGGATGGCGGTTACGAGAACATGTGCTGGAAGGATTCCGGCGACTCCATGATCTGGCCCGATGGAAAATTGGTGCAGGGACCCAAGGCGGTGTGCGAATTGCAGGGCTACGTCTATGACGCTTGGTTACGCATGGCCGAGGTGTTCGATGCCATTGGCCAGCCCGGTCGCGCCGACGAGTTGCGCGAAAAGGCCGCCGCCTTGTTCAAGAAGTTCAACGATGTGTTCTGGGACGAGGAATTTGGCTTCTACGCCTATTTGCTAGACGGCGACAAACGGCCGGTTCCGACCGTCACTTCCAACGTCGGACATTTGCTTTGGTCCGGCATTGTCCCGCCGGATCGCGCGCCGCGCGTCGTCGCTCATCTGATGGCGCCTGAGATGAATACCGGTTGGGGCATCCGTACGTTGTCGAAGCAGCACGCGGCGTACAACCCGTATTCCTATCAGGACGGGTCGGTGTGGCCGCACGACAACAGCCTGATTGCGCTCGGCTTCAAACGCTACGGCTTTGCGGCGGACGTCGCTGCCATCGCCCGTGGCATCAGCGAGGCTGCGAGCCATTTCGAGTCGAACCAACTGCCCGAACTTTACGCCGGTATCGATCGCAGTGCGTCGCCATTTCCGGTCCAGTACCTCGGTGCCAACGTGCCTCAGGCATGGGCGGCCGGTTCGGCATTCGCTCTGGTGCAGGCCATCCTTGGGATCGAGCAGGACGCGCCAAACCAACGTCTCTGGATCGACCCCATACTGCCTGCCTGGCTCCCTGACATCACTATGCTGAACGTTCCGATGGGCGCACAACGGTTCTCGTTGCGTTTTGCGCGTGACGGCGAACATACCACGTGTGAGGTTCTGGAAGGTGATCCGGCAATGGTGCAACGCCGACCATTTATGTCTGCACTGGGCCGTCCTTGAATTCCGGCACCTTGAAATAAACCCAGATCAGATTGGCCAGCAGCAAAGCGGCGGTCACCACGAATACGAACCTGATGCCAAGTCCCGCAGCGATGAAGCCGCCGGTGAGGGGCCCCATCGAATTGCCCATGAATGTCGCTGATGCCGTCATGCCGTACACAGTGCCACGGCTCTCGCGCGCAACACCGCGACCGATCAGAGCGTTCGCCGTGGGCAGAATGCCGCCGATGAACAAGCCGACGGCAAATCGCTCGGCGACGAACAGCCAGTAACTTTGCACGAAGATCTGCGGGAAACTGGTGAGGGTCGCACCAAGCAGGCAAATCAGCAGCACGCGGCGATAGCCGATCACGTCGCTGCGATTGCCGAGAAACGGTGCGGCAATCAGGTTCGCCAGACCGGTAATGGAAAATGCGATCCCGGCCAGGGTGGCAATCTCCGGCGGTGAACCGACCAGCTCCTGCACGAACAAGGTCACCATCGGCTGCACCGTGCGGACACTGAATTGTGCCATGAACAAAACAAAGAACAACGCCATAAGGCTTGCCGAGCCGAGCAAAATCCTCAGGCCGGAGAATAGCGAACGGGATTTTGGGCCACCTTTGGGCGGGACGAAATTTTCCTGGACGATGAACCACACCAGACCGAGGCCGGAGAAACAGGCCGCCGACGTAATATAGAAAGGGATACGATAACTGCCGGTGACGTCGGCAAGAATGCCGCCAAGCACTGGCCCGATCAGTGAGCCGACCATCTGTCCGGTGCTCAACCAGCCAAGCGCATAGCCCAGTCGTCGCTCAGGTACCTGGCTGGCGACGAGGGCCATGGCCGAGGTGGAGAATCCAGCGAACATGCCCATCACGGCCCGCGCAATGAAGAACTGCCAGACGTTGGTGGACAGACCCATCACCGCGGTGAACACGGCAATTGCGCAACTGGATCGCAACAGCGACAATTTCCGACCGCGCCGATCGGCGATTCTGCCCCACACCGGGGATGCGAAGGCTGCAACAAAGGACGTCGAGCCGGTGATCGCGCCGCTCCAGATATCCACACCCTGCGGCGTCGTTACGCCCAGGCCTGGTAACATCAGCGGCACGATCGGGCTGAGGAAGCTGAACGAGCCGGTCATGAGCAACTGGATGCCCACCATGGCCCAAAGTGTCGGGCGCCAACCGGACGTATCCGGGACGATGATGTCTTGCGAGTCGGTCATGTCCTGCCATGGTAGCGGATCGTCCGCCCGTGGGAAGCTTCGAGTGGGAAGGTTTGACAGGCCGAGGCAGCTTTGAAACAGTCCGCGCCGGCAGGAAACAGGGCCGCAATCATGACAGCGACAAACGGGCTGCACATCGTCATTCCTGACGAATACCAGGACGCGATCGAGCGCCTCGCGTGTTATTCACTGCTCGAAGGCCATGATGTAACCCGTTATCGTGAACCGGCCGCTTCGTTCGAAGCGTTGGTCGAGCGGTTGCGGCCGGCCGACGTGATCGTCGCCATCCGCGAGCGAGTCAACTTCAATCGCGCACTGATCGAACGTTTGCCGAACCTGAAACTGATCGCGCTGGTTGGCCGCAACGCTACCACCATCGATTACGCGGCCTGCACCGAGCATGGCGTTTTGGTGTCGCGCGGCGAGAGCAATTCACCCACGTCGCCGGCCGAGTTGACGGTTGCGCTGATGCTCGCCTCGCGCCGCAATATCGTCATCGAAGCAGAACGGATGCGCCGGGGCGAATGGCCATACACGCTGTCGCATCGTCTGCGCGGCTCCACTTTGGGCATTTTCGGCCTCGGCAACATCGGCTCCCTCGTCGCCCAGGCCGGCGCTGGACTGGGCATGCGAGTGCTGGTGTGGGGGCAGGCCGGGTCGGCGAAACGTGCGGCGGAACGTGGTTATGACGTGGCCGACAGCAAGGCGGCCCTGTTCGAGCAATCCGACGTGCTGTCGTTGCATGTCCGGCTGCGGCCGGACACTGTCGGGATCGTCGGACCCGACGATCTGGCACGCATGAAATCGACGGCGCTGATTGTGAATACCTCGCGTGCCGACCTGATCCACCCGGGTGCGTTGCTCGCGGCTTTGCGTGCCGGCCGTCCGGGTTATGCTGCCGTCGACGTGTACGATCAGGAACCGATCATGCACGGCGATCATCCGTTCCTGGCAATGCCCAACGTGATTTGCACACCGCATCTGGGTTGGGCTGAGTGGGACAATTTCGAACTCTACTACTCCGAGGCGTTCGAGCAGATCGCTGCCTTTGCGGAAGGCAAGCCATTGCGCCTGATAAATCCCGACGTGAAGCCGCGCTGAGAGGGAGCCCACGCCATGGATTCCGACCTGATCGCCTATTCGCCCATCATGCACCGGCCGCCGTTGCGTTGGCCAAACGGCGCGCGCGTGGCGTTATGGATTGTGCCGAATATCGAGCATTATGAGTATCTGCCGAAATTTGTCCGCACCCGCGATCCGTGGCCGCGGTCACCGCATCCAGATGTGCTTGGCTATTCGCAACGCGACTACGGCAACCGGGTCGGTCTGTGGCGGTTTTTCGATCTCTCCGACGATTTGGGGCTGCATTGCACTGTCAGCCTGAACATGACGGTCATTCAGCATTACCCGGCGATCCTGGAGGGGATGGAAAAACGCCGGTGGGAATTGATGTCGCATGGCATCTATAACACGCGATACCACTGGAATTTCACGCCGGATGAGGAACGTGCGGCGATGCTGGAAAGCCGCGCGATCCATCGTCAGCTGACCGGTCGGGAACAACGCGGCTGGTTCAGCCCGGCGATAACCAACACCATGAACACGTTCGATCTGGCAGCGGAATGTGGCTACGATTATACCGCCGATCTGTATCATGACGACCAGCCGTTTCCGCTGAATGTCAAATCTGGAAAATTGCTGTCGATACCCTACACGATTGACCTCAATGACGTCATCCTGCATCGGCGCGGCGAAGAGGCCGAAGCGTTTGCCCGACAGATCCAGGACCACTTCGACACGGTCTATGCCGAGGGCGCCGAGCAAGGCCGCGTGATGTGTATTGCTTTGCATCCCTACTGGGTCGGTCAGCCACATCGGCTGCGCGCGATCCGCAAGGCATTGGAATATATCCTGTCGCATCGGGGCGTCTGGCAAACCACCGGCAGCGCGATCGTCGATTGGTACAACTCCAACTACCTACCGCTGATGGAATCGCATCTTGCCGCGCGGGAGGCTGCCAATGGCTGAATTTGTCCCCGCCAAGGTCCCACCGGTCAACGAGACTCGCGAGCCGGGCATGGATCACGCGCATTATCCGTTTCGTACTCTGCCGGATGCGCCATGTTTTGTTTGGCCGGAAAGTGCTCGCATCGCCTTCACAGTGACGGTGACGCTGGATTACTGGGAACTCGATGCACCCCAGAGCGGAAGTCCAGACCCGCGGATTGTCTCGCCATTAGGAAAATTCTTCCCTGACTGGGTGACCTGGAGCCATCGGCAATACGGTGCACGGGTCGGGATCTTCCGCGTCCTGGACGTGCTCGATCGTTTCGGAGTACGGCCCAGTGTGGCAATGGGGACAGAGGCGGCGAAGCGGTATCCGGAATTGGTGGATGCGTTATTGCGCCGAAACGCGTGCTTTATGGCGCATGGCGATTACGCGACACGGCGGATCACCAGCCGCATGCAGGACGAGCAGGGCGCGATCATCGCGGCGCGTGATGGCGTCGCGGCGGCAATTGGGCGGGCCCCAAAAGGTTGGTGCGGCCAGGATTTCAATGAATCTGCCGACACCCCGGCCCGGCTTATCGAAGCCGGGTTTCAGTACACCACCGATTGGGCGAATGACGACCGGCCGTATTTGCTCGATGGCAGTTTGGTGGCATTGCCGCCGCAGCCGGAATGGAATGATCTCGAATGCATGTGGTTGCGCCGCGTGACGCCACCGGTTTGGCAGGCAAATATCGTCGAAGCGTTCGAGGTTCTGCACACCGAAGGCGGCAATGTTTTCAACCTGACCCTGCACCCCTGGATCGCCGGTCAGGCCCATCGCATCCGCTATCTGCGCGATGCGCTGCACCACATTCTGGGTAAACCACAGGTCTGGCGTGCGACGACCGATGAATTGGCCGTGGTGGCGCGAGCGCAACTGAGTTAAGCCGGAAGCCGATCCCGCCAGATTCGTTCTGCATCGCGTTCAGCGGCCTCGGCGGTGGTCGCCCAACCGAGAGCGAGCGCACCCAGTCCGACTGTTGCGATGACGGTCGCGACGGCAGTGGGTGGCGCGATTTCACCCCGCCAAACCGCAGCCAGCAGCTCTGGCGTATCTGAGGCCGGGGTCAACGGGGACAGGCCTTGCCATGCCGGCAGCGCGATCTCTGACCGGCCCGATTTTTGATCCCACAGAAAGCCGGACGAGGCCTTCAGAGGTACTCGTTCCGCTTCGCCGCCACCGCCCTTCAACACGAACAGCCGCTTCCGTGCCAACAGTTCAGCTACGCCGAGGTGAACTGCGAGGTAAGGTGGGTGAAAAACGCCATCGACACTGGCCGGCGCGTCGCCTGGATTGAGCAAACGCGCGACGGTATTGACCGGTGACCGCAACCCAAACAATCGGCGCATTTGTAACAAATTATTCATCGTTGGTGACAGCAAGACCAGCGGCAGGTAGGCGAACCCATCGAAATCTGCCGCTACCGCCCGCAGTCCATCTTCGACCGATATGCCCGCGGCATATTCGTTTGATCCGTGCATCAACACCTTTGCTCCGGCGCGAGCCAATGCCAGTGCGGATAGCAGGAACCACGGCGCACCGCGGGTGCGGCCCGCGCCGTACGATGGCCAGTCGAGGTCGGCCTGCGACCCATGCCAGCCGATCGTCTCCCGGGCCGCCTCGACCATGCCGGTGATTTCGCCGACATCTTCACCGCGGAAACGCAACAGCATCAGGAACGCGCCGACCTGATGTGGGTCTGCCTCGTGCCGCAACACCATGCCAAACGCCTCGCGCGCTTCCTCCCTGCTCAACGCACGAGACCGTCCTGGGCCGCGACCCAGAGTGGCAACGAACTTCGCGAACCTATCAAAATCCGAGGTCATCGCGGCCGTGTAATCCCCAGAGGTTGTCCTGGCAACCGGATTGCCGCAGGATGATCGGGGCGAGGAGGCACCGGTGTTCACACGTGATGCGCTGTTGCTGATCGGGCATGGCTCTGAACGCTTACCGGATGCTGCACGTCCCCTTTTGACTCATGCCGAGGTCATTCGCGAGACCGGCCGCTTTGCGGAGGTCAAGGTTGGCATGCTGTTCGGCGAACCAAAGCTATCCTGGATCGTCGCTGCCGTGAGCGCGCCGGTTGTCCACGTTGTGCCGTTTTTCCTTAATGACGGCTATTTCACTCGGATCGTCATTCCCAATCTGCTCTTGCCGCTGGCGTCCGCATCGCGGGTCATTCGATTTTGTCCGCCAGTCGGTTCGAACGACGGTATCGCGATGTTGATCGAAGCACGTCTGCTGGATCACTGTGAAATGCACGGTACCGATCCAAAATCACTATCCGTCCTGCTGGTCGGCCATGGTTCCGCGCAAAGTCCTGGGCGGGCGCGAACGTTGCTGCGGCATGCGGCGACGCTGGAAACCGGAGGTCGCTTCGGCTGGGTTCGCGTCGCCTATCTCGAGGAGGCTCCGTTGGTCGCCGAAGCTCTGGCCAGCGCGCGCGGTCATGTCGTCGCGGTCGTCGCTTGCCTGACCAATGATGGTGTGCACGCTGTTCAGCAGCTACCTTGCCTTATTGCCGCCGAACGTGATGAGAGGGGAACGCATTGGCCGCCGGTCCACGATCTGGGGTCGATCGGCGCGGATGAGGCCATGCCGCAGCTGATCATGGATCAGGTTATGGCTGCGCGGTCCGTATAATTCGCTCCGGCGAGGAAGGGAGGAAGCCGATGTTTGCTATTGTTGGATGTTATACGACGCCGGATCGTGACGGGCGGGGGGATGGGATACGCGTCTACCGAGTGGGCAGCGCGGGCGACCAATGGACCGAGATTCAGCACGTTGGAGGGCTGGAGAACCCGTCGCTTTTCACATTGCGGCGAGACCAATCGGTATTGTACTCGGTACATGGCGGCCGCAATCTGGTGAGCGCGTTTGCGGTGGAGCGCGACACCGCCCGCTTGACGTTGCTCAATCAAATCGACTGCCAGGGCAACAATCCGGTTGATTCCGCGCTCGATCCGTCCGAGCGGTTTTTGGTCGTCGGAAATTATGGCAGCGGTACGGTTGCGGTAATACCAGTGGAACAGGACGGTCGGCTTTTGCCGGTTAGTCAACTTGTCACCCTGAGCGGAACGCCGGGCCCAGACCCCGTGCAACAGACGTCGTCGCATCCGCACGCGGTGATTTTCGATCGATCCGGGAATTACGTCGTCGTGCCGGATAAAGGCCTCGACAAGACCTTTTTGTTTCGGTTTGCGTTCGGACGGCTGGTCACCACCGCACAGGAATCGGTCGCGTCCAAACCCGGTGCTGCACCTCGGCACACGGTGTTTCATCCGTCGTTGCCAATACTTTATGTCAACAACGAGCTCGATTCGACCGTGACAGTGTTCGACTGGAATGCGGGTCATGCCGCGGAGGCGCAGGTGATCAGCACGATCCCGCACGGCCATGGCGGCCGCAATACCACAGCCGAGATCGCCGCGAGCCCGTGTGGACGGTTCCTTTACGTATCGAACCGCGGCGAGGACAGCGTCGTGTTGTTCCGGATCGCACAGGACACCGGTCAGTTGACGTATGCCGGGCAGACCCCGACCGGTGGGCGGCGGCCCCGCTTCTTCACGTTAGATCCGATGGCGAAACGGCTCTATGCAGCGAACCAGGACAGCGACGACATTGCCGGCTTCCGGATCGATCCGGACACGGGGGCACTACAGCCCATGGGTGTCGTGGCGCGAACCGGCAGTCCGTCCGCGATCAGTTTTGTCGACGGCCCTTGACTGACGTATCATTCGCTGGAGTTTGGCTCACGCGTTTGGGGGAACCGACATGGCGAGGACCGTCCGCGGCCGTAAGAGCGCCGCGAAAAAGGCCGCTTCCAGGAAAGCCGCGCCGAAGGCGAAGGCCCCGATGAAGAAGGCTGCGATGAAGAAGGCTGCGATGAAGAAGGCTGGGGCGAAGAAGGCTGGGGCGAAGAAGGCTGGGGTGACAAAGAAGGCCGGGCCGGCGCGCAAGGCGGCGGTGAAAGCGCGCGCGAAGACAGCGATGAAGAAAGCGGCACCAAAGGCGGTACCAAAGAAGGTGGCCGCCCGGACAGCAGCGAAAAAGGCGGTTGCCCGCGTGCCGGCCGCACGGCGCACAACGACCCGCCGGACCCGAGTAACGGCGCCAACGCGTCGCAAGGCGGCCGCGCCTCGGCTGAAGGCTGCAGCACCGGTACAGCGCTTCACTGTCAGTCACCTCAACGACGCTGATTTCAAGCGAGACGGTTTGCGGTCCTATGCGTTGTA
>Ga0187859_10001973_pt1 | contig 12949 bp, 13 predicted proteins | sample June2016WEW_10_1_2_FD_133019 | JGI IMG/M metagenome (GOLD analysis project Ga0187859, IMG submission 133019) | Peatland microbial communities from SPRUCE experiment site at the Marcell Experimental Forest, Minnesota, USA - June2016WEW_10_10 | ecosystem: Environmental > Terrestrial > Soil >...
GCGTCCAGTGGACGCCGGTTATCTGTTAACGCGGGGAGTGCGTCGAGGCACTCCCCGCCCTGCAAACATGCTAACAAAAAACCCAGAGGGCTTTGAAGGGAGTATCAAATCGCTGCAGGCAACAGCCACTGCCCGTTCAGTTTTGACCGTGATCCAAAACTTGATTATCATCATTGCATCTGAGGCCCGGCTGCCGTGGCTGTGCCTGAGCTTTTGACGTTAGACCACATGAGTTAGCCCACAGTCTTTTGGTGACCGTGAAGTGAGTCCACCCGAAAGTCTTCGCACCGGGGAAAGAATAAAATATTAGTTGACAATATTTACACTTTACGCGATAAGGTACGAATAATGTCAACTGAGTTTCCATTTTTGAAAGTGACGCCGGCGATGAAGGGCCTGGTCGGGAAGCGCCAGCCAGGCACGCGCATTTATCGGCGTGAGGGCACCTACGAGGAAGCCGGACAGCAGTCCGTTGCATTGGACGAGGTGTTCAATGACTCGTTTGTTTCTCCCGGCGGGGTGATCATGTTTGTGCCTGTCAGTCGGGCGGCTTTTTACAAACGTATGAATGAGGGGCGCTTGACAGTGTTTTGCTTTCATGTCGTCAAGGACGAGAAAACTTTTTTTGGTAAGGTGCGAAAGGCGAAGTCCACTCCATTTGTGTGGATTCCGGTTTCGGAACTGAAAGCTTGGGCAGAAGAAATCAAGCACAAGCGTGGAGAAACCGAAGCTCGTAAGGAAGGTGATTTTGATATTGATGGCCTTCTTGAACAGGACCCCGAGGATCATGGCCGAAAAGATGTGGTTTACGGCGAACGGCTAACCCGTGAGGAAATGAGTTTTCTTATTCAATCGGAAGTGCGCACAGCAATGGAACAAATTTTGGCTGCGGTGATGCCGGGAAAGCTCGGAGAAAAGCACCGCAACCGGCTGAAATGGGGTACGCTGGTTTATAACAACGAGCACAAAAAATGGTCATGGCGAGATGGAATTGGTTCGAAAGGGAAAGAAATTTAGGTGGAACCTCTAGTAAATAACACTAACAAACTAGACCCGCTGATGAATTTACGCGAAGTCGCGAAAACCATTGGCCGGAGCGTTCGCGAAGTCTGGCGTGAGATTAACCGGGGCAAACTGCCAAAGCCTGTACCTGGGCGTCCGGCGCGTTTGTTTGAATCGGATGTGATAAAATATCAGGAGCAATTGCGCCGAGAGCGTGATGGCCGCACTGACGATGGAAAGGGATAAGAATATGATTCAAACACTTTACCGGCCAAAGCGTTGGCGCAACGGCAAGCGGATAACGTCCCGACTGTATTCCGCACGAATCCGCATAGATGGCGAGCGGCAGATTTTGAATGTTCCGTTGCACGTATCCGACAAGCAAGTGGCTCAAGAAAAATTGCGCAAGTTGGTGCAAGAAAAGGAAAAGGAGTTGCATGGTCTGACACCAGCCAAAGCCATGCGAGATGCAGCTCAAGAATTTTTGACGAAACATATCAAGGATTTCGTTGCTGATTTGCGCGCCAAAGGTCGGAACAGGCAATACGTCAACGAATTTGAAAATCGTCTGCTGTTGCTAATGGGTCAATGCCGTTGGAAATTGCCCAAAGATGTCAGTGCCGATTCGTTCATCAAATGGCGCATCGAAAACAAGACCAAGTCAGCCAAAACCCTAAATGAGTATCTTACGTGCGCCAAAGGCCTGCTTCACTGGATGATATTGCAAGGACGCATCGTGGTAAATCCGTTGGCGGTGGTACAAAATGCGGAGACACGCGGCAAAGAAGTCCGCAAACACCGTGCTTATTTAAACGACCATCGCATCAAACGGATCATCATCGACCCCGAACGCGCACCGATTGTGAAAGAGGCCTTTGAGCGGTACGCTACCGGCGAGGAGACTTACGAGACATTGAGCGGCATTTTCGCGAAGCGTGGAATATTGACCGGCAACGGCAAGCACTTGCCCAAAGTCAATATCTCCTACTTACTGTGCAATCCGGTCTATTACGGCCACTTCCGTTATGCCGGTGAAGTGCATGAAGGCAAACACGAGCTAATCATCTCCAAGGCGCTGTTTGACCAGGTGCAGGCCGTCATGACCAGACGCTTCCGTTGGAATCCCAAGACACTGAAACGGACACCGAAAGCGTATGTCTCCCTGCTCCATTGCGGCGGGTGCGGCTATTCCGTCACCGCCGAAGTCCAAAAAGGCCACACGTACTACCGTTGCACGAGGAAAAACAGAGCGCACCAATGCAAACAGCCCTACGTCCGCGAAGAAGCCCTCGATGCCGAAATTTCGGCACTCCTCAAACCGTTCGCATTGCGTTCGGATTGGGCTGACGAAATGCTCTCGCGGATTAAAGGGGAAAAAAAATCAGCCGCCCAATCCGCCCTGCAACTGGCAGCGCAAAAGCGCGAGGAGATCGAAAGAGTAAGCCTTCGCCTCCAAAGGCTTCTTGATTCATTTCTCGACGGCGTCATTGACCGCAATGACTACACCGCCGAGAAAGCGAAGCTCATGAGCCAAAAGAAGACTTTGGAGGAACAAAAGGACGCCTTCGTAGCAGGCCGAGCCGACTGGCTCGAACCGTTCCAAAATTGGATAATAACCGCTAGAAACGCGGGTGAAATCGCTGTGAGAGGTTCTCCACAGGAGAAAAAGGTTCTCGCTCAAAAAGTGTTTGGCTCGAACCTTGTCCTCGACTGCAAAAAAGCCCGTGGTTCTTGCGTCAAACCGTGGTCACTACTCGTCGAAAACTCCTCGACTGGTCGAATGGTGCGCGATACAGGGTTCGAACCTGTGACCCCTACAGTGTCAATGTAGTGCTCTACCACTGAGCTAACCGCGCAACCGTGGGATTAACAGCGTGACAATCCCGCCGGGCGTTGGCAAGTGCGAATTGACGGGCCGCCGCAGGATTCAGCTTGCAGTTCTGGATGGCCCAAGCGTAGGTTTCAACTTGATGAAAAGATTCCCGGGCGCCGTCTTCAAGTACCTCACCGGCCTGCTTTCGCCCCGCGCCGCCGCAACGGCAGACGTCGCCGTTCCCGGCAAATTTCAGGAATATAAAGCCAAAGCCGAGCAGGGCGATGCCGAGGCCCAATTCAATCTGGGCTACTGCTACGACGATGGCCGGGGCGTGAAAAAGGATTATGGCGAGGCGGTAAAGTGGTATCGCAAGGCGGCTGAACAGAATTTCGCCCCGGCGGAATTTAATCTGGGCTACTGCTACGCCAATGGCCAGGGCGTAAGGAAGGACAAGGAGGAATCGGTGAAGTGGTTTCGCCGGGCCGCCGAACAGAATTATGCCCCGGCTCAATCCAATCTGGGCTACTGCTACGACAATGGCCGGGGCGTGGCGAAGGATGCGGTGGAGGCGGTGAAGTGGTATCGCCAGGCCGCCGGACAGGGCCACCCGGAGGCTCAATTAAATCTGGGCTACTGCTATGCCAATGGGCAAGGCGTGGAGAAGGATACCGTGGAGGCGTATGCCTGGTTCAGCATGGCAGCCAGGGCAGATGCCGATGCGGCCGAGAGCCGCGATCTGCTGAGGAAGGGATTGACGCCCCAACAATTCACCGACGCTCAAAAACGGATCAAAGAGTTGCGTTCACAAATCGCGTCCACGGCAATTTCAACTTTGAAGTTGCCCCGCTGAATTGCTACGTTGCGGGCATGTCACGCAAGACGCCATCGAATTCCGCGCACGGTTTCGGCGACATCATCGGGGTGGCGCTGCTCTGCGCCGCGCTGTTGCTGCTGGTCGCACAATGGTCGTTTGACCATCGGGATATCGGGTTTCTAGTCAGTTTGCCGGAAAAGAACACCACGGTGCACAACTGGATTGGCCCGTTCGGTGCTTATCTGGCTTGGAGTGTATTCGTTCCCTTGGGCGTGGTTGGTTATTTGGTGCCGCCGGTGCTCGCCATGTTTGGCACGGCGTATCTGTTGAATTTTCCCAGCCATCTGCGCGAACGTTTACGGTGGTCGGTTTTATGGTCGGCCGTATTGCTCTTGGCGTTGACCGGACTGTGTTACCTGATCGACGATGGGGGAAGGCACGGGACGCTCCACGAAGCCATTGGCGCGTCAAGTATCGGCGGCTTTTTGGGATTGGCGACCTTCGGCCAGACGCCGCACTATGAATATGGTTTCAGCCTGCTGGGTACGGTGGGAGCGATTATTGTTTATCTGGCCCTCGGCTTCATCAGCCTGCTGTTCCTCACCAATTTCCGCCTCGGTGACTGGATCCGCGGTTTTCTGGAAAAGGTGCCCACCAGCACCACCGACACCGAACCAGCGCCCAAATCCGCCGACGAAGGCGCGTTGGAACGCCGGGCGCGCGAACTGGAAAAGCAGGCCAAAAAGTTGCAGGAAGAAGTCGCGCGCACCGGGCTGGGCGCGGATATGCAGCCGGTGCCCGAACCCACCGTCCGTGATTTGAGCGTGCCGCAGGCCAAAACCACCTCCGCCACGTCCATCCGCATCCGCAAAACCACGTTGCCCGGAGGTTTAACCCGGGAACCGGCCAACGCGGAAGAAACCCCGGCACCGTTGTTTGCGCCCAAACCCGCGCCCGCCGCTGAGGAGGAGGTGGCTTCGCCACGCGAAGTGCCTCCGGCCTCAACGGAGGAGGTGCTCGGCAGAAAATCGGAAACCGAAAAATCCGCCGAAACCAAAATTGAAGAACCGGAAAAAGTTGATTCGGAAAAGCCTGCCGAACCGGTGGTCCACATTGCGGACAATTCCGGGTCGGCGAAAGCCAGGCCGAAACCCAAAAGGCCGAAGCCACTCACCGTCGCCGCGACGCCCATCATCGGCAATTACCAGTTGCCGCCGCTGGATTTTCTCCAGCACCCCGACACGACCCTCAAACCCACCGAATCAAAGGAGGAATTGATGGCCAACGCGCGGCTTATGCAGCAGACGCTCGCGCAATTCGACATCGAGGTTTCGCTCGGCGACATCACCAAGGGCCCGACCATCACGCGCTACGAATTGCATCCGGCGCCGGGCGTGAAGTTGGAAAAAATCACCGCACTCTCCAACAACATCGCCGCCGCGCTCAAGGCCGAACGCATTCATATCCTCGCCCCGGTGCCCGGCAAAAGTTCCGTCGGCGTCGAGGTGCCGAATCCGGTCAAGACCAAGGTCATCGTGCGCGACCTGTTCGAATCCGAGGAATGGCGCAATTCCAAGGCGAAAATTCCCATCGCGCTGGGCAAGGACGTCTATGGCCACCCGATCATCGCTGATCTGGTTGAAATGCCGCACGTGCTCATTGCCGGCAGCACCGGCTCCGGTAAATCGGTCTGCATCAACTGCATCATCACGTCGCTGCTTTACAAATTTTCGCCCGACCAGCTCCGGTTCGTGATGATTGACCCCAAGGTCGTCGAGCTGCAGCAATACAACGCCCTGCCCCACCTCGTCGTGCCGGTGGTGACCGACCCCAAAAAGGTCATTCTCGCGCTACGCTGGGTCGTGAACGAAATGGAAAAGCGCTACCAGATTTTCGCGCGCGTCGGCGTCCGCAACATTGCCACCTTCAATTCGCGCCCCAAGAACAAGCCCCTGCCGCAGCAGGAACTGGAACTGCCGCTCAAGGCCAAAAAGGAAAAGGTTGAGCCGGGCGCGGAAGGGTTCGCCGTCGAGGTGGACGAGGAAATCGTCGTGCCGCGCGACGACGAAATCGTCATTCCCGAAAAGCTGAGTTACATCGTCGTCATCATTGACGAGCTGGCGGACCTGATGCTGGTGGCACCGGCCGACGTGGAAATGGCCATCGCGCGCATCACGCAAATGGCGCGCGCGGCGGGCATTCATTGCATCGTCGCCACCCAGCGGCCGAGCGTGGACGTCATTACCGGCGTCATCAAGGCGAACATCACCGCGCGCATTGCGTTCCAGTGCGCCTCGCGCGTGGACTCACGCACGATTCTCGACGCGATGGGCGCAGACAAATTGCTGGGCAAGGGTGACATGCTGTACCTGCCGCCCGGTTCGGCGAAGCTGATTCGCGCCCAGGGCGCGCTCATCACGGACCAGGAAATCAACAGCATTGTTGAGTTCATCGCCAAGCAGGGCAAACCGAACTACGACCTGGAAATTCACCAGCAGCTTTCCCAGCCTGCTGCCAATTTCGGGAATGAAAGCGGGATTGACGAGGACGAGGAGCTCATCCAGCAATGCATCGAGGTGATTCGCAGCGAACAAAAGGCGAGCGTCTCGCTGATGCAACGCCGGCTGCGACTTGGCTACACGCGCGCCGCGCGCATCATGGACGAACTAGAAAATCGCGGCATTGTCGGCCCCAGCAAAGGCGCCGAGCCACGGGACATCCTGATTGATCTGGACGGCACCGGCGCGGACGGTGGTGGCCAATCGGCGGTTTAATTTAAAGTGGGAGGGCTGCCGTGTCGGCAGCCCTATTTTTTATTTTGGGACGGCGACACGCCGTCCCTCCCAAAATTTAATTCACCATTTCCTGCATGAAACAATTTCTGGTGACGCTGCCGCGCAACCTCATCGGTTGCTTCACGGGCTGGAGGCTCATCGGACATCTCGTTGCCATCCTGTTCACGGTCATGCTCGTCCTGTCGGGCTTCGACTGGCATTATTTCCTCTCCACCCGCAATCCGGCGCTTCGTTCCTGGATGTGGCCCGCCGTTTTCATCGGCGGATTACTGCCCATCTACCTGCCACTGTTACCGCTTGCCTTCGGTTTCCTGGCCCAAAATACCAGAACCATTCTGACCGGCTGGGCTGTCGCTCAGGCTGAACTCCTCGGCGCATTGATCGTTATTGCCTACAAAGCATTTACCGGCCGCGCTCATCCGGCGCGCAGCGTCGGTGCGGACATCAGCCATGTCTTCCACTTCGGCTGGCTGCGCGGCGGAGTTTTCTGGGGCTGGCCGTCGTCGCACACCACCATCGCCTTTGCGATGGCCGTGACGGTATTCACGCTCCATCCCAAGCCACGGTGGCTGGGACTCGTGGCGATCCTCTATGCTTTTTATATTGGCATTGGCGTCTCCATGACCATCCATTGGTTCTCGGATTTCGCGGCCGGGGCGATCGTCGGTTCGGTCATCGGGGCTGTGGTCGGAAGGAGTTTTCAGGAAAACATTCAACGCTCAACATTCAACACCCAACACCCAGGGTAACACCGAAACGACACGAGCATTGAATGTTCAAAGTTGCGTCCCGCTGTGCGGGATTGAATGTTTCCGACAATTTCTACTTCGCCGGATACGACCAGACCCAGTCGCCCTTCTCCCGGTCAACCGAACCGGTCTTTGTAAGAACGACTCGTCCGCCGTCGTCTGTCCCGTTCCAGCCGACGGAATAAAGAATAAATTGGTCACTATCCGTGCGGCGATAATGCAACGGCTGGCCGTTGATGATGTCGTGCGGCAATTGTTCGATGAATTGCGGCGTGAGCGCGTCAAGTGCTTCAGGGTATTGGCCGTTCGCTAGCCGGTAACGTTCCAGCGCGCAGGCGACGCGGGCCAAATCAATGCTCACCTGGATAGCCGCTGACTTTCTCACGGTGCTGCTAATAGCTGGAAATAACATCAAAGCCTGAACTTTGTAAGGTGAATAATGTTTCATCTCCGCACGAACAGCATCATTGGCGCGTTGCAAAGCTGCGGGTGAAATGACGCGGGAATTTGTATCAACGAGCGGCAACAACCACTGCTGACTCATTTGTGCAAAAGCGAGTTCGTTCTGATAAAAATACGCGCCGGGCATGAACGTAAGCTTGTTCGTGACCAAATCGCCGTTTTCTTGACGTGAAATGATTTCGCGCGAGCGCCGCTGATTTTCAAACGACTCGATCGCAAATGCCCGTTCGCCGCGCATGACGAATTCATAATCCGCCAGAAAATTCAATTTTGATAATTCCGCGTCAAGCACGACGAGTTGTTCGTCAGACCATCGATGCTCCGCCAAACCTTCCCATATCGGATTCAATTCATAGGCAACAATTGCCACGCGAACGAGATGTGAAATCAAAAATGGTGAGTTGCGAAGCGAATTGTTCAAATACAACAGTAGCTTTACGTCATCCAACGCTTTCGCACTTTGGCCATCAGCCAATTCAGCGACGGCACGCAACTGCAGCACCTGAGTGCATCTTTTAAGCGCCGCCAAAACCGGCAGCAATGGCGATACCGAATTGAATCCATCTTCGTAATTTAATGGAACATTGGCATAAGGCCGCTGGCTGGCCTGACGCAATTCTTCAACCGCTGCATCGAATTTACTTAAGGCAAACAAGACATCGGCGGCTGGCGTTTGCGGCTGCGGCGCGATGGGAAACTCTTTTACCAAACTTGCATCGGTCGGATTGCGATAAGATGCCTGCAACGTTTTCAAATCAGTCATCTTTGTTCTACCTTCGCCACCCAAATAGCCAACTTCATTATTTTCCGGCCAAAAGTTTGGACTGCCGTCAGAGTGCCAGGGATTCATCACAATTTTGCCATTGAGCATGTTGGTAAAAATAGGCGCCGTGAAAAAATTCTGGCCATCCGGCACCAGCGGCGGAACAAATGCCTGCCAGTCAAATTTCTCGCCTTTGGCCTCCCACTCGCGTTTGTAGTTTTCCCAGGCACGCTTTCCGCGCCAATCCTCTTCGGCGTAAAAAATGGCGATCAAGGTGGCGAGAATGGCCACGGTCAGCAAAAGCCGGCGGAGAATTCGCCAGCCTCGTTTGTTTCCAGGTATTGCATTCATAATTCAGGGGTAGGGTCGGCGCGCGGCGCCGACCGGACGCCGCAGCGCGGCGTCCCTACCATTTCATGTCGCCAGAGTTTCAAATCGTCGTTCGCTGCTCGGTCGCGGTGAAAATGGTTTCGGCGGCACGGCCACGCGCGGTTCGCCCGGACCCACCAGTTCCGCCAGTAATTGTTCCTGTTGCGGCAGCGTCAGAATTATTTCCCGCGCCGGAGGCGGAGATTTCCCGGCAATGCGTTCCGGGTCGCGCGCGAAAAAATTCGCGGCCAGAATCACCACCCAGACCACGGCCAGGCCCGACCAAACATGACGGCTCGGCCAGATGAGTTCCAGAAACAAAAGTCGAACGGCATTTCTCAGCGTAGCCACGAAGGCCAACTCGCGGACAAGTTGATCCCGTCGATTGACATCGGCGGCAGCCTGAATGGCGTTTGCCCAGCGGCTTTGCGTCTCCGGCGTCGGCTCAACGTGCGTAAAGTTTGTTTCCCAATCGGCCAGCGGCTTTATCAGTGACGCCATTTCGTCGTAGTATTTCCGGCAATCCGCGCACCCCGCCAGATGAACCCTGAGTTCGCTCGTTTCCGGTTCGGTCGGCACACGACCGGCCAGGAGACAAAGGCTCCGGCGGTGGCGCCGGCAGGGGTTCCAAAACCGTTTCATATTTGTTTGTCCTCTTCCGGGGCGGGAAGGTTCATTTTCATTTTACGCAATTTTTCCAGGGCATGATGCAGCCGGGATTTTACCGTGCCGACGGAACAATCCAGAACCGCCGCCATATCCGGCAAGGAGGCGTTCTCGAAGAAACGCAGCAGAACCACCTCCTGGTGCTTTTGCGGCAATTTTTCGACACACTGGCGCAGCTCGATGAACGTTTCATGCCGGGTCGCCGCTTCAGCAGGGGAAGTTTCGGCGGAAGCAATGTTTTCATGCCGGTCGTGCAGTTTCTGCGTTTCGGAAAACGGCAGGCCGGCCAGGGAAACCGGACGCGAACGCGCCCGGCGCACGGATTTCTGATAGCGATGCAGCAAAATCGCGTAGAGCTAGGTCGAGAGCTGGCAGGATCCGTTGTAACGCGGCAGGCTTTTCCACGCTTCGACCAGGGTTTCGGAAACAATGTCTTCCGCCCGGCTCAAGTCGCCGGTCAATGCGGCGGCCTGGCGCAGAAGGCGCGCTTGCAGCGGTTCGAGCAAACGGCAAAAACCGTGGGCGTCTCCTGCGCGGGCACGAGCGAGAAGTTCCGGTGCGGCCCCAGGCGTAAAGCGGTCGTCAGCGATGACCATCTATCTATCAATCCCCACTGCCGCCGGAAAGGTTCAAAAAACTTTGGCCGAGCTGGATCGACGTGGCGCAGCCTAAAGAAAACATCGAACATTGAACGTCGAACAAACTGTGGTCGGATGCCGGCAACTGATTTAATGTTCAGTGTTCGATGTTAAATGTTCGATGTTCCCCGTTCATTTTGCCGGGTACTGCCAGACCCAGTCGCCTTCTTTGTCGTCGAACAGCATGTTTCCCGGCACACCGCCGTCGTCCGTTTCGTTCCATCCGATGGAATACAGCACGAATTGTCCACTTGCCGCGTCGGAGCTTTGCGAAGACGGATCGCCGGTGCGATGATATTTATACGGTTCGCCAGAAATCACGTCATTGGGCAGTTGGGAAATGAATTTGGGGACAAGGAGGTCCAGATTTTCCGGGAATTGTCTATTGGACAGTCGGAATCGTTCGAGCGCGCAGGCGATCGCTGCTTCATCGGTGGCGGTTTGGGCCGCGGCGGCTCGCATGGGTATTTTATGCAATGATGGCAAAAGCAGTACAGCTAGGAGCTGATGACGGGTGCAAATGGTGGTGAAAGGGTTGCGCCCGGCAAAGGCCTGCTCCAAGGCATTGGTGTTGGATTCGATTTGCCTGGGGAAAACTTGTTTCGTTTCAACATCAAATGCTCCATTTAATTGCGATTGAAAGAGCTGGCAATAATGTAACTGTTCCAAATCGTACCAGCCTCGCGGAATCATCCGGCCGAACAGATTAGCCAGTGATGAACCTGTATGGCTTGGGTCATCGGTCAAATCGTTCAGATGGTATTTGCCGCGTTCGAGAAGCTCGGCGGTCAGAATTGCGGCGGCGCGTTCGCTGGCGAGAGACCGTTCCATCTGGGGAAAGAAATCGTATTGCTGGAAAAGCGCCTGAAGTTCTTGAAGCTGAGCGTCCGACCAGGCGTGTTCGGCCAATCCCTCCCAGACCGGTTGAATCGCAAGTTGTACGCAAGCAATGCGAACCAGATATGAAATCAAAAACGGTTCGTCTTTCGCCGAATTGGCCAGATAAAGCATCAGCTTTATGTCCCCCAAGGCGTCGTCATTCCGGCCGGCAGCCAGTTCGGAGCAGGCCCGGAGTTGTAAACGTTGGACCGTCCTTTTGATATTGCCGAGGTGCGGCAGCAGGATACCCCACGGATTGTCCAGATCGTAAACCACCGGGTACCGTGCATAAGGCCGGTCGCTGACGGCATGAAGTTGGTCCAACTCGGTTTCACTGGATGCCAAATCGGCCAGAACCGCCGGGGCCGCCGCCGCGCGCGAGGCCAAATCGAGTTTTCCGGAGGCGAACGGCTTGGATGCATTCGTCTGGCCTGCCTGAATCGCGCCAAAGGCCATTTTCCAAGCAACGAGATCCAGGAAATAACGTTCGCTGCCTTGATAAGAATTACCCTCGGGTGCAGGCGGGCTTGGGTTCGTCTGAGAGCCAAGCATGCTGCTGGCCAACGAATAATTGTCCGCCCACTTTTTGGCGAAATTGGTTCTTTGCGTGAACCAAGTTTCGACGAGTGGGATGGCGGCAAAGTTTTGGTTATCAGGAACCGGCTTGGGAATAAACGCCGTATAATCAAGCTGCGCGCCGCTGGCTTCGAGTTGCTGGCGATATTGATTCCATTCATGCGCGCCGCGCCAGTCTTCTTCAGCATAAAACAGCGCAACAATTGTCACCAGCCAGGCCAGCCCGATCAGCGGTTTGCGGATGACGCTTTTGCTTGTTTTGTTTTTCTCGTTTGGGTTCATGACGTCAGGCAATCAGAGTTTCGTTGTGTTGCTCGCTTCGCGGAAACAGTTTTGGCGACCGTACCTCGCGCGATTCAGATGGTTGAATCATCTCCAGAAGTTCCTGGCGGTTTTCGCGCAGCGCAGCCAGAATGATTTGCGGTGGTGGAATTTTCCCACTTGGGATCGCCGACGCCAGACTCACCGAATGGTCGACGTTCAAATTCAAAAGAACAATCACCAGCCATGCCGCACCCATCCCGGCCAGGTGCCAGCGCAGTGAAATAAAGATTTCGCGCAAGGAAAAGATTGGGAGGGACGCCATGCCGGCGTCCTTGATTTTAGGGACGGCAACATGCCGTCCCTCCCGCACTTTGATCATGCCAACCGCCGTTTCCCGAATCGCGTCGAGTTTTGGCGTGATGGCTTGGTGCTGTTTAAACAAGATGTCACGCGACGTTTTCATATTGCCACCTTGGTAGGGCGCGTCACTCCATGCGCGCTGTCATGGATGTGCGGACGAGCGGGCGGGCCGGGGACTCCGATAAACTGCGATGCATCGCGAGCAGGCTGCCCGCCCTGCCGTTGCGTCTCTGCCTTATTTGTCTTCATTTTCCAAAATCAATTTCCGAAGTGCGCGCTTGGCGTAGAACAATCGCGATTTTACCGTGCCTGGCGGCGTGTTCGTAATGCGCGCGATTTCTTCAATCGAAAAATTCTCAACGAAGTGAAGCAGCAACACGGCGCGTTGCGGCAACGGCAATTGATTTAGTACTTGCATGAACTCAGCCTCCTGTTCCCGCCGAATGAGCAGGTCGTCCGGGCCGCCTTCAGACTCGTCCGGCGATTCGGAAATTTCATCAAGCGAAACCTCCTCGCGATTCTGTTTTCGCCAGCGCTGGATGCACTTCTGGTGCGCAATGCCGAACAGCCAGCTTCCAAATTTCTCATCGTCACGCAGACTGACGATGTGTTTGACGGCGGCAATGAATGTCTCCTGCACCAGGTCAAGGCTGGCCTGCTCGTCGTGCACCAATTCAAAAACGTAGACATACAAAGGCAATTGGTAGCGCCGAAAGAGGGTGTTCCAAGCCGCCGGTTCTCCGGCCCTGGCCTGCAACACGGGCAGTTGTTCGCGTTCAGCCACCACCAGCATTTA
>Ga0187859_10001992_pt1 | contig 12903 bp, 12 predicted proteins | sample June2016WEW_10_1_2_FD_133019 | JGI IMG/M metagenome (GOLD analysis project Ga0187859, IMG submission 133019) | Peatland microbial communities from SPRUCE experiment site at the Marcell Experimental Forest, Minnesota, USA - June2016WEW_10_10 | ecosystem: Environmental > Terrestrial > Soil >...
AACAGCAGGTTCCGGTGCGTCAACATCACGCCCTTAGGAAGCCCTGTTGTACCAGACGTATAAATCAGCGCAGCCACGCGCTGGGCCGGGTCAGGCTCGATCTCCTCAGGGTCCGCTATATCATTTTGCGACCCCACGGCGATTGGCCCTAATTCCGGGACATCCTGAATGACCGCACCGTGTCGTTTTGCATGATCTCGAGCCTGGGTCGACGCGCTTATCGTGTAGATCAGGCATCGAGCGCCGCAATGATCCCGTATCTCATCGACTTCGCGTGCGGAAAGACGGCTGTTGACTAAGACGGGCCATGCGTCGATCGCCCCGAGGGCTAGCAAAAGGGCTACGGCCGAGCGGCAATTTTCACAGACGATCATGACCCGATCGCCAGGGCGCACGCCTACCTCGACCAGCCAGAGCCTTGCGCATTCGGCAGCAGCTGCAAGCTGTCCGTAAGTCCAGGTTCCCGAAGCCTCAACCAGAGCCGGGTGATCTGGAGAAGTTTCAACCCACGGCGCGATTAGGTCGCAGATACGTTCGGGAGGCTTACCTCCGTGCCAATCGAAATTGCAGAGAGGATTCTGTGCCATAGGCATGAGAGCGGCCACGCTGAGGGAACCGCAAGTTACTTTATAGAACTACCGACAAACCTTTCAGACCTCTGAATCCGAATGTCGAGGCCCACTCCGGAAGGGGTCCAGTCAACCTCATCTCCGGGAAACGCTGAACGAGATTCATGATCGCAATCTGCCCCTCGAGGCGCGCCAGTTGGCCTCCAATGCAGGCATGCGGGCCCGCACTGAATGCCAGGTGCTGATTGTTCAGCCTTTTCAGATCTAATTGATTCGGATCCTTAAATCGTTGTGGATCCCGATTTGCTGCACCGAGCATGCACAGGATCGACCACTTCTTGGGTATACGCTGGCCGCAAATCTCAATGTCTTCCTTGAGCACGCGAGCCGTAAATTGCACGGGGCTCTCATACCGAAGAAGTTCTTCTACGGCCGTGCGGATCATATCTGGATTCTCGCGCAACTCCGCTGTTTCTTCCGGGTGCTGCAGGAGCGTGTACATTCCGTTGCCGATCAGGTTTCGTGTCGTCTCATGGCCGGCAAAAAGCAGCGCGATACACTGCGCGTAGAGTTCCTCTTCTGTCAGCACTTCGCCTTCTTCTTCTATGTCAATCAGAAGACTGATCAGGTCATTCCCTTTATTGCGCTTTCGATCTGCTACGGTCTTTCGGAAGAAATCGGTTAATGCAATCAGAGCATCTTGCGCCGCGCGCGCCTGCTCTACGGTGCGACTTGGACTGCCTCGGAATACAGCAATGTCGCGCGACCAGTCTGCAAACCTGCCATGCAGCGCTTCGGGCACGCCCATCATTTCCGAGATGACGTTTACCGGCATGGGATTGGCGAACACCCGCATGAGTTCCACTTCGGACCCTCGCTTTAGCGGCGCCAGCATGCGATCAACGATGCCCTCAATCTGCGGACGGAGGCTCTCAATCGCTACCGGCGAAAATCCCCTGTTGAGAAGCTTCCGCAGCCGGGTGTGTTCGGGTGGATCCATAAAAATCAGCCACAAGCTAAACATCCGAGCTAGCTCGCTGAATTCTCGCTGACGGCTAAGAGGCAGAGGCAACAGCATCTGTTGGGCTCGTTTTGCGGAACACCTTGGGTCTTTAGCAATCGACGAACAGTCCGCGTGACTAACCACCGACCACACAGCCCACTGGCCCCCCACATCGATGTAGTGGAGTGGACCTTCTTCGAGCAGTCGCGCGTATGTAGGATAGGGATTCTGTAGAATCTCGCTGGTAAAAACTACTTTCTTGCTCGGAGAAACGAACTCAGACAAAACTTCACCTTCCTGGATAGGATAAGAATTTCGGGCCGCATAGAAGACGGCAGATTGCCGACTTAGGATGTTGACCTACTGAAATTGAGTTTAACAAAACGCTGATCAGGAGGCGGGACCTAAGCGCTGCCAAATCAATTCGATGATCATGATCTTCCCGTTCACACGAGTCGGGGGCGTGGCCAATACGATTCGATCATCATGAAACTGAATGGTGCGTACCAGTTCCTTATCTACATAGTTTTGAATCGACGAGATTTCGACGGAGTGGATGACCTTGTCACCGGTGAGCTTGTACCGACCCGCGTAGGCAAGAAATGTCTTGAACGCCTCAGCCTGTTCCTCGAGTTTGCCACCGCCATCGGAAAGCGGCTTGCGGCCACCGAAACTGATTAGGGCCGTTACTCTTCCGTTAGCGCCGTAAGTGAGAAAACCCGTGGGGTCGGTGCCATATGGGGTTTCGCTTCGCTTACCATCTCTCGTCGTACTTGAGGCGGACACCAGCTTCCATGTGCCCACCAGCTTGTCGTTTGGGTCTGGCAATGCTGCCCTTTCAGCCCTTTCAGCGTACCTTGACTAACACGACTCCCAAAGCCTACACTCCGCGATCAATCTTAACCGGCTATCAGGTACGATTCTTGCAGAAAAAGGAAAGCGATGACAATGGAATTGAAAGACAAAGTTGGTCTAATCACCGGTGGGACATCAGGTATTGGGCGAGAAACAGCCGTGCTTTTCGCGCAGGCGGGAGCCCGCGTGGTGATCGCGGGACGTCGCGAAAAAGAGGGACAAGAGACGATCGAGCTAATCCGCGGCGCGGGTGGGGATGGACTGTTTGTGAAGACAGATGTGTCGCGAGCGTCCGAGGTGGAAGCGCTCGTTCAGACAACGGTCGAGAAATTTGGGCGCCTGGATATCGCTTTCAATAACGCCGGGTTCGAGGGCGTCTGGGCTCCCATCACCCGACAATCCGAGGAAGACTTTGATCGGACCATCAACATCAATCTCAAGGGCATCTGGCTCTGCCTCAAATTCGAAATTCGGCAGATGCTCAAGCAGGGCTATGGCGGAGCCATCGTAAATATGGCGTCGATTTTGGGACTGATCGGCTCTGCAGGCGTAGGAGCGTATAGCGCGAGCAAACATGGAGTGGTGGGGCTGACGAAGACAGCTGCGCTGGAAAACGCCAAGAGCGGGATTCGAATCAATGCAGTCTGCCCTGGCTTTGTCGAAACGCCGATGTCTGATCGGACCCTGCGCGTTCCGTCGGTTCACAAATATGTTGTTGGCCTTCATCCAGTCGGCCGTCTTGGAAGACCGTCGGAAATCGCCGAAGCCGTGGTGTGGATGTGCTCGGACCGCGCATCCTTCATGACTGGCCAATCGCTGGTTCTCGACGGCGGCTTCCTGGCGGGACCCAATCCCCCGAGCTAAGAAACATTAGTTTTTGTAGCAGGGACAAGCCGGGTTCCTCGCGCATCCGCTCCAGGAGGCAGCGCTACGATGCTCGGGGTAGCCCTTTCGAGGATGTGCTGCATACTTCCGGGTACATCATGAAATCGTATTTACTCCTCAAGTTCACTCCAGCTTCGAACTCGATGGGCTTCGATGGAACGTATCGCAATCGCAGTTGCCGGGCGATTGTCGTGAGATGAATCTGCATTTCGAGGCGGGCAAAGTGCGCCCCGATACAGTTTCTCGGGCCTTCGGAGAAAGGAAGCGGAGCATAACCTCGAGGGCCATGCCGCTGACATCACGCGTGACATTTACGCTTTCGTTTCTGTCGGCCGCAATTTGCCATTTTCTGAGAAGCTCAGCATTCACGGAAGTTATCAATTTCGTCGAATTCGCCGCCGAGTCATGCGTAAAAGCTGGTTGTATCATCTTTCGCTGCCGCTTCCAGAGATCTCCCTTGCTGACCATGAGACCTTTCCCCAGAAGGAGTGCCACTCGCGCAATGCTCTGACCTTTGACGTAATTCTGCCAGTTATCAACAAGCACGCGATGGGCAAAGTCGAAGTCTCGGATTGCATAGACTGTTGTTCCGTAGACGGACGCCTTATAGATATCGCCGTGGATTGTGAACTGACGATCCATCCACTCCAGGAGGTCCTCGGTAACTCGATATTTCTCTTGAGGGCCAGTTGGTATGCGTCCGGGAACGGTATTCATTTTCTTATTTTGGTTCTAGCAGGCTGAGTGACCGGGCTGGGGCGTTGGCTGGAAGTTTGAATCAGGCAGACACGACATATATGCTCGCACATTGATTGAGTGCCACGCAGGGCATAATTCCGCTAAACGCACTCGTTTTGTTGGATCTACCCTGGAATGCGAAGCTTTTTTTCAACCAACGCGACAACACTCTTTATGGAGCCGAAGTTGTCAGTTGTCACTTCTTCATCGTCGACTTCGATTTTGAAGCGCTGTTGGACGAACGAAACCAGTTCGATTACGCCTTGGGAGTCGATCACATTGCCCAGTAGCGGCACGTCGTCACTAAGCGTTTGGCCGCCGCCGAAAAGAAACTCCTCTATCAGAAACTTGCGAATATCGTTCCCGATCTCCGTGGTTTGCATTTAGAGCCATTCCTCTCGTTTTTCAGTATGCTTTTAACGCAAGAATCGATCTACAGATTAGTGGCTAGGCCTCGTGTTAAATCCCTAATCTTCGATTCCAGTTTTTGTGTCGGCAGGTTCTTCGTCACTTAGCCTCATCGTCGCAACCGGACCGGCGTTGCACGCGCATCTTCAGGCCATCGATAAACTCTTCGTAGTCGTGTTCCGGCGTTAGCGGAACAGTTGCCTTGCCCAGCGCTTCGGCAGGAGGAGGTCCCCAAAACGTATGCGCCGGAACGTTGCGGCTTACAACGGTACCCGCCCTGATCACCGCCCCTTCACCGATTCTTACATTCGGCAAGATGACGCAATGGGGTCCAATGAACACATCTTTTTCGATTACTACTTTTCCGTTGCCGATCGGCCTTCTGGGTCCTGAATAAAAGTGGGAGATTATCGACGTTCTCATTCCGATTGTGCAGTTATCCCCTATTGTGATGTCCGTGGGGTGTAATTCATCGATGTAGACGAACTGGCTAATCCAGACCTTCTTTCCGATTTCAACTCCGCGAATCCGCTGCAGCCAGGGCCGCACCCTGAACCCACCGGGCGCCAGAAAAGCGATCTTACCCACAAGCCTGCCAAGCAGGGCTGGCAACATCAATGTTTGCTACCTTTCGTTCTAGATATACCCCAGAACCGAACGACATTATCGTAGGTCGCGATACTAACCATTGGTTTCACTGTACTGCAGGTCGCCTTGGTTCAAAAATCTCTCTACCAGGATCTACGCTTGCGGGAGCGCGATTTTCCCTCTTCATCGAAACGATATAGTTCAACCAATTTCGGTAAATAGTTGTCGATGAAGCCTGCCACGTTCTCCTGAGCGCTCCGGCCAAGGCGGCTTCGGGGAAGTCGGACATGAGTTGCTCTGTCGGAATCGATTCGTGGTTGTCCAAGACCAACCGTTCAAAATCGCGCACTCGGGTTTCGTCCATAGTGTCGAAATAGCCCTTGGGCATCGAAGGATACGTGGTCCGTTCCTTCGTGAGAAATCTGCGGATATCTCTTCGATACTCTTTCAGTAAGGTCCCAGCTCCGTACTCCGGATGTCCCTGAAAGTGTACAAACAAGCTTTGCTTTTTCTTTTTTACAAAGGTGTCGACTCCGCCTTCCGGCGATTGCGTCAGGATTGTGTAGCCGCATTGTCGCAGCGACTCGAGCTGCACCTCATTCCATCTAGAATGTGGGAAGCGAATCCGCTCTGGGGTATCGGCCATTAGCGGGTGGGCGCATGACTTGGCAAACTCAGACACGCCAAACTGCTTGTCTGGCAAGCGATGACGATGGATGCCGTCGCTATGAAGAACGCTGGCATGCGCCGCCAGGCACGACAGTATGGCAGAGGATGTGTTGCGCTCGGCCCAGTCGAATACACCCGCCAGGCTGCTCCAGTAAGGCTCGTCCCTCAGGTCGGGTTGGCGCGGCTCGGTGCCTGTGATGATTACGCCATCAAACGAGCCCTGCCAGAGCTCGTCCAGGCTGTAGTAGAAACTGTTCAGGTGTCGCTGACCGCGGTCAGTTCGCGGAATTCCGGTTAGAGAATAGAGCTTCAGGTAGATGGGGATGTCGCCCGACGCGTCATCGAGAAGCGAAAAGAACTGTAACTCGGTATCCTCGAGAGCCGCGTCCGGCATGTTGTTAATCAACGCGACATTTACATAGTCTCTGCCAGCGCAGGCGACCTTTCGGCATTTCCCTTCCGCCATCCAACGAGGCGGCACTCGCCCGCTTTCGACGTTCAACGGCATGTGATGTCTCCCACCTTCACGATCCGTGTCCGACTATCGAAACCCCAGCTACCTTGCACTGTCCAGTGCCTGGCCCAAATCCTCGAGAATATCGTCGATATGTTCGATCCCCACACTGAGACGAATCATCTCCGGGGTCACTCCGACCTTTTCCTGCTCCTCTGGAGTCAGCTGCCGGTGCGTAGTCGACGCCGGATGACAAGACAGCGACTTGGCATCGCCCATATTCACCATGCGTTTGAACAAGCGAAAAGAATTGAAAGTTTTTCTACCACCCTCATAGCCGCCCTTCACCCCAAAGGTCAGCAGCGAGCAAAAATTATCTCCCAGATATCTATGCGCCATCGGATAGAGCGGATTGTCCGGAAATCCAACGTAGTTCACCCAATCAACCATGGGATGGGCTCGTAGAAATTCCGCAACCTTGCGCGCGTTCTCGACATGGCGCTCTACGCGCAGAGCCAGCGTTTGAATGCCCTGCAAAAAAAGGAACCCGTTGAATGGGGATAACGTTGCGCCAGTATTTCGTTGGCAAACCGTCCGGCAACGAGCAACAAACGCCGAGTCACCGTAATGGTCGACATAGACCACACCGTGGTAGGCAACTTCCGGCACATTCAGCATGTAGAACTTCTCTGGATATTTTCGCCACGGAAACTTGCCGCCATCCACGATCATTCCACCGATGCTGGTGCCGCCGCCGCCGATGAACTTCGTCATCGAGTGCACGACAACGTCCGCGCCGTATTCGATCGGGCGTAATAGAATCGGCGTGGCTACGGTGTTGTCCACCACCAGCGGCACACCGTGTTTATGCGCGACACGCGCCAACCCTTCGATGTCGGCAACGTTCCCTGCAGGATTACCGACACTCTCGCAGTAGACGGCACGCGTGTTTTCGTCGATCAGCTTTTCGACATCTTCTGGTCGATCAGTGGCTGCAAAGCGCGCTGAAATTCCACGTTTCGGGAAGATGTGCGCCAGCAGCGTGTAGGTTGCACCGTACAACTGGGGAGTAGAGACGATGTTGTTTCCCGCCTCTGCAATATTGATCAGGGCGTATTCGATGGCGGCCATTCCCGAGCTGACGCTGAGGCCATCGACTCCGCCTTCTAGGGCTGCTACCCGCTTCTCCAGCACCCCGTTCGTGGGATTGCCGATCCGGGTGTAGATATTCCCCTCGACTTCGAGATTAAACAGGGCCGCACCGTGCTCAGCACTATCAAACTCGAAAGCGACGGTCTGATAGATCGGCACAGCTACGGCCTTTGTCGTCGGATCGCCGTCGTACCCGGCGTGAATCGCGATGGTTTCTCGCTTCACTCGTGCATCAGCCTTTCCATCGATCAGCCGGCCTTATTTCGCGGTCGTCGCGACACTACGAACTGGAACTGGCTCTGCGCCATGGGCCAGCGTTTTCTCCATGGTTTCAGTCAAACGGCGAGCTGCGAAGCTCGCGCCATAGGCGAAGCGCATGACCGGTCCAAAACTGTTGGCGGAGGCGACTCCGATAAAATACAGGTTAGGCACCGACGATTCGAAACTCGAAGACAGAACCGGGCTTCCCTGCGCGGTCTTGACTTGCGAGCGAATTCCCTTGCTGAGAAATTTCAGCTTCTCAACATCGACGACGTAGCCAGTCGCGGCGATAACGTGCTCGAATTCAACGTCTCTTGCGCTGCCGTCCTGCGATCGCAGGTAGAGGCGGACGTTGCCGTCCTTAACTTCTGCGCCATCTATGTTGTACCCAAGCAGGAGAGGGACTTTGCCCACGACCTTGCTCTTGATGAAGTATCCGCCGGAGGGTCCTAAAGCTCGCTGCACAACCTCCAGGCGAAGGCTCTCCGGCAGAAAATGAAATGCCCAGGGAGCGTTCGCGAAGAAGCGCGACCTCCAGCCAGGCCCCAACCCCGATCCGGGATGTCGAAGTGTTTGCCACAAAGTCCGCGGCTTTCCGGTCGGGTCACTGTGGAATTTCAGTTCCGGGCTGCGGCTGATGATCTGCACCTTCGCCCCGGCTTCATGCAGCAAGCCTGCCAAGTCGAGGGCCGAAGCGCCGGCGCCAATCACGGCGACGCTACGTCCGCGAAATGGCTCAACTTCTCGATGGCTGGCGCTGTGCGTCACATACTGCTCAGGCAAACCTGCGAGCCTCTCCGGCACGAAGTTGAAATGCGTGATTCCAACCGCCAGCACGACGTTTTGCGCGGTGACGGTCTCGCCGCCTTCCAGACGGACCTCAAAACCATCGGCTGTACGCTCAACCGACTCGACCTGCTTTTCCTCCAACTCCGGTACCATGCGCTCGCGAAAGGCGAGACCGTATGCGTTGAACGTCTCCAGGCGCACCGGGAGGCCTGATTCGCGGTACTCGATCCCCCGCTCTGTACAGAACTTTTCAAGAGTGAATTGCTGATCCGGGTCGTAGATGTTCGACGCGAATCCGTCCGACTTGAGCATCATGCCCTTCGGCATGTGATTCAGCCAACTGTCCATCGGACGACCGAAAATGCGGAAAGGAATGCCGCGTCGCCGGAAATGTGCAGCAACGGAAAGCCCGTACGGTCCTGCCCCAATAATCGCAGAATTCAACATGATGTAGTGAATAACTCCTTACCGTTCTCGTCTCCAGATTGAGTGCATCTCGGCAAAGCTCCGCTCGCGTTAAAACGGGGAAGGATTGTTACGGGGGAACCCTCATTCTATCAGGGCGGGAGTTGTGCGTGAACCCAAAAAGGATGGGAGCTCAGTTGTCGAGCAAAGGCAACAATTAGAAGTCGGGGTCCTCGAGAATCGAGCGTAACACGTTATTTGTCAATAGTATACGGGCATCCAACGAAAACATACCCTAAAGAACCCCTGAGGCAGCAGAGATCGTTTTGACCTGCGGAGCCACACTGATTTTCGAGTACATACCTGATAGCTCATGGGCGATCTTTTGGTTGTCCAACTCTGCAATTGCCTTGGCGCGCAGTTGACTCCCGAGGGAACCGATATCCAAAGATCCTTCCTCGATGCGCACGATTGCGTCAGCAATTGACTCAGCCGAACCATCCACGTAAACCCCCAACTCGCCAAGATACTCCGGGATATCGACGGCACGGGTCGCAATGACAGGCGTGGCATTCACCATGGCGCAACTTACCGGATGCCTCGCCGATCCACCTGTGTACGGAATGATGCACGCCTTGCTGCGCTGGTACACTTCCGCCAGTTCGTCGCCCGAATAGAACTCACGCCACTCAATCATGTCAGCAACGCCCGCACGATCTGCTGCATCGCGCGCCTCGAGCAATCCGTTGCATCCGTGCCCAACATAGATCGTCAGCGGCATCCTGATTTCCTTTGTCTTCAGGATCGCGAGCGCCTTCAGTAGTTCTTCGTAACCCTTGCCACGACGAATATTGTGACCACCAAAGTAAATGTACTTGGTACGCTCCACTGATTTCAGCTCCGGTATCACTGCGCCATAGCGAATGGTCTTGATCTTTTCCGGGTTAACTCCAAGAGATACGAGCTGTCGCTTCATGTCTTCGCTGTAAACGAGTACTTCCGCGCACTTGTTATACAGGCGATTGAGCCCCAGATGTTCTCGCTGGAACGGATCGATCTCATGGACTGTGACGACGACCTTCTTGTGAAATACATCGGCCAAGGCGACCAGGATGAAGAATGGAATGCACCCAAACGCCTCCAGAACCTGATCGAAGTGAATGACGTTGGCCGAACGCGCACGTTTATAGTAGAGAAAACCGCGCAGCGTCGCTAGCGGCAGATCCAATCGCAGATACTTCGCTGCCAGATACTTCAGTGTTCCCTGCCCCTTACCGGGGTACCGGGGAGCATGAGGAATTGCAATCGCCGCACAGTTCGTATTGATAAGCTCGTCTTCCGTAATCGCGAATTTCTGAGCTGAAGAAAAACACCTGCAATTGGAAGTCACGACATCCACCTGCATCCCGCACTGGCGCAGGGAGTCCACCATTTTGCTGCAGTTGTGCGAGTACATATCGTTCTTGTACCAGCATCCGATGTAAGACAAACTAACTGGTGACGTGCCTTCCGTAACCTCAGTCATTGTGGCCACCTCACCCGAAATAGAAAAACCATGCCGATTTCATAGATCTCTTTGCTGAAAAGAAGACTACATGTACCGGTAAATTAAGTCGCCCAGCACTGCTGTCGCTCTTTCAGGCAAAGCGCTCCACACCTTTCGGGTAGAGCGCGTGAGTGCTCCGGCAGTGTCCCGTCGATCCTTCAATGCCGGATAGTAGTAGCGAAACAGAGGCTTTGGCTCCCCTCCCCACTTTCCCTTGAACTGTGCCAGCGATTCGTTGTCCTCGCTGACTTCTCCAAAGTCATACCAGCGAAAGCCATCCTTGCAAGCGTCGCGAATGGAGTCGATCTGGATGATGTCGTGAGGATGCAGACGAAGATCTTGTGGAGCGCATCCTGTGAATGCATAGAAAACCGTCTGACCGAACTTCAGAAAAATAGAACCAGCGATCAGCCGCCTTTGTTTATCATTCTTCCGCTCAGCGACCAGCAACCGCATCTGTCCCTTTGGACGCAGCGTTGACCACAGGCTCCTAAAAAAACGATACGATCTCGGCGGCACAGCCTTGTGACGCATGGTCTGCAAATAAAGTCGATACCACTTAGACAAATCCTCTTCTGTGTCTGCCTCTCGAACCTCGAGCCCAAGTTTGATCGCCTTGTTTACTGCCCAATTGACCCGATGTTGCTGCTTGGCATTGCCAAAGCGCAGTCGGCGGCATCCTTTGCAAGGACCACAACATCGGGGCAGACGCAAGTTCTCGCAGAACTCCTGCCAGGACTCGCCCTCCGCTGCGGGAAGCTCCTCGACATAGCTCGACCTCCATGGCAGGCAATCTAACTCTTCAACCAGCTTGTCCAGTCCGCCGATCTGGGCTTTGATCTCAAGTTGAAGACGCTGATCGCGCACCATCTCCATCGCTGCACGAATTACCTCCGACGCCGCTGCCGGGCCATCCGCGAGCAATCCAGCAACAGGAGTTCGAGGCAATGACGACAACCTCCGCTCTGTCGAATGCCGCCCAATCGCGAAGGGCAGTCCGCGTGTTGGGAACAATGGGAGCAGCGCGCAGATTTTCCCATCCTGATCGACGCATGCCAGGCCAACGCATTTCTGCCCGTATTCCTCCTCAAGAGCAGTCAACCAGTTCGAGTGGTGGTAGATCAACGCTCCTGGCTGCGATGATACAAACGCATCCCAGCGCGGGTCATTCCGATAATCTAACTCCAAAGTTCGCAGTGTTCTCTCCTCGGACGATGATGTAGGCTCTGCAGAAGTCATTGTGTCCTTAGGGCAGTCTTGTTGCACAACTTTCAGTGGTGCCAAATAGGGAGACGTTGGCGAATACAGCACTCTACCCGTTGTCACTCAGGCAGCAATTGCCTCTCGCGCAACAGGCTTGACTTCAAAGAATCGTTTGAGTCTAAGAAACGGTTTCTCGATTAGATTCCACGAGAGCACTGCGAGCGCATATGTGGTGATGATTGACATCGAGAATGCAAACAGCGGAAAGCGATCCAGGTGGAACGATTTCGCGGCATCCCCGGGCAATTTCTCCAGCAGGTAGAGCCCATAACTGATAGTGCCGCTGAAAACCAGGAACCGGTTCGTCATTACCGCCTGAAACCATCTTGCCCTAGAAAACAGCGCGAGGTAGACAAACGCGACCGAAGCGAGAACGACAAAGGAGAATACGATCCAGCGCGCCTGCCAAACCTCGAGTGCCACGCCGAGCGGAAGCGCAATCAGAAATGTGATCCAAGCCGGCGTCACAAATTTTGAGGCAATAAAACTCTTCGAGCGAATCCCGACGGCCAAAAGCGCCCCCGCCATCAAGCCGTCGAGACGACAGAACACATTGGAGTAGATGTTGACCTGATGTGCTGAAAGATAAAAGCGGAGTAACGGTGAAAAACAAATCACAGTAAAGGCTAGCCCGCGGAGTTGTTTCTCGGAGCATCGACGGACTATCAGAGGCCAGACGAGATAAAACTGCTCCTCGATCGCGAGAGACCAGGTAACGCCGAGCGGCCCAGTAGCCATTGTGATGACTGGCACCATGAAGTTCTGGAGATAAAACAGATAGGACCACCAGGGCGCAGAGCGCGCCTCGAATATGGCATGGGCTTCGGAGGGACGAATGAATGGAACAACCACGAACATGAAGAAAAGGACGGCGTAATACAAAGGCCAGATTCGCAGGCATCGCCGGGCGTAGAAATTCTTAAAGTAGCCTTCTTGCTCTTTCGTATTAAGCAAAATTCCAGTGATGAGGAACCCTGACAAAACGAAGAAAAGATCGACTCCCATCCACCCGTTGCTGGACAAAAAACCTAAATGAAGCGACGGATACCTATCGAGGTTGTGGATCATCACCACCAGCACCGCCAACCCGCGAACCGCGTCCAGTTGAGGAAGTTTTTTCATGTTCGCGTTAGCGCTCTTTGAGCAGACACGCTTGCACGATCCAGACATGCTTCACACTCCACGCCCAAAGGAGCGCTCCCAGAGCTGTTCCCAACGTGTTCGTCAAGAGGTCGGTCATCCCTGAGTCGCGCGTGGGCAGCAATGCTTGCAGCACTTCGATCGTCAGGCTGATCACAAAGCCGAGAGCGATTGTGAG
>Ga0187859_10001994_pt1 | contig 12900 bp, 8 predicted proteins | sample June2016WEW_10_1_2_FD_133019 | JGI IMG/M metagenome (GOLD analysis project Ga0187859, IMG submission 133019) | Peatland microbial communities from SPRUCE experiment site at the Marcell Experimental Forest, Minnesota, USA - June2016WEW_10_10 | ecosystem: Environmental > Terrestrial > Soil >...
AATTTCGCGTATCCGGCGAAAAATAAACGCCAACGGGATCGACCGGCGACCGCGGCAGATAAAACGTCTTCTCGTTCGCCCCAATCCACGAAAAAATTTTCTTTCGTGTCGCCCGATCGTTCGACCCGGCCATCGAATGTCCCGGCGCATCCCAGAAATTCGCGCCCGCCATGACCTCCGACATCGCGAGATTCATCATCGACTCGCGAATCATTCTTTCGCTTCCATCCGCTTTCCTGTCCCCATCCCACGAATAATTCAGAATCCACGTAGCCTTGTCCCGCCCCTGCGGCCCCTGCGCGAACGCCCGAAACGAATGCATGCCCACCTGATAGCGGAACCAGTCCACCGGCGTACGCGACGAAGCCATATGGTCGCCGCTACCAAATTCATACTCGTGCGCAATCGCGTCCACCACCCCATACAGGCTGTAGACGTCCGCGCCCACCCGCACTGACTCTTCTTCAATCCCAGGATAGATTTCCGGAATCGTCTTAATCTTCGGATTCACCGACTTTGCCGTCTCGTCGATCTCGCGCATGAAATCGGTGAAAGTCTGAATCCGGAACGTAACCCACTTGCGAAACGCCGGATCAGAAAAATCTCCAATCTTCACGTCATGCTTCGCGTCCAGTCCCGTCTGCTGTTTGAATGCCGCGACCGTGTAGTCATCGAAACTGGCCCAGGTATTTTCCCAGCCGTCGAAATGAGTCATCCAATAAGGAATGTCGACATAAATGCCGTCAATGCCAGTCGCGGCAATCTGCCGCACCCGCTCCATATAAGTCTTCCGCCACTCCGTCGCATATGGAGTCACCCAAACATCCTCGTCCCCGGGCCGAATCCAGAACGCCGTTCCGCCCCCGAAAATCGCCGGTTCGCCCTTCACGTTCCGCTGCAGCCAATCGGGATGATCCTTCGCCAGCGTGTGCGGGACCTTGTCACCATGCGCGGTAATGCACTCCGTCCCGGCAATGTAAACGAACGCGTAGTTGCCCGCGCGATGCGCCGCTTCCGCTACGTCGTGGATCGCCTTCAGTTTTTCTTCCGGATGCAGAAAGCTTTCATAGCGCCCCTCAATATCATTGTCGACCTCAATCCCGAATACGCCGTCTTCCCGCGCCCGGCGTGCGATCTCGAGCGCATCACCGCCCTTCAACCCATACGCGCCAATGCGAACATAGTTCGTCCAATCCTGGTTCATCCAATCGTGGTTGGTCCAATCCTGATTTACCGATTCTTTGGCGGCGGGAACGCTCTGCGCGAAAAGAGCAATCCCGCATGCGCCCATCGCCAGCGCAACGCAAAATGCGAGTCGATATTTCATAGGATCAGCATGGATGGATATGAGATAAGCAGGGAAGCGGGCTCAGTTCTCTTCAAAACTCGAAGCGCGCTCCAAATTGGAAGTACCGCGGTAAATATCCGTTGGCGTCAGCAGAAACAGTTCCGAACCCCGCATCCCCATAACCATTGTCCGGCGCCGCAAACCGCGGATGATTGAACAGGTTAAAGATCTCGGCCCGCAATTCAATCCGCGTCCCTTCCTTGGGCACAAACGACTTGTTAAGATTCAGATCGAAATTGTGGATGCCATTGACCCGCAATCCGGAAAAATAGCGTGGCGCGTTGCCCGGAATCTGGTCGCCGGGATCGGCAAAACAGCTTGCGTTAAAGAAAGACGCAACCGGCGGATTGCCATTGCTCTCAGCGTTCGCGTTCGCCGCCGAGTTCAGCGCCACAGTCTTATAACTGATGCCGCTCTTCAGCTGAGAGCACACCACGTTCGGACGCTGGCTCCCGTTTGCCAGCCGCCCGAAAGCATCCGAGATCACCATGGGCTGACCTGACTGTTCCGTGAACAAGGTCGCCATCGACCAGCCACCGATGACGGCATCCAGCGCGCGGTTCATATTCCCGCCAATCCATTGCTTGCGCCCCACCGGCAGGTCCACCATCACGGCGCCTGCCAGCCGCTGCGGCGTGTCGTTGGCGCTGATGCTGTGCTCCAGATTCAGCCGGTCGAGTTGTTGCGGCAAGCCGGCGCCCACCGAGCCCACCCAGTTGTTCCTGCCCGCAGAGGAATTGTCGGTCGACTTCGATACCGTGTAGCTGCCCTCGAAACTGAAATGGTGCGACGCGCGCTTCTGGAAGCGGATCTGCATCGCGTTGTACCAGGAGCTGGCTTCCTCCAGCATCAGCCCTTCGAAGTCTCCCGTGAATTGCGGGTACGGATTCAGCAAATACCCCAACGGGATCGTCTGACTCGGCGGTCCGTACAGCGAATCCGGCTCGTTAAAGCAGGGCGACGACGGCGTCGGCGTACACCCCGCGCTGAACATGGAAAGGAACGGGTTGCTCACTCCCGTCTGAAGAAAATTGCTCACGCAACTGTCGGCCGAGCAAGTGGGATCAGTTGGCGAAACCGCGGCCGCAATCTTGGCCAACAGGGCCGACGGAATAAAATCACGGTTGTTCGTGCCCGACCACGGCAGATGCGTGCTCCGGTTAGCCGAGTAGTCCACGCCGATGACGATCTCGCCAGGCAGCCCCCGCTGAATTCCCAGGTTCCACTGGTAAAGGTTCGCATCCCGTGCCGCCGTTGTGCCGAGGTCATTATTGTTGCCATAGCCCCAATCGGCCAGGTTTCCATACTGCGTGCCCTGCGGGCCGGTAAAGCCGTTGGGAAACGGATTGGCCAGGGTCGCGTACGGTTGCAGGTTGGAAAAATCGCTTTGCGTAAAGAATATCGAGGCCGTCTTGCGGAACGCGGTCCCCGGGTACTGGAAATTAGTGGCCGGGCTCATGCCAAAATAAATTCCGGCCCCGCCACGTACTACCGTCTTCCCATCCAACCCGTAGGCGAAGCCCAGCCTCGGTCCCAGGTCCTTGCGATACGTGGGAACCCTCCGCATGCTCGGCGTGGCGAACTCCGTCGTGCCGTACAACTCCTGCGATGTCGGAAGATTCGCGATCCCCTGCAGTGCTTGCTGCGCGCTCAGAGTGCCTGCCGGAGCACCGGCATTTACGTTGGCGAGATTGATGCTTACACCCGTATCCGCCGTGAAATTGCTGAATTGGAGCTGGTTATGGCGTTCGTCATAGGGCGTGCTCCATTCGTAACGCAAGCCCAGATTTACCGTCAGCTTGGCGTTGACCTTCCAGTCATCCTGAAAGTAGAAGCCCGTTTCACCCGATTTGTTGGCCACCGACGGATAGACAATAAGCGAAGTCGGTTCCGACGAATACGGGTTAATGTTGTCGCCGTAGCCAAAAAGCAGGCTGGCAAAAGGATTGCCCGTCAGATTGCCGTTCGCATCCGTTTCGCTATTGGGATTCGGCGAGGTCGTGTAATCCGTAAAGTTAAACACCCCGGTAGGGTCGGGCGGCTGGAAAAAGTTGTTATAGAAAAGTCTCTGCTCTCCCCCAAACTTCATCAGGTGCGAGCCTTTGGAAACCACCAGCTGCGACGAATAACTGTACAGCGTATGCGCAAAAGTCGTGTTCACGCAGCACTGGTCGAAAAGGTCCGCCGTAGTCGACGCGCCATTCGCCAAAGCCGCTCCAGACATGTAGAACGCCGGCATCCGGTCCAATCCATTGGCCTGCTGGTAAAGCGCCGAAAGCGGGGCAGCACCACTCGGCAAGGAGGCGTTGAAACTGGAAATGGTGGGGAGGTTAGACGACTCCACTTCATGGACCCGGTCGACGGACGCGCGGTTGGTCCAGATGATCCGCGGATTCAGCGTCCAGGTGTATTCGAACGACCCATTCTGTGCCGTAGTAGGAGTGCTACCGATCCCGTCTCCGCTTCCGTTGTCGTCGAAGCCGTCTCCCAGAAAATAGGGAGTGTAATAGTTCGAGACGCCCCGGCTGTAGCGCCCGCTGATGTGCTGCTTGTCGCTGATCTCGTGATCCAACTTAATGTCGAACTGGTAATCGGGGGCGCGGGCCACGCCGCTGAATTGGTAGTTATTGAATTCTCCCGCTCCCGGCACGTTGGGCTGCGGGTAGAGATTCAGAACGGCCAACCCAGTTGAATCAACTTCCGGATTTGGCCCTCCCCCCACGGTGGTGGGGATCATGTTGCCGGGCACTGCCGGTCTGCACTGACCTGTCCCTGCAGGGCAGGAGACCAGAGCTTCTTTCGGGTCATAAATGGCGGTCGCGGTCGCCGAAAAATCGTAGAAGCCAGGCGTGGCCAGTCCCCGTTCGGCCATGGTCGGCACCGTCGCGATATTGTTGAACCCGTTGAGCGCGCGAACCTTTTCAAAATCAGCAAAGAAAAAAGTCTTGTTCTTCCTTATCGGCCCGCCGATTGAAAATCCTCCCTGGTCGCGCCGGGCGTCTGGTTTGGGATTCGGCTCCGGGTTAAAGAAATCGCGCGCATCCATTTGCGGACGCTGCAGGAAATACCAGCCGCTGCCGTGAAATGCATTGGTTCCGCTCTTCAGAACCATGTTTACGACTGTGCCGCCGTTATTGCCGAACTCCGCCGAAAAGCTGTTGTTCTCAACCTTAAATTCCTGCACGCTCTCGACCAGCGGCTCGTAATAAACGTTGGAGTTTCCGCCCTCGCCCTGTTCCGGCGCGCTGATCAACGCTCCGTCAATCCTGATCTCAGCCGTGGCGTTGCGCTGCCCGTTGGAAACGAAGTTGGTGCCGCTGGGATAGTTATCCTGCGTGCCCGATCCCGCCGCCTCGGTCACTCCTCCCGACAAGAAGGCCAGGCCGAAGAAGTCGCGGTTGATCAGTGGAAGTTCCTTCACGTATTCGCTGGTGATGTCGGTGCCCAGCGTCGCGTTGTCGGTGTCCAGCAATGGCGGCGCAGTCTCCTTCACCTCCAGCGTCTGACTCACCCCCAGCGGACGCAGCACAAAATCCACGCTGGTCTGTTGATCCACCTGCAGCACGACATTCTTTTTCTCCGCGATCTGGAAGCCCGAGGCCTGCGCCTTGATGGTGTAGACCGACGGCCGCAATCCCGACAGGAAAAACTGCCCGTGCTCGTCGCTGTGCGCCGTCTGCGAGATGTTGGTGCCGTCGTTCGTGATGGTCACAGAGGCATTCCCCACCATCGCCCCGCTCTGGTCGGTCACCACCCCGCGAATCTGGGCTGTGTACCCGCCCTGGCCATAAGCCGCCATCGCGTCCAGCAATCCCATCCCTACTAGGACGACGAAGATGATGAGACCGGTAACCCGACTACAACTGCGACCGAAGACACGCATGGCAGCCTCCCCGCAAGGGCTTTCATATTATTACGAGTCAACACTATTACTTTCGTTTATGATGAAAGTCAAGTCAAATCGCAGCAAAATCAAAGCTCCAAACTCGGCGGCAGTCGTCCATTTCAAAATCATTTCAACCCGCTGTCATCCTGAGCACGGCGACAGCCGGGCGAGGGACCCTACGACGGCCGACGCTGTTGATGTGGTGGACGGGACTGCCTCGGCCTCATGCAGTGTAGCCGCTCCTCGCATCAGTACAACCAGCGTCTGGGTTTCATAAGGTCTCTCCGGAGCGCTTGGTGCGTTCCTGTGATGACATCGGTGTGGATGTGCTCAGCTTCAACTTGAGCCACTGCCGAGGCGGGCTTTCTCCTTGTTTCAAAGCTGGTTCGTCCCGTAGTCTGTTTGGCTGTTCATCATCAGCGCTCTTACGAATAACACTCTTTAGGAATTCTGCCCAATGCCACGGCGTCTCAATTTCTATTTCGCTCTGTTGTTGCTGCTCCTCCCTCCGGCTTCGCTGAGCCAAGCTTCGCGGAGTAAGGCTTCGCCGGACGCGCCCCCTGGTCCAGGCGAAAGCATCACCCTCTCGAACGCAGCCATCTCGGCGACGTGGTCTATTCGGGGCGGGTCGCTGCGCTGGCGAAGTTTGACCAACCACTTCACGGCAACAACTCTGTCTCTCCACGGCAGTGTTTTTGAGTTGGTGCCCAAAGAGGGGCCGGTACTGCGCTCTTCCGATTTCAAGATTGTGGGCACGCCCGTGCTCCGCGAAATTTCAGCCTTGCCCGACCCCTCCACACTCGAAGCCAATAAGCCGGCGCACCCGAAACCACTTCCGCCCCAGCCAGGATCGAACTCCGATCGCAGCGCGAACGGTCGACGCAGACCATCTCCACCGAAACCCGGTCCCACGACACCCCAGCCATTGAAGCCCGGTTCGTCCAAGGCGGCCGACCGCCTGCCGGGCCGTGAATTCCGCGTGGAACTCGAGGATCCTTCCGGGAAGATCCGCATCACCTGGGCCGCAATCCTGCGCGAAGGCGCCAACTACATTCGCCAGGAAGTAACCATCCGCTCGCCGCACCAGAACCTGGCGCTCTCGCAGATTGGCCTCATTGACGCGGTTATCCCCGGCGCCGCAGTCTCTGGCCAGGTCAAAGGCTCGCCCGTCACAGCTGGAACCTCGTCTGTCGGAACCTCGTTTTCCAACACCTGGTTCCTTGGTTTCGAGCATCCTCTATCCGACTGCCGCGTACGCGGCAGCCGCGCGACCTGCTGGCTTGCCCGTGAACTCCCCATGCAGGCTGGTCAAAGCGTGACCTACTCGTCCGTAATCGGCGTGACTCGTCCCGGGCAAATGCGCCGCGACTTTCTGAACTATCTGGAACTGGAACGCGCTCATCCCTACCGCACTTTCCTTCACTACAACTCCTGGTACGACCTCGGATATTTCGACCGCTACAACGAATCGAGCGCGGTTGCCGAGGTCGAGAGTTTCGGCGAGGAACTGACGAAGAAGCGCGGCGTGAAACTCGACAGCTTTCTGTTCGACGATGGCTGGGACGATCCCACCACTCTCTGGAAATTCAATCCAGGCTTTCCGGACGGATTGACGAAGGTGGCGCAAACCGCAGCCACTTACGGCGCAGCCCCCGGCATCTGGCTTTCTCCGTGGGGCGGTTACGAGAAGCCGAAAGAACAGCGTCTCGCCTCAGCCCGTGCCAACCCCGAAACTCAGAACTTCGAAACCAACGAAGGCGGATTCGCGCTCTCAGGCCCCAACTACTGTCGCTATTTCTTGAAGACGTGCGTTGACCTGATCGCAAAATACGGCATCAACCAGTTCAAGTTCGACGGCACCGGCAACGCCAACGAGGTCATCAAGGGCAGCCAGTTCGACAGCGACTTCGATGCAGCCATCCACCTGATCGGCGAGCTGCGCGAGAAAAAGCCCGACCTCTACATCAACCTCACCACCGGAACCTATCCTTCCCCGTTCTGGCTGAGGTATGCCGATTCCATCTGGCGCGGCGGCGACGACCACAGCTTTGCCGGCGTCGGCACCGACCGCCAGCGCTGGATCACCTATCGCGACTCGCAAACCTACCGCTGGGTCGTCGAAGAGGGACCGCTGTTTCCCATGAATTCCCTGATGCTGCACGGCCTAATCTTCGCTAGGTATGCGCAGCGCCTAAGCACCGATCCCGGCCACGATTTCCACGACGAGGTGCACTCCTACTTCGGCACCGGTACGCAGCTGCAGGAGATGTACATCACTCCTTCGCTGCTCTCTTCCGACGACTGGGACGTTCTGGCCGAGGCCGCGAAATGGTCGCGCGACAACGCGCAGACGCTGAAAGATTCCCACTGGATTGGCGGCGACCCTGCGCGCCTCGAAGTCTATGGCTGGGCCTCGTGGTCGCACGAGAAGGCGATCCTAACCCTGCGCAATCCCAGCGACCAGCCGCAGGATTTCACCGCGAGCCTATCTTCGCTTCTTGAACTACCGGCAAATTCCGCGAGACCGTATTCCGCACGCAGCCCATGGAAGAGCGACAGCGCTGAGCCCACCACCATCGCCGCGAAGCAGCCGCACACTTTCCACCTGCAGCCGTTTCAAGTGCTGACGCTGGAACTGACGCCACTCACACCATGACCTGGTAGTGTTGCCAGTTGATTTGCACGGAGCTGGTAATGGAATTCTGCTTATGTGAAACTGTGGTCATGCCGAAACGGGCGATTCGCATTGCAAAGCACATTGGCTCTACCCCAGTCCTAGCCACTTGTGTTGCTTGTAATCAGCAATTCAAGGCTCCCACCTCAGCTCTCAACAGTGTTAAGGACTGCACCGACGCAATCCAAAGGCAATTCGACGTTCACAAGTGTCAGACGATGGACAGTAGCCCAAACGCCTTGCGGATGGTGCGCGAAGCGACCGAAGATAAATAGCGATTTCATTCCTCGTTTCCAGCGGCACCGCTACTCATGACCTCTCATACCATGACCGAAATCCATTGTGCCGCTCTGTTGTTCGACATGGACGGAGTCCTCATCAACTCCACTCCCGCCGTGGCCCGCGTCTGGCGCCGCTGGGCCATCGAGCACGGATTCAACCCCGAAGAAGTCGTTGCCCGTGCCCACGGCCGCCCCAGCCTCACCACGGTTCAAGAATATCTTCCCAACGTCGATCACGAAGCCGAAAACCGCGAAGTCGAACGCCGCGAAATCGAAGACCTTGAAGGCGTCATCCCGCTGCCCGGAGCGCTCGACCTGCTGGCCAGCCTTCCCGACGACCGCTGGACCATCGTTACTTCATGTACCCGCCCGCTCGCCGAAGTCCGCATTCGGGCTGCCGGCCTGCCGCTGCCGAAAAAGTTGATTACCTCCAACGACATCACTAATGGCAAGCCGCATCCTGACCCCTATCTGAAAGGTGCGTCCGTGCTCGGGTTTCCCGCCGCGGACTGCATTGTCCTCGAAGATGTCCCCGCCGGAGTGCGCTCGGGCAAGGCCGCCGGCGCGAGAGTCATTGCCTTCAAAACCACGGTTCAGGAACCCGTGTTGCGGGAAGCCGGCGCCGACTGGATCTTGAACAACTGCGCCGACATTCGCCTGCTCGATCGAGCCAGCGGTCTGACCCTACGTCTCTTGTCGAAGGCGTGACGGCGGGGCGTGAGGTTAGAACTTGCTAACTCCTGGTCCCAATTGCAGGTAAATGCCGGGCGCAATAGGTGCGTCGAAAGGATATTTCGCAGCGAAAGTCCCTCTAAAGTTCGTCGGGGCAGCGCCGATAAGGTCATTGTATTGCAACTGCCCATCAGGTTCTATCAAGCTCGTTTAAGGAGAGACTAATGTCAACCGCAGCCGTTTCCTCTGGTTCCCTTCCCCCACAAGTACAGCAGTATTTTCAGCAACGCCAATCAGACCTGCAACAGCTCGGCAAGGCGCTCGAATCCGGAGACACAGCTGCCGCGCAAACGGAATTCAGCGCCATCACGGCTCTGGGCCAGAATGGCCCGGTCCCGAACGGAAACTCATTCTTTGTCAGCCAGCGTCAGACGGATTTCAACGCCATCGGGCAGGCCCTCCAAAACGGAGACCTGCAAGGCGCGCAGCAGGCCTTTGTCGCACTGCAAAACACTTTCAAGCAGGTACAGTCGGAGGCCCCGGCGGCCGACTCGGTAAACCTGAGTTCAGCGGCTACGGCAGCGTCTGGCACTTCCGCCCTGCCGAGCGCGGCCAGTTCGACCGGATCAGCCACGGGATCAGAAATCGTGCTCAATCTCGGCAACGTCACACCGGGTGAGCAAATCACGATCGGCGTCAGCAACACCGGCAATGGCACCGAGCAGGTCAGCATCGGCGTGAGCCAGCCGAACCAGACCCCGGAGCAGATCACGCTCAATCTGAATCAGAACAGCAAACAGGAAATCGTCCTCCACCTGCTGAACAGCGCCGCCAGCGGCACCAGCAGCAGCACGACCTCGGGCAGTGGCGTCAGCGTAACCGCCTAGGCCAACCATTCCACCGATGCGCGAGCGGATCACGGCACATATGCCGGATGCGCTCGCGCGCACTTCTTCGCACGCACTCCGGCAAACTCGACCCTGCTCATTCCCGCCTCGTAAAATCGCCGCCTCTGAGAGTAAAATCCCTCCAAACACTCCCGGAACTTCGTCCGCAAGGAGGAACTCATGAATTCCAGACGGCTGATTCTGCTCGCCAGTTTGTTCGCTCTTGTTAGTTTGGGCTCCGCCCAGGACGCTCAGCGCGACCAACCCTCCGCCAAGTCCGAGGAGCGCATCATCAGAGAAGTTCGCCACGAGTTGCTCATGCTGCCCTATGTCGGCGTGTTCGACTACCTTGCCTACAAAGTGGAAGGCTTCAACGTCACTTTGATCGGCCAAGTGGTGCGGCCGGTCACCAAGTCCGACGCAGAAAGCGCGGTAAAGCACATCGAAGGCGTCGAAAAGGTCGACGACCAGATCGAAGTGCTTCCTCCGTCTCCCCTGGATGACGGCATTCGCCGTCGGCTGTTCCGCGCCATCTACGGCTATCCCGCGCTGGAGAGATATGCGCTCGGCACACAGAAGCCGATCCGCATCATCGTCAAGGGCGGGCACGTGACACTGGAGGGCGTGGTGGACAGCGAAGGCGACAAGAATATCGCCGGCATCCGCGCCAACGGCGTCGCCAACGTCTTCTCGGTCGACAATCATCTGCAAGTCGTGAAGCCGTAAAATTCGGCGACCGCATTTGTTGTTGGTCTAGGTGGGGACAGCCGCCCCCGGCTGTCCTTCGAGCGCGGCTCGATGCTTTCGAGGATGACCATTCAATCTGCTAAATCGATTTTTCTGCCGCAATTCGTGGTCCCGCGTATAATGTCCCGCGTATAATGCTCCCGGATTCAACTTCCCCAACGGAGCCCCTCGGAGGAACGCCATTATGAGTATGCAGGCCATGAACCGCCGCACCTTTCTCGGAACCGCAACCACCCTCACCGCTGCCACGCTGTTGACCAGCCGCCTGGGTTGGGCTGCCGGCGATCACAAGATTGACAAGGTGGGCCTGCAGCTCTACACCGTGCGCGATCTGATGAAAACCGATTTCGACGGCACCATCGCCAAGGTCGCGCAGATCGGCTACAAGGAAGTCGAGTTCGCCGGATATTTCGGCCGCACCGCGCAGCAAGTCCGCGCCGCGTGCGACAAGAACGGTCTCTCCCCAGTCTCCACCCACGTTCAGTACGACGAACTCGACGACAAGTTTCCCGCCGTCATCGAAACCTCCAAGGCCATCGGCCTGAAATACATTGTCTGCCCCTTTATCGCGGAGGAGCTGCGCAAATCTCCCGACATCTGGAAACAGGCCGCGGACAAATTCAACCGCTGCGGAGAGCAGACCAAAAAGGCCGGCATCCAGTTCGCCTATCACAATCATTGGTTCGAATTTCTCCCCGTCGATGGCAAGCTTCCCTACGATGAACTCCTCCGACTGTGCGACGCCAATCTGGTAAAGATGGAAATGGACTTGTGCTGGATCACCGCGGCGGGAGGAGATCCGCTGAAGTATTTCAACATGTATCCCGGACGCTTCCCGCTGGTTCACGTCAAGGATCTCCACTCGATGCCCAAAGTCACGGCCGGAGGAGCGCAGAACTACGGCGATACCGTCGACTTGACCGAGGTCGGCAGCGGCTTGATCGACTGGAAGAAAATTTTCGCCCAGTCGGACAAGGCTGGCATCAAGCACTACATCGTCGAGCACGATCATCCCAAGCAGCCCTTCGACAGCATCGCCAAAAGCTACCAATATCTGAGCACGCTGCGCTGGTAGATCGAGCGTGGAACCTTGCACGGAATGTCAGCGTCTAACGTTGAGAGTGCAATCATGACGTCGATCACCGCAGCCCCATTAGGCGCGCGTCGGCGATTGTTCGCCGTGCTATTGGCGGTTTTCCTCTTGCTAGGCACTTCCTGCGAGAAGAAGGCCGCGCAGTTGTCTGACGCAACGGGGCTTTCGACCTACCAGGCAAGCAAACGCATTGCGAAAGAGGAGAACAGCCCTAACCGTGCCGTTCCGATGTCGACCGGCGTCCTCAGCGCAAGCTTGGTGGGGGGCTACGATAAATATCCTCCCGACGTCGCCCAGGCCCCGCAGCCCGACACTTTCGAAGCCCGAAAAATCGTCCGCAACGGATCTCTCGATCTACTGGTGAATGATGTCGGCCAGTCGATTGACAAGATTGGGTCCATTGTCAAAGGCGTGGGCGGATTCGTCGAGAAATCGACGCAGATGAATGGCGGCGCCGGTTCCGCAACCATCACCGTCCGCGTTCCTGCCGCTCGCCTTGACCCGGTGATCGCGCGGGTCAAGGCCTTGGCCACCAATGTTGACCGCGAGAATGTTGAAGCACGCGACGTCACCCGCGAGTACATCGATCTGGACGCCCGCCTGCGGAACGCTCAGGCCGAAGAAGCGCAGTACCTGCAGATTCTGAAGCGCGCCACGACCATCAAAGACACGCTCGACGTCACCGAAAAACTCAGCGATGTGCGCGGCCAGATCGAACAAATGCAGGGCGAAATGAAGTTTCTGACGTCGCAGATCGACATGTCGACTTTGGAAATCTCGCTGCGCGCCGAGGCGGACGAATCGATCGCAGGGATCCATTGGCGGCCGCTTCGACAGGCAAGAGTCGCAGTGAACGATATGGTTTCGGGACTGGCCGACTGGGTCGACTCAGTTGTAGCCTTCTTCATCAATCTGCCGCTGATTGCGGCTTGGCTTTTGTCTATTCTCGCGTTGGTCGTGGTCGCGATTCGTATCGTGCGCTACTTTTGGCGACGCTTCGGGCCGAAGACAACCTGGCGGCTGCCTTGGAAGCGTCCGCCAGCGCCGGTCTCCACGCCGGGTCCGGGCTAGAGCAAGTACTTTTTACTTTTGCTATTCTGCGATTGAACGGTCTTTCGCAACGGAGACACATGCAAGACAAGCGCACGCCCAAAACCTATGACGTTTGCATTATCGGCTCCGGCGCTTCCGGCGGCACCGCGGCCAAGGTGCTCACCGAAGGCGGCCTGACGGTTGCGCTGCTTGAGGCCGGCCCTCCGCTGGTTCCCGCGCGAGACTATAAAGAACACGTCTGGCCTTATGACTTGCCGCA
>Ga0187859_10001996_pt1 | contig 12892 bp, 9 predicted proteins | sample June2016WEW_10_1_2_FD_133019 | JGI IMG/M metagenome (GOLD analysis project Ga0187859, IMG submission 133019) | Peatland microbial communities from SPRUCE experiment site at the Marcell Experimental Forest, Minnesota, USA - June2016WEW_10_10 | ecosystem: Environmental > Terrestrial > Soil >...
AAAGAGCTATGGCGTTTACCGGCGTTGTCGCGGTCACCGAGAAGTGCGTTGCGAGGGTTTGCACGGTGACGGAACCACCCGTGGTTCCTCCTGTTAGAGTGTTATCTGGGTCGCTAGCGCTGACGGTCTGGGCCCCTGGCGTTTCCAAGGTAAAGTTGAAAGTCGTGGGGGTCGGGACGGTGGTATCTGCCGGCAACGTCGCGGAGCCATCGCTGCTGGTGAAATGCACAGTATCGGTAAAGCCAGAAGCGGGGTTGCTGTCGCTATCATAGGCTCCTACCGTACAACTGAAGCTTTGGCCCGGCGCAACCGTGCTCGGGCAGCCAGTGAACACAATTTGGAAGGCCGTGCCAACGGCCCTGGGATGCCACACTATACCGTCGTTGCCGGCGATGACGACGCCGCTCCCTCCGTCGCCCGTGAAATCCCCTACCGCGATTCCGTTAGCTGCTGCGCCGGCATCGATCTCGACCACCGGCCGCGCACTTGATGTGGTGAGCTGCTGCCACCGGAGCTGGTTGCCATCCGCTACCAACAATGCGCGGAAGCCGTTCTTGTCAGGATCGCTGGCGGCGATCCCAATCGGGGTTGATCCCGCAGGCAGGCTCACGCCTGGTTGGAACGCCCCGTCGCCTTTGCCGTAAAATACAGTAGCTGTCGCGTCCAGCCGGTTCAGGACCGCCAGGTCCTCGATTCCATCGCCGTTCAGATCGCTCATCAAGAGCGCTGCCGGGCCATTGCCCACTTTGAGCGACGCGCCGGGAGAGAACGTTCCATCGCCCTTTCCCAACAGGATGGTCACTTCGTTGTCGCCAAAATTCGCGACCGCCAGGTCGGCAATTCCGTCGGAGTTGAAATCCCCTACAGCGAGCGCGTCCGGGGCCACGCCCGCTTCAATTCGCACCGGCACTCGAAAACTCCCATCGCCGGCGCCCAACAGAAGCAGCACTGAATTACTGGCCTGGTCCGCTACCGCGAGATCCGCGATGCCGTCGCCGTTGAAATCGCCGATAGCCAAGGCTACTGGATTGATGCCAGTTGCTATAACGCGCGGCGCCTCGAACGTTCCATCACCCGCGCCCCGCAGAAAATAGATCTTCCCCGTGGCCCCGTCCGTCACCACTAGGTCCATCAATCCATCGCCGTCGAAGTCGGCAGCGGCGATTGCAGTGGGCTGGAATGCCGTCGGCGTCGCCAGCGGTTTCCCAAAAGTCCCGTCGCCATGCCCCGGCAGGACGCTAATTCCGCTGGCTCCGGCGAGCGCGACATCCAGGTGGCCATCGCCGTTGAAAACCGCGATCGCCATGGCATTGGGTGTCAATCCGGCGGCGTAATGCTTCGCGGCGCCAAAGCTGCTCGAAGCCACGGGCTGAATCACTATCTCGGCCGCCCGCGACCGGGCGCCGTCAGGGGACACGGCGTAGATCGAGTGCCGTCCCGCGGCCAGCCATGCAGTCGAGAAGCTCGCCTGGCCTTGGCCGTTTACAGGAGCTGTTCCGAGGATCGTCGCACGGTCGAAGAACGTGACTCGGTTCCCCGCGCCTTCGGGTCTTCGGCCGGTAGCCTGGAAGGTCACCGATTTCCCTGCGGACTCAGATAGCGTGCTTGCGGTGAGCGTAAGGGAGGCAGGACTCTGTGCGAATCCTGCTCCCACCGAAAACAAAACAAAGGCACAAATACTGCGCGTTCGGAACATGTGACCTCGGAGGCTGTCCGACGTCATGACAGAACGTGCAGGCGGACAGGAGAGCCTGTCCGCGCAAGGCCAGCGAATTTCGATTGCCGTTAGGCGGCCATTCTTGATGCGCCGAACCACCTATCGGCAGTTCCGAAGGAAATCTCCAGTTCCGTAAGTTCCGGCTTGGCTCTCAATGATTTACGCATCCAGGCCGCGGATGACTCAGGCGTGCGCCAGCATCGGCGTCTGGCACGGCTGATACGTGCATCGGGGATCGGCTTCCAGGTAGTTGCCCGTCATGGCGTAGGCGCGGGAACGGGAGCCGCCGCAGATTTTGTGGTACTCGCAGTAGCCGCATTTTCCAACGTTCGCTTCCGGGGTGCGCAGGATGCGGAACAGGCTGGAGTTTCGATAGACGTCCACCAGCGAGTCCGATTTCACGTTGCCGGCAGAAACCGGGAGGTACCCGCTGGGATATATCTCGCCGGTATGGGAGATGAATACGAATCCCCGGCCGTCACTCACGCCCGTGGTTCTCCACAGCAAACGGCCGTTCGCGCCGCCACGTCCGCCATGCTCGGCCTTTAGGCGCTGGGCTATGTAACGGCGATAATGCATACCTTCCGTAGTCTTGACTTCGAAGGGCGCCACTTTCGAGATTTCATAGAGGAATTCGAAGACCTTTTCATAGTCGGCCGGAGTCAAGTCATCTTCTGCGGTCACCTGGAAGAACAGGCTCCACATTCTCGCCTGTACCTCGCCGACTTGTTCGGCAATGTGGGCGAGCTGGGTGAGATTCCGGCGCGTGACGGTGGTCTGGACCTGCGTTTCGAGACCAATTTCGCGCGCATGGCGCAGGGCGGATATGGCTCGTTCGTAGGTGCCGTCCACACGCCGAAAACCGTCGTGGGTTGGGGCATCTGGCCCATCCAGACTGACAGCCATGCGCGATATTCCGCTACTTTTGAACTGGTCGATGGCTTCCGACGTCAGCAGCGGCGTGGCGCTGGGGGTAATGTTAGTGCGCAATCCAACTTGAACGCTGTGACGCGCTAAGTCATATAAATCCGGGCGTTTCAGAGGGTCGCCGCCGGTAAACACCATCAGTGGATTGCCGAACTGCTTGGTTTCTTCGAGCAGCCGGTACCCATCTTCGGTTGTTAACTCCTTCGGATTTCGTTCGGGTTGAGCATTGGCGCGGCAATGGACACAAGCTAAATCGCAGGCTTGAGTAACTTCCCAGATAACCAAAAGGGGAGATAGGTTAAAGTCCATGAGTCTCCGTTCGTTTCAAGTTTAATTACGGAAAGGTTGCATTTTGGTGGCCATGCTAGAATCCGTGGACAACGCCTATGCGAATCTTTTCGACCATGCTGTTGGCCGGCGTGCTTGGCGCGCAGACAAGTCCGGATCTGGGCCAGAATTTTGACAAAACCGACGTCATGGTCCCGATGCGCGATGGCATCCGGCTGCATACCGAGATTTACGCCCCGAAGAACTCGAGCGAGCGGTTTCCATTCCTGATCACCCGGACGCCCTATGGGCCGGGCCTGGATCCGCAAGGTTTCCGATTGGCGCTGAGCGGCGTCTATGCGGAGCTGGCGCAAGAGGGCTATATCTTCGTGTTTCAGGATATCCGCGGGCGTTACAAATCGGAGGGTCAGTTCGTGATGATGCGGCCGCCGCGCGCCAAAAGCGACGCGAAGGCGATCGACGAGAGCACCGACGCTTACGACACCATAGAGTGGCTGCTCGACAACGTGCCGAACCACAACGGACGCGCGGGCATGCTGGGGGTTTCCTACGGCGGCTGGCTCACCGTGATGGCCATGATCGATCCGCATCCGGCGCTGAAAGCTGTTTCCGAGCAAGCCTCGCCGGCCGACATGTACCTGGGCGACGATTTCCATCACAACGGGGCGTTTCGTCTGAGCTACGGCCTGGAGTATGCGGCGCGCATGGAAACATCCAAGCAGAACGAGGCTTTCGATTTCGATCGCTTCGACACATTCGATTGGTTTTTGCGCCTGGGACCGATTGCGAACTTCAACAAGAAGTACGCGCACGGGAAACTGCCCACCTGGAACGATTTCGTGGAGCATCCCAACTACGACGAGTTTTGGCAGAAGCAAGCGGTGACGCCTTATTTGAAAGAGGCTAAGACTCCCATTCTCAATGTCGCCGGCTGGTGGGATCAGGAAGATTTTTATGGACCGCTGAAAATCTATGAGACGATCGAGAAGTTCGACCAGGAGCATCGCAACTATCTAGTTGTGGGGCCGTGGAATCACGGTGGATGGGGGCGCGGTACCGGCCGGTCGCTTGGCAAGATTGACTTCGCGAGCGACACCGGCAAATATTTTCGCGAGAAGATTCAAGCGCCCTGGTTCGCTTATTGGCTGAAGGACAAGGGCACGCCCGATCTGCCCGAGGCTTTGACGTTTCAGACCGGTTCGAACAAATGGGAGCGCTACGGCGCGTGGCCGCCGCGCGAGGGAGTGGAACACAAGAAGATTTATTTCCAGGATGCGGGCGAGCTATCGTTCGATGAGCCGCGCGGTGAAGATGGCTTCGATATTTATGTTTCCGATCCGGCGCATCCGGTGCCGTACAGGCATCGGCCCATTGAGGCGCTCTACGGCGGGCCTTCCGGCTGGGCGCCGTGGCTGGTGGAGGATCAGCGGTTCGTATATGAACGTCCCGATGTGCTGAGCTGGGAAACTTCGCCGCTCTCAAGCGACCTGGCCGTGGCGGGCGACATTGTCGCGCACCTCTACGCATCCACCACCGGGACCGACAGCGATTGGATCGTAAAACTGATCGACGTATATCCGGAGAAGGGCGAGACGGATCCGCCGATGAACGGCTACCAGTTGATGATCGCGAATGAAGTGCTGCGGGCGCGCTTCCGGAATGGATTCGAGAAGCCGGTACCGTTGGTGCCAGGCCAGGTGACCGAGTATGCGATCGACCTGCATTCCAACAATCACGCGTTCCTTAAGGGGCATCGCGTGATGGTGCAGGTTCAAAGCACGTGGTTTCCGCTGATCGACCGGAATCCGCAGAAATTTGTGCCGAATATTTTTATGGCAGCGGAAGCGGATTATAAGAAAGCCGAACAGCGGGTGTATCATTCGCGAAAGTATCCGTCGAACGTGGAGTTGCCGGTGGTGCGGTAGCGCACGCACTCATGCGTGCCGTGTTCGCACTCTTGCGAACACGCTAGTTCGGAAAAAAGTTCAGGCGTTCACACGAGTGTGAACGCGGCACGCATGAGTGCGTACGCTACACCTCCTGGATGACCTTGTTGATATCCAGCAGGATTTTGACTTTGCCCTTTATTTTAGCGAGTCCCAGCAGGTACGGGGTGGCAGCGCCTATTCCAAAATCAGGGGTGTCCTCGATGTCGGCGGTCTGGAGCGTGAGGACTTCGGAGACGCCGTCGACGATGATGCCGGTGGAAATCTTGCCGGCGTGCCCGTCCACCTGCACCACGATGATGCAGGTGCGCTGGGTATATTCCATTTCCGGCAGTCCGAATTTCAGCCGCAGGTCGACGACGGGAATCACTTTGCCACGCAGGTTGAGGACGCCTTTGACATGGAAGGGCATCTGCGGAACGGCAGTGATTTCCTGCACCCCCATGATCTCGCGGACGTGAAGCACCTGGACGGCGAACTCCTCTTTGCCAAGTTGGAACGTCAGATACTTTCCGGCTCGCGCGTCCGTCTTAGTGGCATCGACGGCAACGGGATTCGCTAGAACACTGGATTGCATAATCATCTCCTGGTCTACATTTCTCCAAAATTATCGTCGAGCGGAAATTCGTTGCGTGCAGACTTGACGCCCGCCATCGCCGGTGCCGCAGGGGCCGATTTCGGCTTGGACACGGCAGACTTCAGCGCATTTAGGCTGCGGCCCACCGCAGGCGAGGAGGGGCTCGGGGAATACGTGCGAGGCGGCCGTGCACCGGCGGACCGCTCGTCGCCGCCCACCAATTCCGCTAACTCGACTACGATATGATTCATCGCTTGCGCCTGCGCAGAAAGTTCTTCGCTGGCCGAGGCGCTTTCCTCAGCGCTGGCAGCAGTGCCCTGGGTCACCTGATCCATTTGCGCGACGGCCTTCGCGATTTGATCGATGCCGCGGGCTTGTTCCTGGCTGCCCATGTTCACTTCATCGACGAGCGTCTTCACCTGAGCGGAGCTTTGGGTGATGGCGCGAATCACCCCCGCCACCTGCTCCAGCTTGGCGCTGCCGTCTCTTGAAGTCGCGATGGATTCTTCAATCAGCCCCGCCGTATCCTTGGCGGCTTGCGCCGAGCGCTGCGCTAGGTTGCGGACTTCGTCGGCAACTACGGCGAATCCCATGCCGGCCTCACCGGCGCGTGCCGCTTCCACCGCGGCGTTGAGTGCCAGAATATTGGTCTGGAACGCGATCTCGTCGATCACTTTGATGATCTTCGAAATCTTGTCGCTCGACGCGTTGATCTGCTGCATGGAAGTCACCATCTGATCGAGGGTTTGATTGCCTTCCTTGACTTCACGATCCACCTCAGCCATAACATCAGCCGCCGATTTCGAATTCTCCGCATTTTTCCGGGTCATGGAAGTGATCTCTTCGGTAGAAGCGGAAGTTTCTTCTAAAGAGGCAGCTTGTTGAGAGGCGCCCTGCGCCAGCGATTGGCTGGAGGAAGCTACTTGCGAGGAAGCGCTGTTGATTTGCTCGGCGCCTTCGGATAACTCCAAAGCTACCCGCCGAAGGCCCTTGCTCATGTCGTGAACCACCTTGACAATAACGCCCCCCACGACGAGAAATATGCCGGTCAGGAGGATGGCAATCCAGCGGCTAGTCGCTACTTTCGCTTGCGCTACCTCGACCGACTCAGCCAGCAGTCGCCTCTGGACCTGCTTCACGTCATCGATGGCCTTTTGCATATCCTTGGCAAGGGGAAGGGTTTGCTTGTCGTAGATATTTAGCGCTCCCTCGACGTTGCCCGCGCGGCCGGTTTCCCAAAGTTCGCGGTGAGCCGGTGACCAGCCTGCCAGATCGGTGGATACTAGCTCGATGTCACGCTTGCCCTGTTCGGTTTGGAGCAGCGGGCGCATCTCATTGATCTCATCGGCAAGCAGGCGGGCGTGTTCCTCGAAGCTGTTGTGATACCCCTCGGCTTTCGGGACATCCTTCATGGTAAGGCGAACCAATACGCCTCTTTCGAACGACAGCATCTCGGATGCGTTAGTGGCCATTAAGCCAAAAGTGTCGAGCTTCTTGGCGGTCTGGTTGGCGGTCTTGTTGAGCTCATCTCCTAGCGTAGAGATGGAATACAGCGAGGAACCTGCCAGAACCAGCAATATCAGGAGCATCGCCCCAATACTGAACATCAATTTCTTACCGACGGTCATTTGCGATTGCACTTTTCTTCCTCCACCCAGTACTACTGGGCCTGGTTTCCTTATCGGGAGGGTCCACAGATTCTTGAATTGATGAACTGAAGGATAGCCCCTTTGCGCGCAGACGGGGCGCCCACCGGGACCGGAGCCTTGCTGGCCGGCTTCGGCCGGGAAACGGCCGATTTCAGCGCGCTCAGGCTCGGACCGATAGAGACGGAATCCGCGCCACGCTCCTGACCGCTTGGGACGCGTCACCTCCCACTAGCGTTCCCAGCTCGCTCACGATGTGATTCAAGGCTTGGGCCTGCGCCGATAGTTCTTCGCTCGCCGAGGCGCTCTCTTCCGCCCTGGCCGCCGTGCCTTGCGTCACCTGATCCATTTGCGCAACAGCTTTCGAGATTTGATCGATACCGTGGGCCTGCTCCTGGCTGCCCATGTTCACTTCATCCACCAGCGTTTTCACCTGAGTGGAACTTTCGGTGATGGCGCGAATCACTCCCGCCACTTGCTCGAGCTTGGCGCTACCATCTCTCGAAGTCGCGATGGATTCTTCGATCAGCCCGGCCGTATCCTTGGCAGCTTGCGCCGAGCGCTGCGCCAGGTTGCGGACTTCGTCGGCAACCACCGCGAATCCCATGCCGGCCTCACCAGCGCGAGCCGCTTCCACCGCGGCATTCAGCGCCAGAATATTGGTCTGGAACGCTATCTCGTCAATCACCTTGATGATCTTCGCGATCTTGTCGCTCGAAGCATTGATCTGCTGCATAGAGACTACCATCTGATCCAGCGTCTGGTTGCCTTCTTTAACTTCGCGGTCCACGGTAGCCATCACTCCGGCAGCCGATTTCGAATTCTCAGCATTCTTGCGCGTCATCGACGTGATCTCGGAAATGGAAGCGGATGTCTCTTCGAGAGAAGCAGCCTGCTCAGAAGCGCCCTGCGCCAGCGCTTGGCTCGAAGAGGCCACCTGCGAGGCTGCGCTGGTGATCTGCTCGGCTCCTTCGGACAGTTCGGCGGCCGCTTTTTGGAGAGTTTCGCTGGTGTTGCGCACCAGAAATAGAATCGCCACTCCCAGGGTCAATGATAAGCCGATCAGCAAGAGCGCGATCCAGCGGCTCATGCTCTTGGTCTCCGCTGCGGCCTGACGGTCCTTCTCTAGGAACTGTCTCTGGGTCTCTTGTAATCGATCCGTGTCCTTTCCGGCCACATCGTAGATTGGCACGCCTTTTTCCAAGGTGATCTTAAGGCCAGCCTCCGGGTTCCCACGGCTGCAAAATTCAACAATTTCTCCGAAGGCCGCGCGCCATGCCGTCAGCGATGCCTCGAGTTGGCCGGTCAACTGCCTCCCCTCGTCGGTCACAAGCAACGGTCGTAGCTCCGACAGCGACTCAGCCCATCGCTGACCGGCTGACTCGAACAATCGTTTGGCTTTCTCGGCGCCTTCCGGAGATTTCCCAAATGTAAACATGACGACTCCGCGCTGAGCGGCCAGCATATCGGATCGCGAACTGCTTACCGTATCGATTAATTCGATCTTCCTCGTAGTTTTGTTTATGGCGGTCTCAAGCCTGCTGGACAAGTTGCTAATGGCATTCAGCGCGAAGACACCAAGCACCAGTGTTGCCAGCAGCATCGCACTGCAACTTATCGTCAATTTCTTTCCGATTGTCATGTTTGGCGTATTCGTCCCCTCCGGCGTAGAGACCGGCCTGAGTTTACTTATCGGAGAGATTGGTAGGATATTGAGCGATACCGCCGGCAAAGTGGCGCAGAGCTACTGATCGCGCAGCGTTTTCATCGGATCCAACTGCGCTGCCCGATAGGCCGGCACGCTGCTCGCGATCAGCGACACCAGTAACAGAAGGGCCGTGACGCTGGCGAAAGTGATCGCGTCCAAGGGCTGCACACCGAAGAGCAACGTCGTCAAATATTTGGTTAGAAACGCGGAGGCTATTAGGCCAACCACTACGCCAGCAGCTGCCAGCGCGAGGCCCCGGCCCAAAATCAGCTTCAGAACGTCGGCGCGGCGAGCGCCCAGCGCCACGCGCAATCCGATCTCGGCCGAGCGTTGCACAACCATATAGGAAAGCAGCCCGTAGAGTCCAATTCCGCAGAGCAGCAGGGCCATCGTGGCAAACGACGTTAACAGCAGCGTCTGAAATCGCGGATTAGCCGCCGAGCGGTACAGCGCTTCCTCTAGCGTCGCTGCATGGTGTATAGGGATTTGGCGGTCCATGTCCCTCACCACGGCGCGCACCGACGCTATCAACGCCGTTGGATCTCCCGCGGCGCGGATGGCCAGCGCGGGCGAAGTGACCATAGCTTGTTCCCAGGGCAGGTAGTATTGAGGATCAACGTCCGTGGTCGGTCCTACCCGTTTCACATTCCCCACTACGCCGACCACTTCGCGCATGGACGATTTGACGGTCCCATCGCCGAGGCCGGGTTGGATGCGTTTGCCAATAGGATTCTCTCCGGGGAAATATTTGCGGGCGAACTTGTCGTTGATGATGATCACCGGCTTACCTTTGGTGTCGTCCGCGGCCGTGAAGGCACGGCCGCGCAGGATGGGGATTTTCATGGTCCGGAAAAAGTCCGGCGTGATTACGGCTATCTGCTCGGACGGTTGATCGCCTTTGGCCACGGGCCGGCCTTCGATCGCGATATCGATATCGATGTTGTCTCCTGAAAGTGGGAGGGGGTAGCCGGCCGATACGGATTCGACGCCCGGGAGCACAGCCAGGCGATCAAACAGCCGGTGATAAAACTCGATTTTCTGCTGACGAGGATAGCGAGTGGAGGGCAGACTCAGGCTGGCAGTGAGAACGTGGTGAGAATCGAAGCCTGGATCTACGTTAAGCACGCGGACGAAGCTACGGATCATCAGGCCGGAGCCTACCAGCAAAACCAACCCGAGCGCGGTTTCTGAAACCAACAGCCAGCTTTGCACGCGATGCTGGCGGCGGCCTCCGGTGCTCCCGCGCGAGCCTTCACGCAGCGCGAGTAGCGGATCGAAGCGCGACATTCGCCACGCCGGCAGAACGCCAAACAGCAAACCGGTGAGGATGGATGCCAGGGTTGCGAAACCCAGCACCACACCATCCACGCCGATCTGTTCCATACGGGGTAAAAGATTATTCGGCACCAGGCTCGGAAGCCAGCGCACAGCAGCGACGGACAGCGCGATTCCACAGGCACCAGCGATCATGGACAAAACTAGGGATTCCACCAAAATCTGGCGGATTATTTCGCTAGGGCTCGCTCCCAAGGCCGCCTGCAAAGCGATGTCCGAGCGGCGGCGCGATGCACGCGCAAGCAAAAGACCAGCCACGTTGGCACAAGCGATCAGCAAAACCAAGGCCACGGCCGCGAACAGTATCCGCAAAGCCGGCCGGGTATCGCCCACCAGTTGGTCGAGCACCGGCTTGGCAACCGCACCTTGGTGTATTTTATCCGTGTCGGGAAATTGGGCGGCGAGGTTCTGGGTGATAACGTCCAGATCCGCCTTTGCATGGATGAGTGAAACGCCAGAATTCAAGCGCCCGATCACTTCCAATAAGTCCGCGCCACGCTGCGTGAAGAACTGCGTGTCATCGCCCATGCTGGTCCACACAGCGACAGGCGGATTCTGGATGGGGAATGAGAAATTCGCGGGCATCACTCCGGCCACGGTGTAAGTTTGACCGTCCAGGGTGATCGAGCGGCCCACGATATTGCGCGCTCCGCCAAAAGTGGATTGCCATAATTGATGGCTCAGCATGGCGATGTGCGTATCGGGCTTCTCGTCTTCCTTTAAGAAATCCCGGCCCAGCATAGGATGGACGCCGAGTACCTGGAAGAAATCCGCCGAGACAATCTGCGATGGAAGTTGCTGGGCATCGCCGACGCCGCTTAGCGTTACGCCGGAATCCCGATAGGACGCCAAGCCCGAGAAGGAATGCTGTTGCTTACGCCAGTCGAAGAAATCGGGATAGCTGAGGTGGCTCCCGACTGCGGCGCCTTGGGCAGGACGATCCAGCTCATCCAGCCACACTAGCCGGTCCTGTTGCGGAAACGGGAGTGGGCGCAGCAGCACTGCGTTCACCAGGCTGAAAATCGCGGTGGTGGCGCCGATTCCCAAGGCAAGCGTGAGAATCGTCGTAATGGCGAAGCCGGGGCTCTTGCGGAGCTGGCGGATGGCAAAACGCAGATCGTGGAGAAGTCGTGGCATTGGGTTCCCTAAGGCAATTAAAACGCCAGCCGCAAGTGTGTGAAAAGCATAATGATGTCGAGAGCTGTCGCGAGCTTGAGCGTCCGCTCTCAAGAATCTCTTGTTCAGAACTGGACAGTGTCGGCGTGGCGCGCGATATCAACGGCGTCGCTACTGGCGACCTCGAGAAGAGGCCTACCGATGCCGAAACAACAGCGCTGCAAAAACCATACCGAGCGATGTGAAAATATGGGGTTCGGGAACGACTTGAGTGGAACCACTAGTGACCATGAGCGCAATGTCATCAAACGCAACCGAAGATGTTACGCCGTCAATGCCCGACGAAGGATCGATGAACGGGTCGCTCTCGAGTCGAATTTCGAGTTCCTGCCCGGCGTGCGCTTCGAAAATCGGCAGGATGCTGTCGGCACAGGACATCGCGGTCCATGGAATCGTCAAGGAAACTAGGGGCACACTGCACGTGGATCGTTCAAAGAGATAGAATCGACGACGCTTGGCACAGACGGTCCGGTGAATTGAACCGCGGCTGTTGTCAGCGTCGCACTAGTGGGGTCGGAGGGTACCAAGAAGTCCTGCTCAAGGATGTAGTTGTAATCGCCCATGCTGTTCGATCCGGGATCGAATCGCGCTGAAGCGTAGACTGCGGCGCCCCCGCCGATGGGGTCCGCCAAGACTGATCCGCACGAGGGAGTGCCAGTGGTCTGGAGCGCAAACGGGTCGCTGCAAGCGCCCGGGATTCCAAAGGTTTGGGTAAGGACGGTCCATCCGCTCAGCCCCGACTCAAAGTCTCCATTTTGAATCAAATTCACGGTCGCGGCGCGGACTGACGTTAGCGAGATTGCAGCCAGGAGAAGGAATGAGCGCATGTTGGACCATAACACCCGGGCGCGAGCTACTGGGTAGTGGGTCAGTTGACCCACTACCAGCTACTGCAAGTACTGCACACAAAAGCAGCACTAAATGCGCTGACACTCTGAGTGGGCTGCCGATATCAAAAGTCATTTGTTCAGAACTGGACGCCGCCCGCCTGGCGCGCGATATCCACGGCGTCGCTGAAGAGGCCGTAGGCGGTTTGTTCGACGCCGCAATTGATACCGGCCGTTCCGATGGTGCCCATCAGATCGGTATGGAGTAGCAGCAGATTGGAAGTCCCTGATACGGCAGCCAACGGATCAGTATCATCCAATACTTCGGCGCGCACCCTCACCCGTATCCCAGTGGGATTCAAGCGCGCGCGGCTCACCAAACACACGGTCTTGCGCTTCGCGGCCAGCTCTCGCACGCGTTCCGGCGTCAGGCGGCCGATGCCGCGCCGATCCACATCCTGCGGCGTGATGCGTGCATCCATCAGAACATTTGCCAGCTCAGCGGCTTTGGCGGCCGAGTCCCAGCCTTCGATGTCGTAACTGGCATCGGCTTCGGTGATCCCAAGACGTCTGGCAGCTTCGATGCCAGCCTGCATAGATTGGCCTTGGCGCATCGCCTCGATGACGATTTTGGATGTGGAATTCAATGCGCCGGTGAATCCGAGGATTTTGACGCCAGGTAGGTTATTGCGAACCATATTGAATACCGGCACACCATCCATCACGGTGGATTCGAAACGGAACT
>Ga0187859_10001997_pt1 | contig 12892 bp, 12 predicted proteins | sample June2016WEW_10_1_2_FD_133019 | JGI IMG/M metagenome (GOLD analysis project Ga0187859, IMG submission 133019) | Peatland microbial communities from SPRUCE experiment site at the Marcell Experimental Forest, Minnesota, USA - June2016WEW_10_10 | ecosystem: Environmental > Terrestrial > Soil >...
GGGAAACGTATGGGCGAGCGCCTTATCCGGGACCCGACTACATGGTGCCTTTCGGAAAAGCGAAGGTCGTGCAAGCGGGAACGGACCTGACGGTTGTCACTTATGGCGCGGTGGTTCCCCGGGCCTTGCAGGCGGCGCAAAAACTTGAGCGCGAGCATCACATCAGCGTCGAACTAATCGATTTGCGATGCTTGAATCCGTTTGATTGGGATGCGATTGCGGCATCCGTGAAGAAGACCAACCGCGCGCTCATTGCCTATGAAGATTCCCTGAGCTGGGGATATGGAGCCGAAATTGCGGCGCGCATCGCCGACCAACTTTTTCATCATCTCGATGCCCCGGTAAAACGGGTAGCGGCGACTGATACTTTCGTGGCGTATCAGCCCATTCTCGAGGATGCTATTTTGCCGCAGTCAAGCGATCTGTTTCGCGCGATGAAAGAGCTGGCGGAATTCTGAAGGCAGCTGTTGGCTCTCATTTCTCAGTGTCTACTTGCTTTCCGACTGGCTGTTCTCCCTCCAAATGTTAACGCCCAGGGTCCACCGTCGAAGCAAACCAGTGCAAGCGCGATTGTGGCTATCGCCATGGGAAATTCGAATCCGCCTGGACCAGTTAGGCCATTCTTATAATGCACTTTCCATATAGCGACGCACATCTCAATCACGAAGGCGAGCGAGAAGAACCGCGTAAACAATCCCAGCACAATCGCGATGCCGCCAAAAAATTCCGTACCCGTGGAGAGATAGGCCATCCAGCGCGGAAGGCCGAGTTGGCCGACAAATTCCATATGGTGATGAAAGCCTCCCCACACCTTGTGATACCCGTGCGCAATCATGATCGCCCCCAGGGCGAGACGCATTACCAGGAGCGCCAGCGGTTGCAGCCGATTGAGAGATTGCAATAGCTCCTCCAAAAAGCAGGTGACCAATCTTAAGTGTTAGAAAAGTTATTTTACGCAAAGTCAGCAGCCTGTGTGTCTCGATTTTCCTGCGACCTGACACTTGTGACCTGCTCACCACTCTGAGTAAGCTTTGCCGTCGCTGCCTACTTGATTGGAGCCACTGTGGACTCCGACTATCCCGCCCGGCTCGGTTTGATCAAGCGACATAATCACATCTTCGCCCGGTTCCGTCTCCCACGTATCAGGATTGCCGGTAATGTCATTGGGAATGGACTTCAGATAACCTGCCGTCTTCAACTCGTCGAGCGATTGCGGCGCTTTTTGCTTGTCTTGCGCGTACTGGTAGATCATGTAGTTCAGCGTTTCCAGGTTCTTGCGCAGATTATCTTCGCGCGCCCGCATGATGCTGTGACTGTAAATCGGCATGGCCACTCCCAGCAGGATCAGAATGATGCTGATAGCAACCATCAACTCGACCAGCGTAAAGCCCTGGGTCCGTCTGGGAGTGTCGCGTGATGTTCTTCGCCGGCTCATTTAGTATCGATCGCGCCGCAGCGGCTGAGGCTGCTATTCATTTTGATGCACTTACGGCGCTCCGAAGCCGCGGCGCACTTGCAAAACCATCTCGAATATTCTCCGCCTACCGTCAGTGCGTCCATACCGAGTAGGCAGTGCCGTCGCTTGAAATTTCATTTGAACCGCTGTGCACGCTGCCGATGCCGGTGTTGTTCGGGTCCCACGCGTTTTCCGGGTCTTCCGGTTCTGTCTGCCACGTCGTTGGACTACCCGTGATGTCATCCGGAATGAACTTGATGTAGCCGGGCACGAGATCCTCCAGTGACTGGGGGGCGTGCTTCTTGTCGAGCGAATATTCCTGGATGAGTTTATTGAGCGTTGTCAAATTCTGATGAAGTTTTGCTTCCTTGGCTCGCAAAATCGAGTTGCTGTACATCGGCAGCGCGATCGCGATCAGCACCAGGATCAGGCTGATCACGACCACCATCTCAATCAGCGTGAAACCGCGGCGACGGACTTTGCAATCGATGGCTCTGCACTCGATGGCTCGAGGATTTCCAATCTTGGCATTGCCAGCTTTGGAGGGAAATTTCATCTACCAATCCTTATATTTCGTGCCATCCAAAGCAGTGCCGTCTGACTTGGTATAAACATCGAAGATGTTCTGCCCACCCCACGATGTCGAATCTTTATCGTCCTGCATGGAGCGCAACCCCCATTCATCGTGAGTCATGGGATCGCTCGGAATCTTGCGGAGAAACTTCAGTTTCTTGCCGGCAACGTCGACGCCTTTGACCAGGGTGTCGAGATCGGGAGGATAGCCCTGGCTGTCCACCTTGATCTGGAAAGCGCCGCGATCGGCCGCGTCTTTGTAACGATCGATGGCGTCGCGGATCATCCACAGGTCATAGCGAAGTTCGTGCTCGCGTTCGCGGGCCACGGCGTTTCGGGCCACGGGAATCGCCATCCCGACCAAAATCGACAGGATCACCGTGGCCACGATCAATTCGATCAGCGTGAAGCCCCGCTGACGGCGCGCCCCGGCACTCCTAATGTTTTTCAACTGGGTCATAAATCAAGTTTGTGAGTCCCCGGTTCTCAATTGAGATTCGGTTCGTTTTAACCGAGAACTGAGAACGAGGAACTGAGAACTCCTACTGAATCGTGATCGCCGCTTGCGCTCCACTCATGGCAATCGGCTGCATCGCCGGATCGCGTGCGCCACCGCGCGTGATGGTCAAGGCCGACTGGCCGGTGCCTTTGGCTATGAATGTGAGGGTCACGACCGCGCCCTGTCCCGAGACGCCACCGGCGCCGGGAGGCCGCGAAGCTGTAATCTGCATCGTACCGGTCGTTGGATCTTCGCGATGCGCAACGGTTACGATTTGTCCATCCTGCGAGAGGAAGCCTCCGTTCGAAACGTTGACCACCTCCAACTTGTTCGGATCGTAATTCAGCTGCACCGGCACGGAATAAACATTCTGGCCGCCCGAGAGCATCACATTCACCGTGAAGGTTGATCCCTTGGGTTGGTTCAAAGTTGGCGGATCGAAGAGGAACGTGCCGCCGCCAGCTTGCGGCGCCTGATTAGGCGGAGTCGGAGACGACAAACTAAAATTCTGCGGAGTCTGGCTCTGCATCGCCGCCTGCGGTTGCGCAGGGGCGGCTCCGGGCGCAGCCGGTGTGACGACGGATGAAGTTGGCGAAGCAGCCGGAATGGTAGTAGTCGGCGCCTGCGCTTTGGCGTTGGTGAGGCGCAAGGAAAGCGCGTTGGCCGTGCCCACATCGATCATCTCATTGCTTCCGTGAGACAATTCGGGCCCGCGGACAATATGCGGGATCAGAACGAAAATGACTTCGTTCGAAGAGTGATCGGACGTGTCTTGCGCAAACAGGTATTTCAAAATCGGAATCGAAGCAAGGCCTGGAATGCCGGTGAGCGACTTGGTCTTCGAATCCTCCATCATGCCGCCGAGCACGCTGACTTCGCCATCTTTCAGGCGGATGTCATGTTCAATCTTGCGCTGGCCGATCACCGGCTGGCTGATGCCGCCGATGCTTACGTAGGAATCCACCTCCGAGACATCCATCGACAGCTTCAAGGAAATTTCGCGCCCGGAGTGCACGCGCGGAGTGATGTCTATGTTCACGCCTACATCAAGATATTGAAACTGCGTATTAACCAGAGGGTTGATTCCGACGCCACCGATGCCGGGCTGAAACGATCCGGTAGCCACCGGCACGCGTTCGCCGATCTTTAACGAAGCCTTCTGGCCATCGAGCGCACGAATCTGCGGATTCTGAATCACCTTGGTGTCGTTGTCCGCCATCAGCGCCGTCGCAGTAGCCTGCGGAATCGTTACCTGGAAATCGGTCGCATTCAGATTGGCGATGGTATTCAGGTTGATGCCGTTAGAGGTGGTGGAACCAGTAGTCGTCGTGGTGGTGGTCGTGGTGGTCGTCCCGGTGGTGCTGATATTCGGCTGGAGCTGCACGGAAACGCTGGTCGGAGGATTGATGCCGAGGGTGTGCGACTTGTCGCGGCTGACCTGCATGACCGCGATTTCAATCATGACCTCTGGCTTGGCCTTATCGAGATCGTCCACCAGTTTCTGCGCCAGCGCCGCCTGGTCCGGCGTGCCCCGCACCACGATCGCTCCCTGCGAAGGCAATTGCTGTATGCGGCTCACTTCGAGAATGGTGCGCATCGCGTTGACAACGTCCTGCAATTCAGTCGGCTGGGAGAGATTGGAAAGATAAAAAGTCTTGATGACGTTTTGTTCCAGCTCTTTGCGTTTGGCAGGATTGTCTTGCGCGATAAAAATCGTATTCGGCGTCACCGGGCGCCAAAAGGTTTTGGTCTCGAAGGAGATGATCTCCAGCGCCTCTTGCAGGGTAACGTTGTTGAGTTCGACATGCACCTGACGCGGCGTGTAATCGGGATCGAAAAGCACGTTAATGCCGGCGAGCTTGCCGACCGTTTCGTAGATCACGTTCGACTTTTCCGTCACCTTAAGCGTGATGGGCACATTCGAGATGGGCGCCAGTTCGACCGGACCCTGGGCCGAATCCAACCGCCGGCGCAATGCGGTCGGCGCCGGCGGCGGCGCGGCTGGATTCTGCACGTCTTTAATCAATTGCTGGGTGCGCTTCAATTCCTGCAGCGCGATGAACGACGATGGATCGGTTTCAACCGCCTTCTGGAATTCCACCACCGCCTCGTCGAGTTTGCCGGCATCGCGCAAAGTCTGGCCCCGATGGACGTGGGATGCCCCGGCCAGGAAACGAGTCCGCTCGAAAGCGGTACGGTATCGAAGGTCTTTCGGCTTGAGGTTATAGGCCTGCTTATAGTAGTCGAATGCCTGCTCGTAGTTCTGGCGTGCCTCGGCGTCGGTGCCTTTGTCATAGAACGCCTTCGCCGAATCGTGACTTTTTCCGGAGAGCGGAAGCGCCAAACAGAGCAACGCAAGAACAGACAAAGCCGCAGGGATCAGGCGTCTCATCAAGCAATCCTCATAAGAATTTCTCTTGTCCGGCCGCGGCGCTCGACCAGACCTATCCCAGCAAAACGCATCGAACCACCCGAAAAAGCGAACCGGCCAGCCATCTCCGGGGCGGTCAACTGCAAAAAGTACCGGAAATTCGGATTATAGCATCGTAGCGACAGACACCCGAAGTGATTGGTAGGGCGATGTTTACACTCATTAGTACAGGTACCGCAGAGCAGGTGACAGATCGCAGGTGACAGGAAAGGCAAATAGGAAAAGCAAACCCTGACTCGTCGAGAAGCAAGAACTCATCGAACGGGGACGCGCCTTCAGGAGCCGTTTGCCTTTCCTCCCTTGCCTAATTTGTCTTTCCTTCATTTTTCCTGCGACCTGACACCTGACCCCTGCCGTGTTACTTTGTTTTCAGCACCATGGCGAAGCAGACTACCCACCAGACCGCGCCCAATCGCGAGAAAAACCCGCGCCGCCAGCCGACCGCTTCGGGGGAAAAAGATGCCGCCGTCAATAGGAACGCGAGTCACAACTATTTCTTGCTCGAAAAATTCGAAGCCGGCGTCGTGCTGACCGGAACCGAGGTAAAGTCGGTCCGTACCGGCAAGACCAATCTCAAGGACGCTTACGGCCTGATCAAAGACGGCGAATTATGGTTGATCAACTGTCACATCAGCCCCTATGACTTTGGCAACTATGCTAATCACGCCGCCCTGCGGACGCGCAAGCTTCTGATTCACAAAGAAGAAATTCGCAAACTCATCGGCAAAACGCAGCAAAAGGGTCTCACGCTGATTCCGACGCGAATGTATTTCAAGAATGGCCGGATCAAGGTCGAGCTTGCCTTGGCTAAGGGCAAACAGTTGTGGGATAAACGCGAGACCGAGCGCAGACGCACCGCCGACAAAGAGGCCCGCGAAGCAATTTCGCGTGGAAGAAAGCACGCGTAACGGCTAGAACACGTGAGCCTCACGAAAATAGCGCCGGCAGCACGTTAGACACAAAGTCCACCAGAAAGTGCCCGCACATATTCGACACCAGATCGCGACGCCATAAATAAAAGACGGTCAGAATTCCGCCCAGCACGAGCGCGATCAGAATATTCGCCGCGCCTCCGGTCCAGTGAGCGAGGCTGAAGACCACAAGCGGAATCCCCCATGAGGCGACGCGGCCCGAGCCAACCGCGCGCAAACGCTCGATCGCGTATCCCCGATAAAATAATTCCTCAACTACGCCTGCCCGCAGCACGACGATAAACAGCACCCAAACTGGGAGCTTCGCGAAAGCCTGCGAAGCGGCACCATGGCCGTAGCCGGTCAGCTTCACAAGCACCGCCGCGGGCACGATGCATGCAATAGCGATCACCACGCCCCAGGCCAGCGACTTCCACAGCGGAGACGTGCCCAGGCCAATCGACGTGAGCGGCAACCCTTCCCTCTTGCGGACGAGCCAGACCAGCACTCCCGCGCTTGCGAACATGCAAGCCTCTCGCGCAAGCACGAGCGTTGCGCCAGGCTCGGGCGTAATGGCGAGGAACGCCTGCCGAATAATTAGCATCGAGAACAAAGAAACGGCAAGCCCGATCCAAGTGGCCGTTTTGCCTGCGCGAGACTCCGCCGTATTTTTCCTCACTGGTGTTTCCACGATCACCGCATCGCTCATAAAGATGACTACGAAGGCTGCGGCTGCAAAGTTCCTGGCCGGCCCCGCTTTCCGAGAGCGCGCTTAGATGTCCATCAGCGCCTGCTCGCGGGCTACGGGGAGGCTCAAAATTGTGTTACGGGATATTTTTAAATTGCCCGGCCCGCCGCTTGGGGGCGGCTATGTGGGGTCGTGGGGTGAGGCCGGGCAATTCTTTGTTTCCAGGATTGCAATTGTCCACTTTATACGCCAGGTGGCCCGAAATGGCGTGTGACCACGATCACCATTCTTGGTGACCGAAGCACCTTCGCCTGTGATAAACGTCACTGCCACGACGGACATCTCCCCTTACCTTAGAGACTGAATTAACCACTAACGTTTTCAGGAGAAGCACCCAATGGCGTACGTGATTACCGACAATTGCATCAAGGACGAACTTTGCGTGGAAGTTTGCCCCACCGACTGTATTCATCCTAAGAAGGACGAGCCCGAGTTTGAGGCGGCGACCCAGCTTTATATCGATCCGGAAGGCTGCATCGATTGCGGAGCCTGCGTGCCCGCCTGCACGTCGGATTCGCTCTTCGCGGCGGAAGATCTGCCCGAGGACAAGAAGGAATTTCTCGACAAGAACGCTGCCTATTTCGCAAAGTAGCGGCTTGTTCTTTTGATCGCGCCAAATCGCCCTATCAGGCGGCCGGCCGCGTCTCGCCCACGTGCGAGCGTGTTGTCGGCCGTCGTCTGTTTCTTGTTCGCGACTAGCGCTGCTCGGAATTGCCGAACCCCGTCCGCGGACAACCCACTAAATACGTGATCGGCGTTGGGCCATTGGACGCTTCTCCAATCTCCCATCCGTATTCGCAGCCCTCCAGTTTGCCCACCATCTCCCGCAATTCTTCCGGACGATAGGTTCGCAGGCACGAAACCACTCCATCGAATAACAAAACGAAGGGGAGGATCGGAATCAAATAAGTCCACAGCAGACGGGACCAATGAAACGGTCGTATCCAGGGAGTGCAAACAAATAACATCAAAACGAACGCAAACGTGGAGAGAATTGTCGACGGCGCGCGCCTGGGTAACTCAAATATGCCGATTCCCCGTTTTGCGTCGACAGCATCTTGCAGAATGGCGCGAGCCGCTTCCGGCGGAAAATGATGAAACGATGTGAACATGGTTCGCAATCCCTGCAATTCTTCGGGAACCTTTACCGCGTCCACCGGCGCGGAGTAGAAACTTATACGATTGCCGGAAACAGCCTTCACATTTTCGAACGCCCCGAGATTCGGATACTTGTCGGTCAATACAATCTGAAAACTCAGCCTGGTTCTCTTCGATTGAGAGGTTTGAGCATCGAGCTGGCGAGCCAGATCGATCCACGGACCGCCTCCGCCAGAACACATGTCGACAATCGATTGGCTGCGCGACTCGTCCAGCGCATTCTTGAGCAGCGGGACCACCGGCGCATACACCCGTAATTGATGGATGCCGAACTGAAGGGCATCGGTGATCCCGTCGCGCAGAGACGAGGGGAACCACGCTTGTTCATGGAATTCGAAGAATTGTATTCGACGCATACTCGCGGCTTGGCGAGCTCGGGCTAAAGACAAACCCCGGCTACGCGAACGCCTGTTTCTATTGCGAGCATAGTAACAGGGTGACACGCCGCGCGCGGCTTCCCTCGTGGCCCTTTGTAGCCTCTTTGGTTAACGATTCCACTTACCTCAACTAACCCGCTGGCAAGTTGATCTTTTCTTCTGTTCACTAATCGAGAAATCATGCATACTCGACTGCTCCGCCCAGGAGAGGTCGCGCCGGTCATGCTTTCTCGTATCTCGGTTGCCGCAACGATTTTACTTACGTTTCTACTCGCGTCGTTCCTATCTGTTTATGGGGCGGATGCTGCGCCGACCGCTCCCAACTCTGATCCGATTTACCAGCAATTGCGTAACCTGACCCTGTCGGGCGAAGCCGTGAGCGTGACTAACTTCGATCTGAAGCGGGATGCGGGCACTTTCCACCTGCATTCGGGAACAGTTTGTTTTGTAACTCCGGTAATGGGCAAAGTCACAGGCGCTGTATTCGTTGGTGAAGGCCACTTTGTACTGGATCCAGCCGAGCAAAGCGAGCGTAATAGTTTGAAGCTGCTGACAAAAGAAGATGAGTTCAGCGAGAGTTTTAGCCAGGTAGTCTTTCGCTTTACCGATTCGACTTATGACGACATTAAGAAGGGTGGCGGCTCAGCTTCCGGCGGTTGCGACGCAGGATTGCTGAAAGATAGTCAGAATACAACGCGCCATAAGCTCAAGAGTAACCTCGAAGCTCGCATTCTCGAGGATGTATTGAGTCCAGAGCCCGGAGGGCTTTTCTATGCCTTCATCCACGGCAAGCACTATGACAGCAAAGAAATTTATGAGATCGATCCGGATTGGGGATCCAACCAGGTCAACTTCCGCACGTATGATGAGAACAAGTGGGGGCACTGGGCGTCATTCAACATCGAGCACGGCCACACAAAAAGTTCGATCGGACGACTAACCAAAATTGACCACCAGTTGCTCGACGTTACTTTTGAAAAGAATGGCAGCTTGGCTGGAAAAGCTACCACCGATTTGGTGGCGCGGCGCAATGGCGTGCGGGTTGTGCCTTTCGACCTGTTCCGGCCTCTGCGGGTGCAGAGCGTGACTGCGAATGGACAGCCTCTGTCCTTCATACAAGAGGATAAGAACGACGATGGCAACTTCGCCGTCATTTTGCCCAAACCGCTCAGCGCGGGAGAAAAGCTCACCATAACGACTACTTATGGCGGAAAAGATGCGGTGAGCAATGAAGGCGGCGGCAACTACTTCCCCATCGCCCGGGAAAATTGGTATCCCAACAATCCCGGAGCAGAGTTTGGCGAATACGCGCTTTATGACATGACGCTGCGCATTCCGAAAGGGATGAGGATGGCGGCGACGGGCGTGCTCGTCTCCGAAAGTAACGAGGGCGGCCAGAATGTCACCGTCTGGAAGAGTGAGAATCCGCAGACGGTAGCCGGATTCAGCTTCGGCCGCTTCAAGGCAGAAGAGGCCAAGCTCACCAAGCCTGAATATTTCATCCAATCGTACGCCAATGAAAACCCTCCCGACTGGGTCGAAATGGTGAAACTTGGCGGAGGGGAGATGATGGGCTCGATGAGCACCGTCGGGCTGAACAAGAAGGCGCTGGCGGAGGGAGAGTTGGCGGTCGAACTCTACACCGACTATTTCGGCCCCTCACTCTTCAAACACCTGCAACTTACGCAGCAGACGGCGTGCAACTTTGGCCAGTCGTGGCCCGAACTGGTATGGATTCCGATGTGCTATTACTTCGATACCACGGTTCGACATCAACTCGGCCTGGACTGGGGTGATCGCGGATATTGGAAAGTGGTTACACCGCACGAAATCGCGCACCAATGGTGGGGCCATACCGTCGGTTTCGCCTCCGGTCGCGATCAGTGGATGAGCGAAGGCTTCGCAGAGTTATCCGCCTCCCTTTACATCAGCATGATTGAAAAGAATCCGAAGAAGTTTATCGAGTTCTGGAACGACGAGCGGACGTTGCTTTTGGAACGGGACTCTCAGGGTTTTCGCGCTATCGACGTCGCTCCTCTAACGATGGGATACAGGGCGAATAACTCGCGTACCGGGTTTGGTGTAACTCGACGCCTCATCTATCCCAAGGGCGCCTACGTTCTGCACATGATCCGCATGATGATGTGGGACCGCAACACGAGCGATCAGAACTTTAAGGCCGCTATGCAGGATTTCGTGAAGACTTATTCGGGCAAGGCTGCCACCACCGAAGACTTCAAGGCGATGATGGAAAAACACATGACCAAGGAGATGGACCTCGACGGCAATCACCGCATGGACTGGTTCTTCGACGAATACGTCTACGGCACTGCGCTGCCCACTTACAAAATCAACTATACCTTTGATAAAGATACGAACGGCGACGTGCTGTTTGGTTTCAAGGTCACGCAATCGGGTGTGGACGACAAATTTCGAATGGTCGTGCCCATTTATCTTGAACTGGCCGACGGCCGCACCGCCTTTGTCGGGCGCGTCCATCTGATCGGCAACAGTTCAGTCGACAAGAAAGTTCCGCTCAAAGGATTGCAAGACAGGCCTAAGCGAGCCATGGTGAACGCCAACGATGACGTCCTGGCTTCAAATTAGAAGCGCGCCTCAGGCCTTTCCGCAAAAGGCCCATTCGACGTTAAACTAAAGAAGCGCCATTCGCAGAGATGGCGCGGCGTTGCCTCGCGGTGGGGTCTCCGTGTATTCGCGAACGGCCAACGACCAACGACGAACGACCGATGATCAAATCTCCCCGAGGAACTCGCGATCTTCTCCCGCCCGACACTGCGCTCTGGAATTTCGTCGAAGCGGCAGTGCGCGACGTCTTTCGCGCTTACAACTTCCAGGAAATTCGCACGCCAATCTTTGAGTCAACCGAACTGTTTGCCCGCGGCGTCGGCGAAGAAACCGACATCGTCTCGAAGGAAATGTTTACCTGGGAAGACCGTGGCCGCGCCGAAAGCGATAAGGGGCAATCGCTCACTCTGCGCCCCGAGAACACCGCCGGCGTCGTCCGCGCCTATATCGAGCACAAACTCTGGGATCGCGGCCTCAACAAGCTTTTCTACATCGGCCCGCAATTCCGCCGCGAGCGTCCGCAAAAAGGCCGCTACCGCCAGTTCTATCAGATCGGAGCGGAAGCCATCGGCCCCGCGACCGCCGGCAGCGAGTCTCCCGCGCGCGATGCAGAAATTCTAGAACTGCTCGCCACCCTGCTCGATCGCGTCGGCATTACCGGTTGGACGCTCGAACTAAATTCCATAGGCTGCCCCGCCGATCGCGCCAAATTCAACGAAGCCCTTCGCAATGCTCTTGCGCCCGTGGTCGACAAAATGTGCACCGATTGCCAGCGCCGCGCCGTCACGAACCCGTTGCGCGTGTTCGACTGCAAAGTTCCCGAAGACCAGCCCATCATCGCAGCTCTACCGACCATCGCTCAATTTCTGGACGAAAACTGTCGCAAGCACTACGAAGAAGTAAAGCAAATTCTCAACGCCGTCGAAGTCCCCTATACAGAAAATCCGCGCCTGGTGCGCGGCCTGGATTACTACACCCGCACTGCGTTTGAATTCACTCACGGCGGCCTCGGCGCGCAGAATGCGATCCTCGGCGGCGGACGCTACGATGGCTTATCCGAAGCTCTCGGCGGCCCGCCCGCTCCGGGCATCGGCTTCGCTATCGGAGAAGATCGGCTGGTGCTCTCGCTGCCTGCGTCGGCCGATTCGGTGGGGCGCAAGCCAGACGTTTATATTGCTCCCCTCGGTGCCGGCTTGAATCGCGAAGCCGCTCGCTTGGCGCGCCAACTGCGCCGCCACGACCTTGTGGTCGAATTGGGAGACGAGTCATTTCGCCTCAAGAAATCGTTCGAGGCTGCCGATAAGATCGGGTCGCGATACATCCTAATCGTCGGCGAAAACGAGGTTGCCGCGAGCGCCTTCGCGCTGAAACACCTGGCTTCAGGCGAGCAAGTCACGGTACCGCGCGCTGAACTGGCGCAGCAGATTCTGAAAACGCAATAGCTCTCAGCTTTCGGCTGTCATCCGGGAACAACGAAGGACGTTCAGGGACTTCTCCCGCACTCACGTTGAAATTTGTTGCCAAATGCTACCAAACGGGGAAAGGCGATGTTGGTTGGTAGGTCATTGAAAGGATGGTGGACCTGGTCGGGATCGAACCGACGACCTCTTCCATGCCATGGAATTTGTAAACCGTATCTTGCTGACGGCAAAGACCTTAATAGTCGGATGAGTCGGCAAGAACCGCTAGAATCGGCGCGTTTTGACACCAAATCTGACACCAAATTGGGCCGGGGCTGATAGTGGCGGATCAAGCCCTCTTCTTTTCTCCGGTGGTCGTGTCGAATCGCGCAACATTCGAAAAAGCGCATCGCCCGCTCTAGTTCTCGCGACTCCACCTGGGGATAGTGAGTTCCCTGCACGACCGTTTACAATCCGATCGCCCGGATTGCACGCTCTCTATCTATAACAATCGGAAAAACAGAGCGATTGTTTTCATCAAGTCCACATGTTCAGGTAAGAAAACGTTTTTCGTCAAATGCACGACGCGATAGACGAACGGCGCTATCTCTGGACGGCCGTGTTCTGGAAAGAGCCAGTCTGGATTCGTGAGCTTCCAGCGGAGAAAGGAGAAAGGCGCTCCGGACAGAAGCCATAGAAGCCATATCTGAGGCGACGAGGAAAGAGAGCACGCCCTACGTGCAGCTGAAAAAA
>Ga0187859_10001999_pt1 | contig 12882 bp, 10 predicted proteins | sample June2016WEW_10_1_2_FD_133019 | JGI IMG/M metagenome (GOLD analysis project Ga0187859, IMG submission 133019) | Peatland microbial communities from SPRUCE experiment site at the Marcell Experimental Forest, Minnesota, USA - June2016WEW_10_10 | ecosystem: Environmental > Terrestrial > Soil >...
CACCGTCACATTCACACCGCAGTCCAGCGGAGCCGCTTCCGCGTCCCTGTCCTTCACGAGCGACGCCTCGAACTCTCCCGCCGTGCAATCGCTGACCGGCACAGGAACCGCGCAATCCCAGCATACCGTCGACCTCACCTGGACCGCTTCCGCCGACGCCGTAGGCTACAACGTCTACCGCGGCACCGCGTCCGGCGGCCCCTATACGATGATCAACACGGCCCTCGACAGCAACACCGCCTATACCGACGCCACCGTCGTCAGCGGCGCCACGTATTACTACGTAGCGACAGCAGCCAATTCGAGCGCCGAAGAAAGCGGCTACTCGAATCAGGCAACCGCCGTCATCCCGAATCCGTAAGCTTCCTGGAATCTCAGCCCAACTTCATCCACTGTTCTTATACGACTGTTCTTATACGACGGCGGGAATTGGGAATTTAACGCCATCTGTCGACGGAAGCCCCCCGTGTGCCTGAAGGTCGCGACCGAGACCGATGATCGTCAACTCTCCGCGTATCGTTGAGCGTTCGCTATGCGCATCCAGAGTTATTGCCTTCGATCAAGGCCTGTTCCTAGACCTATATCAACTCATAGTTGCTGGACTGAGCTTTTGTGAACAGACTAACTAACTCTAACGCCGATAGGATGGATTTGGTTGAGTAACTAACTGTGAATCACGTTCGCGCAGACACCGTACAGCAAAATGCATGATCCAGCGCTAAGTACATGACACTCCGCCGGGCGGTTCTCTCGAGTCGCCTCCGTCGTGCCGGGCCCACAACCAAATTGAATCGGACTTAGTGACCTTTCCGCCATGGCCCCGACGCGTGCTTCGCGTCGGTACGTTGCCCGGCGTCAGCGCTTGAATGCCTCCAGGGTCACCGGCACGAGTGTGGAGCGATGAAACGACTATTCACAATCTGCATCGTTCTGGGCTGCCTGAGTTTCAGCTTCGCGCAGGGAATCCAGGGCAATGTAACACTAAGTGGCGCTACGATTGTCGTCACTGGCCATTGCGTCACTCTAACATGGACCGCCAGCCAAGGTGCGACAAGTTATAACACCTATCGTGGGACTGTTTCAGGCGGTCCTTATGTAAAACTGGCTTCCGGCACTTTGAATCCAACCTATACCGATGCCCAAGTAACTCACAATCAGACGTTTTATTACGTCACCACCGCCGTCAACGGAAACTCCGAAAGCGGGTACAGTAACGAAGCTTCCGCATTGATTCCCTAAATTGCAAGAGACGATATGAAGGACTATCTATTGATCGGCATGCTGGGGCTTCTGTCTGGAACCTGTTGGGGACAGTGCGTCACCGGCACTCCAGGCACGAACTGCAGCGGACCGCTGAATGTGCAACCACCGTCCGGAAACGCCAACCAATCTGCCATCACTCTAGTTGATCTTGGACTACCTGTACCATCGCCGGTAGTGGGGCAGTACACGCTATCAGTCGCCAGCGGCGTAATTCTGGAATCGGACAATGGAAACAACTATCACTCTCTGGTAGGGCCACAAGGAGTCCAGGGCGCAACGGGACCGGCCGGTCCTGCCGGGGCACAGGGTACACAAGGAGTTCCCGGTGCTGCGGGACCCACAGGTCCGACCGGAGCCCAAGGGGCACCCGGAGCCCAGGGCGCTACGGGACCGGCCGGTCCGACCGGGGCACAGGGAACACAAGGCATACAAGGACCCGCAGGATCTCTGGCGGCTCCCCCCGACTACAGCTTCTATAATGGGGCGGCCGGGTTTACAGCGATTGTGGGCACGAGCGAAATCGGGGCCACGCTCGACCGCGATCAGATCAATATGTTGAGCGCCGTCTCGGTGCGTTTCATGGTCACGATTGCCACGAATGTTCTGGCGAGCGGAAGCTACGTTGAGGCCGAGTACACCGCGGACGGAACGGACTGGTATCCTCTATCCGGGGAGGTACCGGTGACAACGGGCAACGGAACCTACTCGAGTGGTTGGCAGGGCATGCCGACTGGGGCAAACGGCGATTATATGGTTCGAATTGTCGTGTTCAACGCGGGTAGCAAAGCCGCCATCGTGGCGCTGCGCCACTTACACTTACAGTTCCAGTGAGAAGCGCAATCTTTGATCCCAGAAGTCCTGATCAAACATGGTCCGCTCCGTAGGATTGAGGAAACCTATGGGCACGGTTCTAGGATCGAGACTGCGGCGTTGATGTGATAGCGCAGGAGAACAAAAAGGGAATAAGTAATTCTTGAGCGTTGCTTCACATCTTTTCCTCCGCTTCAACGTAAGTGTCAGAGGAAGCGCACGGTTGACAGGTTGAGTTCCGCAGCCAGCGTGATTTCATATACGAGCGGCGCTCAAGCATATGAAACATCCGGGTGTAGCACAAGCATTCCTACACATCCTCCGGGTTCATGAATACGTTCAAACGATTATCAGACTAGCGGCGGTACTTGGGCAGATATCGGAACCTCCAGCACTGTCGGTTTCGATTTGCCCCAGGCCGCGACCGCAGCTTTCTTCATCTCCTCAAGGTCATCAAGACGGACCGCATCGAACCCGTAGCCTTTAGCAATCGAGACAGCGTCAAAGCCGGGGATGTCGAGGCCAGGAACTCCCGGCGTCTCCTCCAGTACGGCGAAGGATTTGAGAATGCAATATTCCTCGTTCTTTGGCACGACGATCAAAATCGGAAGACGCAGCTGCGCGGCCGTCCATAGAGATTGAATCGAGTATTGGAATGACCCGTCTCCAATGATCGCGATCACCGGCCGGTTGCGTCCCGAATCGCGCTCGGCAAGGTTTTCGTTCAAGTATTCGTTCTGAGGGCTTCAGGGAGCGGGACAGGCAGAACACATGTTATAAGACTTTGATGTGAGGCGAACCATGGCCCGGACGAAACTCCAATCGCAGTTTACCCACTCGCCCGTTCTGCGCTACGGTCTTGCAGCGGCTTCCTTCGCCATTGTCCTGGGCTTGGCGCTTCTGGCACAACACTACGGTTTCCGCAACGTGGAAGTGCCGCTTTTCCTGTTCGCCATTGCCGTAACCGTCTGGTACGCAGGTACCGGGCCTGCGATTCTTGCGGTTGTACTCTCAAGTTTGGCTTTCGACTACTTCTTTACTGAGCCCCGCTACAGCTTCTACGTTAAAAGCTCTGAGCTCCCGTACTATGCTATTTTCATGCTGTTTGCGTTACTCCTCACCTGGTTCGCCGCCGTTCGGCGCCGCGTCGAGGCAGAGCTTCTTCAAGCTCGCGACAAGCTCGAAATCGAGCGTAAACGGGTGGCGGAGGCGCTCCGTCAGAACGACACTTACCTGGCCGAGGCGCAACGTCTGAGCCACACCGGCAGCTTCGGCTGGAAACCTTCCGCCGGCGGACTCATCTGGTCAGAAGAAACCTTTCGGATCTTCCAATACGACCGAACCACAACACCGACCGTGGAACGTGTCCTCCAGCGGGTTCATTCGGAGGATCTGGCGCTCGTTCAACAGACAATCGAACGCGCGCCGCAGGAGGGAAAGGATTTTGACCTTGAACATCGCTTGATGATGCCGGATGGTTCCATCAAGCATGTCCACGTTGTGGCTCGTGCCTTGAGCGATAAATCGGGCACCGCAGAGTTCGTAGGAGCGGTGACGGATATCACCGAGGGCAAGCGCGCGGAGAAAAAGCTGCACCGCAGTGAAGAATCCTTGCTTGAGGCGCAGAAACTAAGCCACACGGGCAGCTGGCGACATGATGTTGCATCGGGGGCAGTCGTAGTCTCGCCGGAGATCTATCGGATACACGACATCAAGCCTAATGATGACGCATCGAACACGGAATTCTTCTTTAGTAAGTTCCATCCTGAGGACCGGAAGCGCGTTGTGGACCTTTTTCAAAGAGCCGAAATCGAGAAAACCGAGTTTCAAGTGGACTACCGCATCGTTCTCCCGGACGGAGCGATCAAGTATCTCCACACGATCGGCCACCCTGTCTTGAGCGAGTCGGGCGACCTCGTTGAATTCGTCGGCACGGCGATTGACGTCACCGAGCGCAAGCTCGCGGAAAAGACGCTTCGGGAGAGCGAGGCGTACCTAGCGGAGGCGCAGAGGCTCAGTCACACCGGCAGTTGGGCATCGACACCTGCCCTGGGCGAGATCAGGTACTTCTCCGAGGAATGCTACCGCGTGCTGGGTTTTGATCCGCTCGGTGGACTACCACGATACGAAACATTCTTTAATCGCATCCATCCCGATGATCAAGACAAAGTTAGGGAAGCGATCGAGACAGCAGGGCGCGAAAAAGCGGAGTTCGATCTGGATTATCGAATCATTCATCCCGGCGGCAACGTCAGAGACATCCATGCCGTAGGCCATCCCGTCTTCAGTCCATCCGGCGATCTCGTTGAATACGTGGGCACCGTGATCGACATCACCGAGCGTAAGCGGGCGGAGCAGAAATTCCGCGGGCTTCTGGAATCCGCTCCGGATGCAGTGGTCGTCATGAATCGGCAGGGCAAGATCGTGTTGGCCAATGCTCAAGTCGAGAAGCTCTTTGGGTATCAGCGGGACGACCTCCTGGGGCAAGAGGTTGAGACTCTGGTGCCGGAACGATTTCGGGGCCTACACCCCCAACACCGCAAGGGATTCTTCGCCCAGCCTCGGGTGCGGCCGATGGGTGAAGGTTTGCAGCTCTACGGACGGCGGAAAGACGGAACGGAGTTCCCCGTAGAAATCAGTCTCAGTCCGCTGGAGACGGAAGAGGGCACGCTTGTCTCCGCTGCCGTCCGCGACGTCACGGAACGAAAGCGGGCGGAACAAACGCTTCGGGAGAGCGAGGCATACTTAGCGGAAGCACAGAGGCTCAGTCATACCGGAAGTTGGGCATGGGCCCCCGCCACCGGCGAGATCCGGTACTATTCCGAGGAATGCTATCGCCTGATGGGTTTTGACCCGCAAGGTGGGAAGCCGCGATTCGAGACACTCTTCAAACGCATTCATCCGGATGATCAACCCAGGGTCGCGAAAACGATCGAGAGAGCAACGCGCGAACGTGCTGAGTTCGAACTGGACAACCGAATCGTTTATCCCAGCGGCGAGATCAGAGATGTCCACGTAGTGGGCCGTCCGGTTTTCAGCCCATCCGGTGACGTCGTTGAGTTTGTGGGTACCATGATGGACATCACCGAACGCAAGCGAGGAGAGCAGGCGACCCGTTTGCTGGCTGCCGTTGTGGAGTCATCGCACGATGCGATTGTGAGCAAAGATCTGGATGGCAAGATCACCAGTTGGAACAAGGCCGCAGAACGACTCTTCGGCTATGCTGCGGAAGAGGCGGTCGGTCAGAATATCTTGCTGATTCTTCCCCCCGGCCGTCGTGACGAAGAAAGAGCGATTATTGAACGGCTCACGCGAGGTGAGCGGATGGACCACTTCGAGACGGTCCGCATGCGCAAGGACGGCAGCCTGCTCGACGTTGCTCTCACCATTTCGCCGATGAAGGATGCCGAGGGTCACATTGTTGGAGCATCGAAACTGGCACGGGACGTAACCGAACGCAAACGTGCCGAAGAAGCTTTGCGCCAGGCCCAGGCGGATCTCGCCCACATAAACAGGGTGACCACGATGGGAGAACTGACTGCTTCACTTGCGCACGAGGTGAATCAACCGATTGCTGCCGCCGCCACCGACGCCAATACTTGCTTGCGCTGGCTTGCGCGCGATCAACCTGATCTGGAAGAGGCACGCGCGGCTGCATCGAGGGTAGTCAAGGATGCAGCCCGAGCCGCCGAGATCATGAGCCGAATCCGCTCGCTCTTCAAGAAGGAAATTTCGCAACGCGAGTTGGTGGATGTAAACGATATTCTTCGAGGAATGATCGAGCTGTTGCGCAGCGAGGCGACCCGATACGCCATCTCAATGCGCACAGAGTTGTCCGATGATCTCCCCCTGATTATGGGGGATCGCGTGCAACTGCAGCAGGTCACCATGAACCTGATCATTAACAGCATCGATGCGATGAAAGATGTGGACGGAACACGCGCGTTAGCCATCACGTCTCAGCGGGCTGGAAACGAGCAACTCCAAGTCTCCGTCAGCGATACCGGCATAGGGCTTCCTTCGCAGGGGGCGGACCAGATCTTCAATGCGTTTTTTACGACCAAGCCTCACGGCACTGGCATGGGACTACGGATCAGTCGCTCCATCATCGAATCGCATGGTGGCCGATTGTGGGCTGCCGACAACATTCCCCGTGGCGCATGTTTTGCTTTCGCCCTACCCACGAAAATTGAGGGATCCTGAGTAACGACCGCAGCCAAGCCCAGAAGTTAGCATGCCGACGCAACTGTCCGCCTGCCGACACGAGGCAAGGCCATTTTCTGCAGCTGCTGACGCTAAACACTGGAAGAGTCTGTGAAGAAGGCAAGGGCTACATGGGAGATCTGCGTGCAGTCAGTCAAGAGTCGAAGCACCAAAAAGTTGCAGGGCAACTCATGAGTGTCGCCAGCATTTAAGGGCTCGTTGAGCTGATTGTTCCGCTATGTACGCACGAAAGCTTCAGATTTCTATTCTGGTTTGCGCTGGCTTCTGCGCGCTGGTAGTGCCCGTGTATTTGCAAAGCCAACAACCAGAGGAGACTCTCAGCGGCCCGGACAGCCATGAGACGGGTCAGGGTCCGCACGGCCACCTCTTTGGCGAGTGGGGCGGCGAAAGGACACGATTGGAAGAACGTGGTGTCCATTTCGATCTTCAGTATGTCAGCGATTCGCTCTCGAATGTTAAGAGCGACCAGGAAACGCGTTTTGCAAGTTGGAATCGCTTTCGAGGCACGGTTGATATCGATTTCGGCGCGCTGGTGGAACAGCCTGGGCTGTATTTCCATGCGACAGCCTTGTGGCAGGGCGGAGGCAATCTCGGAGCGTACTTAGGGCTCCTCACCAGTCCGAGCGGCATGTCCAGCATGAATACGTGCCGGCTCGATTCCTGGTGGGTCGAGAAGCGATGGCTGAACGAACGTCTTACGGCGCGGGTGGGCCAATTCGCAGGTCAGGACTTCTACGGGGCGCAGCACGACGCAGCGTCCTTCATATTCGAGCCGATGGGGTACGCGCTGGGGAATCTGTTCACAGACTACGAGTCTTTCGACCCTCCCTCCACACCTGCATTCGAAGTGCGGGTTGTCCCCATCCACAACCTGTACGTGAAGTCGATGGTCGAGGCCGAGGACCGCGAGCCCTTTTCTCATAATCCCACTGGACTGGTTCCACAATTTCGCGGTGTGCCCGTGAGCATCTCTGAGCTTGGATTCACTCCAGGCACGAAGGCGACGGGCGTACGCGCCTTCGACAACGTCGAGAGTCGCAAAGGATACTCCGGGCTCTATCAGTTTGGCGCTTCTTACAACCCCGGTAAGTTCACAACGGCCTCAGGCGTAGTCCAGTCAGGCAACTACCTTTTGTACTGGATGGCGAACCAGGCGCTCTGGCGTCTGGACCCAAGCGGAGCAAGGGGGTTGGATGGAACCCTTTCCTACGATTGGAGCCCGGCAAACGTCAACCGCAACAATACGATGCTGACAGCAGGGCTGCGCTTCAACGAACCGCTCCCACTACCGATTCACAACACGATGTCGTTGGGCTATGTGCAGAACCGTTTGAGTCAACAATTTGTGCCGCAGGGCGCACCACAGTGGAAGCCGGAGCACGCCATTGAGTTCAATACGCTTCTGGACCCATTGCCAATGCTTCTTCTGCAGCCAGTGGTTCAGTATTACGCCAACGTGGGAGCAAGAACGGGTCACGCTGTCGTTTTCGGATTCAGAACGAAGGTGGAATTTTAGGACGCAAATCAGAAAACCTAAACCGCTGGTTCCGGCTTAACTGCCGGTAGAAGGGAGAAATGATATGACAGAAATTCGCAAAGAAACCGATAGTCTCGGTGAGGTAGATGTTCCCGCCGATAAGCTCTGGGGCGCACAAACCCAGCGTTCACTCGAACACTTCAGCATTGGCCAGGATCTAATTCCCCGCGAAATGATCACGGCCTACGCAATTCTGAAGAAGGGTGCGGCCAATGCAAACTTTGCCGGCGAACGCCTCGATCAGAAGCGCCACGATCTGATTGTGCAAGTCTGCGACGAAATCCTCGCCGGTCAGCACCAGGACATGTTCCCCCTGCACGTTTGGATGACCGGCAGTGGTACGCAATTCAACATGAACGTGAACGAGGTGATTTCCAACCGCTGCAGCCAGATCGCCGGGACGCCGCTCGGCAGCAAAACGCCAGTGCACCCGAACGATCATGTGAATATGGCTCAGTCGTCGAACGACTCCTTCCCGTCAGCTATGAATATCGCGGCGGCGGTCAACGTAAAGCAACGGCTGATCCCAGCAGTGAAGCAGCTGCATGATGCGATTGCGAAAAAGTCGGAGGAGTGGGATGAAATCGTCAAGATCGGCCGCACGCACATGCAGGACGCCACGCCTCTCACTCTTGGGCAAGAGTGGTCGGGCTACGAAGCTGTGCTCGCGGACGATCTCGATCGGATCGAAGATGCGATGAAGGGTGTGTATCGCCTCGCCCTGGGCGGTACGGCAGTCGGTACCGGCATCAATTCCGCGCCCGGCTTCGCCGAGGCCGTCGCAGCCGAGATCGCTAAGCTCACAAGCCTTCCATTTATCACTGCGCCAAACAAATTCGCGGTGCAGGGCGCACATGACGCGCAGGTACAGCTTTCCGGCACACTGCGCACGCTCGCGGTTTCACTCTACAAGATCGCCAACGACGTGCGCCTCATGTCCTGCGGTCCCCGAGCAGGTTTCGCGGAGCTGAAGATTCCAGAAAACGAACCTGGCTCCTCGATCATGCCCGGGAAGGTAAACCCCACCCAGGCCGAAGCACTCGCGATGGTCGCTGTCCAGGTGATGGCGAACGACACGGCCGTTGGCTTTGGCGGCGCCGGCGGTTACCTCGAAATGAACGTCTACAAGCCCCTGATTATCTTCAATGTGACCCATTCGATCACGATCATGACCGATTCGTGCACGAACTTCCGGAAATTCCTGGTGGAAGGGACCAAGCCCAATCTGAAGAAGATCAATCACTACGTCGAAGAGTCGCTCATGCTGGTCACGGCGCTTTCGCCGGTGATCGGCTATGACAAGGCTTCGAAGATTGCGCATTATGCAAATGACAACGACCTTACGCTCAAAGCCGCGGCACTAAAGCTCGGCTACGTGACAGAAGCCGAATTCGATAGTGTTGTCGATCCGAAGAAAATGGTTCGACCATATGTAGCGGCGCCCGTCGCAGCATAACTGGGTACGCACTAAGAATCGACATGTTCACGGTGGGGCCGGCTTGAAGAGTTACATGTCGGTTCCACCTCAACCGTGTGGTCGCGAGGTTTAGATGACTCCGGCAATCGCTAAACCACAGTCATCAGAAGCAAGTATGACGCGCGAGGAATGCTCGAATCTAATCCTTGCGTTTGCTCAAGTTTTGTATGTCAACGGCGAATCCACGCATCAGACTTTGGCCGCCGCCGAACGCGCGAGCAATTGTCTGGGCTTTCGCGCCACGATCTTCCCGCGCTGGGGAGAACTGGAAGTTCAAACCGAGGACAGCAGGGGCAAATTTATTTCGGCCATTGAGGCCACTCCTTCCGGCGTGAACATGGATCGCGTGGCCTCGATTTTGCGAAGGGTTGAAGAGTTGTGCGACGGTCGGCTGGCCCCGGCCAACGCAATGGAAGCAATCAACAGAATCGCAGCGGCGCCGCCTGCGCCAACCTGGCTGTTCACCGTGGCGGCCGCGGTGGGCGCTGTGGCTTTAGCGGTGCTCTTCGGCGTCCAACACGTGCCGGCAGCGGCGCTCATATTCGGTGCCGCGGCGGCCGGTGCCATTCTGCGCCGCATGTTGGCCCGTTATAGCACGAATATCTTTCTGCAACCATTTAGCGCGGCGCTGGTCGCTGGCTTCGTTGGGGCGCTGGCAGTTCGGTATGACCTGAGTTCGTCGCTGCGCCTTGTCGCGGTCTGCCCCTGCATGGTGCTGGTGCCGGGGCCACATTTCCTCAACGGGATGTTGGACCTGATCCGGGGCCGCATGAATCTTGGAGCGTCCCGGCTGCTCTATGCTGTGCTCGTTGTTGTGGCGATCTCGACAGGATTGCTGCTCGGGTTCGAACTTCTCGGCGTTTCTTTACCGGTGGACCCCGCCGGCAGGCCGGTGCTTCTTTCGCATGATGTTATTGCAGCGGGCGTGGCGGTCGCTTGTTACGGTGTTTTCTTTTCGTCGCCTCTTAAGATGCTCCCTTGGCCGGTGGCCGTCGGAGCCATGGCCCACGCCCTAAGGTGGGTCGCGCTTACCGCGCTTGGTGCCAGCGCAGCAACGGGTGCATTTATTGCGTGTTTCATCGTTGGCGTGATCATCACGCCGATCTCGCGTCGTTGGCGCATGCCCTTCGCGGCCGTTGGCTTCGCCTCGGTGGTCTCCATGCTGCCTGGAGTCTTAATGTTCAGAATGGCAAGCGGCCTTGTGCAACTTACGAACAACTCACAAAGGACGTGGGAGCTCACGGACGCGACGCTCGCTGACGGCTGGGCCGCCGTTCTCATCATCTTGGCGATGAGCTTCGCTCTCATCGTCCCGAAGCTGATCATTGACTACGTTAGTGAAAAGTGACGAAGTCCTCTTTCGAATTCAGGATCACGGTGGAGTTTTAGGAGGTTCAGGAAAGGAATATCCATATGAATCTCAGCGGACTTGTAGCCGCCCTGCTTCCGGTATTTTTTGTTCTTGCGCTCGGTTATGGCGCCGGCAAGCGCAACGCATTTGATGCGAACCAGGCTGCTGGACTGAGCAAGCTTGCGGGTTTCGTTCGCATTGCCCGCGTCCCTATTCGTCGGTATGACCGATATACCCAGGGATCTGCTTCTGCAACAGGGCCGACTCGTTCTGGCGCTGATTCTGGCTCATGTCGGCCTTTTTTTCGTTGCTTGGGCCGCATTAGGATTCATACGAAGCATGCGCGGAACACCGGCGATCCTCTACGCCCTGATGCTGTCCACATCCGCCACCCCGGTCTTTGGCTTAGCCATTCTCCAGCCGATCCTGGGTCCTACGGCAGCGGGAGCCGTGGGACTGGTCGCCTTATCTATCAATCTCGTCGTGCCCGCAACTGTTGTTCTATTAGAGGTCGATGCGGCCAAGCGTCGAGGAGGCGCCAAGGACGCTTCGACGTCGAGTCCTGTCCTGACCGGGTTGGCGTCAGGTTTGAAATCACCCCTCCTCTGGGCGCCAATTGTCGGAATTGCTATCGTCATCGCCAAAGTACCTCTGCCACGAGTGATCGCCGCATGCTTTCAGTTGATAGGTTCGACGACTTCCTGTGTTGCTGTCTTTGCAGTAGGTCTGGTACTGGCCGCTCACGCGTTTCAGTTTTCCCGCGTTGTATTGCTCGGTACCCTCGGCCGTCTCACCGTACAGAATATAGTGCTGCTCGCTCTGCTGCGTTTACTGCACGTTGACAGCCCATTCTCGCGTGAGGCGTTGATATGCTGTAGCTTTCCGTTGGCGACCGTTGTCGTGCTCTTCGCCGCGCGATATAAATCCTCTGAATCTGAAACGGCGTCTATGCTCTTGTTTTCGACACTTTCACTAGCAGTTACGGTCCCAATCATCCTTTGGCTTACGCATCATTGGCCCGTGTAAGGAAATGGTCAAGGTCAAGGGCGGACTAAATAAAATCATTCACTTAGAAGAACACACAAGGAGAAGAATCGTGCAAGGAAGCGGGCTGCAGAACTTCATTGAGGTAATCCTTCGATGAGCACAATTCTTCAATTCCTGCTCAAGCCTACGCAGGCCCCACGCAGCGTGCTGCTGCTTCGGATTGCAGTGGGGCTGATCTTCTTTACACAAGGCATTCTGAAGTACATCGACCCCAACATGGGAGTGGTTCGCTTCACGAGAATCGGGTTTTCACATCCATACTTCACGTTTTAGGCCGATGCCGATGCTGCCGAAGCTCAACCGAAAACGTGCTCTTTTTGTCCTCACCAAGATCGACGAGATTCTGACGTGGGAGCGACAGAAAGAGGCAGAGCGCGATACTCGATTTGTCGAGCTCGGAAGATATTTGTGCGAGGTGCGGGCGGGGCAGTACTGGAGGCTGGAGAATTTGAAGTCGTTTGACGAGTTTCTGGCGAGGCGTTTCCCGGAATCGAGAAGGAAGGCGTACTACCTCACGTCGATCCATGAACACTTACCGCCACAGGCGCGCTAGGACTTGAAAGAAGTGGGATGGACGAAGGGATTGGAGCTAGCGAAGGTCGCGCGACGGGACGGTCAGCACTTCGATTGTGCAACCTGGTTGCACAAAGCGCGAGCGCTGCCAAAGGAGGACTTCAGGCGGAAAGTGGAGAAGGAACTGACGGGAAAAGAAGAGGAACCGTCGGAGCTAATCTATTTCAAGGTTTACAAGAGCCAGATTCCGGTAATCGAGCAGGCAATCGAGACGGCCGCCCTGATGTTAGGCACGGACAAGTCGCGCGGCTATTGCTTGGAGATGATCTGTGCGGACTTCCTGGCTGGCGCGCACTTGGACAATGGCGACCCGGAGATCCTGCTTAACTCGATCTCACGTTATTACCAGTTCTTGCCAGGCGAACAACGGCAGGCCTTCCTCGATAACCTCAGTGAGAAGGCGTCATGACAATTACCAACCGAAAGGCCGCTCCTTTACGGTTGGACGCAGTGTCCTACGAAAATCTGCGACTAGAGATCTTGCGTCGCGATAGCTGGAGGTGTCAGTCTTGTGGCACAATGTCAAATCTTGAGGTACACCACAGAGAATTCCGTAGCCACTCAGGAGTGGACTCAGAAGAGAACTTGATCACGCTATGC
>Ga0187859_10002001_pt1 | contig 12881 bp, 12 predicted proteins | sample June2016WEW_10_1_2_FD_133019 | JGI IMG/M metagenome (GOLD analysis project Ga0187859, IMG submission 133019) | Peatland microbial communities from SPRUCE experiment site at the Marcell Experimental Forest, Minnesota, USA - June2016WEW_10_10 | ecosystem: Environmental > Terrestrial > Soil >...
AAGCCCGCGGCCGGCGAAGATGAGACCGCGGCGAAATTCGCCTTCATTCGGCAGGCGTTGCTGTCGCTGGATCAGGGCGCGCGGGTGATCATCCACCTCGCAGCCCGGTACCCGGCGGATGTCATGACGATAACGTACGAGAAATTGCGCCGGACGCCCGAACTCCAGGTCTCCAACATGTTTCGCTTTTTGAGCGTATCGGATGCCTCTGCCGTGGTGGCGGATTGCGTGGCGAGCACCGCATTCGTGGCGCAGACGGCAGGCCGGCCCGCAGGCGTCGCGCAGGACGGCGCATTCCTGCGCAATGGCATTGCCGGCGACTGGCGGTCAACCCTGACGCCGGCGATGAACGAACTGATCCTGTCCGTACTGGGCTGGATGTTTCCGCATTTCGATTGGCAGCCGTGACATCATCCGACGGCCACGGCGTTGCCGCCCAGTACGGCCGGCGTCAATCGACGACGCCATCCGAATGCGCGCGGAAGAACGCAACGTCCTCCGGCTTGGGCTGAAACGACAGGTTGCTCGGCCAGTCCTTGCTGCGCGTCGACATGTCGTCGCCATACCGTACGCGGAACAACAGCGTCTGCTGCGGACCGTTGACGTATTCGTGCAACTCGCCGCGCGGATGCACGACGAAGCTGCCGGGCCTGATTGCCACCTCGCCGGACGGCGTCCGCATCATACCGCCGCCGGAGAAGCAAAAATAAATCTCGGTCGCGTTCGGGTGCAGATGGTTCGGACTGGTTTGGCCCGGAGCCCAGCAGGCGACGGTGACATCGCCTTCGCCGATGACGCCGAGGATTTTCTCGACGTGACGGATCGGGTTGAATTGCTGTTCGGCGTTGAGATCGAATGTAAGCACGGCATGCCCTCCCTGGTTCGCCCGTGGTTCGCCCCTGGTTCGGCTTGCATCATAACCGGTTGTCAGGCGGTTGCACGACCTCTAAGCATGGCCGCCAAAACGGGAGGGTCCGGACATGTTCAAATGCGCGTGGCTCGCCAGGTGCCGAGGCCTCCTGTGGGTTTTGTGTTGCGCACTCGCTGTGCTGCGGGAGGCAAGCCCTGTGTATGCCGGACCGAACGACATTCTGATCGGGCTGGACGAAAAGGTCAGCTCCGGCCCGAATGGTTTGGTCAATGGCCCGCCGGGCAAGGATGAACTGCTGGTCGTGGATGTCTCGAAACCGGCGAAGCCGGTGTTGCGTGCACGGCTGCCGTTGATGAACTCGGTGCTCGGGCCGCCGACCAATTTGCAGATTACGCCGGACGGCAAGCTTGGACTGGTTGCCAATTCGGTGCTGAACACACCGGATGCCAAAGGGTTCACTGTCTCACCCGACAACCGGCTGTTCGTCATCGACCTGACCGCGACGCCGCCGGCGGTCAGCGATACCGTCACGGTCGGCAAACAACCATCCGGGCTGGCCATCGCCCGCAAAGGCGATCTTGCGCTGGTTGCCAACCGCGCCGGCAAAAGCGTCTCCGTGCTGTCGATTGCCGCCGGCAAGGTTGCCGCAATTGCCGAGGTGCCGATCGATCAGGAAGCCGCCGCGGTCGCCATCACGCCGGATGGCAAACGGGCGTTCGTCTGCCTGAACCTGGCCAATCGCGTTGGCGTGCTGAGTATCGACGGCCAGACGGTGACCTACGACAAGACGCTGGATATTCCGGTGGCGTTCAATCCGTACAATGTCGACATTACGCCGAATGGTAAATACGCTATCGTATCGACGACCGGCGCGGGCAAAACCAACGGCGACGCGATGGCGGTGATCGATGCGACCGATCCGCACCCACACACCGTCGCCCTGATGACCCCCGGTACCGGGCCCGAAGGCTTTGCCATATCGCCAAACGGCAAATGGGTTGCCGCGGCCTTGATCGGTGGCTCCGGCGCCAAACAAGGCGACTGGTTCAAGACTGCCAACGGCGAGCTCGCGTTGCTGGCGCTCGATCCGAAAACCGGCGAGTTGCTCGTGAAATCGCGCGCTCCACTGGGCGGCCTGCCCGAAGGCGTCGCGTTCAGCCCGAAGAGCGATTACGTCTACGTCGGCAACTTTTTCGATGCCGATCTGCAGGTGTTTCGCATTCTCGGCGGCAATCTGAAAGCGGTTGAGCCGAACATCAAACTCGGCGGCCAGCCGGCGTCGATGCGAGGCCTGCCGCACTGACGACCGTGCCGGGATGAAACCGATCTGGGTCCGTCTCGGTCTGGCACTGACCTGGTTCTGGCTGCAGCCGGCCTACAGCCAGGCGGCGGATCGGGTCGTATCGCTCAACCTTTGCACGGACCAGTGGCTGGTGCTGCTGGCGCCGGAGAAGGACGTCGGCCTGTCACCGCTTGCACGTGATCCATCCCTTTCGTTCGTGGCTGCTACGGCGGCCAGGCTGCCGGTGGTTCGCGCCTCGGCCGAGGCGGTACTGGACCTCCACCCCGACCTCGTACTGGGTGCGCGCTTCGGTGCGCAGACCACGCTTGGGTTGCTGGAGCGGGCCGGATTGCGGGTCGAACGGCTTGATATGCCGACCGACTTTCCGGGCATCCGGTCGGCGCTGCGGGCCACCGCCACGTTGCTTGGGGTGCCAGCGCGCGCCGCCGCGCTGATCGCCGCGATGGATGCCGCGTTGCCGCAGCCGCAAGCCGCCGAGGGGCGGCCGATCCGGGCGCTGGTCTGGGAGCCGCGCGGCTGGACCGCCGGACCCGGAACGATGATGGATGCGGTGGTGCGAGCGGCTGGGATGGTCGACGCCGGCTCTGGTGGACGGGTGGATCTGGAGGCGTTGTTGCGGCACCCACCCGATGTACTGGTGCTGCCGGAAGCCGCAGCAGGTGCCTCACTGGCGACGGAAATGCCGCGGCATCCGGCAGTGCGTGGGATCCCGGTTCGCAGTATCCCGACCGCGCTAACCATTTGCCCGGGACCGTACACGGCAGACGCGGTGGCACGGCTGCAACGCTGACGCGGTCGACGGGATTAATGGGAAGGTCAGGCCTGAAGCGCATTGGTATCAGGTTGCTGCCATCCAATGGCGTGGTCCGACCAATCGACAATTCTGAGCCGCGGCCAAAAAGCGCGCCAGCGCATCACCTTCGCTGCATAGATCGCAGGGGTGATTTGCACTTTGTTCGGTCGTACTATTGCACCGAACAGATCGGCAAGCCCGAACGGTGCCGAGAGCAAAAGCTCAGACCCGGTCGGTTGCACACCAATGGCGGTCGCCGTCGTCGGGAACGTTGTGATCGCATGCCTTGTTGAGGTGTACGGCACTATTTCGCCGCCGAATTTCCTGCAATACCAGAGGTGGACGCGCGCCTCATTCTTGACGTCGAACGATACTCCCTGGCCGGAAAACATGTGCCTGATTCGCGCCGCATGGTCAGCTTCGGCGTCTTCGGAGAGGTCGGACCCATCGAAATAGACCAGATCGACGTCTTTCACACCGTAATCGGGCTCGAAGCCAAATGCGTCGTTCCAGACCGTCTGCGCGATTGCCCCGGCGACCAACCAGCAATCGGGCAACGCGATTGCCTGCCATTGCCGGACGATTGGCGCGAGGATCGGGCTGGCCATTATGATGCGTTTAAGTCGGACCACGCCGGAAGGGTCAGGTTCCGCATGATCGTCACAAATCATGACTTGCGTCCTCCTCCAGATTACCCGGGCCGTCGCAGCACCAGCAGGTCAGAACGATAATGCATCGTCGCCCGGGCGTGCACCCGTACGGCCCAGGGATGATCCTCGGAACGCGCCAGCAGTTCCAGTCCGGAGACACGTTCCGCCCATGAACCGAGGTCGGCCGCGGCGGTTTCGGCAGACCGGGCGGCGACCCAGGCCTCGACCGGCGTTGCGGTGGTGCTCCAGTCGCGCGGCGTGCACAGCAACAAGTGGCCGCCCGGCCGCAGCAGACCGGCAGCGGCACGCATCAGAGTGACCGGGTCGGCGACGCAGTCCAGCAGGTTCAACGCCACCACGAGGCCTGCGCAGCCCTCGGCAACCGGTGGCACCAGTGCATCCGCCAGCCAGACCGAGGCATCGCCACGCACCGGCGCCGGCACAACGATTTCGCGCTCGGCGTATGCGGTGCCGGACAGCCGCAATGGATAGCGCAGCGTCCCGCCGCGCAAGGCTCGTGCCGCGAACCGCATCACTGGCGCCGACAGGTCCAATCCGAGCACCGGTGCACCCAGCCTTTCCGCCAGCGCGCGCGTTACCCCTCCTGCGGCCGCGCCGAGTTCGATCACTGGGCCTGCCACCGGCCCGATCAATGCCAGGCCCGCCTCGGCCAACGCCCAGGCCTGACCGGGCGTTGGAGTTTCATGGTCGGAAAGGTCGAAGGCGCCCCAGTGGTCGCGGACATAACCGGACAGGTGTTGGCGGGCTGCGTCGAACCAGGCACCCGGTGGCGTGACCGCACCCAACAGGTCGGCGACCGGCGGCCAAAGGTCGTCGCGCGCCAGCAGATACACGCCCACCTCCGCCAGATAGCGCGGCAGGTCCGGCACCAGCACCGGCAATCCGTCGATGATCGGGTAGCGTCCGCGGCATTCCTCTGCGGCACAGGCGAGCACGCCCTGGCCGGATTGGTCCCACGCCGTGACGTGCAACGGGGCCAGGGCGCCTCGCGCGCGGCACGCCGGGCAGTACGGCGCGAAGTGGCGGAACAGTGCCGGCACCGGGCCTCAGCCGCCGATGATGACGGTCGGACAGCCGGGCGGCAGGATCTGGCCCATCGGACTCGGGATGGGCGCCACGCAGGACGCGTGCAGGGTCTGATCGCCCACCCGTGCGGCGGGCAAATTGCTGATCAATACTGTGGCGCTCCCCAACATGATCATACCAGGGCCTGCCGGAACGCAACCGGGAAGCATGCAAGGCGCCGTCATGTCGGTCAAACGGGCGGCCGGCAGGTTACCGATCAGAACCGTCGGGGCGCCAGGCGGAATGATCATCAGCGGCAAAGCGGGGTGCGGCACTGGTGTGGGAACCGGCGCCGGAGGGTGGATCGGCGCATGGCAATGCGGCGCCATCTGCAACACCTGATCGGTGATGCGGGCAGCGGGCGGGCTCATGCGCGGCGACCCCTGGGCTGCGCGGGGAGGTTGGTCAGCGCCGGATCATGCATCGTTGGCGGTTTCATTGGTTCTGACGTTTGCCTGGACTGGCGGGCAGCTGTGGAAGCGAGTCGCAGATTACGCGGCGCGAATCGCGTTGTGAAGCTGATACTATGCCGCGAGCACGTCAACGTTCCGCAGCCCGGATGTCACGATATGTCGCAGCGCATTGAACAAGGCGGGATCGAAATGGCGCCATTGCTCGGGACGCTGGATATAACCAACGTGCTTGCCATTACCGTCGTGAACTTCATCGGGATAGAGCCACCATGCAACACCGAGACGGTATCCAGGCGACAACGCCCGAAGAATGCCGAGTTTAAGGTAATCCCCGATGTCGCCCACATAGTGGTTCTGCATGGTTGTATTATCGCCAGATCAACTGACGGCAGTGTGATAGATAATCGCAAGAGTTTTTCTTCGGGACCTGCCGACGACCGCCGGGTAATCCACCCGTCACACCGTCACTCTCGCTCTGACCAGCACCCCTTGCTGCGCCAGCGCCGCCTGCAACCGCCCCACTGGCACCTCGCGCGGCTTCACCCCCGCACCTGCTGCCAAAGCCGCCGCCACCCCCGCCGCCTGACCGGTCATCCAGCATTGCGGGACCTCGCGTAGGAATGAGTGGCTCGTGGCGTCGCACGACACTGCCCGTCCGGCGACCAGCAGCCCGTCCAGTTCGGCCGGCACCAGAGCGCCATAAGGCACCGACACCACCGGATATTTTGGCGACAGCGATGGCGATACCCCGATCTCATCCGGCCGCGGCACGCCGGAGGGCCAGTCTTCCCGCGTCACACGTTCCACCCCCACCAACCGTCGCGCATGGCGCACGCCGATCTGCGGCGCGGATAGCATCAGGAACGCCGCCTCGAACCCCGGCGCATGGCCGCGATACACTTCAAGGTGCGCTGCCATCAGCCGGTGCGAGCGGATGTCGACTTCCGTCAGATCCTCGACATCGACCGCCGAGTAGCCCGCCAGCCGCGGTCCCATGAACAGCGCGACATCGTTACGCCAGGAGACGAAGGGACGTTCGAACAGGCCACCGCACGCGGTGCGACCGCGGTCCATGAGCGCTGTGAACGCCTCGGGCCGGCGGGTTTTAAAGTCGATCCAGGCACGCATGTCGACGCCGCCGAACAGCCAGGCAGTGTTGATGCAGTGGTGGATGTCGCGGGTATCGATATCGGAATAACTCGCCGCACCGGCACGGTGGAAAATGTCGCCGTCGCCGGTGCAATCGACCGTAACGGCAGCGCGGATTGCTTTGCGGCCCTCCTTGCTTTCGAAGATCACGCCGGCAACCGCGCCATCCTGCAGCAGCGGCGCAGCGCCCCAGGCATGGAAGATCAGCTGCACGTTGTGCTCCAGCACGAGTTCCTGGGAAACCAGCTTCAGGTGCTCGGGGTCGATGGTCGGCGACCAGGTGACGATGCCGTGATAGGCGGCGGTGCGCTCCTTCCAATACGCTGCGGTAGCCGCATCGGCGTTGCCCCACAGGCCACGCGGCGGACCGGCAAGCGCATCCTTCGGCAACCGATCCAGCAAATCGTTGGCGATGCCGCGGATTACCTGCTGCCCGGTCCAGTCGGTCATCCGGTCGATCCAGATGACGAGGCCTCCGGTGGACAGGCCGCCCAGGTGGTTGTTGCGTTCAAGTAATATGACCTCGGCCCCGCTACCGGCGGCAGCGATCGCGGCGGCGGTACCGGAGGGGCCGCCGCCCACCACCAGCACGTCGCAATCGCGGAACACCGGGATGGTGCGGGCAGGCTCCTCGATCGACCCGAGGTCGGGACGCGGCCGGCGTGGCAACCTTCCCTGCGCGTAGATGCCGGATTGATACATCAGATGGCCGCCGTCGCCGGTGAGTGTGGTCATGCGTCTTGTTCCTTGCAGCGTGATCGCCAGGGCCTGATTGTCGGAAAGCGTGCATCGCGCCCCCGAATAAAGTTGCTTTACTGTGCTTTCCGGTTGGGCCGAGCCACCGCCTGCCCCCGTCATTGCCTGCCCCCGTCATTGCCTGCCCCGGTCATTGCAAGCAAAGCGAAGCAATCTCCATGCCTCCTGAGGCAGATTGCTTCGCTTTGCTCGCAATGACAGGGGGCCGAGTTTGAGCCGGTTCGACATCATTGGAAAGTGCTCTGGCGTAGGAACGCCGCGGGATGCAGCGATCGCCCGGGCAGCGGCGCCATTGGGTTTTGCGCCCCGGGTGTGTGCCGTTCAATCGCCGGGGAAAAACGTCACTCTACCGGGAGCCTGCCCAATGCTTAACACTGTAACGCCCGCTCCGCCTTGTGCGACGGCGCCCCCGATGCCAGGTAACATCGCATGACCACGCCCCCCACACGTCGAGTCGTCGTCGCGCCAAGCCTGCTGGCGGCCGATTTTGGGCGGCTGCGGGAGGAAGTGGGCTCGGTCACCCAGGCCGGCGCCGACTGGCTGCATTTCGACGTCATGGACGGTCATTTCGTTCCCAATATGAGCTTCGGCCCGCTGGTGCTGCAGGCGTTGCGCCCGCATTCCACACTGCCGTTCGACGTCCACCTGATGATCACCCCGGTCGATCCGTTCGTCACTGCCTTCGCCGAGGCCGGCGCCGACCATATCCTGTTCCACCCCGAGGCGGGACCGCATCCGCACCGCACACTGCAACTGATCCGTTCACTGGGCAAAAAATCCGGGCTGGCGCTCAGTCCGGGCACGCCGATCGAAAGCATTGCGTGGTTGCTCGAACTGGCCGACATCGTGTTGGTGATGTCGGTCAATCCTGGATTCGGGGGGCAGCGATTCCTGGCCTCGCAACTGCCGAAAATCGCCGCGCTGCGCCGGATGATTGACGAAGTGGCGCGGCGTGACGGACGGCAAATCGCGCTGGCGGTGGATGGTGGCATTACGCCTGAGACTGCGGCCCAGGTGGTGGCGGCGGGGGCCGATACGCTGGTTGCCGGTACCTCGGTGTTCGGCGCCGACGACCGCTCCGCCGCGATCGATGCGCTACGAGGTGGTGCCTTGTGACGACCGGATCCCGCCTGCTCCGCAGTGCGCGCCAGGTCGTGGCTCGGCTGCCCTTGCACCGCTTTGCACGCGTGCCCGACGCGCCCACTCAGCCGGTGCGTGACCCCTGGCCAGGCGACATCAACCTTGGCGTCCGCTTGCTGCGCGGCGAACTGGAGTTCGGTGGCGGTGTCCTGCTGCTGCGGCCTGGGCTGTGGAGCGGACTCAACGGGGCTGAACCGTTGGTGACCTATGCGCACGGCTTCACCTGGTTGCGGCATTTGCGCTCGCTTGGCACCGATCCGGCGCGATTGCTGGCGCGCGGCCTCGTGTCGGACTGGATGGCTTCCTCGCCATCCAATGCGATCGCGCGCCGCCCGGACGTCGCCGGAGCGCGGATCACCGCGTGGCTCGGCCATTACGATTTCTTCGCCGCCACCGCTGACGATCCGTTCCGCCAACGCCTGATGTCCCGGCTGGTCGCCGACGCGCGATCACTGTCCGCTGCGCTGCCGGCCGAGGAACTCGATGCCCGCGCCCTGACCGCGCTGAAAGGCCTGATCGCGGCCGCCATCGCGCTGCCCGAACATGGCGGCTTTTTGGTGCGCGCCCAACGCTTCCTGCCGCGGGAGATAGCGCGCCAGGTGTTGCCGGATGGCACGCACGTGGAACGCAGCCCCTTGGCGCAACTGACCGCCCTGCAGGATCTGACGGAAATCCGCGCGCTGTTGCAGGCCGGCCGGGCGGTACCGCCGCCCATCCTGGCGCGGACCATCGAGCAAATGGCACCGGCGCTGCGGGCCATGCGGCATGGCGACGGCGGCCTCGCGCTGTTCAACGGAAGTCGCGAGGAAACCAGCACTCTGGTGGACCTTGCGCTGACCCAGGCGGGCCGCGGCAGCCGCGCACCGTCGGCGTTGAATGAGGGCGGGTTTCAGCGCCTGCAGGCCGGCCGGACCGTGCTGATCATCGATGCTGGCGTGCCGCCGCCGCCGGATGTCGACCGGCTCGCCCATGCCGGCACGCTTTCGATGGAGTTGTCGGTTGGCCGCGACCGGCTGATCGTCAACGTCGGCTCGTTCCCCGCCGGTGGGCCGCAATGGTTCGATGCCGCGCGGGCGACCGCGGCGCACTCGACCCTGGTGATCGGCGATCTGAACAGCAGCGAGTTGCTGGAGCATGGACTTGGCCGCCGGCCCTCGGTGGTTACCGTGCAACGCCAGGAAGCCAACGGCGCGCACTGGCTGGAGGCCACCCATGACGGCTGGGTCAGGCCGTTCGGCGGCATTCACCGAAGGCGGCTGTACCTGTCCGAAAGTGGCGAAGATATCCGCGGCGAGGACGTGATCGAGGCCGAAACGCCACAACCGTTCACGTTGCGGTTCCATTTGCATCCCTCGGTGCAGGCGAGCCTGCAACAAGACGGCGCGGCGGTACTGATGCGGTTGCGCTCTGGCGGCGGCTGGATCCTGCGCGCCGACGTCGCCCCCCTGACATTGGAGGAGAGCATTTATCTTGGCTCGGGCGAATTGCGCAAAACCGAACAAGTGGTCCTGACCGGCCGCGAGGGCGGGCCGCAGCATGTGAAATGGGCTATCCATAAGGTCGGCTGAGGGGCGGGACTCAGCTCGCCGCCGCCCAGCGTTGTATCGGAGTGCCGCTGGTTGCTCTGCACGGAGGCTTTGCAGGTCGTGGGCGCGCCGCATCACATTTCACGCCGGATGCCTGGACCGGCAGGCGGTCCCGACTCACTGCAGTGCTTCGGTGGCGCGGTGCGGTCAGCCTCGAGCAGCAGCAATGACGCCCAGAGATTGACTGGACATCCCGCGTCCTGCCTGACTCAAGGGGGCTGGCTGGAGCCTTCGGATCGAAATTCAGGCCTGGACGTCGACGAGGCCCGTGCGAGGGCTGCCAGGCGAGCCCAACGAATCGAATGAGCGCAACGCCCCTGGCGTTACCGACGAAGCCGGCGATACCGCCGAACCTGTTGATCCGGGCATGGGTCGGTCCTGTGCACCGTGGACGTTGGATGGGAATGGAGCCGGCAGGCGTGGGTGATAGATCGCCTGTGGCTCGTCAATCGTCACCAGATGCATGAGGTAACTGGCCGAAATGCCCATGGGGGTGGTTTCCGTGCGACGTGAGCGGAATTCTTCCACGTGGCGAGCAGCAGAGTGTATAGCCGCGCTGACTTGGTATTATCCAATTGGTTGCATTTGCGTTGCAGGAATCCGTTAAGCCGCCAGGCAGACGTGATCGGTGGTTCCCTGATTGGGCACGCCCGGCGAAACTTCGAATGGATGACGGCCACTCGTGATCTGGGCTGCCTTCTGGCGCGCCAGCCTGAGACGGTTTCGTTTTCATGGTAAATCCGTCATATCGCCGCGCCGCAGCATGGGAAGTGGGCGATCCGTACTGTCGGGTGAAGGTCTCAGCGCGAGCGGTCGTTTGCTCCTGTCGCGGCGACTGATTTCGTGACGGACGGCGGATCCCGGAGCGGGAAAAGCGCTGCAACCAGGCTCTCGTCGTTCGGCAGGATATACAGCGGCACCTTGCCTCTCTGCGGCAGATGACGCGAGATCGCCTGGATTGCGCCGCGCTCCACGTTGATGCAGCCAAAGGTGATGTGGTGGTCGGCAACGTTCTCCGAGTGCAACCTTGCATCCCGATGCTCTGACGGGATTCCCAGAAAAACCTGGTGAATCGCGAAATCCCAGTCCCTACCGTGAATTTCGTTAAGTGTCCAAACTCTGCCGTACTCCGGGTCGGCTTCCGACGTGACGGTGAATCGCCCAGCGGGGGTCACTTTTTGGTCGAGTGTCAGGGGATGGTTGCCGGAAAATGTCAGGACTTTCGGTGGGACGCGGTCGCCCATGCTGGCGCCGGTCAGCGCCGGACCGTTGAATATCGGCCTGCCGTTCTCGAACAGGATAATCTCGCCCTGCGCTTTATCGACCATCAGGAATCGCTTATCGCCGTTTTTCTGGGCGATCTGGCTGACGCGTTCGGCCTCGGGCGACAGCACTGGCGGGGATGCGGGCGGCGGCACGCCGGTTTGCGTCTGAGATGAGGGTGCGCCGGTGGACACCGGTTGCGTCAGGGACGTTTGTGCGTTCGCGGCCACCGCGCCAACGCCGAAAATGTAAGCCAGCTGCAACATTATCAGCGTGGCTGGTAATGATTGCAAACCGGTTGCAACAAGTGTCGCTGCAACGTGGCACACAAACGTTCGCAGTGCCTGACAGAGGATCAGGCGCGGGCGCACAACCAGATTTGAATACAATCGCATTTGACCTCGCCGCCAATCGTGAGCAGGAATTTAACTCGTCCCACCGCCCTGTAACAAGTAATCCTGATACTTCTGTCGCAACGCCAGCTTGTTCAACTTCCCGGTCGCACCGTGTGGTAGTTCATCGACCACCACCACAGCATCCGGCAACCACCATTTCGCCACCGCCCCATCATAACGTTTCATCAGGTCGTCAACATCCACGGTCCGTCCGTCGCGCGGTACCACCAGCAGCAACGGTCGTTCCTGCCATCTTTCGTGTTTCGCATTGATTACCGCTGCTTCTGCCACGTCAGGATGCGAGACCGCAATATTCTCAAGCGCAATCGAGCTGATCCATTCACCGCCGGACTTGATCACGTCTTTCGACCGGTCGACCAGCTCGACGTAACCATTGGCATCGATCGTTGCGACATCGCCGGTGGCGAACCAGCCGTCCGGATCGGCCGCACCCTCGGCCCCGCGATGCAGATATTCGCGGCAGATCCACGGGCCGCGGGTCAGCAGGTCGCCGAACGCCACGCCATCATTTGGCAGTTCCTTGCCGTGCTCATCGACGATTTTGATGTCGGCGCCGTAGATTGGCCGGCCTTGCTTCAATCGCAACCTGGTTGCTGCCTCGGCATCAAGCGCGGCGGTTGCCGGCATCGGCACGTGATGGGTCACGATCGGGCTGCACTCGGTCATGCCCCAGGCCTGATAGACGTCCACGCCATAGGCACCGAAGCCTTCCACCAACAGGCGAGGGCACGCCGAACCGGCGATCATCAGACGTTGCAATGCGGTAAGGCCGCCGCCGCTGGCGCGTAGCTGATTCAACACATCCAGCCAGATCGTCGGCACGCCGCCGGAAAACGTGATGCGTTCCTCGTTCAAAGTACGCAACACATTCGCGCCATCGAGCCAACGTCCCGGCATGATCAGCGCCGATCCGCTCATGGCTGCGCAATATGGCCAGGCCCAACTGGTGGCATGAAACATCGAGGTGGCCTGAAAGATCCGGTCGACGGCACGGAACGCGTAGCCATCGGCCGCGTTGACCGCCAAGGCGTGCAGCACCGCCGACCGATGTGAGTACAGTACGCCTTTTGGTCGTCCAGTGGTGCCGGATGTGTAACAGAGGGCGCTGGCGGTGTTCTCGTCGAACTCCGGCCAGTAAAATTCTTCATCCGCCTGGTCCATCAGGTCTTCGTAACAATGCAGCGTCATGCCAGGCGGCAAGGTCAACGTTGGCATTTCGTGCGGTTCGGCCAGCAACACGATATCGCGCACGTTGCCGGCGATGCCAGGCGCCAGATCGGCAATCAGCGGCGCAAAACTCAGATCGGCGAACAACACCGAATCGCCCGCGTGATTGATGATGTAATCAATGTCATCCCTGGCCAGGCGCGGGTTGATGGTGTGACAGATCGCGCCCAGGCCGGAGATCGCCCAATAGAGTTCGAGGTGCCGATGGGTGTTCCAGGCCATGGTCGC
>Ga0187859_10002002_pt1 | contig 12877 bp, 10 predicted proteins | sample June2016WEW_10_1_2_FD_133019 | JGI IMG/M metagenome (GOLD analysis project Ga0187859, IMG submission 133019) | Peatland microbial communities from SPRUCE experiment site at the Marcell Experimental Forest, Minnesota, USA - June2016WEW_10_10 | ecosystem: Environmental > Terrestrial > Soil >...
GTACAACGCCGAGCCTCAGGCCAACCTGTTCATCACCCTGCTCAACACCCTCGGCGTGCCGACCACCACCTTCGGCGCGGCCGGCACTGCGCCGCTCACAGGCCTGACGGCCTGAAAGCCGACGAGACTCGCCCCGTGGGGGAGGGTGGGGTCGTCACGTCGTGGGCGTCTTATCGGGCCAGAGCGCGGCGGCTTCCACCGTAAGGGTGGTTGCCCGCCGCGTTTTTCCGTTGGGGTCGTCGGGTCCTTCGCGCAGTTCCTCCGGCGCAATACCCATCATCCGGGGTAAATTGCCACCACAGGCCAAGTACCTGCGTGTGGCTCCCGCCCGCGCTCCCGCCCAAACCTCTTTGCGTGAGCGGCTCTACATGCAGCCGAGACGCGCGGTTCCGATCGCGTAGTCATCAATCCAAATGTTGCCGGCGGTGCCCGCTCCATACCGCTCGTAGCCGACGCGCTGCTCGGTCAGCGCCGGGATTGTTTGCGATTTGACGGTGGCTGAGGCTGTCGCGGAGCCGCCCACGTAGAGGACCACGTTGCCGGTGCCCCCCGTCGCGGAAATCTGCCACTCAAAACACGTCCATGCCCCCCGAGCGAGTGGCATACCGGTACTCGCGCTCGCTTCGCCGCCGCCGGTCGCGGGATCGATGTTGATCGACATATCCCCCGACTGCGTATTCAGCGGCCGAACGCCGTTATTTCCCAGATTCATGCCGGTGGAGCCTTCGATGTAAACGTCGTGGCCCTGGTCCACGGGGGTCTCCACATAAAGCCAAACCCGGCCCCAGTACCCTGCGGTCGCGGGAAAGCCCATCTTCTCGACGAGCATGCCGTAGCCGCTTCCCGTGGTGAAGCTGATCTGCACGGAGTTCGAGCCCGAGTGCGCCATGGTGGGCCCGGGCATCGTGGTGTAGGTATCCACGACTTTGATGGTGGCACCGAGCGTGTTGTCCATCGTCCAAGCGGCGCCGAGCGTGGTGCTGGCCTCGAAGCCATCGCAGAATACGGCCCCCGCGGGGCAACCCGCCGCGCCACCTTCGCCGCCGCCACCACCCGAAGCGTCGCCCGAGCCGTTGCCGGCCGTCGCATCATCGGTCCCCGTCGCTGCGTCGTCCTCAGCGATCCCGCTGCTCGAGCTCGCCCCAGTTCCGGTGCCAGTCCCCGTCCCGGTCCCGGTACTTGCGGCGAGCGTGCTGCTCGCCGAGGCGCCGGTGCCGGTGCCGGTGCCGGTGCCGACGGCACTGCTGCTGCTCGAGGTCCCGTTGGCGTTCGCACCCGGATAAATATTGGTGTTGCCGTTGCCTCCGCATGCGATGAAGCCGCAGCCTACGAGACTGAGCGTGGCCCGGCGGGCGAGTGACGCGGCGTTGCGCATGGCTGTCGGTGCTCCTCAAGGATGATGAGATGGATAATGAAATCGGATGGTGCCACGCCGGGTCGACGCGTGCACGTTGCATGGGCCGCCCCGAGCACTTCCGAGCGTGACACCGTTCGGGGCGTTCGGTTGACTACCGGAACCGGGGTGACCTCGTTCGAGCGTTCAGCGCAGTAGAGATTCCACCGCACCAGGCAGAGGCATGGGCGATCGAAAGTGGCTCACAATAATGCCCTTGGGCACTGCGGCTGGCACCGCTACTGCAAATTGGTGGTGACGAGCACAAGCTGCACCGTCACAACGGCCATCACCGCGAGAGCCAGCGGGCCGCGACCCGATCAGCCAGCCAGCCCGCCCGCCCGAAGACCTAAGGGGCCGGCGTCGGCGCGGGTAGAGCAGGCAGAGGGTCAAGGACGGGGACCGCCTTGCCCGGATCGGACGGCACCTGGATGAAGCCCTTGGCTGCGGCTTGATGGCATGCGTTGCACACCAAAGCCGCATGCTGAAAGGCGGCGGCGAAGGCCACGCGGTCCTTCGCGGCGGCGGCGTGTTTCAGCTCCACCGCGTTGGATGCGAGGAAAGCCTTGGCCATCGCCGGGATGTGCGCCGTCGGCCCCTCCTTGGGCAGCTCCGCATTGGGCACGTCGCTCTCGAACAGTTCCTCGATCTCGCCCGCCTCGAACTCCGCCAGCTCGAAGCGGTTGGCGTTCGCGGCGCGGCCCGCAATCTCGAACCGACGGGCGACCTGGACCATGACGTTGCCGAGACTCTCCTTGGGGCCGCTCGCACTCGACGAGGTCGGCGCCGACGGGGCGCTCCTTTCCGTGCAGCTCGTGATCGCGGGGACCAGCAACGCCAGAAATGCCGCCCGGACCGTCGCAAGCGTTGCGATCGCGATCCACGATCGCTCCGAACCCCCCCAGCACCTTGTCTTTTGCCATTTCAAGACCATCTCCCTTCACACCTTCGCGCGGCGAAGCCGGAGCGCATTGGCAATGACCGACACAGAGCTGAAACTCATCGCCGCCGCGGAGATCATCGGGCTGAGGACCAGCCCACAAATCGGATAGAGCACGCCGGCCGCGATGGGAATGCCGGCGGCGTTGTAGAGGAACGCAAAAAAGAGATTCTGTTTGATGTTGGCCATCGTGGCACGCGACAGCTTGCGCGCGCGGACGATGCCGCCGAGGTCGCCCTTCACGAGCGTCACGCCAGCGCTCTCCATGGCGACGTCGGTACCGGTGCCCATCGCGATGCCGACCTGCGCCTGTGCGAGCGCCGGTGCGTCGTTGATCCCGTCGCCCGCTACGGCGACGACGTGTCCCTCGCGCTGCAGGCGCTTGACCACCTCGACTTTCTCGTCGGGCAGCACCTGGGCGATCACCTCTTCGATGACGAGCTTGCGCGCGACGGCGTCCGCCGTAGCCCGGCTGTCGCCCGTGAGCATGACGACGCGGACGCCTTCGTCATGCAGCGCGCGAATCGCACCGGGCGTGCCCGCCTTGATGGCATCCGCGACGCCCAGCAGCCCGATCGCCGAACCGTCAGCGGCGACGAACATGACCGTCTGACCCTCCGCTCGAAGGGCATCGGCCCGCTCCGTGAGCCCGGAACGGTCGATGCCAAGGCCGTCGAGCAAGTCCGAATTGCCGAGGACCACGGGTCGCCCACCGACGCGTCCGGTCACTCCCTTGCCGGCAACCGCTTTGAATCCGTCGACTTCGGAGAGCGCCATGCCTCGATCCGCAGCGCCTCGCAAGATCGCGGCGCCCAGGGGGTGTTCGCTCCAGCGCTCGAGGCTTGCGCCCAGCCGGAGTACCTCCGGCTCGTCGTGTCCAGTAAGGGCGACGACGGCCTGAAGTGTCGGCTTGCCTTCCGTGAGAGTGCCGGTCTTGTCGATGACCAGCGTGTCGACCTTGCGCAGGATCTCGATGGCCTCTGCGTTCTTGAAGAGGACACCGACGCTGGCTCCTTTGCCCGTCGCAACCAGGATCGACATCGGCGTCGCCAACCCGAGCGCGCACGGGCAGGCGATGATGAGCACGGCGACCGCGTTCACCAGTCCGTGGGCCATCCTCGGCTCGGGCCCGACGAGCGTCCACACGATGAACGTGGCCGCGGACACCAGGATGACCGCCGGCACGAAGGTTCCTGCGACGACGTCGGCGAGCTTCTGGATCGGCGCGCGGCTGCGCTGCGCCTCGGCCACCCTCGCGACAATCCGTGACAGAAGCGTGTCGGCGCCGATCTTGTCCGCGCGGATGAGCAGGCTGCCGTGCCCATTGACCGTGGCTCCGATGACCGCATCGCCCGTCTTCTTGCCGACCGGCATGGGCTCGCCCGTGGCCATCGATTCGTCGATGAACGTTTCGCCTTCGATCACGACGCCGTCGACCGGGACCTTCTCGCCCGGGCGAACGCGGATCGTGTCGCCGACCCCGACCGCATCGAGCGCAATGTCCTGCTCCGAGCCGTCCGCTGCAACCCGGCGCGCGGTCGTCGGCGCTAGCCCGAGCAGCGTCGTGAGAGCGGAGCTCGTCTGGTTGCGAGCCCGTAGTTCGAGCACCTGTCCGAGCAAGATCAGTGTGACGATCACCGCCGCCGCCTCGAAGTAGACGGCGACTTCGCCGGAGGGTGCGCGAAACGATGGCGGAAACAGGGAGGGCATCAGTGTCGCGACCACGCTGTAGCCGTAGGTGACGCTCACTCCGAGGCCGATGAGCGTGAACATGTTGAGGCTGCGGTTGCGGAGCGACAGGGCGGCTCGAACGAAAAAGGGCCATGCGGACCAGAGGCACACGGGGGTCGCCCAGGCAAACTCCAGCCAACTGCGCGTCCGCCCCGACAACAGGAGCCCGAGCGGGTCGCCGGGAATCACGTCGCTCATCGCCAGCGCCAGCAGGGGCAAAGTCACGATCGCGGAAAACCAGAAGCGGCGCGAGATATCGCGTAGCTCCGCGTTCTCACCCGTCTCGGAGGTCGCCAACATCGGTCCGAGGTCCATCCCGCAGATGGGGCAGATGCCCGGTTCGTTGCGAACGATCTGCGGGTGCATCGGGCAGGTCCACTGGGTGCGCGGCGCTTCAACGCGGGGTAGCCGCGGCTCGAGAGCCATTCCGCACTGCGGGCATGCGCCCGGGTGCGCTTGCCGAATCTCGGGATGCATCGGGCATGTGTAGGGTGTTGGGTCGATCGCAAGCTCGTGCATCGGATCCGGCGCGCTCCGTGCCGAAGCTCGGGCGTACTTGGCTGGATTCAACTGAAACAGGTGCAGGCACGGCTCGCAGCAGAAGACATGAGTCACCCCGTCGAGGGTCAGATGGGGCCCCCGGCTCGGGTCGACACGCATTCCGCAGACCGGGTCGGTAGGCGCAGTGGTGCTCGGGTCGCGCTCTGCGGAAAGGGTGGGATCGATCATGGCTGTTCCGGTCATCGACTCAGCCGCGACCTGATCCCGAGACTTCGAGCCGTTCGCCGACCACGCTCCGGCTCGCTCGCATCGTCGGTCCGCCGGAAGCCGTGACCTTAGGCAAACTTCTTTCCTTTGTCCCCTGGATCCGCATCCAGGCCACCCGGTCAACGGAAACCGTGATGGGCGTTCCCACAACTCGGATGGCAGGGTGACACGTTCGGCTTGAACACAATGAAGCGACAGAAGCCGATGCACCACCCGGGCTGGGTGGCGCACAGGGGCAAGCAGCGATAGGGATGGCCCCATGTCCTTCGATCACCGGCGGCCCGCCGTTCGCGAGGTCGACTCGGGGCCTGCCGTGCGTGCGCCCAGCCACGCGGAACGGTGTCGCACGCTGGCGTCGCAGTCTCGATCGGCGACGCTGTCGACGATGGCCCGGGAGCCGCCCGGCTTCCCCTACGGGTCGCTCGTCGCCGTGGCGGTGGACGACGTGGGCCGCCCGCTGCTTCTGCTCTCGGAGCTCGCCGAGCACACGGGCAACCTGCACGCGGACTCCAAGGCGTCGGTCCTGCTCACCGAGCCGCTCGGCGCGCACGATCAGCCGCTCGCGCTCGGTCGCGTGACGATCCTCGGCCCCTGCGCCAAGGTCGCCCCGGCGCAGTGCGCCGGCGTGCGCGAAGCGTTTTTGAGCCAGCAGCCGAGCGCGGCGTACTATGTCGACTTCGACGATTTTGGATTCTATCGCATCGAGCCGACCGCGCTTCGCTACGTCGGCGGCTTCGGTCGCATGTCGTGGGTAACGGCCGACGCGTACCGTGACGCCGAGCCCGATCCGCTCGCCGCTGTGGCCTCCGCCATCGTGAAGCAGATGAACGAGGAGCACGCGGTGGCCCTGCTCGCTTGCACGCGCGCGCTCGCCGGGGTCGCGGACGTGGCGAGTGTCACGATGACCGCGGTCGACCGCTATGGGTTCGAGATCGCGGCGGCGACGTCGAACGGCCCGCGTGCGGTGCGCATCGCGTTCGACGTGGCCGTGACGACGGCCGACGACGTGCGGCGATCCATGGTCATGTTGACAGGACGCGCGCGGCCCCCGTCGTCGGCTTAGGGCGAGGCGCCACGCGCGTCGGTTTGGCGGGGACGGTTCCTCCGCCGACAGGCAGGTGTTCGTCCGGTTCGGCGGCGGTCCCCGAAATGGATGCGTGCGCCGAAAACGTCCGGTTCTTCGAGCTATAGCCCTGCGACGAGATCGCTCACGGCGATTCCGTCTGGACGCACGACTCGGCCACCTCTCGGCCGGCGAGCGCCAGAGAAGTGCGCTGTTGCGGCGTGCTCGACCGCGAGAGAAGCGTGGACGCCATGGCGAAAGTCGTTCCGTCGGCGCTGAACTCGAATGGCGCAAGCTTCACGGCTCCGGGGGGTGCCGAAAGTGGAGTGGTTCCCCGGGGAGGGGCGCCGAAACTGCCGCACACATTGCCGCTGCACGTGAGCGTTCCGTCCGTGTGGTATCCGCGGATTTCGCCCCCCCAGGTGATCGTGCGGCCCAAGGTCGCGCCTTCGGCGACCGGCTTGCCGCTCGGGTCGGAAGCGTGTCCCACGGCGCTTGTCACGACCTTCGTGTTCCAAAACAGCACGCGCGATTTCACGACGAAGTTTAAGTGCATCTCGTACGAGATCAGCTTCACGCGCGAACGGGGATCTCCCGAGCCCTGCTCGATGCGCAGGACGACTCGACCGGGGCCAATCTCGTAGATTCCGTCGCCCGCGCCCAACGGCGTGTCCGCAATGCGCAGTCGGCCCACCAGCGCATACTCGATCTCGCGCTCTCGGCAGCGAACGGGCGCTGCGAAAGACGTCGCCGTGGGAGTCATGCCCTGCAGCAGCAGGAGAGAAACGGTCTGGATGAGCCGGATCCGCATAGCGTGCTCACCGTGTGATGATCGTCCCCGGTGCGGCGTGACGGTTTTGTTGCAGGGGTGCCCATCCTCTGGGCCGGCCGCGCCCGCTTCAAACGCCGGACGCTGGTCACTCAGCCTCGTCTTCACCGCTGGGATCCGAGAGGACCCGTGGCAACGAGATTTCGTTTCGCGCCGACGGCAGCGTTGCCGTGCTCGTTCACGCTCGGCGGTCGGCCTGCACGAGGGGGCTATACAATGCGGACGTGGACGAGCTGGACCGCGAGCAGATCGACCGGTTTCTCGACGAACAGGTCATGGGCCGTCTCGGTTGCCACGACGCGGAGGGGACCTATGTCGTGCCGCTCATCTACGCGCGCGACGGGCAAGTGCTTTACGTGGTCACGACGGACGGCCGAAAAATCCGGGCCGCTCGACGCAACCCGGCGGTCTGCTTCGAAGTGGACGAGTACGATCGGAAAACGGGCAGCTGGAGGAGCGTGATCGTCTGGGGGCGCTACGAGGAACTGCACGGCGATGCGAAGACTGCGGCGATCGCCGCGCTCGGTCGCCGCCACGGCACGCGCCGAGCCTCGTCGGAGAAGCAGGCCCCCGAAGAGCGCGCCACGGTTGCATTTCGCATTGTCATCGACAGGGCCACCGGTCGCGCTGTGACGAGGCCCGCGAGTTTCTCGTAGCGGCGAGAAACGACGGGGCAACGTACCGCACCTAGGGCCTCGGGGTCCGGTGCGCGCGCGGACGCCGTGACGGCCATCGGCGAGAGCTCGTACGACGAGGGTCTCTCCTTCTGCGATCCGCGCCCGATCGCCTGACCTACGTTCCACAAAACGTTTCCAGTACGCGCTCCTCCGCTCGCGGCGGGTCAGCGAGGTGCGCGAACTCCGGCTGCTCCTCGCACGATCGTCCGAGGACCTGCACGAGCGTTTCGAAGGGTTCGAAATCGTCTCGCCGAACCGCCGCCTCGATGGCCTGCTCGACGCGATGGTTGCGCGGGACGAAGGCGGGGTTCGCGAGCCGCATGGCCGCGACGCGCAGGTCGGGCGCGAGACCCTCTCTCGCCAGCCGGTGCCGCCACGCGTGCGACCAGCCGTGAAACGCACCGGGCTCGGCGAACAAGGATGCGATTCGCGCGTCTTCGGCAGGGTCGTCGATCGCGGTGCACAGCCGACGAAAGAGGACGGTGTAGTCGACGCGGTTCGACGCCATCCGGGCCAGCAGGTCGGCCGCGAGCGCGGGGTCGTCGTCCTCTTCGCGCGCGAGCCCGATTTTCGCGCGCAAGACGCGCGCGTGCGCCGCGGTGAAGTGCGTGGAAAATAGCTCGAGGCGTTCGGTTGCCAGCCGCACGGCCTCGTCAGGGTCGTCGGCCAGCAGCGGCAAGAGTGTCTCGCCGAACCGTGCGAGATTCCACCGGGCGATCCGCGGCTGATTTCCGAACGCGTAGCGCCCGCCGCGATCGATCGAGCTGAACGTCTTGTTCGGATCGTACTCGTCGAGGAAGGCGCACGGCCCATAGTCGATCGTCTCGCCGCCGATCGCGCTGTTGTCGGTGTTCATCACGCCGTGCACGAAGCCGACGCCGAGCCATCGCGCGACGAGGTCAGCCTGGGCGCGCACGACGCGATCGAGCAGCGCCAGCGCGTCGTTGCCCGTGCCCGCTGCGTCGGGGTAATGCCTTTGCAGTGCGTACGAGGCAAGGGTGGTCAGGGCTTCGAGATCGCCGCGCGCGGCAAAGAACTCGAACGTGCCCACACGGATGTGACTCGATGCCACACGGGCGAGCACCGCCCCGGGAAGGACCCGCTCCCGAAGCACCGGCTCGCCGGTCGTCACGGCAGCGAGCGCGCGGGTCGTCGGGACGCCGAGGGCAGCCATCGCCTCGCTCACGATGTACTCGCGCAGCACGGGTCCGAGGGCCGCCCGCCCGTCGCCCTGACGCGAGAAAGGGGTGCGGCCGGAGCCCTTGAGCTGGATGTCGAAGTGTCTTCCGTCCTTGGCAACGACCTCCCCCAGCAGAATCGCTCGACCGTCGCCGAGCTGGGGTACGAAGACGCCGAACTGATGCCCGGCGTAGGCGAGCGCGATCGGCTGCGACCCAGCAGGCAAGGCGTTGCCGGCCAGCACTTGGGCTCCCTCGGGCGATGCGAGGTAGTCCGGATCCAATCCGAGCTCATCGGCGAGTGCGCGGTTGACCTTCACGACGCGCGGTGCGCGCACGCGCGTGGGCGAAACCGACGCGAAGAAGCGATCAGGCAACCGTGCGTAGGTGTTGTCGAATGCGAAGTTCATGGCTCACCGAGACGGGCCCTCCTCGCGCGAGAGCGTGCGTGTTTTGGATGGGTCGCCGTGTTCCGTGCTGGCGGTGCGGGGGCCGAGCGAACTGGGCGAGGCCTGCGATCGTACGCTTGGATACCGCTTTCCGAGGAGATCGGCGACAACGTAAGGGAGATCGGCGACAACGTAAGACGAGATCCGTCTCGATGCGACCGTCGCGAAATGCGTCGTGCGCCGTCCCATCTCGGGACGCTGGGACACCGAGACATCGACAACGGGCAGCCGGTTTTTCGCGCTTCGGCGGCGGATGCGCGCGGACCCCGACCGCGGGACTGAAAGCGATGCGAAAAGGAAAGAAGGTTTCGAAGAAAAGCCGGGCTCGTTCGGGACAACCCATAACGGCGGCCATGTGTCCGTTCTGCGGCGAGATGGAGGAAATCTACGTCGACGAAGGAGGGGGCGACGCCCAGGTGTACGTGGAGGACTGCGCGGTCTGCTGCAGGCCGCGCGTGGTCCACGTGGAGCCGGGCGGGCAACGCGGCGAAGTGCGCGTGTGGCTCGAGCGCGGCGATTGACGCCTCGTGACCGTTCGGGCCTGCTCCCCGCTTGGGCCGGCAACCCCAAGGGACTTCGCCGGTGCGGTCCGTGGCGCTGAATCCGCAACGCCCGCCGGGCGCCGACGAGGGCTGTCGCGGAGTGGTGCGCTACGATCGGTACCGATGAACGCCAGGCGGATCCTGGTGGGCGCTTCCATTTTGGGCGTGCTGCTCCCATCGGCGGTCGGGGCCGTGTTCCTGTCTCGGGTGCGAACGCCGCCCCCGCCGAATGCGCCCCAACGTGTGGCCTCATCCGCAGCCTGGGCTCCGGTGCCGCCTCCCGCCCCCGACGATCGGGCGCCCGAGATTCGCGGGCGGATCCTCGACGCCGATGGCAACGCCGTCGACGGAGCGAGGGTGCGCCTGGTCTCGGCAAACGCGCCGTACCGCGTGGACCAAGACACGCTGACGGTTAGCACGGGGAGGTTTTCCCTCGCGCACGTGCCCTCGTGGAGCGTCCGGATCGTCGCCGACCATGGCGCCGATGGCGTGGTCACGAGCGCGGCGTTACGCGTCGGGGAAAAGCAAACGGTCGAGCTCACGCTGGTCCTTTCGGCCGCCAGCCCGGTTCGCGGGACGGTGATCGACGTGCACGATCGGCCCCTGGCGGGGGTGGTGCTCTTGGTCGAAGGGGTGCCGTGGGTCGTCCGCGCGACGAGCGATGCGTCGGGCTCCTTTCGCCTGACGACGGTGCCCGATCTGGCGACCGGGCTCGTTGCGCAAGCGAGCGGGTTCAAGCCCGAGTGGGTTTCGTTGGGGATGGGAGGCGATCCGGGTGAGCGCGTCGTTCGCGTCGTCCTTACGGCAGCGGATCCGGTCGATGGCGAGGTGCGCGATGACGACGGGAATCCCGCGAGCGCTCGTGTAGTCGCCTGTGAAGGCGAGCCTTCTGAAGTCAGAACGCAGAGTGGCGCGGACGGCTCGTTTGAGCTCCCGCCTTCCGCGATCGGATGCGACGCCGTGGCCGAGCATGCGGAGTTCGCCCCCAGCGACACCGCGCGAGTCGTCCAGGGCGGCCACCTCCTTCTGCGCCTCAAAGCGGGCGGAGGGATCGCCGGCATCGTCGTGGACGACCGCGGGGCAGCGCGTTCTCCGTTCCGGGTCGGTATCGAGTCGTTCTCGCCGGCTCGCGGGAAAGACTTCGAACGCAGCGGCGCGCGCAGCTTCACGGACCCGGAGGGCGCGTTTCGCTGGGACAAACTCGCGCCGGGAAGCTACGTCCTCACCGCATCCGCGGCGGGCAGGCCGCCGGCGCGCTCCGGGTCGATCGAGGTGCGCGCAGGGGCCGTAACGAGCGGCGTTCGGATCGTGCTCGCTCAAGGCGGCACGCTCGTAGGAACCGTCACCGACGAAACGCACGCCCCGCTGGCGGGCGTGGACCTGCATTTCGACCAGGTGAGTCGCGTGCTCGACAACGACGCCGTCGCACAGACCAACGGTGCGGGCCAGTACCGCCTCGACGGGGCGCCGGCGGGACCGTTCACCGTGCGCGCCCACAAGGAGGGCTTCCGGGTCAAGCTCGTGTCAGGGCTTCATGTGGACTCCGGGGCGACCCTTCGCCGGGACATCGCGCTGGTTGCCCTCGATGGCGGGCCGACGATGGAGTTCGGCGGAATCGGCGCAGGGCTCGTGCAGTCGGCCGATGGCCTTGCACTGCAGAACGTGTTTGCGGACGACCCAGCGGCGCGGGCCGGGCTTCACGCCGGCGACCGCATCGTCAGCATCGACGGCGAACCCACCGACGGCATGTCTGTGGCCGACGCACTGCAGCGCATCCGAGGCGAACCTGGGACGACCGTCGGCGTTTCGGTCTGGCGGCCGGAGACGGGAGAAATCGTGGATCGGACGTTGGTGCGGGGACAGATCGTTCACTGAATCGTCCCCGGTCTCTCACGCGTACCGATGCGGCCGGAACCGGCGTCGTGACCCTTCCGGTTGCCGGCGGCGGCTCTGTGCCGAGCGGCTCGTTCTGACGCGCGCTCGCACGCCTCAGCTCTTCCGGTGGCGAGCGGCCGCGAGCGCCCCGGCGAGGGCGAACGCGCCGAAGCCCCACGACCGCGCTGGGGAGCTTCCCGAGCCCGCTGTGCATCCCCACTTGGAACTCTTCTCGGTGCCGCGCGAGGTCCCCGAGTCCGGCGGGCCGACGAACGCGGCGCCCGCGTCATTGACGCAGTAGACCCCCACGCAGGTGGCGCCCAGCCCGGCGCACTTGCACGTGCTCGGATCCCTCGCGTCGCACCAGCCCGGAGAACCGCTCGCCGGCGAAACGCAAACGCGTTTGGGCCAGCTGCAGACGTCCGTTCCGCACGTCGTGCCGTGAGCCCTGCAATCGCTGTCGTTCGTGCACGATTCCGCACGCACGGCGGAGGTCCAGAGCGCGACTCCGGCAACGACCGCGGCGGAGAGAGCGAAGGTGCAGATTTTCACGGGGTGGATCTCTCTGCCTGGACGCGGGCGTCCGGCTCGATCGGCCGGTCCACACGACCCTAACACCGCTCGGCGGCGACTCGCGCGTCCAGAAATCGTCCCGGACGGCCACGTGGCTGCGCGCCGTGGGCCATCCTTGCGACAGCCGCGCCCTCGAAAGGGTCAACCGGATGCGGATACCAGATGCGGATGGCGTGATCCGCGCCCGCAGAAAGCCAATGGCGCGGGTCTGGCGATGCCGGATTCGCTTGTGGCGCCGATCGCAGCGCGGTACGAAGCGCGCCATGCCGTCCCCTCGAGACCTGCCGTCGATTCTGTTCGCGCTCGTTTGCGGTTGCGGCTCTTCGCCTGCGCCGTCGGCCGCCTCCGCCCCCGCGCCCTCCGCCTCCGCCGCTGCGGCGCCCGCCCCGGCTCCGACAGCCGCCGCGGCGCCCTCCGCCGCAACGCCCTCCGTCGCGGCGCCCTCCGCCGGAGCGTCGTCGCCGGCGGACGAAAAGATGATCCGACAGAATCGCGAGCTTCAGGAGGATCGCGCGAAGTGGGAGGCCGAGCACAAGGCCGAGCTCGACCGCTGGACGCCCCAGATCCATGCGGAGGCGAAGGCGCTCGCCGACAAAACGTACGCAAGCGGCAAGGCGGCGATCGCCGCCGCCGCGAAAGGGACGCACCGCAAACCGGGTGATGCCGAGCGAGACGCGTCCCGTCACCCCGTCGAGACCCTCTCTTTTTTCGGTTTCAAACCGACGATGACGGTGCTCGACGTGGGGCCCGGCGACGGCTGGTACACGGAGTTGCTCGCGCCGGCGCTGCACGAGCACGGCCGCTACGTCGCGACGAGCGGCGACCCGAACGGCCCCCCCGATGCACGCGACACCTTCTA
>Ga0187859_10002007_pt1 | contig 12862 bp, 8 predicted proteins | sample June2016WEW_10_1_2_FD_133019 | JGI IMG/M metagenome (GOLD analysis project Ga0187859, IMG submission 133019) | Peatland microbial communities from SPRUCE experiment site at the Marcell Experimental Forest, Minnesota, USA - June2016WEW_10_10 | ecosystem: Environmental > Terrestrial > Soil >...
CGCCACCACTACACCGACGATTCCATCCCGCCCGATATTGATTGCCTCGCTGCCGCTTTGCGCGGCCTTATCCGGCTTGGACCAAAAAAGTTCCAGCTTAAGCGCCGTAAGCCAGAGGAAAGCGAGCAACGATGGTATTCCTAACAGCAACCCCACAGCGCGGAATCCGTTCGCGACGATCACAAGATGACGGTTCAATGGCGTTATTGTAGCGCCCTACTCAAGCCCCCCGTCGTCTCGGCCAATATCCGACCAAAACCAAGTCGAGGCGAGCAAACCGGCGACTTCAACGCGGTCTCTGGACGCGCGAAAAATCAGCCGAAGCCGAAACAATACGGCCTTACGCGAGGCCGCGGCCCGCTATCGCGCACCCAAGAGTTTCGTTCACGGCGATGAAACTGTACCTCTCGTACACCACAAACGAGCACGAGCCGTGTGTCTCGGGGCCACTCGCTACCCTCTCTCATCCGCGAAATGGAAGCACTCCGGCATCGCCGCATAGGGCGAACGGTCCCAAATAATCAGCGCGAAGTCGCTGGCTGGGCAGCGGACCGCCATCGATCCACCCAAGGAAAGATCTCATGGACACTATCGTTCTTCCGCTCGCGAACCGAGACGGAATCAATTGGACAGCAGTGACCGCGTTCGCCATCTTTCATGTGGAGGCAGTCGCGGCCTTTTTCTTCTTCAGTTGGCCGGCTTTCTTCACCGCGCTTGCGCTTTACTGGGTTTCCTTGAGCCTCGGCATTGGAATGGGCTACCACCGCCTTTTGACCCATCGTTCCTACAAAACGGCGAAGTGTATCGAATATTTCCTGGCCGTCTGCGGATCGCTGGCGATGGAAGGTGGTCCCATTTCGTGGGTTACCACGCACCGCATCCGTCATGCGACAAACTGCACGCCAGATCAATACGAGCATTATTCCCCAGACCTCTCAAACTACCGGTTTTTGGTCTGGCTGTCGAAGTATTTCTATTTGCCGTTGGTGCTCGTGAGTATCGTACCGCTGGCGTGGGGTGGGCTGCCGTTTCTTCTGTGGGGCTTGTTCTTACGCGTCACCATAAGGCTGCATACCACCTGGCTGGTCAATTCGCTCACGCGCTTTTGCGGAAGCCGGCGGTTTGCCACCCGTGACGACTCCAGGAACAACTGGTTCGTCGCGCTGTTGACTTTCGGCGAGGGCTGGCACAACAATCATCACGCCTATCCCTCATCGGCGCGGCACGGACTCGCTTGGTATGAGATCGACATGAGCTGGTTAGGAATCCGGTTCTTGCAGCTAGTGGGCTTGGCCAAGTCTGTAAACAGTGCCAGTCTTTAGCGGCGGCGCTTGACTGAACGCTTCTTAACCGCGAGTTTCTTTCCGGAGCTCTTGACGACGCTCTTGCCGGCTCCTCCTGCCGACGCCGCCTCGCCCAACTGTTCACCCAGCTGTTCAATGGACGCGCGGATGTAACGACGCACAAAAGACCGCTCCAGATCCCGCTGGCTCGCGAATTTGATGTGCCGCATGGCCTTGCCATCGCCTTCCAGCACACCATTCGGATCGGGCAGGGTCGAGCCTCGCGGAAATCCCAGATTGATGTGCAGCGCGTTGGTGGCGATGTAGCAGAACATGTCCTTCATCTTTCCACTGAAGCCGAACCAGATCGCGACCGTGTAGACCTGATAGATCGATTCGGACGCCTCGGGCACCTCTTCGAGGATGATTTCACGGAGGGCCAGCGCGAGGTCGGCGATCGGGCGGTCATAGGCTTCTAGAAATCCGAGTAGTTGAGGATCGGGCGGACGTCGCATGTTAAGAAGAAATATACACTGAAATTCTGTCTGCTGGAACCTGCGCCGAATGGGACTTCGTGGGAGCTTGTTGATGACAAGGAGATTTTACGCCAGTAGTTTTCCGCCTGGATTGCCGAACACTGGACGACTTGCTGGTACTAATCCCGACGGCACTTCCGCAGTTTGAACGCCGTTAGCACATCATTTTGTGTTCGCCTTACTCGTCTTCACAACCACCCCTCCCTTCACGACGAAGCTGACACGCTGGAGCGCGGTGACATCTTTCAAGGCGTCGCCCACTCTACGTTTGCTGCTTCAGCCGTTCTGGGCATTCGGATCCTCGGCGAAACGCCTTTCAATACCCCGTAGTCTCGTCCAGCTCAGTTCAATGAATTCTATCGGTAGTGCTCACGCCGGCCTTTCCCGACATCCCCGAAGCCTCCGCGTTAGCACTCCCGATAGAATCCTCTGATTTATCGGCGTCTTCGTGTGGAATAGTTTTCGATTGACGAGTCTTTCTTGCGGTTAGGGATGAACCGTCTCACTGGCCATAAGATCTCTTACACTGATCGCCGGAAAGTCCCATCGCGCGCCCGTAACTTGCGTCGGCAAATCACTCAATCAACCGGAGCTCAACCGATTTCATCGGTCGGATTGGGTTTGAACCAGAACCATTCGAGAGAGCCGAGCTAGACAAGGCAGCAGGTGGCTGCGCAGCGCTTCGTTAACTCGATTAAACCTGCAAGGTGTCTTCGTCGCTGGCTACCAGGGAGTAGAGGACTGGGGCTAGGAAAATCGATAGCAGGAGGCGGGAGGCCAGGCCGCCTACGATCACGATGGCGAAGGGCTTTTGGGAATCGCTGCCGATGCCGGTGGACATCGCGGCCGGCAGCATGCCCAGGCAGGCCACCAGGGCGGTCATCAAGATGGGTCGTAGGCGCAGCAGGGAAGCTTCATGCGTCGCAGTCACAATGTCCTTCCCCTCCAGCCGCAGTTTGTTGATGAACGAATACAGAATCACGCTCGTCTGCACGGCCACCCCCATCAAGGCTACGAAGCCTAGCAGCGACGAGACACTGAAGTTGGTATGTGTAAGGTACAACGCCAAGAGGCCGCCTACCGGCTCGGTCACCAGCACGCTGAAGAAGATGATGAGCGGGAATTTCAGGTTGCCGTAGAGCGCGAAGAGAATCATCAGAATCAGCAGGACGGTGAGCGGGCCGATCAGCTTCATTTGGTCGAGGGAGGCAAGATAGTCCTTGTACTCTCCGCCCCAGTCGAATCGGTAGCCGATAGGGAGCCTCACATTCTTGCTCACTCTCTGGCGCGCTTCGCCAACGGCGCTCGCCAGGTCGCGGTTCTCCACGCTGAACTGAATCCCGATGTAGCGCGAGTTTGATTCGCGGTAGACGAAGGAGGCGCCGCTATCCACACGGATGTCGGCGAACTGGCTCAAGGGGAGCTGCTCGCCGTCGGGCGTGGCAAGCAAGAGGTTCTTAATGGCGTCCATGTTCCTGCGAAATGGCTCCTGCATGCGCACCACCAGGTCGAACTGGCGCTCGCCCTGGATCACTTGCGTCACCGGCTGCGCTCCCAGCGCGGTGCCGATGAGCGTGTTGATGTCGGCGACGTTCAGACCATAGCGCGCGATCTTGGCGCGGTCCGGCACGATGGTGAGGCTGGGCTGGCCCAACTCGCGCACAATGACGACGTGGGTGATCCCGCGCACCTGCGCGAGCGATTCCTTCACCTGCCTGGCCTTTTCCTCCAAGGTGGCCAGATCGGTGCCGAAAACTTTTACCGCGAGCGAGCTCTTGAGTCCGGTCTCGGCTTCATCGACGGCGTCCTCAGCGGGCTGGGTGTAGTTGAAAATGACCCCGGGAAATGCAGAGAGCTTTTTCTGGATAGCGTCGATGAGTTGCGGCTTAGTGTGGATGTCACCCTTCCAGGAAGCATCTTCGTAGGATTTCAGTCCCACGTAGAACTCGTTGTTGAAGAATCCGGTGGAATCGGTTCCGTCATCAGGCCGGCCCAGCTCATTTGCCACCGTCGTTACTTGCGGAAAGCTCGACAGGATGTCGCGGATTTGCGGGGAGAGCTTGGAAGCTTCATCGAATGAGATGGTGTAGGGCGCGGTAGCGCGAACCCACAGAGCTCCTTCGTCCAGCTTGGGCATGAACTCGGCGCCGACGAAAGGAATCAGGAGCAACGAAGAGCCGAATACTCCCAGGCAAACCAGCACCGTGAGCCAGCGGAAGCGCAGGCACCAGCCCAGCAGCACGCCGTAACCGTCGCGTAGGCGGTTGTAGAAGTGCACTTCCGGTTCATGGACGTGCTTCCGCAGAAAATAAGCGCACAGGACGGGCAGCAGGGTCAGAGCGCACAACAGCGAGCCCACTAGCGCGAATGACATGGTATCGGCCATGGGTTGGAAGAGTCGGCCGGATGGACCGGTGAGCACATAAATGGGCAGGTATCCGGCGATGATCACCGCCACGGCGTAGAAGATCGGCCGCTCCACGTCGTGGGCGGCTTTGCGGATCACGTCGAGCAGGCGGTATTCCTGGTGGTAGCGGGACGCCAGTTCGCGGAAGATGTTTTCCACCATCACCACCGCGCCGTCCACGATAATTCCGAAATCGATGGCGCCGATGGACAGCAGGTTCGCGGGGATGTGCCTCCAATCGAGACAGATGAAAGCGAACATCAAGGCGAAGGGGATCGTAATAGCGACAATGAGCGCCGTGCGCACGCTGAAAAGCAGCAGTCCCAGGATCGCCAGCACCAGCAACATGCCGCGCAACAGGTTTCGCTCCACGGTTCGCGTGGTTTCGTCGATCAAGTAGTGACGGTCGTAGTAAGGGACGATCTTCACATCCGGCGGTAATACATGCTGGTTGAGATCGTCAGTGGTGGATCGAACACGGTCGAGAATTTGTTGAGCCTGTTCGCCGACGCGCATCAGAATCACGCCTTCCACGGCTTCATCCTGTTTCATGTATCCGAACTGGCCGAGGCGTATGGCGTGGCCGATCTCTACTTGGGCGATGTCGTGCACGTACACGGGGATGCCGTTGTGCGCGGCCACCACGATATTCCCGATGTCCTCGGTGTTTCTGACCAAGCCTAAGCCACGGATATAGTAGAACTGGCCGCCCTGGGAGTAGAAGCTTCCACCGGCGTTGGAGTTGTTATTGCTGAGTTGCTGGCTGAGCTGCGGGATGGTGACGCCGTAGGCGAGAAGCTTATCGGGATTGAGCAGCACGTGATACTGCATGGTCGTGCCGCCGAACCCCGAATCGTCGGCTACGCCCTCGATAGCGCGGTAGCGGCGCTCCAGCACCCAATCCTCGATGGTCTTGAGTTCCTGTGGCGTCCGGTCCGGGCTTTGCAACACGTAGCGGTAGATGAGCCCACTGGGGCTGAACAGCGGTGAAAGTCCCGGTGTGACACCGGAAGGCATCTGGGCGTTGGCAACACGTTCGAACGCCTGCTCGCGTACGAAGTAAGGGTCGACGCCGTACTGAAAATTCATCTGAACGGAGGAGAGCCCGTAGAGCGAAATGGAGCGAAGAGTATCCAGACGGGGGATTCCGTTCATCTCGATTTCGATGGGTATGGTGACTAGCCGCTCCACTTCCTCGGCCGCATGTCCTGCCCATTGGGTGATGATCTCGACGTGCGCCGGTGAGAGATCCGGGTAGGCGTCAATGGGCAGTTTCGAAAATGAGACGGCGCCCCAAACCATGAGCAACAGCGACGCGGCGATCACCAGAAACCGCTGCGAGAGAGCGAAGGAGACGATTCGCGCGATCATCCTGGATAGGCCTTATTGCTCACTGGAGAACTGGAGGAAGACGCTGCCTTCGGATACCACCCGGTCACCCGTCTTCAGCCCTCCCAGCACTTCCACAGAGTCCTTTTGTTCTGCTCCGGCGGTGATCTGGCGCTGCGCGAACTTACCCGGCTCCACTTCGACATAGACGAACGGCTCGTTTTGCGCGTCATGCAAGACGGCGGAGACTGGAACCGCGAGAACATTTTTCTGCGTTCTGGTATGGACGTCGGCCTCCACGAACATGTCCTTCTTTAGCAGCCCTTCGGGGTTCTGAGTGACGATCCGAACGGACGTGGTGCGAGTAGTGGGATCCACCAAGGCGCCGATGTAGGACACGACGCCATGAAAGCGGCGGTGAATGGACGCGTTGCTTTCATCCACGGTGTCTCCCACATGGATGGAGGGCAGGTCGCGATCGAAGATATGCCCCTGAGTCCATACCGTGGAAACGTCGCTGAGCACGAAACAAACGGTTGTTCCCGCCTGAATGAACTGCCCCGGCAAAATCAGCTTTTGCACTACCACGCCGGCGATGGGAGAGCGCACGGCCAACTCGGGGCTGATGGGCACACCCTGGCGCTCAGCCTGATCGATCTCTTGCTTAGTGATACCGAAAATCTTCAGGGCCTGCAAGCTGTTCTGAACGTCGGTACCCGCGTCGTTGTAGTCCGCCTGCGCGTTTTCGAGATCTTTCTGCGCGATAGCGCCATGTTCCAGCAACTGCCTGGAACGATCGAGAGCACGCTGGGCCAACTCCTCCCGGTTACGCGCTTTTCTATAAGTGGATATCGCGTTGGCCATGTCCGGGCTAGACACATAGAGCAAGGGAGCAGCCGCCGTCACGGACGACCCATAGTCCACCAGAATGCGTGAAATTGGGCCATTCACCTGCGTAATAGCCTGCGTAGTATGATCCGCATCCCAATCAACGGTTCCAGTCGTGTGAATGGTGATCGACCAAGTGGTCGTGCGCACCGGCAGGATCGTCAAGTGCCCAATTTGCTCCTTGGAAACCGTAAGCAGCTTGGGTTGCACCGGCTGATCTTGGCTAGAAGTGCCCGACGTGGCCTGATTGGAGAGTCCACACCCAAGCTCGAGCAAGCCTACAAGAAGCAAGACGGTAACTGAGTTCGCCCGGCAAATCGTTTCCGCGTAGCTCTTCACGGTAGCAGGATTATGCATCCTAAGGCTGATCCCTAGTTTATCCTTACAGATACAACCGGCGCGATGATTTCCGGTGAGCGGCCAAGAGAATGCCGCAAACGGGCTTAAATTGGCTGCAAGCGGAAAGTCAATTTCGTGAGTCTATGAATTGCCAGCCGAACCGGAGCGAGCGAAGAAGTTTCGAGGCCGGGGTGCGCAGCTTCCAGGATGGATGTGTCGCAAAGCCGTATGGCTCGTCCCTTACGCTTGGGCTGGTTGGTGTAAGCTTTTTAGAGGCTTTCAATGGCTGAGCCTGCGCAAGTGCTAGAATCCCCTCGCTCCGCCGATTCCCCGCGCAGTCGCCGCCAACCCGGCGGCCAAGAGTTTCTAACTGTCCAGCCAGCACTTCACGTTGAGGAGCTTATATGGCAAATCCAGCTCCACTTCCGCCGATTGTTAATGGACCGATATACACCACAAGCACGCGAGTTTATGTCGACAACGTACTACCGAACTCAATAGTTACGGTTTATCACGACAAGGACGGCACGCACCAGCCCGGAACGGCTAAGACGTCCTCGTGGATAACTTCCCGACGGCCCGTGATCCAGAACCGGGCTGATCGCTTGGGCTAGAATCGTCAACATAAGTCGCCGAAGTTTCGTAGGATTGTTACTCACCCAAGGTGAGCTAAACGCAAAGAGTATGTCGCTTCACGCACGCTATGTCGCCGTCTACGGCAAGACCACAAAAAAACGACTGGCGTTTCTCAAGAGCTTGATCGGGAACCAATATGGGAATCGATTCCTATGACCCCGGAACGCCACGGGCAAATTCAACAGATCTTTGAGGTTGCTGCAGACATCCACGGTGCCGAGCGCGAGGCCTATCTCGACCAGACGTGCGCGGGCGATGCTAATTTGCGTGGCCGCGTCGAGAAGCTGCTCGCTGCCGCCGAGCAGAAAACCGGAATCGCAGCACCCCAGTTCTTGGAGCGAGATTCGAGAGGCGCCAATCGGCTGGGCCATTATCGCCTCCTGCAAAGAATCGGAGAAGGCGGGATGGGCGAGGTCTGGCTGGCCGAGCAAAACCAGCCCGTACGCCGCCGGGTGGCTCTGAAGTTGGTCAAGTCCGGAATGAGCACGCGCGAAGTTATCGCGCGTTTTGAGTCCGAGCGACAGGCTTTGGCCTTGATGGACCATCCCGCCATCGCTAAAGTGTTGGAGGCCGGTTCTACGCCCGATGGCGCGCCGTACTTTGTCATGGAGTACGTCCCCGGAGTTCCGATCACAACTTATTGCGACAATCATAGGCTCAGCACACGCGAACGGCTGGAATTGTTCGTACACGTTTGCGAAGGGGTACAGCACGCCCATCAGAAAGCCATCATCCACCGCGACCTGAAGCCCTCGAACATCCTCGTCACCGAAGTCGATGGCCGGGCCGCGCCGAAGATTATCGATTTCGGAGTCGCTAAGGCGCTAGGCCAGAAGCTCAGCGCCGATACCATGTTCACGCGCGTGGGGGCGCTCATCGGAACTCCGGAATACATGAGCCCGGAGCAGGCCAATTCGTCGAATGAGGATATTGACACGCGCACCGATGTCTACTCTCTCGGCGTCATTTTCTATGAGCTGTTGGCCGGGGCGCCGCCGATCGATCTACGCAAAATCGCTCTTGAGGAATTCCTCCGCAGGCTGCGCGATGAAGAACCGCTGAAGCCAAGCACCAGGATCCGCACCGAGGACCAGGTCACGTCAACAGAAGTGGCTCGCAGGCGCCACACCGAGCCGCAGGCCCTTGCCACACAGCTACGTGGCGATTTGGATTCGATCGCGCTGAAGGCTCTCGAAAAGGAACGGTCACGGCGCTACGGTTCACCCTCCGATTTCGCTGCGGATGTTGGGCGGTACCTTAGGCATGAGCCGGTGTCGGCCATTGCGCCTTCCGCCGCGTACCGGGCCCGCAAGTTTGCGCGGCGCTATCGTACGGCGCTGGCCACTATCGCCGCGTTTATCCTGGTACTCGTCGTGGCGGCGGTTGTGACCATTCGGCAGAGCATACGCGCTAACAGAGAATCGGCGGTGTCGCAGGCGGTCAACGATTTTCTGCAAAACGATTTACTGGCGCAGGCCAGTGCGGCCAACCAGGCAGGGCCGCGCACCAAGCCCGATCCACACTTGGAGGTGCGCACCGCCTTAGACCGTGCGGCGGCGCGGATCGCGGGGAAGTTCGACCGGCAACCGGAGGTGGAGGCTGCTATTCGGAGCACTATCGGAGAGACCTACTTAGATCTCGGGCTGTACCCAGAGGCACGGACGCAGTTGGAGCGTGCGCTGGAACTGCAGCGCCGGGTGCTCGGGACACAAGATCCCGAGACCATCAAAACTATCACACGCCTTGGACGCACTCTCTCTCGTCAGGGCAAGTATCCCGAGGCTGAAGCACTCTACAATCAGGGCCTGTCGGTTGCGCGCCGCGTTTTGGGCCCCGAGCATCCTGACACGCTGGCTTCCATGAGCGGCCTGGCGGCTGCGTATCAGTTGCAGGGCAAGTTGGCGCGAGCCGAGGCCCTGGACAGCCAGGCCCTGGAGATCCGGCGCCGTGTGCTCGGTCCAGAGCATCCCGACACGCTGAACACCATGAACAATCTAGCCATGGTCTACTACTTGCAGGGCAATGACGCACAGGCTGAGGCCGCTCAACATCCAAGTCTTAGAGATCATGCGGCGCGTCTTGGGCCCCGAGCATCCCGACACGCTGAATTCGATGCGCAATCTGGCTAACGTGTACTGCTCGCGGGGCAAGTTCGCACAGGCTGAGGATCTCCACGGCCAGGCCTTCGAAATCATGCGCCGGGTATTGGGTCCCGAGCACCCAGCCACGCTGAACTCCATGATCCTTCTTGCGACCGACTACTATTCGCAGGGCAAGTACGCGCAGGCCGAGGGGCTTCTCAGCCAAACCTTGCTGATCCAGCGCCGTGTGTTGGGATCCAACCATGCCCAGACGCTGGGGTCCATGAGCGATCTCGCCGGCTATTACCTGCTCGACGGCCGGTACGCGCAGGCCGAGGCCTTGTATAGAGAGACCCTGGAGATTGAGCGCCGCACCTTGGGTCCGGAGCATCCCCAAACTCTTGGCACTCTTTCTGGTTTTGCCGGGATGTACCAACGACAGAGCAAATACCCGTTGGCGGAGACTTACGCCGCTCAGGTCCTGACGGGTCAACAGCACACCTTGGGTCCGGAGCATCCGGACACGATGGCATCGGCGGACGACTTGGCGCTTGCCTACCAATCGCAGGGGAAGTTCGCCGAAAGCGAGCCTCTCGCACGCGAGGCCCGGGACTTCTATCAAAAGAAGCAGCCGGATGACTGGCAACGATTCCGCGCCGAGAGCCTGCTGGGCGCTAGCTTGGCGGGACAGAAGAAATACGCCGAAGCAGAGCCGCTGTTGCTCAGCGGTTATCAGGGGATGTTAGCGCGGAAGAACCGGATGGCCGTCCCGGACTGGTATCATTTGGACCGCGCCAGCGAATGGATCGTGCAGCTCTATCAAGCGTGGGGCAAGCCGGAGAAAGCCGCCGAATGGGTGCGACATCCAAAGCAGAGTAAAATCGCAGCCGCTGCGAAATAGCCACGGCCCCCCACCCGCCCCGACGCCACCAAAGACAACCCCCCCACCTCCAATCTCCGCCTGCGCATCGTATCCTGGCCTAAATAGGATTCCCATGCGACACCACATCTCCACCCCAAAACCCTGCACAACCCACTCCGCCGCGAGATCAGCCCCGACTTTACGCATCGTGAGCGCGTTAGCGAGGGACCGGCATCCCCATAAGCCTGCTGGCTCACCAAAATTGAGTCCACCTTCCACCAGTGTCGATTTTGGCCTTCCCCAATCGACTACATATAGGCGGAGGACCAACCCACCGCCATCGAAAGAGGAAAAACCGATATGCAAGCACTTTTGGTGAAAATGACGCTGCTGATCGTTCCTGTCGCGGCTTTCGAAGCTCGGGCGCAAGTTCGGGATTCTCCATATCCTCAGATGGCCCCCATCGGCCAGTACCTGATGGCGCCGGACGCCGAAATAGCCTTGGCGCGGAGTGCAGCCCCGGAATCCGTCTCGCGCGATGCGGAGGTCATGGTCATGGACCAACATGGTTACAAAACCGTGGTCAAGGGCAAGAACGGTTTCGTGTGCCTGGTGGAACGATCCTGGACCGCCCCAAGCGACAATCCCGACTTTTGGAATCCCAAACTGAGAGGCCCCCTCTGCTTGAACGCCCCGGCCGCACGATCCTACCTTCCCCAAACCATCCGGAAAACCGAGTTGGTCTTGGCTGGACGATCCAAAGCTCAGATGTTCGCGGATATTTCAGCCGCTCTCGACAAAAAGGAATTGCCGTCGCCGGAAATCGGCGCGATGTGCTACATGATGTCAAAGCAAGGGTATTTGAGCGACAGCGATGGGCACTGGCACCCGCATTTGATGTTCTTCCTTCCGCTCACAGATCCTAAAGCTTGGGGCGCGGGCCTGCCGGGCTCCCCGATCTTAGCATTGAAGGATACTGCAAGCCGGCTGACCATTTTTCTTGTTCCGGTCAGCACCTGGTCGGACGGTACGCCCGGACCACCAATGCAGGGAAAATGAAGCGCAAGTGATTTACGCGCGCTCGACGGCGAGAGTCTGCCTGGCGCAGGCGCTTTCGCCTGCGAACTGGGTGGTAGGGGACTTTTGCCACAGGCTGCTGAAGAAGAGCGGGCCACTTTCTGGCAGCTCAGGCGCTGGAATCGGTAAATGCGGGGGCAACAGTTCGGCTAAGGAATGGAAAAGTGTCTGTCACCGATGGGCCGTTTGCCGAGACCAACGAGCGAGGCCATCCAACTGGCCTCGCACATTCCACCAGGCCGGCTTTGGGGAGTCGAGGTGCGCCCCGTGAAAGAACTGGTACCCAGCAACACACGAAAATAGGAAAAGAACCGCCGATATCGTGGAAGCAGCGTATCGCTAGCCATCCAGCACCAGACCGATCAACAGGAGTCCCCAAATAACGACTCCGATAACCAGGCAGAGATTCTGTCCCCATGACCAACGGTGGAACTGGTGACCAGAACTCCGCCGTTCGGTCACCGAGTTGACGTATTTCTGGACGGGAACAAGGCAGAGGAAAGTTGGGATGAATGCCGCAACTATGCTCGCGGGAATACCCGGAACGCGAGATAACGCGTTCGAGATGATCGCGAGCACAACCCAGCCAGTCGCAAGGCCATTAGGCGAAAATGAGGGCACTAGAAGGGAACGCGCATCCTTGTCTTCATGAATTCGACGCAGCAGGCTATGGCAATAGAAGATGCAGAACACGGCACGCCAGAACGGATTGATCTGAAGATTGTCTCTTTCTTTGACATATCGCCAGTTCTTATAGATCCAATACACCTCGAAGAGGCTGAAGGACAGAATGGACATGAGAATCAGTCTCGCCACTGGAATGTACAGGAAAAACGGCTGAGCGTGCGAAACGTCGCTGACCGGCGGGGAAGGCATCATCGGAGGGGATGGGTTCCCGGTAGCCACGCTCACGGAGGATACCACAACGGAGGAAGGCGACTGGCGTTCAGTTCGGAGAATGGGAGCTTTTCGGCGAGTTCTGCTCGAGTTTTTAGCTGACCGGCTCTCCAGTAAAGTCAACGGCTGCGTCCGGCCATCGCCGGCCCGCCGTTCAGAAGATCGGCTTCAGGACCATGCGCCCGTACGCGATGAACGCCATCAGGAGACCCAGCACGCCGCTTAAGATAATGGTCGTGATCTCGCCGTACTTGGCGTGCACCCACACGAACACGAGGCTCTCGATCCCGAGGACCGTGGCGGCCACCACCGTGAGCGCCGGATGCCAGTGAAGGGCGGCGGGGACGATCAGCCCGACCGCGCAGACCAGTTCGAGGATGCCGAGGGCCATCCAGGCTTCCCGCGGCAACTCACCGAAGGACGGGGCCTGCTCGCTTACCTTGTCGAACATGAAGACCTTCATGACGCCTGACGCTCCGTACAGGAGCGCGGCGAGGACCTGCAGGACCCACAACAGGATGTTCATC
>Ga0187859_10002008_pt1 | contig 12856 bp, 12 predicted proteins | sample June2016WEW_10_1_2_FD_133019 | JGI IMG/M metagenome (GOLD analysis project Ga0187859, IMG submission 133019) | Peatland microbial communities from SPRUCE experiment site at the Marcell Experimental Forest, Minnesota, USA - June2016WEW_10_10 | ecosystem: Environmental > Terrestrial > Soil >...
AGCGCGGTGCGAATAGCCGCACCCTTGCCGTAGTTTTTCTCGTGAAACAAAATCGCGACGTCATCCATTGGCGGCAGCGCCTGTAGTTTCTCGCGCGTGCCGTCGGTCGAGCCGTCGTCGACGATTATGATTTCCTTCTTCACCGGTGACGCCTGGATTTCCTGCAACAATTCCTCCAGGTGCGCGGCTTCGTTGTAAACCGGCACAATCACTGACACGCATCCCTTCCAGCGATCGCCTATTGGCGTCGCCTCGGGATCACGTCGCGGTGCGGTTTCGAGGGAAGTCATGGGAAACTTCTTCAGCATAGTATCATTCTGAAGTTACAGGGACTTCCCAACGCCAGCATGCAGCCACCTGAAGCCGCGGTGCACCCGACCCCAAGCGCTGCATCTTTTCCACCCGACCCTGCTCGCCGAGCGCACTGGCTAACGCTTCTTCTGCTGCTCGTGGGTGGGGCGGCCATTCGGTTTATCTTCCTCGCGCGCAAGCCCTTCTGGTTTGATGAGTGTTTCAGCGTGGAAGTCGCCCGGATGAGCTGGAGCAACTTCTTCCGACTGCTGTGGTGGCGCGAAGCCAACATGTCGCTCTACTACCTGCTGCTGCGCATCTGGCTGCGGCTTGAAATGCAAGGCGGGCAAAGCGAATTCTTGATCCGAGCCCTCTCGGTACTAATCGCCGTGGCCACCATTCCGGCAATTTACTGGCTGGCCCGGCTGCTCTATAGCCGCAGGGTCGCGTTGATTGCGGCGGCTTTGTTTGCGTTCAATGCCTACAGCGTTCGCTACGCCCAGGAGGCTCGCAGCTACGCCCTGTTCCTGCTACTGGCAACGCTGTCGTCGGGCTTCCTGATTGCTTTGCTGCGCGAGCCAACGCGCCGCAATCGAGTCGGCTACGTCATCGTCAGCGTCCTCGCGGTGTACGCACACTTCTACGCCCTGCTGCTGGTGGCGGCGCATTGGCTGGCGTTGCGCAGACTTTTTAAATCACAATTCAGCGCGGCGCTCTCCGGTCAATTACGCAGCGCTTGGATTACGATCGGGATCGCCGTACTCCCTCTGCTGATTTTTGTAGCCAAGACTGGGGCTGGTCCCATCCGATGGATTCAGAAACCCACGCTGGGTGATGTGCTCGAGCTCTACAGAGAACTGGCCGGCGGCAGCAACTGGGCGCTTCTGATCGTCTTCGCCATAGCCGGCATCGTAGCCTGCAATGCGGCGGTGTTCCCGGCCGGAACGCGTTGGTTCAGCCGCGAGGAGAATACCGAGAACGCGAATCAGATTGGAGATCAGAACGGAAGCTCAAGCCGGGACAAATGGCGGAGCCAGTTTCTGCTCCTCTGGCTGTTCTTTCCGGTAGTGCTCACCGTAGTTCTGTCATTCGCGCGTCCGGTATTTCTTAGCCGCTACATGATTTTCTGTCTGCCCGCGCTGCTCATCCTGGTCGCCGCCGGGCTGGCGCGGCTGCGGCAATCGTGGCTTCTTGCGGCCGCGATCACGGGAATCTTGCTTCTAAGCTGGCAGGGAATTCTCTTCGTCTACACTCACGACTTCGACAACGAGCGGGATGCCTCCGTCGCTGCCGCCGACTTTATTCTGGATCGTGCCCAGCCGGGGGACGCAGTCGTCTTCCACATCGCTGGAACCCGCATCCCGTATGAGTTTGCCCGCTCTCTGAAGGCCGGTCAGAATACGGCGAGTTCAGATTTTACGCAGCAACTCGGACCCGAGATTCTGTTCCCTTACCACGGAACTGGCCTCGATTACCGGGATTTCACGGGCAAGCCCACGGCGGATTTCCTGCGCACGAGCGCGCCCCCTCATCCTCGCGTGTGGATCATGCTGATGAATAACGGACCGGCGGACAACCCCGATCCGACCACCGTAATGCTTACCCACATTCTCCCGGAGTCGTTCCCCAAGGTGTTGCGCTGGCAGTTCACCAGAGTGGAAGTCCGCCTCTACAGCAAATAATGGCCTGTAACGTCCGCGAAAGTAATTCTCCGCGAGAGATGTCAGCGGCAAGAAAAAGCCTCCTGCGCTCTAACGGCGAAGGAGGCTGAACTCATGAAATGGAAATCTATTATTTAGGCTGGTCCGTTATTTAGGCTGGTCCATGACAATTCCACCGCCCTGGCTCTGTGCCGCTTTTTCCGCCTTGGCTTTCTTAACGCGCAGGGTTTCGTCGACCCAGTGGTCCGCCGTCTTCAGGTCTTCCGCGCGGGCGGCAAGATCGTCACACTCGACGTCGCCTTTTTCGCGGTACATCAGATTCAGGTAGGCCATGGCATCGTCATAGTCTGGCCGAATCTGGATGGCCTTGCTAAGGCTATCAATGCCTTCCTGGATGTAGGGCGTGTTCTTGGCCTTCAACTCCGAGCAGACCTTCGCCTGATCTTTGTTCTTCGGGTTTAGATTCTCTTCCGGCTTCATGCCCAGCTTGGCGCGTTCTTCCATGCGCGGCTGGTAGCAGGCCGTCCAGTCGATCACGCCCACCGAGTAGTACGGCTCCGGATCGTTCGGGTCAAGGTCCGACGCCATGCGGTAGTACTTCTTGGCGTCGTCCCACTTCTTCTCATTCAAGTACAAATAGGCGATGCCCTTCGCTGCGTTCACCTTCTGATCACGCGCCGGATTGGCGTCGATCACAGTTTGATATTCTTTGATAGCCTCGTCCGCGGTGCGCAAATTATCCGGCGAGTCTACGCCGGGAATGTATTGCGACACATACGCAGTAGCCAGGTACATGCGGGCATTGATTAATGCGGGATCGAAATCCACTGCTTTCTGGAAGTGGTCGATGGCCTGCTCGTAGTGGTTGTTCTTGTAAGATTCCACACCCTTGTTGAGCTGGTCGCGAGCTCGCAGCTTGTTACATCCAACAGAAGAGAAGAGCGCCAGCGCAACTGCCGCCAGCGTCATTAGTTTTAGGTTCTTATTCATTGCGGTATCAGTCTCCCTCGACACAGCATCCTAGGCCCAGAGACATCTGTTTGACAAGCGCGGTCTAACGAACAACGAACGCGGTCTACCGAACTACGGCAAGCGCAGTTTAGCAAAGCTGACGACACGGCACGATAAGCCACGACCAGCGCCGGGCCGCGGCAGCAGGGAAGCAGCACGCTCCCGTGCAGTGGGCCGAATCCGAAAACACACTTCCGCCTCGCCGGACGGGCAGTTTAGTTGCCCGCTTCAATCTTCGCGGTGATCAGACCGACTTTGTCCACGCCAGCGGCATGGGCAATATCAATCACGTTGGCGACGTTGGCGAAAGGGATGGCGTCATCGCCCTTCACGAACATTACCTTTTCCGCACGCTGCTTGTAAATGTCGGTCAGGCGCCCCTGCAGGTTGTCCCAGGTCGCGTCTTCGTTGTTGATCTTCACACCCGGCTCCGAGCCGACGCCACGGTCGAGCAACTGCACTACGATGGTGCGGTCCGGATTCACGTTCTTGGGTGCGTTGGGCGGAGGCGGCTGAGGTACCAGCGCGTCCAGTCCTTTGGGGGTGACGGGTGAGATCACCATGAAGATGATGAGCAGAACCAGCAGAACGTCAATGAGCGGCGTGACGTTCATGTTCGCGTTTTGGCCTCCGCTCGAGCCAGCTGTCATTCCCATGGAAGTTCTCCTATTGCCCTGGCGCCGGAGGCGGCGGGGCGTTCCCAGTCTTCTTCTGTTCGGTTAGCAAGCCCAGATCATCCACTCCGGCCGCACGGACATTGTCCACAACCTGCACCAAGTAGCCAAAACGAGTCCGCATGTCCGCCTTCACGTACACACGCTTGTCCTGCTTATTGGCGAGGCGATCTTTCACCTTCTGAGTGAGGTTGTCGACCTGAATCTGGTCGCTGCCGAAATACACCTTGCCGTCCTTGGTAATGGAGACCAGCAGCGCGTCTTCCTTGTCCGCGTCCGGCATCTGTTCCGGGTTATTGACCGGGGCCATGTCCACGCTGATGCCTTTTTGCAACATGGGCGTGACCACCATGAAGATGATCAGCAGAACCAGCATCACGTCCACCATGGGCGTGACGTTGATATCCGAGCTGACCTTCGCTCCTTCGTTTCGTTTCGCTAGTGCCATAGCTTGGTATCTCCGGTACTTCCACCGCGCGCTTGTCCGCAGGGCGCTCCGCGATCAAGCTGGGAAAGCCCGGCGCCGGAAGGTTCCAGCGCCGGACCAGCAACTCACGCAGAGAACTGTGGGTGCCCCATGTCTCGCGCGTCCTGTGCGCGAGAAGTGGGAACGTTATGATCGCCTGACGTCGCCGCGCTTCTTCAGGAAGTAGTCAATCAATTCGCTCGACGAGTTGTCCATCTCGACGTCGAACGCTTCCACGCGCCCGGTCAGATAGTTGAACATCATAACGGCAGGGATGGCGACGAGCAGCCCGATGGCCGTCGTAACCAGCGCTTCCGCGATACCGCCGGCGACTGCGGCCAAGCCGGTGGCCTTCGAGTTGTTGATGCCGATGAACGCGTTCAGAATGCCCATCACCGTTCCGAACAGTCCCACGAAGGGGGCCGTCGAGCCGATGGTGGCGAGGCCGCCCAATCCGCGCTTCAGTTCGGCGTGGACGATGGCTTCGGTGCGTTCCAGAGCGCGCTTGGAGGCTTCAATGGTCTCGCCGGGGATCGCGCCCGGGCTATCCTGGTGAGCCTTGAATTCCATCAGGCCGGCGGTGACAACCTTCGCCAGGTGGCTTTTCTTGTTGCGCTCGGCAACTTTGATGGCTTCGTCGATACGGCCATCGCGCAGAGCACCGGCAACTGCCGGAGCGAATGCACGCGACTGCTTGCGAGCCGCGCTATAGGCCATCCAGCGGTCGATCATCACGCCGATCGACCAGCCCGACATGATGAAGAGAATAATGACGACGGTTCGGGCGACCCATCCCATGGCTTTCCACAAGCCCAAGGGGTCGGTCGCGATGGCGCCGCCGCCTTCCTGGACCATCCAGGTGGCTGCGACGGAAACGTGATTGAGAAGTGCTCCTGCTACGTGAGTTGCGAACATGAGTTGCTTTTCCCTCCTCGGAACTTTTCTACTTTACTTGGACACTGTGATGCGTCTTGCGGTGCCACCGCCAGCCAAAACTTTCGTTCCGGCAGGCGTGCGGCTTTCGCCGCTCATCCCGATACCCGGCTGGCCATCCCTGTGACGAAGACGAAGATGAAAATGTTCAGGTACAGCGGCCGTGCCCAGGCTTCTGAAAAGCCCCTCCCGGCCACCGGAATTATATTAGGTGGGAAGGGGAGGGCCATACACACTTCTGCGTATTACTTTCGAACCGCGCCGCGCTGGGAGTCTAGCCCCCCGCGAGCGTGAAGTTCACCTGCACCTGCGTATCGACCTCGACCGGCTCTCCGTTCAGCAGGTACGGCTTGTACTTCCACTGTTTCACGGCTTCGATCGCGGCCGGCGCCAGCATCGGATGCCCGCTGATCAACTGCAGGTTTTCGATACTGCCATCTTTGCTGATCTGCGCCTGCAGAATCACCACGCCCTGAATGCGGGCCTGACGCGCCAGCGGCGGATAGGCCGGATTCACCTTGCGGATCAGAAGTCCAGAGGATACGCCCGAGGAAACCCGCACCCGCGTCGGAGTGGCTACCTTCGGCACCGCGACCGGCGTCGCGCTGATGATGCCGCCAATCACGCCGCCCATCTGTCCGCCCGGAATCCCGCCCGGTACGCCACCGACGACGCCCGCCGAAGCCATGGCTGGCGGCGCTTCGTCTTCCTGAATCATTTTGATCTTTTGCGGAATCTTGGTGGGTGTGCGCAACTCGCCGTTAATGATGTCGGTCTGAACTACCTTCACGTGCTGCACCATGGCGGCTGCAGGCGGTGGAGGCGGCGGAGGTGGCGGGGGGGCCACCAGAAGGAACATCATTTGTCCCTTGGGCAAGGCTTCTGTGAAAATCAACGGGATCAGGACCATTACGCCGATGATCCCCATCTGAATGGCGAACGAGACGATGGATGTCCATCCACGCTTGGTTTTCAGCCTGCCGCCGGACTCGATAAGACTGTCTTCAAACATAGTGATTCTCCCCTAACTGCTTTCAGACCCTACGGACACTTAGACACCGACTGCTTCCCCTTTGCTCCCAGTATTTCCTGGCACGCCCTGCGGGCCGTTGCGCCCCAACGACGTTTTAAGCAAATCCCTCTAACTGCTTACATAAGAAGGCTTACCGCAACTTTTACAACGCAACCCTCGGGTAAAATTACTTAGCTTTAACCGCCATCCCAACCGGACGCTTGCCTTTTTCAATCCGCCAATCCTGATAAGCCACCAGAATAGGAGCGGCAATCGCAATCGACGAATACGTTCCAATTAGAATGCCAATGACCAGCGCGAGGCTGAATCCACGAAGCACCTCGCCGCCGAATATAAAGAGTGCGAGTACGGTAAGGAAGGTCAGGCCCGCTGTCAAGATCGTTCTGCTCAGAGTTTGATTAATGCTCCGGTTGACGATGTCCGACAGTTTCTCCCGCCGCATGAGTTTAATGTTTTCCCGAATGCGGTCAAATACCACGATCGTGTCGTTATTAGAGTAACCAATCAGGGTCAGAATGGCCGCGATCACGGTCAGCGTAATCGGGGTGTTGGTGATGGAAAACGCCCCCACGGTGATCAAAGTGTCGTGAAACACCGTGACTACTGCGGCCACTCCGTAAATCCATTCAAACCGGAAACCCAGGTAAACCAGCATTCCGAGCAGCGAATACAGCGTAGCCAGCCCTGCCTGCGTGCGCAACTGGCTGCCCACCTGGGGACCAATGATCTCTACGTTGCGAACACCAAAATCGGAAAGGAAGAAGCCATCGGACAGCGAGGCCGCGGCCGTGGGATCCACGCCAGCGGCGCTTTTCAACTGGTCAAGCGAATTTAAAACCCCGCCCTGCACTTTATCCCGATAATCCACCACGGCCTGCGCCTGCGCCCCGTATTTCTGATCGGCGTCAGTGCCCAAGTGCAGCGGATCTTTATCCAGCAAATATTGCTTGATCTTCAAGAAACTGGCGTTGTTCAGGTCTTCTTTCCCCGCTGGAGCCTTGGTTTCGAGCGCCTGAATGATTCTGTTCTTACCCTGACTCAGATCCTGCTCGCTGGATTCGCGCACGTCGAGGTCGATCAACACCTCATTGTTCGAGACCAGGCCATACCGTTGAATCTTCGGAGTCTTCAGGCCCGCGTGATCCATCTCAGAGGTGATTGCGCCGTAGTCGGGCGCATGCGAGAAGCGCACATACACCAGCGTCCCACCGCGGAAATCGACTCCCCACGGAATGTGGTTATAGAACAGCATGGAAAACAAGCCAGCAACGCTAAAGACCAGCGAAAAGGCGAGAAAATACCACTTTTTCCCAAGAAAATCTATGTTGGTGTTGCGAAAGAACTCCACGGGTTTATCTAGCCCCTTATCTATCTATGACTTAGCGCCGACGCGGCGCGTAACAATTTCTTCTCAAGTCCGAAGATTCGTATCAGGGCATGCCTTCAGGCATGCCGTAGTGGCCTTCAAGCTTTAACCGGCTTTAGCCGCTGCGTCCGTACGAGGCCCAGCGGCTAAAGCCGTTCGCCAGATCGTTCTTTTTCGGCATCGCTAAAGCGATGCCCTGATACGAATCGTTTCCCTACCAGCTGCCACGACCATCGCAAACGACGGCGCACCGGATTCTAAATGCTGAGCGCTTCGCCGCGCTGCTTGCGGCTGAGAACCCAATCGAAGATGGCGCGCGAAACGAACACCGCAGTAAACAGGTTCGCCAGCAAACCAAACGTGAGCGTAGTCGCGAACCCCTTCACCGGACCCGTCCCAAAAATGAACAAAATCGCAGCTGAAACGATGGTCGTGACGTGGGTATCAACAATCGTGATCCAGGCATGACTGAAGCCTTGGTCCACAGCCGACGGCGGCGTCTTGCCATTGCGCAACTCTTCCCGAATGCGCTCGAAAATCAGAACGTTGGAGTCGACGCCCATGCCAACCGTCAGAATCACACCCGCAATTCCCGGCAAAGTCAGTGCCACGTTGACCCCGGCAATGGTCGACCATCCCAGGAACCCCAGCAGAATAATCAAGTTCATGATCAGCGCCAGGTCAGCATTGATCCCTGCGCCGCGATAGTAGATCAGCATAAAGATCAGCACCGCCACCATGCCAATCACGGCCGCCAGCACGCCCGAGCGGATCGAATCCGCACCCAGCGACGGCCCTACCGTCTGCTCTTCCAGGTACTTGATGCTGGCGGGCAGAGCGCCCGAACGCAGTACCATGGAAAGATCCTTCGCGGCCTGCTCACTCATATGCCCACCGCTGATCGAGCCCTGGTCGCGGATGGGCTCCTTAATGTTCGCCACTTCCTGCACTTTATTGTCGAGCACGACGGCCAGGCTGTCGCCAACGTGCGCGGAAGTGAAGTTGAAAAACCTCTGTCCGCCATCCCCGGTCAACGAAAAGATCACGCTGGGCTGGCCGTTCTGATCGCTGCTTGCTGATGCGTCCCGCAAATCCTTGCCGCTGACCGCGGAAATGCGCGACACGAAGCACCAGGTCTGCTCGGTTCCGTTGGCGCACTGGCCGGGAAGCAGCATTGAATCCGCGGGCACGATCCCGCCTTTGTCCTGCAGGGCAGCCTGCTCGCTGGTGTACGGGCCGCCAGTCATCTGTTTGATTTCCAGCATCGCGGTGGACTGCATGATGTCCTTCACGCGCCCGGAATCGTCCACGCCCGGCAGTTGCACCAGAATCTGGTACTCTCCCAGCCCGTGCGGTTCAATCGTCGGCTCGCTGACGCCGAGCGCGTCAATGCGGTTGCGAATCGTATCGATGGCCTGGGTCACTGCCCTGTTCTTCAAGTCGTTCAGGCTCGAAACCTTCATCGCCAAATTCCAGGAATTATCCGGACCGCCGGTCAGGTCATAGTCCGGCAGGTGGTCGTGCACAATGCTGAGCAAGTCTCCGCGCGCGCTGGACTGCACGCCTTTCACCAGGATGTGGTCGGGATTGTTCTGCTGGTCTGGTTGGGAGATATCCGTGTAGTCAATCTTGCGAGTGCGCAGCTGCTCTTTCAGCACTTCGATGGAGTTCTGCGACACCACGTTGACCGCGTCGTTCACCTGCACCTGCAAAATCAGGTGCGTTCCACCCTTCAAATCAAGCCCGAGGTGGATGTGATCGGTCAACGCCGTCAGCAGACCCGCACCCGAAAGGCTCTTTGGAATCCCAAAGATTCCGAACAGGAAAAAGAGCATGATGGCGATGATGGATACCAGCTTGTAGAGAAGATTCTTGTTCATATATATATGACTGGTTTCGAGTTTCGGGTTTCTAGTTTCCAGTTTTCGTCACCTGCCCGAAACCGGAAACTTGAAACGCGAAACTATTTTGTCTTCGCGGTCTCTTCCTCGGCCGTGGTCACAATCGCCACCGAGGCCTTGGTCACTTCCAGCCGCAGATTGTCCGGCGGCACTCGCAGATGGATCGCATCATCCTTCAAAGCGATCACCGTGCCCCGCAACCCTCCGCTGGTTGTAACCTTGTCGCCGGTCTTCAGCTGATCCAGCATGGCCTGCCATTTTTTCTGCCGTCGCTGCTGGGGCAGGATCAGAAGAAAGTAAAAAATCGCGATCATGGGCACAAACATGATCACGAGCGACAGACCGCCACCGCCGGGTGCTTGCAATATGAGCAGAGCTTGCATAGTTCAAAACGTCTGCGCGGGGTGTACCCACGATGTATCCGCGAAAAACCGCCCGCGCCCATCAGCGCCGCGGGAGCTGTGATTTCACCACGGGGTTTGGATCGACTTCGGCCGGGTTCCTTCAGCTGCAGGGCTTAGATCCGGGGACGTCTTCCCAGCGAGGTCTACGATTTTGGTCGCGACCATACACTAGAAAGAAAACCGCACTCTTCCCCAAGTGAACTAGAATGCCGCACCCGCCGCATAGTGTCAAGGTAGAAACTCAGGTTGTGAATCGTATTCAAGACCTGCGCCAGCAATTCATTGGATGCATAAAGATGACGCAAATAGGCCCGCGAGTAGCGCCGGCACACCCGGCAGCCGCAATTCGGGTCGAGCGGCCCCGCATCCTGGGCATAACGCGCCTGCTTAATCGAGACCCGGCCCTCCGAAGTAAACAACAGCCCATGCCGCGCCGCCCGCGTCGGCAGCACGCAATCCATCATATCCACGCCAAGATTTGCATACTCAACAATTTCTTCCGGCGTGCCCACTCCCATCAAGTAACGCGGCTTATCGGCCGGCAAATGCTCCAGCGTGGACTCCACAATCTCGCGCGTCAGCTCCCGCGGCTCCCCCACACTCAACCCGCCAATGGCATACCCCGGAAACCCAATCTCAATCGTCCGCAAGGCAGATTCTCTGCGCAGTTCCCGATCCATCCCTCCTTGTACGATGCCGAATAAGGATTGCGTCTGCTGGGACAATGTGGAAAAGGTTCCTGTGGCGGCGGCCGACGCCATATGGCCCGTGCCCGCTTCCCCCTCGTTGTCATTCCGAGCAACGCGAGGAACCTGCTGTTCGCCGGCACCGCCCGAAGACTCATCCCCCGAGATCGCTCCCCATGGCACCTCATGCTTATGCTCCTCAAAATACTTCTTGCTCCGTGCGGCCCACCTCGCCGTCAATTCCATCGAAGCCCGCATCCGCGTGCGATCCGCCGGATACTCCGTGCACTCATCAAACGCCATGATGATGTCCGCGCCCAGCCCAATCTGCGCCTCCATCGCGCTCTCCGGGCTGAAAAAATGTGAAGACCCGTCCAGGTGCGACCGAAACGTCACACCTTCCTCGCTAACCTTACGCAGCTCGTTCAAACTAAAAACTTGAAACCCGCCCGAATCGGTCAGAATCGCACGCCGCCACGCCATAAACCGATGCAGCCCGCCCAGCTTTCTGACGGTGCTGACTCCCGGCCGCAGATAAAGGTGATAAGTGTTGCCCAGAATAATTTGCGCGCCCAGTTCTTCGAGCGTTTCCTGCGGCACGCCTTTCACTGTCCCGACGGTTCCCACCGGCATAAACACGGGTGTCTCGATCTCAGCATGCGGCGTCACCAGCCGGCCCGTGCGCGCCTGGCCGCTGCTGGAATCGATGCGGAACGAAAGGGACATGCTTTGGGATTGTAGCAACGCAAATATTCAAACGGACGGGTGCCCCATTTCTCGCGCGTTCTGTGCGCGAGAAGTGGGATTTGCGGGAAGCAGTCAATCGCCAATCGGAATGATTTCTCCGCGAACCAAAGCGCCCTCCACGATCAGCCTTCCCACCGTCACCGACAATTTGCAGCGCCGCGGTCCGGCGCTGCCGGGATTGAAATAGAGCACGGCGTCCCGCGTCTCCTGCCTGGGGACGTGGCTGTGGCCCGAAATCACAACTTTGAATCCGGCCGCCTCCGGCTTCAGATCAAGCTGCTTCAGATCGTGCAGCACATAGATCAAAACGCCGCCAATCTCGACGGCCTCGGTCTCGGGCAATCGACGCGCCCAGGCGGCTTTGTCGACGTTGCCGCGAATCGCTGTAACGGGCGCGATGGTCGCGAGTTCATCAAGAATCTCGGGCGCGCCCACGTCCCCGGCGTGAATGATGTGTTGCGACCCGCGCAGAGCTTCCAGCGCTTCCGGCCGAAGCAATCCGTGAGTATCCGAAATGACGCCGATGATAATGGCAGTTCTCAGTTTCTAGATTGCGGCCATTGCTCCAAGAAAAAAACGAGCCAACGATTCTATCGTTGGCTCGATCCTTCCAATTTCCGCAAGTCGGACCGACCTACGCCATTGCCACGGCCATCCGCCGCGCGTTGATCCCATCCAGCGCCTTCCACAACATGCGCGCCGTCTTCTCGGCTGCGTTCAGGGCTGCGTCTGCGGTCTCGGGATGGGCAGCGATCCTCTTTTCGAGTTGCTTCCGCCATACGTTCGAATGGTAGACGTCTGCCGTGGCATGGAGCGAGAAGTAGCCGCAGGTCTTATCGTCGGCGCCGTAAGTCTCCCGCAAGCCACGCTCCTTTTCCTTGGCGATGCGCGGCACCTGCGACTCGTACGTATAGAAAGCCGCCAGCGCATCCTCCGGCGTGCCTTCGCTGGCTACCTCATGAAAGTACCGGATCAGCTGCCGAATCTCTTTCACCGGGCTATGCCACTCCAGGTTGCGGCTCGATCCCATACCTTCCGCGAAATCGAGCCAAAGTTCGGAATGCGGCACCGAATCCCGCCCCGGCCGACCCTCCACACCCTTTTCGTCGCACATGTTGGCCAGCACCGCCCGGCGCAGTTCGCCGTCCTCCAGGCGCAGCCCAAGCGCCGCAAGATAAGAGGGGAACGCTTCCACCTGGTGGTAGTAGTCCTGCGCATATTCGCGCAGATCGTCTCGCGTCAGCTCGCCCGCCGACCACGCCTGGTAGAACGGATGGCAAAGCAGGTCATACTTCCCGATGCGCGCGTCCAGTTGCTCGAAGAATTCGGCAGTATTCATGATGCCCCCTGTAGCGTTTCGGTTGGAACCCTTATTAATAGTACGGCGCGAAAAGCCGCCCAGCAAGTGATGCAGATCACAAGCCCCGCCAAGTTGCTAGAATGAAAGAAGAAACAGGCGAAAGGGTTTTCCGGGGTACGCCCCCGTCTTGGCCATGCAGTTCACCGAACAATTCGACGTAGTCGTGGTCGGCGCCGGCCATGCCGGATGCGAAGCCGCCATGGCCGCCGCCCGCATGGGCCTGAAGACCGCCCTCTACACGCTCAACGTCGACCTGATCGCGCAGATGTCGTGCAATCCGGCGATCGGCGGCATCGCCAAAGGCCACCTGGTCCGCGAAGTCG
>Ga0187859_10002012_pt1 | contig 12844 bp, 11 predicted proteins | sample June2016WEW_10_1_2_FD_133019 | JGI IMG/M metagenome (GOLD analysis project Ga0187859, IMG submission 133019) | Peatland microbial communities from SPRUCE experiment site at the Marcell Experimental Forest, Minnesota, USA - June2016WEW_10_10 | ecosystem: Environmental > Terrestrial > Soil >...
AACCGAGTCGGAGGGTGTGGGCGCCTTTGTCGAGGCGATGGCCAAACAACAGAACAAGTCGAAGGAGACCATCGAGAAGGAGTTCTTTGAGCACGTGCGGCCCTCTTCCCTGCTCAAGCGGTTTGCCACCGTGGATGAAGTTGCGGCGTTGGTGACTTATGTTGCCGGTGAGCTTTCTTCCGCCACCAACGGCGCGGCTCTGCGGGTAGACGGCGGCGTGGTGAAGGCAATTCTCTGAGAGGCGTGCATCGACAATCCATTCCTGAGAGGAGCATTTCATGGACCGCAGAGATTTCCTGAAGACAGCTACAGTTGCTGCCGCGGGCTCTGTTGCGCCTGCGGGCGCGGCCAGCGCTCAGTCTTCAAACCTGCCTCGCCGTCCAGAGTCTCCGAACATGATCTATCGTGAACTCGGCCGCACGGGTGAGCGGGTTTCCGCGATCGGCATCGGCGGTTATCACCTTGGCAAGCAGCAAGACCCCGATGAGAGCATCCGTTTACTTCGCGCTGCGATCGATCGCGGCATCACGTTCATGGATAACTGCTGGGACTACAACGGCGGCATCAGCGAGGTCCGAATGGGCCAGGCGCTGCGCGATGGTTACAGGCAGAGAGTCTTCCTGATGACGAAGATCGATGGCAGGGATAAGAACACCGCGGCCAGGCAGATCGAGCAATCCCTCGGACGCCTGCAGACCGATGTGATTGATCTGCTGCAGTTCCATGAGGTGATTCGTCTCGACGATCCGGATGTGATCTTCGCGCCCGGAGGGGCGATTGAGGCCGTTCAGGAAGCCAGGAAGGCGGGCAAGATTCGCTGCGTCGGCTTCACTGGGCACAAAGATCCAAGCGTTCACCTTCGTATGTTCGAGACTGCTGACAGGCATGGGTTTCACTTTGACACGGTGCAGATGCCCATCAACGTAATGGACGCACATTTCCGCTCGTTTCTAAATGGGGTTGCTCCCGTCGCGCAAGAGCACGGTACTGCTATCCTCGCCATGAAGACTTTCGGCGATCCTTACATTCTGCAGAGCAAAACGGTCACTCCGATGGAAGCCTTGCACTTCGGATTGAACTCGCCGGCGTCGGTTGTGATCACAGGGATTGACTCTACTGCCGTCCTCGATCAGGCGTTTCAGGCTGTGGAGAGCTTCCGGCCTATGGACACGCAGCAGGTAGCCGCAATTCTCGCAAAGACGAAAGACGCTGCGATGACCGGTAAGTTCGAACTCTTCAAAACCAGCTCGCACTATGACGGGACGATCAAGAACCCAGCATGGCTCGGGTACACCAACGGGTGAGCGAAGCCCTGGAGTAAATCCCGGAATAAACCCTTCAACGGTGCTGTCCGCTGAAGGGTTCTCCCAGCTGTCGCTTATTTACTTTCCTACATAGGTTACATGCCAGACGGAGCGCGATCCGTCATCGGTGACAAACAGACTGCCGTCGTTGGCGATGGCGACGCCAACAGGGCGGCCCCAGACCTGGCCATCCTTGGTGACGAAACCGGTGAGGAAGTCTTCATAACTACCGTCGGCATGGCCTTTGCGCATGGGAATGCGGATGACTTCGTAGCCTGCACGGTTGGCTCGGTTCCAGGAGCCGTGTTCGGCAGCGAATGCGTTGCCCTCATACTGCTTTGGAAACTCGCCGGCGTGAGGGTAGAAGGTCATCTCGAGCGACGCCATGTGCGGCTGAACTAAAACGTCGGGGGTCACGACCTTCGAGGAAAGATCGACGCGCTTGCAGGAGTTAGCCTCCTCCGCGGTGAGCGCTGCAGCCTGCGGGTTCGGGCCTGTCCCGTTGGCGCACGGTTGCGGCAGGCGCGGATCCTGGTGGCCGCCCATGTAGTACCAGGGCCAACCGAAGAAGCTGCCTTCCTTTACCGAAGTGACGTAATCGGGAACGAGGTGGTTGCCCAGGTTGTCGCGCTCATTGGTGGAGCACCACAGCTGGCCGGTGGTTGGATTGATGGCTTCACCAACGCAGTTGCGGATGCCGTGGGCGTAGACTTCGATGAACTTGCCGTCGGGCGTGTATTCCAGAACATCGGCGCGATGGAACTCCCCCGGATGCGTGTCGGCATCATCCACATTGGAACCAGAGCCTACCGAGACGAGCATGTGCTGGCCGTCCTTGGTGAAGACGACGTCGCGTGTCCAGTGACCTCCGCCCGTGAGCTGCGCGTAGCCTGGAATATCGGGGACGATAGTCTCCGGCGCCCCAGTGGCATCCAGGTCGCCGGAGTGGTAGGGAATGCGCTGTATTGTTGTGGCGTTACCCACGTAGACATATTGCGGATTGTCAGATGGATAAAAGGCAATACCAAAAGGATGGTCCAGACCGGTGGCGAACTTTTCGATCTGGGCGGCTTTGCCATCGGTGCCCACGCCGCGAAGCACGAAGATGGTCCCAGCGCCTGAGTCCGCGAGGAAAAGGTCCCCGTTGGGCGCGGTGCGGATGAGGCGCGGCATGGTAAACGTACCACCGCTGAGCGTCATCAGTTCCTTGTTGTCCGCGCGCTGCATGGGAGTCGTGTCTCCACCTGCATAGAGCGTGACTTTGAAGCCGGCAGGGGCTATGGGCCATGCATCGGACGGCCGCGCAATCACATGCGGTGTGTTGTTGACGGCCTCTTCGGGCTTGGGCTCCGGCAGGTCGGCCAGGGTTATCTTACGTCGAACACCGGGCTGCTGCTGGTTCCAATCGGCGAATGCGGCCTGACCGGTGATGGTCTTCTGTGCCGGTAGCGTCAGGGGAAGAAGAACGGTGGCGGCGGCGAAGAATACGGTAGTTGAAAATCGCATATGAAGGCTCCTCAGGTTTGAAAGGCATCAGTTCCTTGAATGTGTTTGTCGAGAGCTACGCCGTCGCCTCGCGGGCATCCTTCCATAAGTCAATTCCGGCGTCCTGCGCATAGCGATTGATCTCCATCAATTCTGCCGTCGTGAAATCAAGTTGCTTCAGCGCGTCGAGTGAGTTATCGAGTTGGTCTACATTCCGCGCCCCAACCAGAGCCGAGGTGACCCTCCTGTCGCGCAGTACCCAGGCGATCGCCATCTGCGCCAGCGACTGTCCGCGTCCACGCGCAATTTCGTTCAGGGCCCGCACACGTTTCAGATTGTCTTCGCTTAGGAACTCATTCTGGAACCAGAGGCCGTCCTTGGCACGCGAACTTTCGGGCACACCGTTGAGATACTTGCTCGTCAACAATCCCTGCGCCAGGGGAGAGAATGCAATGCACCCAACGCCGAGTTCGTCCAATGTGCCCAGGAGTTCGTTTTCCACCCAACGATTGAGCATCGAATACGAAGGCTGATGAATCAGCAGCGGAACTCCCTCGCTCTTCAAAATCTGTGCGGCTTCGCGCGTCCGTTCCGGGCTATACGACGATAAGCCCACATACAATGCTTTGCCTTGGCGCACCGCCTGCACCAGCGCACCCATTGTCTCTTCCAAAGGTACGTCCGCGGTCGGCCGGTGGGAGTAAAAGATGTCGACATACTCCAGGCCCAGCCGCTCCAGGCTTTCGTCCAGAGACGCAAGCATGTATTTACGCGAGCCGCCCAGACCGTAGGGTCCGGGCCACATATCCCATCCCGCTTTTGTCGAGATCAGAAGCTCATTCCGCAGACCGCGAAAATCCTTGCGCAGAATCTCTCCGAAGTTCTCCTCGGCAGATCCATACGGCGGCCCATAGTTATTGGCCAGGTCGAAGTGCGTCACACCCCGATCGAAAGCCCGCCGAACTACCGCCCGGCCTGTCTCGAAGACATTGCTACCTCCGAAGTTTTGCCATAGGCCAAGCGAAATCGGTGGCACGACAATCCCCGATCTTCCTGAGCGCCTAAAGTTTGCTCCGTCATACCTGTTCTCATCCGGCACATAACTCATCCGCGTGTTCCTCTCCTTCTTACCTAAGCGGCGCGCATCAACCGTTTCAGTTGCAAGCGTCCCCGCGACATTCTCGCTTTCACAGTTCCCTGAGGCACTCCCAGAATCTGGGCGATTTCCATCGTGCTCAGCCCATCCAGATAAAACAACTGAATCGTTTCCCGCAACAAGGGAGAAAGCTCCATGACAGACTGCATCAGATTCCCGCGCATCTCTGAGCGGATGTATTCTCCTTCGGGGCTGGGCCTCGCGTCAGTCAACTTGTCCGCCAAACAATAGTCCTGATCTCCACCGGATCGTTCGTCCAAAGAGACCTGGGGCTGGCGGGGCCTTCTGCGTAATTGGCTCAAAGCGCTATTGGTAACGATCGTGGTGAGCCACGTCGTCATCTTGGCGGTCGCCTTGAACTGATCCAGGTGCTTGTAAGCGGACAGAAGCGCGTCCTGTACGGCATCTTCAGCGTCATGTGCGTCACCCACGTAGCGATAAGCCCTGCTATACAGCGCGGGCAGGTATCGCGAAACAGCTTCCTGAAGTTCCCCGATGCTCTCCACGCGATTCTGGACTGCGTTGTCATACTCATACGGAATGTGCGAAAGTTGCGATTCCACGTTGTCTGTGCCTCCGCTACTGACATTCTTGAATGCATGTGGTGTGCCAATTACGCGGGCATAGAGGATTCGCGTAATTCTCAGCGATATACTTCAACCGTGGGAGTGGTTGGGCCACGTGCAGCTCATCGCAAACGTCGGATATCTGACACGGCGTCCGCCATTCGACAGAAATCGGAGAGGAGACCCAAAAACGATGTCCCGGAGTACTCCAACCGTATTCGTCATTGATGACGACGTAGAAGTGCGAATGTCCATCCAAAGCCTTCTCAAGTCCGCTGGTTTAAGCTCGGAAGCTTTTGGGACGGCGGAGGAGTTCATGCGTAACAAGGTGCTTGATGGGCCGAGTTGCCTCGTCCTGGACGTATCGCTTCCTGGAGTCGATGGCCTGGAGCTTCAGCGGGAGCTGGCAGATGGCGGCGTGCTCATCCCCATCATCTTCATTACCGGACACGGCGATATTCCGATGACAGTGAAAGCGATCAAATCCGGTGCGGTGGAGTTCCTGACCAAGCCCTTCGATGACGAGGATCTATTGAATGCGATTCAGCAGGCCTTTGAACGTGACCGCCTTACACGCCACCAGCAGGGCGAACTCAATGAATTGCGACGACGCTATGATTCACTGACCGCGCGCGAGCGCCAGGTGATGGGCCTGGTGGTTTCCGGCATGCTCAACAAGCAAGTCGCTTTTGAACTCGGGACCAGCGAGATTACCGTGAAGATTCAACGCGGGCACGTCATGACAAAGATGCACGCAGACTCGCTCGCCGAATTAGTCAGAATGGCCTCCAGGCTCGAACTTCCGGTCAGCAGAAACGGATAAAAACAGCATTCGAAACACAACGGCGACCGCTTAAGCCAGAGAGCAAACGCAAGGTACCCTTCTAATTCACTCGGCGGATTTCCGCAAGGAGGAGTGGCTTCGAACATGACCGATGTAGACAAGATGAAATGGACCACGGGACCAGTGGCATCTTTGGCGTTGCGTTACGGGTTGGCTTTGGCCTCGGTCGCGGCCGCCTTTGGCCTGGCCAGTGCGTTCATGCACTGGCATTTGCCGCAGACCTTCGGCGCCTTCGCACTGTCTGCAATCGCCATCACGTTTTGGTACGCCGGCACTCCACCGGGCATATTTGCCGCGGTACTTTCATCGGTTGTTCGCGACTTTCTCTTTGACCCCCACACCAGCCCCGAATCGCGGATTTTATTCGATCTTGTGTTCCTGGTCTTTGCTTTACTCATGACGCGCGTTGCGCGAGTACGAAATCAACTTGAACTCAGAGTCGCAGAGCGAACCGCGGAGCTGACTCAATTGAATGACAACCTCAAACGCGAGATCGCCAAGCACAACCAAGTGGAGGCAGAACTGCGCCTCAGCGAGGCCTATTTAGCCGAGGCGCAGAGGATGAGCCACACCGGCAGCTGGGCATGGAGCCCGCCCCCGGGCGACATCCGGTACTGGTCCGAGGAATGCTACCGCGTGCAAGGCTTTGACCCGAAAGGGATACAACCGCGATTTGAAGAGTTCCTTCAACGCGTTCATCCGGACGATCGAGCCCGAATCGCGGAAGTGATTGAGAGTGCAGTGCGTGAAAAGGTCGAGTTCGAATTCGATTACCGAATCATTCATCCCGGCGGCGAAATCAGAGACGCCCGTTCAGTAGGCCATCCCATTCTCGCTTCGTCCGGCGATCTCGTTGAATACGTGGGTACCATCATCGACGTCACTGACAGGAGGCAGGCGGAGAAAGAGCGAGAGAGGTTGCGCGAGGCACAAGCGGATCTCGCTCACGTTAGCCGGATGACCGCCATGGGAGAGCTGACCGCTTCCCTTGCACACGAAGTGAATCAGCCGATTACCGCCGCGGTCAACGGCGCAAGCACCTGCGTACGATGGCTCACCCGAGAAGAACCCGACCTGGGCGAAGCGCGCGAAGCTGCGCAAGGCGTCATTCGAAATGCCAAGCGCGCGGCAGAAATTATCAACCGCATCCGTTCGATATCGAAGAAAGGCGAGTCGAAGCGGCAACTGGCCGATGTCAATGAACTTATTCAAGAAATGATCGCTCTGCTGCGGACAGAGACAAAAAGGTATTCCGTTTCTGTCCGCACCGAACTTAGCGCAGAACTTCCTAAAGTCATGGCAGACTCTGTGCAAGTGCAACAGGTATTGATGAACCTCATCATGAATGGAATCGATGCGATGAAGGATGCCGATCAGGAACGCGAGCTCACCATCCGTTCTCAGCGGGTAGACAATCGCACGCTCATGATCTCAGTTAGTGACACAGGTGTGGGGATTCCCCCGCACCAGGTGGACCGCATATTCGATGCCTTCTTTACCACTAAATCTCATGGCATCGGCATGGGACTTCGCATCAGCCGTTCCATCGTCGAGTCCCATGGCGGGCGCCTTTGGGCCGCCGACAACTCTCCGCAAGGCGCATGTTTCCACTTCACTCTTTCCGCGCCAGTCGAGGTGGGAGCTTGACGCTTCCAATGAAATGAACGCTCATACGAACGTATGATTGCGCTCCATTCGGCACGGGCGCATAGTTGGTTCTATGAGCTGCAAGAAAGAAACTAAACTCGTAGCGATTGTCGACGATGACGACTCGGTACGCTGCACATTGCAGGAACTACTGAGATCTGCCGGGCTGCCCTCAGAGGGATTTGAATCCGCAGAGGCATTTCTTGGGTCGGGCCGTCAGCAGGAGACTGCCTGTTTGATCACCGATATTCGCATGCCGGGAATGTCCGGTCTGGAGTTGCAGGCCGTGCTGAATGCCGCACGTTGCAAAATTCCTACCATTTTTATTACCGGACATGGCGATGAAGAGATGCGGTTCCAGGCGCTGAGAGCCGGCGCTGTGGAATTCCTTCCAAAACCCTTCGATGATGAAATTCTGATTGAAAGTGTCCGGGCAGCTCTCGACCGCTAAGTCGAAAAGGAAGGTACGCAATGAGCACAGGTTTCCCCGTGAGGCTGTCCGAAAATTGTGATTGTAGCGATCAAGGCCCTCGCCCGCGCAAATTCGAACAGCTCATTGGCAACAGCCATGCGCTGGAAGCGGTCCTCGACGGCGTCAGGCGAGTAGCGCCCACGAGTTCCACCGTATTGATCCAGGGTGAGACCGGCACAGGCAAGGAGCTGATCGCACGAGCCATCCACAATGTCAGCCCCCGCTGCGGACGTCCATTCATCAAGCTGAACTGCGCAGCCATTCCATTGGATCTTCTCGAAAGCGAACTTTTTGGCCACGAAAAGGGCGCATTCACAGGAGCCATCGCGCAAAAGCTTGGCCGCTTCGAGCTGGCCGATAAAGGCACCCTTTTCCTCGACGAAGTCGGCGACATTCCCCCATCGCTGCAACCAAAGCTTCTGCGCATACTGCAGGAGCAGGAGTTCGAACGCCTGGGAAGCAGTCGAACCCACCACGTGGATGTGCGACTGGTAGCAGCTACGCATCGCAACCTGGCCGCGATGGTAAAAAATGGCGAATTCCGCAGTGACCTCTACTTTCGCCTGAATGTATTTCCCGTCCATTTGCCCCCATTGCGGGAGCGTCGCGAAGATATCCCATCTCTGGTGACGCATTTTATTGAGTTCATTGGCAGGCGGGTCGGCCGGCAGATTGACCACATTCCTGAAGAGACGATGTTAGATCTCTGTTCATACGACTGGCCCGGCAATATCCGTGAATTGCAGAATCTGATTGAGCGCGCCCTGATCCTGTCTGAAGATGGTGTGCTTCCAAACCCATTGCTGACCGTTGCAGCGCCTGGAGCGCAGCCTCTCAATGTCGCCCCAACTCTAACCACGTTTGTAGATTCCGAACGCGCCCTGATTCTCCGTACCCTTGACGCAGCTGGCTGGGTAATTGGGGGCCGGGATGGCGCGGCTGCCAGACTCGGCTTGAAGCGCACTACGCTGATCTACAAGATGCAGAGACACGGGATTTCGCGGCCATCCTTCGATAGCAATCTGCAGTTGACCGGGCGCCCATTGCAAGGGACAGAGTTTGTGCCGCGGTTGCAGTAACTCCCACTCATGAGTGGTTGCCGCTTCCAGAGATCGGCAGTCAGCTCTGCTCCCATGGTCGCCTTCGGGCACACCCCTTCTTTGATGGCAGCGGTCGTGTCGCGTCGAAAACGTCTCTTCAAACGAGCCCCCGGACACGCTGATACGCACGTTGGGAGGCACCGTATAGAGGTAGCGAACCAATCTCCTTGTGAACGTCAGGGCCGACGCATATCAGATTCCGAGTAATTTGAGCAGATAGGGATGATCCCAGGCGGCTTTGAGTCGTTTTCCCTTGATTCCGCGTTGGGATGTTTTTTCCTGCTTGAGGATGTTGAGGGCGATTCGATTGAGGACAGAGAAGTTCTGTGCGGCGTGGCCGGCTCTTTTGCGGCTGAGGTCTTTTCCGAAGCCCACATCGAGCACCCAGTGCAGTTTGTTTTCGATTCCCCAGTGCTGGCGGATGACGCGGTTCAACCGCGCTGCATCGGGCTTCATGCTGGTGATGTAGTAGCGGACTTCGCGTTCGGTTTTGCCGCTGGCCTTGTGGTAGCGTTCCGCTTCGATACGCACCAGCCCCTGCAAAGACGCCCATTCTGCGGCTTTTTCAACCAGACTCGCGTCCCCGATCACGGAGCACTTGCGCTGCTCGACCCGTCCATGGCCGCAGTCTACTTCCTCGATCACCGCGTCGGCCGCAAGCATCTGAAACGAGTCCTTGACCTCGGCCAGCAGGTTGCCTTGATTCTCCTTCACGGCTAGCACGTAGTCGGCCTTCTTCTCGACGATGCGGCTGGCAATGTCGCGCTGGCAGCCCATCGCATCGATAGTCACCACAGTGCCTGCCAACTCCAGCGCGTTCAACAGCTTCGGGATTGCTGTGATCTCGTTGGATTTTTCATCGACTCTGCGCTGACCAAGCACCACACCATTGCCCTCGGCCCAGGCCGAAACCATGTGCACGATCTTCTTGCCGCCCTCGCGGGTACCGCACAAGGCCTTGCCGTCGATGGCTACCACTTCGCCCGCCGTCAGCTTGGCGATCGACCCAACCCAATCGGCAAAACCCCGTTCCATTTCCTCCGGGTCCAGAGCCGCAAACACCCGGTTGAACGTGTCGTGCGATGGAATACCGGATGGAAGCCTCAGGAACGTCTTCAGCCACTCCTGCTTGGCCTTCCCGTAGTCGGCCATGTCGTTCCAACTCTCGGCGCCGCTCAGCACCGCCGCAATCGCAATCAACAAAATCTCTTCAAGCACGTGTTCCCGGTTCCGTTCCACACGCGGATCGCGCAACTCAGAAAAATACTTCAGGGGATTGTCCATATCCCCTTCTCACAAATCACCGCCAGAATGCATATAGCAATCTAGGTCCATTTATATGCGTCGGCCCTGTTGTGAACGTACGACGGATCGCCTTCGGTGGTGTTCGGAGCGTAGAATACCTCGCAAAGTCGATCTCGCCCTGGCCCGCTTCGTCACTCGATGTCGAACCTCCGACACCAATCCCCAACCAATTCCGCCAATCATTGCCCTTTTCTCGAAGACAACCGAATGGCATCCATCTTGCTACGTCCTGGAGAGGCTGGAGAAAATGAGCGCTGCACGCCTCGGCAAGCCGAGTGTGCGGATATGCTTCTCCTTGGGAGAGGGTGATCTCTGGTCGCCAAGCGACGCTTGAACGGGAAGGAACGCACCATGATCTGGTTTTTCACCGCAAACGCGCGCAAGCATTCGTTCACATTCGCGATGTGCCCCTCCGTGATCGGTGGCATGCTGTCGACGACCGCCGTCGTTCTTGCTCAAAGCCAGGTTGCTTCGCGGCCGCTCCTTTCCAGCCCGCCGGAGGCCCGCTCGCCCATCGTCCTGACCGCGATCAACGATTCCCAAACCGGTAAGGCCGCCTTCTCATTCAACGGGCGAGAAGATGCCCCGGTCATTCGAGCACTCCCTGGAGAAAATATACGCTTGAAATATATCAATGCAATGTCCACTGACTCGCGCGAACGCTGCATCGATGGACCATGCATGAACATGACAAATTTGCACTTCCACGGCCTGCATGTGTCGCCGGACTCTCCTCAGGATGATGTAATCACCATGATGGCAATGCCCGGACAATCCCTGCAGTACGTCGTGAATGTTCCATTAGATCAACCGCCCGGTCTCTACTGGTATCACACCCATCCTCACGGAGAAAGCTATCAACAGGATCTCGATGGCATGTCGGGAGCCATCGTGATCGACGGCATTGAACGCTATCTTCCTGAGCTTCAATCTATGCCGGAGCGAGTAATGGTCCTGCGTGACCAGGTGATCGGAAAAGACGATCCAGCTTCTCCCGGATTGATGCGCACCGTGGAGCTTTCCAACAAATCCTGCAGTACATCCACCGACCCCCCGGAGCGTCTCTTCACGGTGAATGGTGTTGTGCGTCCGCAAATCGCTATTGCCGCAGGTGAGCGTCAGTTCTGGCGCATTGTGAATGCGTCACCTGACCTCTATGCGGATTTGCAAGTCGACGGCGAACAGCTCGAAGTCGTCGCACTGGACGGAATGCCTTTGGCCTTGCACGATCCGGCACATCCAATCAAATATGTATCGCATATTCTCGTGCCACCCGCGGGTAGAGTGGAAGCAATCGTCACCGGCCCCGGTGGTAAGGCTCAAACCTCATTACGCACTCTTTGCTTCAATACAGGCCGCGATGGAGATCCCAATCCCGCAATGGTCCTCGCGGACTTGGTAAACATTGCAGGGCCGGAGCCCAGACCCCAGGTAGCTTACCTCAATGCCCCGCCACCGGCTTCCAGGCCTCTGCCACCTGAGCTGATTGCGCGGGTAGAGAATAGTGCTCCAGACGTCGTTGTTCATTTCACCGAAGACAAGAAAGGCTTCTACATCAACGGGAGAAAATACAGCCCGTCGGACCCGCCGATGACGACCGTGTCGATCGGGGCGTTTCATCACTGGCGGGTGACCAATGAGACGCTTGAGGTCCACCCCTTTCATATCCATCAGGTACACTTTCTCATCTACGCCGAGAACGGAGTTCGGCTCGAAAGCCCGCAATGGCTGGATACGGTCAATGTACCTGTTCAGGGAAATGTCGATCTGATGATGGACTTTACCGATCCGATTATCCGAGGCGTTTCGCTCTTCCACTGCCATCTGCTGAGCCATGAAGACAAAGGCATGATGGCCAAAATACTATTCAAGTGAAGGATCAAAGAACTCGGCGCAGACGACGAGCAATGTGCGGCATCCAAACAGAAAAGCGGTTCAACGGAACGCACCGGGAGGAAAACTTCACCCATCATGAAAGCTCCCTCCACTATCGGTCTCATGCATGCGACGGATCGCTCAATGTTGCAGACTGCTGTTGAAAAGGTCAAGGGGCGAATGTCGCACAGGGCAGAGGATAGCCTCGCAATAGAAGAGCCTCTGGAAATTCAACTCACCTATGGCACAGCCATCGCCCGGCAGACTCGTTCCATCTCCGTCACAATGCGTACTCCGGGCAATGACTTCGATCTCGCGGCCGGCTTTCTCATGACTGAGGGAGTGATCCAGGATGCAAACGACGTCGAGCAAATTGCGTACGCTGGAAACTCTTTCAACGAGGGTGCGGAGTCTGCTCGTTCCATGGATGCGCTCAAGATCGGCTCCAAACAGAACACTGTGCGTGTGGATCTGGCAGCGGACGTAGCCGTGAATGTCGGAAGTCTGCAACGCAACTTCTATACAACCTCAAGCTGCGGCATCTGCGGTAAGGCGTCCCTGCTTGCCTTGCGCACAGTCTGCCCGCCGCGTGCGGCAAATCATTTCGGAATGGACGCGCAGCTCCTCTATCGTCTTCCCGAACGCTTGCGGGCATCTCAGGGAGTGTTCGATCGGACAGGTGGATTGCATGGAGCCGGGCTCTTCGACTCCGAGGGCAATCTGTTGGCGCTTCGCGAAGATGTCGGTCGCCACAACGCCGTGGATAAGCTCCTTGGCTCCGAGTTCCTTGCCGACCGAACGCCTTTGCGGAATCGTTTGCTTTTACTCTCCGGACGAGCCAGCTTCGAGTTGTTGCAGAAGGCCTTGATGGGTGGTCTTCCCATGGTCGCGGCGGTTGGAGCTCCATCGAGCCTTGCGGTTCAGGTCGCCAAGGAATTCGATATCACCCTTGTAGGGTTCCTGCGCGAGGACCGCTTCAATATCTATCACGGCCATGAACGCATCGCCGGATATACATCGATTTGAATGGGAGTTGGGAGATGAAGCTGCGAATCAAAGGAAATACTTTGCGGGTTAGGGTATCGCGCTC
>Ga0187859_10002018_pt1 | contig 12826 bp, 8 predicted proteins | sample June2016WEW_10_1_2_FD_133019 | JGI IMG/M metagenome (GOLD analysis project Ga0187859, IMG submission 133019) | Peatland microbial communities from SPRUCE experiment site at the Marcell Experimental Forest, Minnesota, USA - June2016WEW_10_10 | ecosystem: Environmental > Terrestrial > Soil >...
GCAAATTCCCGGTCAGCAGAAGATAGAGCCCGATCGCTCCCGCCGGGAACACCAGCCCGATCAGGCCTTTCGTCAGCACATTCAACGCGCACATCGCCGCAAATCCCCAGCAGACGAAACGCGAGGGATTCTCTTCTTCCAGTGAACGCAAGAAAAAGTAATACCCCAGTGTGAGCCAAAGCGCGACCAGCACTTCAGGAATCAGAAAGCGCGTAAAAATAAACAGGCCCAGCGAAGTAACCAGCACTACGCCCGCATATAGACCACCAGCCCCGCCGTAAACGTAACGGCCCAACCGGTAAGTCGCCAGAACGAGTGCCAGCACACCTAGCATCAGAGGAAGCCGCGTGCTCCAATCGCTAATACCAAAAATCTTGTAGCTGGCCGCCAGGCTCCAATAGAGCAGCGGAGCTTTTTCCAGATAGCGGAAGCCGTTCGTGTACAGAGTCACCCAGTCATGCCGCAGTAGCATTTCGCGAGCAGCCTCGGCGTGTACCGTGTCGACATCGTCAAGTAAGGCGGGGCGCGAGATGCCCGTCATGTAGATCACTGCCCACAACCCAACGAGCAGAAGCACGGACACCCGCCAGTCCGAAAGCCCTCGGTTCGGACGGGTCGCCACTGGAAAAGCTGGATTCTGAGTTGTCGACGGTTTTGGGATAGGAGTGCCGCGGGAGATCATTGCGGAATTGTTCATTATATCCGAGTAGGCGAAACCCTCGTTCACGCTCTGAGTCGGTCGGCTCCGAACTCAATGCGACATGGTCCGGATCACGACCACGTGAGTAGAAGAACCCCCAGACAGACGAAGATGGTGGCCAACCAGCGGCGCCGGTCAACATTTTCATGCAGGAAGAACCGAGCCCCCAAGGCATTGGTGACGAAGGTGAGTGCCGCGGATGCCGGGCCTACGACGCTGAGGTCTGCCCATGACAATCCGATGAGGTTGCTGAAGAAGGCGATCGCCATGAAGAAGACTCCGCCAAAGAGAATACCGCTGGAGAAAACTCGGAGGATGATGGCAAAGAATCCATGGCGACGCCGGATTTCGCCGAGGTCGCCGATGCGGCGCATGGCCAGGGCCACCAGGACGTCTCCCGCGGCCGCGGTGCAGACGGTAGTGAAGATACAGAGCCAGGTGTAATAGGTTCTCATGCGCGCTCTTTTAGTCCTCTAGCCGGGACTTGCGCGGCCGGATGCTCGGTGCGAGACGGGCCTCCGGCGACCACGCCAACTCCGATCACGATGAATGCAACCCCAGCCCAGCGCTGCGGGCTTACGTGCTCGTGCAGCCAGAAAATGGAGAGAAGAACCATGACGACGTAGCTGATGGCTGTAGCCGGCATCACGTAGGTGAGGTCGGCAAAAGAGAGCGCAGTCATGTAGCTAGACATGAAGGCCAGCAGAAAAAAGATTCCCACGATGACAAAAGGGTTTGCGAGCGCGGTGAAGACGTTGCTGAGATGGTGAATGTCGATGGCGCCGGTATGTTTCATGCCCCGCGCGAGGAAGGCATCTCCGACGGAGCCGAAGAACACGACGGAAAGAATGACGAGGTATTTACGAAGCGTCAAAATAAGATTCCTGTGAGAGCGAAATCAAAACAGTGGCAGCGGCCGCTAGCGCAGGTCTTTCCGGATGGAGAAGCTGAAGCTGGCTGTGAAAGTATCGGAAACTGTTTTCTGCTGCAGGGCGGGCTGCGATGGTCGGACTGTCGGGGCGGGTCAGATTCTGACCGCACATAGCCATATTCGATAATCACCCAGTCATCATAATAAATCCGCCGTCTTCGTGTGATCTGCGGGAGACGAATCGAGTCCAAACCCCAGCATCCTGGCAATCAGATGAAGGCATCTCGGCGGGTGCGAATTGGCCGGCCCTATGCGGCAAAAATCTTCTTTAGCGACGGTTGGTGGAGTCTCACGCGACCCTTATCGTCCCACTTGACGACTGCGTCCTCGTCGTTAGCTCGCTCAACTGTACCGAATACTCCATTCGGCTTTCCGAAGTCGCCCAAGCCCTCGACCCGATCTCCGGGAATCAGTTCCTGGTTGGTAGCAGGCGGCTCGGAGAGCGGTGGTCTCTTGGCCCGGTGCGAGTCAGGGATCGCACCGGCGTGTGACAGGGGTGGCTCGGGAGCTTTACGGAGTTTGGGTATCGGCTTCTTGATGCCATGGTTCATAGCGTTCTCATCCCCACGAGGCCGGAGCACCGGACTTCTTCAGGCCGGTCATCGGCTGGATAGATACTTGATAGATATGAAGATAGGCGTGAAGGGAATTGATAAGCGGTCCAAACAGCTCAGTTCCCACAATTAGTTGGGCGAAAACTGATCGAGCAATTGAACCGCGGCTGATTGCCGGGATTCCACCACGACTGACGCGAGACTCAGCCTCGCCTAATCGAATGTGAGCCGTATTGAACAGACACTCAACGTCCATGCCAAATAAAGTCGGTGTAGTTCATGAACTGTTGAGTCTGCAGCTCGAGCCAATCGAAGGATCGAACTTGAGAAACTTGTGTCCGAAGCGACTCGAGATGATGGTCTTTTTACCTGCCCACATTTGTAGTCGCTCCGCGCGGTGGGTCTAAGTTGCTGATAACGAAGCTTTTCTTTTCCTATAGCCTGCGGTACTCGATTTGCATTTAGGTCATTTGTGCGCCTCCTCACAGTTCGCCTTACCATCTCGTTGATCGTCGGGATCACGCTGATCTCGCTGTTGTCGTCCTACTATGAGGTACGGTTTCAAAGGCGGGGTCTGCGCCGGGATCTGGAGCACCGCGCGGAAGTATTAGGAGAAAGTCTCGCGGACAAAGTCGAGCCCTATCTCAAGAAGGGCTCACGCAAGGAACTGCAGACAATCGTAGACCGGTTCGGCAACCGGGAACATCTGGCCGGAGTGGCCGTCTATAACCCTCAAGGCGGATCCATCGCCATTACTCCCGGACTGGCGCCGCGACTAACGGGCGAACCCACTGTGGTCCAGCAGGCAGCTACGAACGGCCAAAGCGCAGGAGAATTCACCCGGCTGGGAGACGCTTCCGTCTACATTTATGCGATCCCTCTCCATCAGGATGACCTTGTTGTCGGCGGACTGGCGATCGTTCACGACGCGGGTTACATCGATGCCCAAAGCAGAAGGGTTTGGCGCGACACGTTTCTGCGCGTGCTCGTCCTGGTTTTCCTGATCACACTCACCACCCTGCTGATCGTGCGCTGGAGCATTACCGGCCCCATTGCGCGGGCAGCGCAGTGGATGCGTGCATTGCGCACGGGCAAACCCTCTTCGGGGCCGGCCGGGCCAGATCTGGATTTGTTCCGTCCACTCGCGAACGAAATGGCAAACTTCGCCGCCAGTCTCACAGCGGCTCGTTCCGCAGCGGAGCAGGAGGCCCAGTTGCGCCAGACTGCGGATTCTTTCTGGACTGCGGAAAGACTCTCGGTGCACGTGCGCGGCAAGCTGGGGAAAAGCTGCCTGTTCGTGGTTGCAAATCGGGAGCCCTACATCCATAAACATCATGGCAAGGGGGTGGAGGCAATGGTTCCGGCCAGCGGGCTCGTGACCGCGCTCGAACCCGTCTTGCGTGCCTGTGATGGAACCTGGATCGCGCACGGGAGCGGGGATGCGGATCGCGAGACCGTGGATAAGCATGACCGCTTGCGTGTTCCGCCCGACGATCCGCGCTATACGTTGCGCCGTGTCTGGCTGAGCAAGGAAGAAGAGGAGGGATACTACTACGGTTTTGCCAATGAGGGGCTCTGGCCTCTCTGCCATATTGCGCACACGCGTCCTCTGTTTCGTGGTTCTGACTGGGAACACTACAAAAGGGCAAACCGCCGGTTCGCGGATGCGGTACTGAAAGAAATGGAGGGCATGGACCGGCCTGTGCTATTGGCGCAGGATTACCATTTCGCGCTGCTGCCGCGGATGATTAAGAAGGCCCGCCCCGATGCGCGAGTGGCAATTTTCTGGCATATTCCATGGCCGAACCCGGAGGCGTTTGGCATTTGTCCGTGGCAAAGAGAACTCGTGGACGGATTGTTGGGAGCGGACTTGATCGGCTTCCATATTCAATCCCACTGCACGAACTTCCTGCAAACAGTGGATCGCGCCTTGGAATCGCGCATTGATTGGGAACACAGCACGGTCAATCGCGAAGAACACCGCACTGTCGTGAAACCGTTTCCCATCAGCGTGGAGTTTCCAGAGAGTCCTGCTCCGGCCGAGGCCGGGGAATCCATCTATATGGAGCGGGTAACATTGCTGCGGGAGTTGGGGGTCGAAGCGGCATTCCTGGGCGTAGGCGTCGATCGCGTGGACTATACCAAAGGGATCCTGGAGCGGTTTCTGGCGATCGAACGGCTGCTGGAAAAGTATCCGATTTATCGGGAGAAATTTACGTTCTTGCAGATCGGAGCGCCCAGCCGGACCCATATCAAACGCTACCAGGACTTGCTGGCTGAGGTAGAGTCCGAAGCGGAGCGCATCAATTGGCGCTTCCAGACCGGCAAATGGAGGCCCATCGTCTTCATGAAACGGCAGCACACCCACCACGAAATCCAGCGCTTTTACCGGACTGCGGATCTTTGCCTGGTTACTTCTCTGCACGACGGAATGAACCTGGTGGCCAAGGAATTTGTTGCCGCCCGCCAGGATGAACGGGGAGTGCTTGTGCTGAGCCGTTTCACAGGCGCTGCCCGCGAATTGCCCGATGCGCTCCTGGTGAACCCCTACGACATCGAGCAGACGGCAGAAGCCCTCCGTTTTGCCCTGGAGATGGGCCCCGAAGAACGGAAGATCAGGATGCAGCGCATGCGCAGGATGGTGAGAGAACACAACATCTATCGTTGGGCGGGCGCCTTGATTGCGGAACTCTGCGAAGTGCGGCTCGATGAGGCAGCAAACCGGTTGGAGTTGCAGCCGAGGAAAGCCCCGGTAGAACTGTCAGCGGAGGCGATCCTTGTCGATCAGCCGATCGATGACTTCCGTCACCCCAGCCCCGTAGCTGCCTCGGGTGACCAGCTCGGCACGTTGTTTGAGCCTGGGTATGGCGTTGGCCACGGCGACTGAGCCACCGCAGAAGCCCAGGAATTCATGATCGTTCTCCGCATCTCCGATTCCCACGACGCTCCGGCTCGAAAGCCCCAGGTCAGCCAACGCGGCGGCAAGGCCGGTACTCTTGTCAATCCCGCGGGGCAAGATCATTATCGATTCCTTGTTAAAGATGATCTGCAGGCTGAGGTTCAGATCCCGGATCGCTTGAAGGGCGGCTGCATCATGAGGTCGCACCGTGGCCACAATGCACCTTCCCACGGAAAGCGGAACCCCCTGTTTGCGCAGTCTGGCAACGAGTTTGGAAGAGGCGGCCGGACACAAGAGTCTCTCCTCGCCCGTTGCCGGGTTGTGAAGCAAAGCGCCATTCTCGGCAACGATCCAATCGAAGAGGTGGAAGCCCGAAAACACAGCTCGCAAGCTGGGAAGTTCGCGGCCGGTTACCAATATCACCTTTCGTCCCGATTGGCGCGCCCGCTTCAGCCCAGCCAGGGTGTTCCGGCCGACCCGCCCATTGCGGGCCAGAGTTCCGTCGTAATCCGAGGCTATCGCCCGAAATCGCATTGTTTCTCCGTTCCATACAATGATAATGCTGATCGTGCGGCGGCATTCGGAGAACTGTAGGATCGAGCAGCGACATTAAGCGAGGAGGACGCGGTTTGCCCGTAGAGCAGGACATGCTTTGGTACAAACGCGCGATCATCTACCAGGTCCACGTTCGTGCCTTCTACGACAGCAACGGAGATGGTATTGGCGATTTCCCAGGACTCGAGCAAAAGCTGGACTACCTTGCGGAATTAGGGATAAACACCATCTGGCTGATGCCATTTTTCCCGTCACCCCTGCGCGATGACGGCTACGACATCGCGGATTACAACTCAGTCCATTCCAGCTATGGAACCCTGGAGGATTTCAGGGCGTTCTTGGGCTCGGCTCACAAGCATCAGATACGGGTCATCATCGAAATGGTGCTGAATCACACATCGGATCAGCACCCCTGGTTTCAGGAGTCTCGAAGTTCGCAAGAAAACCCTCGCCGGGATTGGTATGTCTGGAGTAATACCGACACCCGGTATCAGGAAACACGGATCATTTTTCTCGACACTGAGATGTCCAATTGGGCGTGGGATCCGGTTTCGAAATCTCATTATTGGCATCGTTTCTTTAGCCACCAGCCTGACCTTAATTATGACAATCCTGCGGTGCGCGAAGAAATGTGGAATGTCATGAAGTTCTGGCTGGAACTGGGGGTTGACGGCTTCCGGCTCGATGCGGTTCCGTACCTGGTGGAACGTGAAGGGACGAATTGTGAAAATCTGCCCGAGACCCACGCAATCATAAAAGAGTTGCGGCGAAAACTCGATGAACAGTTTCCCGGCAAGATGCTTCTGGCGGAAGCCAATCAATGGCCTGTGGATCTTCGGCCATATTTCGCCGACGGGGATGAATTTCACATGGCATTTCATTTCCCCCTGATGCCCAGGATGTTTATGGGAGTGAAATTAGAAGACCGCAAACCGATTACTGAGATCCTGCAACAAACTCCTGAAATACCACCCTCGTGCCAATGGTGCCTGTTCCTGCGCAACCATGACGAGCTGACCCTCGAAATGCTTACGAACATAGAGCGGGACTACATGAACGACAGCTACGCCCAGGACAAGGCAATGCGGCTGAACCTCGGAATTCGGCGCCGGCTGGCCCCTTTGCTCGACAACGACCGAAGGCGGATCGAGTTGATGAACGGAATGCTGATGTCATTGCCGGGCACCCCGAGCATTTATTACGGGGACGAAATTGGCATGGGTGACAACATCAAGTTGGGCGATCGCAACGGAGTGAGAACTCCAATGCAGTGGAGTGGAGGCTGGAATGGAGGGTTTTCTGATACAGATCCAGAGAAACTGTACGCGCCGTTGATTCAAGACCCTGTCTACGGTTCCCCGGCAGTCAACGTATTCTCTCAAAAGAAGACCCAACACTCTCTTCTCAACTGGATGGCCCGCCTCATCGCAGTTCGCAACACGACCGGCGCATTCGGCAGCGGATCGATTGAGTTTCTTTACCCGGCCAATCACCGAATACTGGCCTACGTGCGACGATTGGGCGACGAGACGATCCTGGTGGTCAATAATCTTTCGAATGCGGCACAGGCCGTCGAACTGGATTTACGCAATTACAAAGGAAACATTCTGATCGAGATGTTCGGAAAGAACATCTTTCCGCGGGTAGGCGAACTGCCGTATCTGCTGACCCTGGGCCCTTACTCTTTTTACTGGTTTCGGTTGCGAAAAATCTGAAGTTATCGTTGGCTGCGAAGCGACGCCACCATATGACGGAAGTTAAATCGGCGGAAGAGAGTTCGCTCACGGATGATTTTCTCGGCCAACTGATCAGTGTCGGTGAAGTAGACATCCTGGTGGGCGTGCCCACCCATAACAACGCCAAAACCATCGGCCCGATCGTGGAAGCGATTCAGGCCGGCCTGCTGACATTCTTTCCTCGAGAGAGAGTAGCCATTATCAACGCCGACGGAGGCTCGCGGGATGGCACGCCCGGGCTGGTTGTGAATGCCGCGATCGGCGACGAGCGGCGTAGCTCAAAGATGTACACCCTCCGCACATTGCACTCGATCAGTACCCAGTATGCGAGCAGTCCCGCTGGCGGAACTGCGCTGCGGACCATTTTGTCGGCTGCCGAATTGTTGCGCGCCAAGGCGTGCGCGGTGATTTCACCCGAATCCACTCAAATGACAACCGATTGGCTGGCAGCGCTCCTGCGGCCCGTTTACGCAGAAACATTCGATCTTGTGTTGCCCACATATCGAAGGCACAGGTTCGATGGGATCCTGTTAACGAATCTGCTCTATCCCATGACCCGCGCGCTTTATGGGTCAGAAATCCGTGAGCCCTACGCCTCGGAGTATGCATTCTCTGGTCGTCTCGGAAGCCATTTCCTCACCCAGAACCCATGGCACGAAGAGATCGCTCGGGCTGGTTCGGAAATTCAATTCACTCTGTCCGCGATTGCCGGAGGGTACCGCATCTGCCAATCCTTTCTGGGAACCAAGCAGCATGTTGAGAGGCATTCGGCCGATTTGGTTCCAGCCCTGCGCCAAACCGTCGGGGCTTTGTTCTCTTCATTGGAGCCGAACTTTTCTCTGTGGAGCACCAAAACGGGTTCCCAGCCAATCCTTACGACCGGCGCCGAGCAGGAATTCACTCTGGAGCCATTGCGAATCAACCGGAAACGGCTGCGAGACATGTTCTCGACCGGAGTCACTGAGTTGGAATCTGTATTTCGGGCAATTCTTTCTGCCTCGACGCTGGCAGAACTCCAGCGAATCTCTGGTCTGGATGAGGAGCACTTCCGCTATTCCGACGAATTGTGGGTTAAGACGGTTTACGAGTTTGCCGTGGCGTACCACAAATCAGTCATCAGCCGGGATCACGTCATTCAGGCCCTGGCCCCGCTTTTTCGCGGCAGAGCTTTCACTTTCCTGATGGAGAATCGCGACGGTTCCGCCGGCGACGTCGAAAACAATATCGAAGGCTTATGTCTTGCATTCGAACGAATGAAACCATATCTGCTAGGGAGATGGAACGGCAGAGAGTGAGGTCATCATGCGGGAAATGATTATCAGCGAACTAACGCAGGCCATGCAGGAGTTCACCAGAGGCTTTGCGCATATCCTCCCCCGGATCATCGTACTGGTGATCGTCGCGTTTGTCGGGTGGGCAGTCGCATACTTCTTGCGGTTGGTCTTGCGCAGCATCCTGCGGCTCGTCAAGTTCGACAAGCTCTCGGAAAGCGCGGGCGCGTCCCAACTGCTCAGCAAGGCCGCGTTGCCGTCAGCGACGGAACTGTTAAGCCGGTTTGTGTTCTGGGTGGCTTGGCTGGGCTTCATTCTGCTGGGTGTAAGCGTGCTTGGCGTTTTTGGCTTGCAGGAGCAAATCGCCAAGTTCTTCCTCTTCTTGCCCCGTCTATTTGTGGCGCTACTTACCATGTTTTTCGGACTACTTGGAGCTGGCTTCTTTTCCCGTGCCGCACTGCTAGCCGCAGTGAATGCCAACCTGCCTTCTCCCCGTCTGCTGAGTGTCGCCATCCGCACGATCATTATTGTCTTTGTATTGTCCATGGTCTTTGAGGAGGTGGGAGTAGGAGAACAAACCATGCTGGTTGCCTTCGGAATCGCTTTCGGAGCCGTGATGCTGGGGTTGGCAATCGCATTCGGTTTCGGCGGCAAGGACATGGCACGGCAATTTCTAGAGGAGAGATTCGTTCAGGGAAGGAAGGACGAGGGGAAAGAAGACGAACTGTCGCCACTCTAGACTGACTGCTTTCTTGCGGCGCTCTCTTTCCTTAGAGCCCGCATCATTAAAATCGTTTTCTTGAACACTTTATGAAGGCAGGTCACGCCGCAGTAAGTCTGTGCGGTATGTCTCTGCGTCGTACATGGGCGACTGGCTTTTCGTGCAGCAGGAGTTCTGTTGCCTGCACACGCCGCTCAGCGTGAAACCACTTCTGCACTACGTTGTCATTCAGGAAATTGGCCAAGGCCAACAGGCTCATGCCTTGGTGGTGAGCCATCCAGCACCGCACCAATTGTGGGCGACGTTTCCAAAATCGGCGCTTCACAGAATTGAAGTCCGCAGCTTCGTAGAATCCGTGGCTCCCGAACCATCCCATGGCATCCATTCTGTGCAAATTGGATAGCGCTCCCGCCGAATCCGTACTCAGCGCCAGAAAGGTCGAATAAGGGGAGATCACAAGCGTGTTCATTTCCTGTTTGCGCAGCGCCAGGTGAGGAAGGCCAAACGCGAAGTACTGATAGTTTCCGGCCTCGTCCAGCTTGAAATAAGCAGATTCAGAAATTCCCCAGGGCACGCCTTTTCGTCCAGCGTAGGTCTGTTGCGAACGCACGGCAGCTACCCGCGACCGCTCCAGAAGCGTATTCGAGTGGGAACGCATCCAAAGCGAGGGCATGAGATATTCGAACAGAGTTCCAGTCCAGGAGAGCAGAACAGGTTGTCCCGCATCCAGGGTGTGCGCCCGGCCAAGCAGGAACCAGCTCTCCTGCGGAATGTCTTCCTTAGCAATGGCAACAAAGACAGCCGTACGAGACTCGGTCCCCAGCAGGTCATAGCAAGCGGGATGGAGAAGACGGGCTTCCACATCGAAGCCCACGGATACAAGCTTGCGGCGTTCGTTCAGCAGAAACGTAAAATCCATTTCATCGGCAAGTTTCCCTGCCAACTTTGCCGCCATTCGAAGGTCGTCGACCAGGCGCTGGGTGTTCACCCGCGCTTTGAGAAGCTCGCCGCGAAGCCGTTCATACAGAAACCTTTGTTCCGGGGCTGTGGAATCGATCACGGATTCGATCCGGCCGATCAGCTGATCGATGAATCGCGGCAGTTGCTGCAGCGCGATGCTGTTCATCAGTTTAAGGTTGAGAACGGCATCGCCCACCAGGGGCGCGAACTCGGGAGAGAACCACGGCGCGTATTCACTCACCGCCTGGCGGATACTGTGCAGACGCAGCGCGGCTTCTTCGGCAAACCATCGGAGTGGTGAGGATCCTTTGGACTTAGCAATCTTTTCGTGAGTCTGGTCGAAAACGGTGTCTGGCAAAGCAAGGATGGATTCCAGCCAAAGGCCAGTGTTGCGTTGCCGTTCGCAGGCGGCAAGCGTTTTTCGTGAAAACGCGCGCCCAGCGGACAGCAGACGGAGATAATCCAGAAATCCTTCCGACAAGAACGATTGCAATACCGGCTGCTGCAATCGCTTCAGGCACCCTTGCTGCAGAGTCCAGAGGGAAGCCAGCAAGTTTCCGCTATCCACCGAAGAAACGAAGAGGGGCGGCATCGGCTGAAGGGTGCGAGTGTCATACCAGTTCAAGAAGTGTCCACGATGCCTGGTTAGACTCGAAATGGTGCCGAGGGTTCGAAGGGTTTGTTCGGCGAATTCCGGCACCGTGAGATAGCCAAATTCACAAGCCACCTGCCGCGCATTGAGCAGAAACCCGATGTTGGTGGGCGATACACGGGCTGCTACCGCAGCCGGCTGTTCCTGAACGTTATCCGGTATCAACCAGTTGTGTTCCGCGGTACTGAACTCGGCAAAGTATCGCCACGTCTTCAGAGCCGTAAGCCGCAGGAAAGCTACGTTTGCGGGTGAGGTGCGATTTCGGGTGGTAGCCGGAGGACGATTCAGCCAGCTGGAAATCATTTTGCTGCAGGCCCAAAGCGATAAGATCGGCAGCGCAGCCGGGAGCGCCTGCGGCCGCACGGCCCAAACCAGCAGGCCCAGTATGATCGAAAGGACGGGCATCCAGCTGAGGTACACGTCCACCGGGCCGGGTCCTCGGGTATTCAACTCCGACTCCGCTGCGGTTTCCCATTCCAAGAGCCTGTCTTGCGTGACAAAACGCCGCACCAGCGCGCGCGCCACTGCGTCCAGCGCCAGCATGGTCTGATGAGCCAGGAAGATCAACGTAAAAAGAAGACTCACATTGGCCGTGTAGAGCGCACTGAATGCATCCCGGGCGACCGTTGAATCAAAGCTGAAAAGAGCACGGAGCAGGTTAAAGCCAAACTGCACCCAGGTGGGCAGGAATACGATGCAGACGGTCGCCAGGGTCCAATGCCATGCCGGTCGGCCGGGCATAAACCATCCCGCTACCAGCAACAGAAGAGTTGCCGGTTCGACCAGGCTGCGGCGTAAATTGTCGAAAATCTTCCACCACGAAATCAGCGAGATGGGATTGGATAGGCGGTCCACCGATTCGCCTGGCACGTTTGGAAGCAGCCACTCTGCAATCTGCCAATCCCCGCGGAGCCAGCGGTGTTTGCGGCGATTGTAAGCGCTGTAGTGCGAAGGATAATCCTCAATGACTTCGATATCGCTGGCCAGGCCCGCGCGGGCATGGACTCCCTCGAGCAGGTCATGGCTCAACAGAGAGTTTCTCGGGAAGCGGCCCTCCAAAACCCGCTGAAGGGCGTCCACCTCATAGATTCCCTTTCCCGTGAAGCTGCCCTCTCGATACAGATCCTGATAAGCATCAGACACCGCGCGCGTGTAAATATCGAAGCCAGTTTCTCCCGCGTAGATCGCCGCGAGCCGCGAGCGGGACGTGCTTTGCACGCTCACGCCAACACGCGGCTGCAAAATGCCGTATCCGGCAACGACCGTATTTGTTTGCGGGTCGATGATTGCCTGGTTCAGAGGATGCGCCAACGCTCCGACCAGGCGGTGCGCCGTGCCCCGCGGAAGCTCCGTATCCGCATCGAGGGTAATGACAAACCGAACCTGCGGGAGAATCGATAAGTCCCCGACTTTCACCGGGAAGCGGTCGTACCGGGCGCGCAGCAACTGGTTGAGGTCGAGCAGTTTGCCGCGTTTGCGCTCCCATCCCATCCACGACTTCTCGCGTGGGTTGTACACGCGGTGCCGGTGAAAAAGAAAGAACGTACCCATCGACTGGCTGGCATATTTGTCGTTCAATTCGTGGATCAAATCCGAGCAGAGCGTGACCAGGGGATTGTCTTCCCGGGCGGGCTCGCGAGAATCCGGCAAATCGGTTAGAAGTGCGAAATGGACATTGGCGTCGTGGTTTCCCAGGAAGCGCACTTCCAGGTTTTCCACCAGTTCCCGCACTTGTGCTTCATTCAAGAGCAGACTGGGGACAGCGACGATGGTGAGACAACTGTCGGGAATCCCTTCCGAGAAATCGAGTTTGGGAAGAATTTCCGGCGGCAGCAGCGAAGTGATCA
>Ga0187859_10002019_pt1 | contig 12826 bp, 10 predicted proteins | sample June2016WEW_10_1_2_FD_133019 | JGI IMG/M metagenome (GOLD analysis project Ga0187859, IMG submission 133019) | Peatland microbial communities from SPRUCE experiment site at the Marcell Experimental Forest, Minnesota, USA - June2016WEW_10_10 | ecosystem: Environmental > Terrestrial > Soil >...
GCGCACGATGTCGCGATGGGGCTGCACTGGATTGGATCTCTTCGTTCGACACCGGCCGAGGCAGAAGCTGCTCCGGCACGAAGCCGTGTTTTGTGGATTAGCGCGCTCGCAGCGGCGATTGTTTTGGGAATACTCGCCGGATTTTTCGTTCACCACCCCGCCGTGGCAAGCCCGAGCATTCGTGCTGTCATCAATCCGCCGCCGGATACGCACTTTCGCCTGACCTCGGACGTCGCAGGGCCGCCTGTGCTCTCGCCCGATGGCGCGTACCTGGCCTTTACCGCGACCGGGGCCGATGGCAAGACTTCCATCTGGGTGCGCCCCATGAATGCCGCCGACCAGCACGCTCTGCCCGATACGAGCAATGCCATCTTTCCTTTCTGGTCGCCCGACAGCCGTTCGATCGGGTTCTTCGCCAACGGGAAGCTGAAGACGATCGAACTCAACGGCACCACGGCGCAGGCTCTTTGTGATGCGCAGCTCGGGCGAGGCGGCGCCTGGAGTCCGAGCGGCGTGATTGTGTTCTCCCCGTCTCCCATCTCGGGGCTGCTGCAGATCAACGCCAGCGGAGGCTCTCCCGCGGTTCCGCTCATAAAACTGGACAGCTCTCTGTACTCGCCCCACCGCTGGCCGTTTTTTCTTCCCGATGGCAAACACTTTCTCTACTTCGCGATGCACCACGACCCTTCCAAGGTATCGAATAACGCGATCTACTATGCCTCGCTGGATGGCCGCGAGAACCGGCTCCTGATTCACTCCCAGAGCAACGCCATTTATGCGGCGGGATTCCTTCTGTTTGGCCGCGGCGACCAGCTGATGGCGCAGCCCTTTGACGCCGCCAAGGGAGAGCTGAGCGGCGAACCGCAAGCGGTTTCTTCCGGCGTGTTGAACGACGTCACCACCTGGCGCATGGGCGCTTCCGCGACCGACAACGGACTGCTGGCGTTCGGCAATGGCAGTTCCGGCGGGGTTCAACTGGTCTGGATGGACCGCAGCGGAAAACAGTTGAGCGTGGCCGCCGACAACCTGCAAAACCTGCAGTTCGCGCGCCTCTCGCCGCAGGGCGACCGCGTCGCGCTCACGATGGATACCGGCGTCAATGACGTGTGGTCGCTCGATCTGGCGCGTGGCGTACGCACCCGCCTTACCTTCGGCCCGACCGGCAATACCTTTCCTGTCTGGTCACCGGATGGCAAGTGGATCGCCTATGGCTCCTTGCGCGCGGTCGGCGGCGGCATTTACCGCAAGCCGGCAGACGGCACCGGCGCGGAAGAATTAGTAGTCCCTGACCAGATCGGGGTTGTTGTCGCTCCCAACGATTGGTCACGCGACGGCAAGACCCTGTTTTATTCCCCGAACCTTTTTACTCAAAAAGAGGAGGGGATATGGGCTGTGTCCCTGGATGGAGATCGAAAACCGCGCCAGGTGCTGGCCCACGGAACCAGCGCGACGCTTTCCCCGGACGGCCGATGGCTTGCCTATAATTCGGTCGAGTCTGGCCGGAGTGAAGTTTATGTAGAGGCCTACGACGGCGGGCAGGGCAAATGGCAGGTCTCACCGAATGGCGGGCAGATCCCGCACTGGAGTGCGGACGGCAAAGAGCTTTTCTATTTCGATCTCAACCAGTCCATTCTCACGGTCCCGGTGAAAGAGGTTGGGGGCGCGCTTGAATTCGGCGCGCCGCAGACGCTGGTCAGCCAGTGGACGGTTCTGACGATCCCTTTCTACAGCGTCTCTCCCGACGACAAACGACTGCTGTTGGAGCGCGTTTCGCAGGAGGTCAACCAGCCAGTTACGGTGGTGACCAACTTCACCGCCGGACTGAAGAAATAGCTGCGATGGCCGGGGGGAGTGGCCGGTTTGGCAAGGAAGCGAGCCAAGCGCGCGATTATTGTGTCGCAAAGTACGCGACACTTCGCGCGGCTCGCCCAGATCCTTCACTGCGCAAAGAACGCTTGTTCAGGATGACAGTCAAACTCATCAGGTGCGGCCGCGGAACTGGATGATTCTGCGGCGGTCGCGTTTGGAGGGGCGGCCGGCGGGAAGCTCTTCGAATTGCTTCATGGCTTTGCGCTCGGCGGCTACTTTCTGGCGGAGTTCGCGGCTGGCGTCGGTTTCGCGGTAGAGAGTTTGCGCGACGGAGGCGGGGCCGCGCACTTCGCTGAGGAGCAGGACTTCCACCTCGAAATCGCCGCCATCGTTGGTTATCCGTAACATGTCGCCGACGCGGACTTCGCGCGCGGGCTTGGCGGGCTGGCGATTGGACTGGATTCTGCCGAGTTCGCAGGAGCGCGCGGCCAGGGATCGGGTCTTGAAGAATCGGGCGGCCCAGAGCCATTTGTCGATGCGTACGGTGGTCATGGATTGGTCCATCTTCTTAAGGGAAGAGTCTTAAGCTGTTTGATCCTATAACATCGTTGGCGGAACGGCGGAGCGGACAAGATGGACGTGTACTTGATTGACGGGACGTATGAATTGTTCCGGCACTTTTTTGCCGTGCCTGCGTCGGCCGATGGGAATGGGCAGGAGATTGGCGCGGTGCGCGGGGTGCTGACGTCGGTTTTGTCGATGATCGAGGGTGGCGCGACTCACCTTGGGGTTGCAACCGACCATGTGGTGGAGTCGTTTCGCAACGAACTCTATCCGGGATACAAGACGAGCGAAGGCGTGGCGGAGGAGTTGCTTTCGCAGTTTCCGATTCTGGAAGGCGCGCTGGAGGCGATGGGAGTGAAGGTGTGGCCGATGGTTTACTACGAGGCGGATGATGCGCTGGCGTCGGCTGCCGGGAAAGCGGCGAAAGATGAGCAGGTGAAGCGGGTGTTTATTTGTACGCCGGACAAGGATCTGGCGCAGTGCGTGGTGGGGGGACGAGTGGTGCAACTGGATCGCAGGCAAAATGTTTTGCGCGACGAGGCTGGGGTGGTGGCTAAGTTTGGAGTGAAGCCGGAATCGATTCCAGACTATCTGGCGGTGGTTGGGGACAGCGCGGATGGTTTCCCGGGAGTGCGTGGCTGGGGCGCGAAGGCTGCAGCTGCCGTGTTGTCTCAGTATCCGCGTCTAGAAAATATTCCCAGGGATTGGAAGAAGTGGGATCCATCCATTAAAAAGGCGCGAGGGCTCTCCGAATCGCTATTCAACGCGTGGGACGATGCTTTGTTGTTTCGCACCCTTGCAACTTTGCGGCTGGATGTGCCGGTGTTTGAAACGGTCGAGGATCTTCGATGGAGGGGGCCGCGCGAGAACTTTGAGGAATGGTGCCAGCGAATGAAGGCGCCGGGACTGCTTGCGCGGGTTCGATCGGTGGGAGCGAAGAGAGCGTAGGCGGTATAGAGCGCGCTGAGCGAGTGGTTTCCGTTTAGTGCGTTACGCGCTTGAGGGCATCCTGGGCGCGGGTGAAGGTGTGGGCCAGGGCGAGGGCGGCGCGGTATTCTTCGGCGGCGGCGGGAAGGTTGCCTTGTTTCTCGAGCAGTTCTCCGAGCAGATAGTGGGCCTTGAAGACAGGAGATTCCTCAACGGTGTTTGAGGAAGCGATATAGCGGCGCACGAGGCGAATGGCCATGGGATAGTCGCGTCCGGTGCGAAGCAAGAGGCCAGCACCATCCACGAGAGCTCCCGGACGGTCGAGGGGACGGGATTCCATGGTGCGGAGGGCCTGCTCCATGTCATCGAAGCGGTCGGTGTGGCGATAGAAGCCGGCGAGGTTGAGCCAGGCAAAGGCGCCGCCGTGACTGGCGTCGATGGAGGCGCGATATTCCTGCTCGGCGGCGGCGGTGTCTTTGGCTTTCTCGGCGATGCGAGCGTTCACCCAGTGCGCCATGCCGGGGTTCAACGGCAAAAGGAGCGCTGCCTGGGCACGGGCTTTGTCTTTGCCGCCGCCGACAATAGCGGGAGCTTCCAGGTAGAACTCGGCAAGGTCGGTGCGGGCTTGCCAGTTGTCGGGCGCGAGTTCGACGGAGCGCTCGAATTCAGTGCGTAGTTTCTTAGCCAAGCCGGTGGCTTTGAAGAAGTTTGAGCGATCAGCCTTTTCCCCGTAGGCGCGACCGAGCCAGAGGTGATAGAGACCGTTGTCGGGTGCGAGGGAGACGGCTTTTTCGCAGGCGGGGATGGCGGCGTCCCAGGCCTCGAGTTCGAAATGAGCGCGGCAGAGCAGGTTATAGGATTCGGCGGTAGGAGAAGTGAGGATCTGGTGCTCGAGGGTTTGCAGGGCCTGATCGACGCGGCCGGAGGCGAGAAGGGCTTGGGGTGTTTGGGCGGCGAGGGCGAGAGGGAATAGGGTCAGCGAGATAAGGAGGCGAGCCAAACGCGCGATTATTGCGTCGCAGAAGGCGCGACGCTTCGCCCGGCTCGCCCGTGTCCTTCGTTCGCGCAAAGAGCGCACACTGTTAGGATGACAATCGCCGCTACTACAGGCCATCGGCTAAGGCACCACTTTTGCGCGGGCGCCGTCGAGTAAGGGCTTGGAGTCGGCTGAGGATAGGACTACGACGGAATGTTCAGAGAGCCCGGACGTGATTTCGACTTGGGTAAGATTCTGGAGAGAGACTTCGACTTCGCGGCGTTTGAGTTCACCGTCGACGATCTGGAAAACGTAGGGCTTGGTGTCATCCATGCGGACGGCTTCGCGGAGAAGAGTGAGGGCTGAGCTGTGTTCGGCGGTGATAACGGTGACGCCGACGTTGACGTTGGGTAGCAGTCGAAGATCTTTGTTGTCGATGGTGCAGGTGACCTCGCCAACGTTGCGCGCGCCGCGAAGTTTAACGGTGGAGGGAATGGTGCTGACGGTGCCGTTCCAGATGCGGCCGGGCAAAGCGTCCCAGGTGACTTCGATTTTCTGTCCGGGGGCGAGGCGGCCGATGTCGGGTTCGTCGACGAACGTGCGTACGAGCATGTGGGAGAGAACGCCTTCCTGCAACAGCAGGTCTCCGGTCTGCACATAGGCGCCTTGTTTGACCGGAAGAGCATAGACGATGCCATCGAATGGAGCGCGGACGCTGGACTTGCGAAGGGCGTCTTCAGCGGCATCGTAAGCCGCTCGCGCTTCGGCACCCTGGGCTTGAACTTTGGCGACTTCGGGTTGGGAATAGCGGTCCTTCTTTTTCTGCTCTAGCAAAGTAGCGTCGGCCTGGGCGCGCTGCAAGGCGTCTTCGGCCTGCTTGACTTCGCCGGCGGAGGCTGCGCCTTGCTGCTGCAGGCGGCGAAGAGCGTCGAGATTGCGCTGGGCAGCATCGCGGGCATTGCGGGCTTTAGCGAGCTGGGAATCGAGGGTGAGAAGTTCCTCGCGAGTGCCGCCGGTGTCGAGATCCGATTGGTCGGCTTGGGCTGACTTCATCTGAGCCTGGGCGCGGGCGGCCTGACTGCGCAGGTCGGCATCTTCAAGCTGCAAGAGCAGTTGACCTTGGCGAACATGGTCGCCTTCCTTTACGAACAGGCGCTTCACGGTGGTGGGAACAGGGGAGTGGGCTTCGAAGTTCTGGATGGGCTCGACTTTGCCGTTGGTGGAAATCAGGCTGCGGATGGGGCCGCGTTCGACGGTGGTGGTGCGAACTTTTAAGGGGCCCGGGCGGGTGAAAACGGGGATGACGGCGAGCACGGCAAGCACTCCGAGCACCAGCCAAGTGCGGCCCTTGCGCGAGGCCGGTCGTCCATTCGAATTGTGGTTGGTTGCTGCCAAGCGATTACGCTTCAGGGTGCGGCGGGGACAATTGCAAGTAATAATTTACCACCGGGACGGCTGCGAAAGAACGCCGTCTGCCCCAGCCGTTGCCTGATTAGATGCGGCGGGAGGGTGGCGGATGCTTGAGCGGGGCCGGTGGGGCGGCGTTCGCAGCACCACTCAGCATGTCATCGTCCGCAACATTGCGCAGATGCGGGTGTTCGTATGCCGTGTGGGCTGGCGACGCGCTGGGATGGGGTAGTGTCCGAAATAGAACAGTCTTGGCGCCGTCGGCTGGCGTAGACCATACCTGAGGTACCCTCATGCTCTTCCGCTCTCCGCTTGCCCCAGTTGTTTTCTTAGCCTCTTTCTTGCAGTTCGCGACCGGAGCCGGCGCCGCTCAGGCGCTCTCTCCGCTGTGCCAGCCGGTGGTGACTCCGCCGATTATCGTTGCCACGCATGACCAGATCGACCAGGCCGGACGACGGGCGGAGCCGCCGCTCACGGATACCAAGGGCTTCGGCTTCGCGTGGCCGGACACGCAAATGGGCGTAATCAAGACAGCCGACGGCTACGAATGGTTTACCAGCGATGGCGCGTTTCACCCCCGGCAGATCTGGCAAGGACAATGGGTGGGCAACAACAACTACGGATCCGTGACTACAACCTTGGGCACGCTCGATAATCCGCTCGGCACGGGCAATCCCCGGGACGTAACGATCTCGCCGAATCCCGATCCGGCGGTGAACCCTAACTATTCTGGCTATACCTACATTGGCGGGGGCCCGGTCTATCAGGTTCCGGCGGGCAAGACGGGGGCGGGCAATCTGATCGTGGGCTATCATGCCGAACTCCCGAGCAACACGCTGTATGCAGTGCACGGGCTGGCCGCATCGTGGGATAACGGACTGCACTGGACGGACCTGGGCGAGGTGGTTCGTCCGAATCAGTCGTTCGCGTACGAGCTCGCCCCGGGTTTCGACGAGATCGGAGACGGGCCGCTGGTGATGTCGCCTGACGGCAAGTACTTTTATTTCTATTTTCCCGACTGGCCGGCCGGCACCACGAACACTACGCATGTGTCTGTAGCGCGCGTACTGGTTGACTCCTTACTGAATGCGGCGTTTGGATCGGCGCACCCGCACGCGGTTCCCTTTGAGAAGTTCTACGAGGGAACATGGAATCTGCAACCGGGGATCGGCGGAGCATCCACCGACCTCAATCCGAACTGGGAGCCGCAAGAGGGAGGGTATCTCGATATCCACTACAACAGCGCGTTGGATCGCTACGTGCTGATCATGGACAATGACACGACGTTCTACTACGCGGAATCCGTCGATGGATTTAACTGGACGACTCCCACATCGCTGGGAACCTACGCCGATGGTGTGACAACGCTCGCGCCTTATCCCAGGGCGGTCGGGCTCGGCGACGATCCTCACATACTGGGGAAGACGTTCTACGTTTACTACACGTTCTTGCACGAGGAAAACGGAGGGCTGGCGAGGGAAGGGAACTCGGTGCGGCGGATTACGCTCACCTGCCCGTGATCAGGGCCGCTCGGGAGGGCCGAGCACTGAGCGAATTTCTTCATTGCTCATAACCGCGGCAATTTTGTCCCTCATATATCGCAGCGAGATTTCGTGATGTTCCCGGTCGTAGGAATCGATGCAGTCGGTAGCCAGGATCACAGGCCAATCTCGCTGGTATGCGTCGATAGCTGTCGTGCGAATACAGGCATGGGTATTGATCCCGGCTAGGATTAAGGCATCCGGCGCGAGACGGACGAGGATTTCGTCGAGAGTTGTTCCGTAAAACGCGCTGTATCGTTTCTTCACCATGATCGTATCGGATGGAACGGGGTCCAGTTCGGAAATAATTTCGCAGCCCTTTGTCCCTTTGATCGTGATGCGAATGCCTTTGGCTCTCATCTCGGGGAACGCGTCGCGAAGGTCGGGCTCGAACTCCTGTCGCACCCAGATCACGGGATGGCCGAGACTCCGCATCACGCTCACTAGTTCGTTGATCGAGTGAACCAACCCTTCTTTTCGATCTGGTTCCCAGCTTTCGAGAAAGTCATGCAACATGTCGATCACGATCAGGACCGGCCTCATGAACAAGAAATTACCACGGAAGCCGCTACAATACTTCCATGCCAAAACAGAGCCGCTACACGCCCGAGCACGCCGCCGCCGGCCTGGACGCCAAATTTCCTGAGATCGAGACGTGGCCGAACCAGTTTCCTGGATATGAGATTGTGATCGACGATCCAGAATTCACTTCGGTGTGCCCGAAGACAGGCTTGCCGGATTTTGGCGTGATCACGCTGCGTTACCAGCCGGATAAGGTTTGCCTGGAACTGAAGTCGTACAAAGAGTATTTGCATTCGTACCGCAACCTGGGGATTTTTCAGGAGAACGTGGTGAACCGCGTGCTGGAGGATGTGGTGCGCTGGGCGAAGCCGGTGTGGGCCGAGGTGAAGGGAGACTTCCGTCCGCGGGGAGGGATCTCGACGACGGTGGTGGCAAGGTGGCCGCGGGGGAAGAAACTGTAGATGCGGTATGTGCTGGGAATGCAGAAGCGAGCCTAACACGCAATTATCGCGTCGCAAGAACGCTTAGCGGATTAAGCAGCCAGTTGTTTTGTCGCCATGGTCAACGGTTCCCATGGCTCACGGAGCGCTAACTGGCACACAACGGAAGACGACGATCTGATCGGAAGTCTTGGTGACGCTTTGCGTATACGTGGGGCTGGCCGCGGTAAACGTTGTAACGTGAGTTGCGAGACGTGCATTCGCGTTGAAATCTTCTGTGGGAACCGCCAGCGCGGCTGCCGATCCCTCGCCGGTCACGGAAGAGAACTCGTATTCGTATAGGTTGTAGGAGACGCCGGGGGTGAGGCCGCTCACCGTCGCCTGCAGGACAAAGTTTGTCATCCATGCGCTGGGCGGTTTATTGGTGCAGCTCAAACCCCAGACGCTGGTTCCAATCATAGGATTTTCATAGTCGTAGCCTGAGATGGGATCGAGCGGATTCGTCGATCCGCGGCTGACGGTCGGTCCCACGATAGTGAGCGCGACTGGCAGTGTGACCCCAGTCGGATCTTCGGGACCGGCTACAGAGAATGCGTAATTGTGCGGACCAAGGATGGGAACGGTGTCGTAGCCGGAGCCACCCGTGTAAACCTGAATGGTGGAGTCACCCGGAATGATAATGGAATAGCCCTGGGCATGCCTTCCGTTGGCGCCGGCGCGCGTGTTGGCCAACGAGCCTAACGTGTAGCCGAACACGTACGGCGTGCAGCCGGTCGAGTCCGAACCTGCTCCCGGTGGAATCGGTGGGTTGGATGTGAACTTATTGCCGGAAAGCGTGTAGACGCCGTGATCGTCGAAATACACCACGTCATCCGGGTAATAGGTGGAGTCCGCGGGAGAGTGATTGGTGCCAATCTTGATGACGGAGACCTCGTGATCGTACTGAGGATCCGAGCCGCCGTTCAGCAAGACCGCAATGGTCACCTGGTGACCGTCGATCACCTGCTGTTTCACCCACGACATGTACTCTTCATAGCCGGCCATCCCAGAGGACTGCGCCGAATAGTTATAAGTGTTTGCACTGAGCCGTGAATTCGAAAGACACAGGGCGGCATTGGCATAAGTGTTCGGTCCACTGACGCCGGTTCCCGGGTCCTCAATGAGCAGTTGGGCGTTGAAGTTGACCTGGTTCTTGTGAGCCGCGCATGCGCCATCCAGTCCTGACTGGGACAAGCCGGTTCCGCAGATGAGCCGGGCATTGAATTGCGACATCCACTGTCCATTGTTAAGCCCGGCTTGCATCATCGACACTTCGCCGCAGTATCCGTCATTGTTTTCCCATTGATAGAACGGTTTTAGAGGCTGACGGGGATAGATGTAGGAGGTGGTGGCTGGCGGCGTTGTGCCGTCAACCAGCTTCTGTCCACAATTTGACTCTGCGGCTCCCGCGTCGCGTGCAGGCAAGAGTGCGGCGAGGGTGAAGGCCAGAAACAGTGTGGCAGTCTTGAGCATGGGCGGATTCGATCCATCAGGCGTTCGCGGCTACTAATCATAACGACGCCAGGGAAAACGTCAAGAACTAATCGCCACCCAATGCCCGGAGTCCAGGGAAGACGAACGTTAACTCGACCATGTTATATTCGCTCGACCCGTGGCTGCGACGAAACTCTATCCGCGCACGGCGCTGGCTCTGTTGACGGCGCTGAACCTGCTGAACTATGTGGACCGTTCCGTGCTGTTTGCGGTGCAGCCGCTGGTGCAGAGCGAATTCCGGCTGAGTAACACACAGGTCGGATATCTCACGAGCGCGTTCTTGTTGTTCTACATGGTCGCTGCGCCGTTTGTAGGCCCCCTCGCAGACCGCTATTCGCGTAAGCGAATCATTGCCGGAGGGGCGATCTTTTGGAGCGGGCTCACGCTGCTCACGGCGGTTACGCACACTTACACGGAACTGCTGATTCGGCACACGCTGGTGGGGATTGGGGAAGCGACGTTTGTGACCATCGCTCCAACATTTGTTGCCGATCTATTTCCGGAAGAGAAACGTGGACGGATTCTGGGCGTATTTTACCTGGCGATTCCTGTGGGCACGGCTGCGGGATATCTGCTGGGAGGAAAGCTGAGCCCGCATTACGGTTGGAGATTTCCATTTTATATTGCGGCGGTTCCGGGATTTCTGATGGCGGTGGCCGTGTTGTTCCTGCATGAGCCGGAGCGGGGGCAGTTCGATCGAGAGAAGGAAACTCCGGAACGAGGGACGTTGTTTGGGTTGGCGCGCAATCCGGCGTTCTGGACTTCGACGTTGGGCATGGCGACCATGACGTTTGCCCTGGGCGGCATACAGGTGTGGATGCCGACGTTCTTGTCGCGGGCACGCGGGTATTCGCTGGAGTCGGCGAACTTCATGTTCGGGATCATCATTGTGGTGGATGGGATTCTGGCGTCGTTGGCGGGAGGGTGGCTGGGCGATTATCTTCTGCCGCGAATGAAGGGATCTTACTATTTTGTTTCGGCGGCGAGCATGGGGTTGGGCGTGCCGTTCATGATTGTGGCCTTGTTTACGCGCGGTCCGGTGATGATACCGGCGATCGCGGTGGCAGCGTTTTTTCTTTTGCTGAATACGTCGCCGCTGAATGCGGCGGTAATCAATTCAGTGGGGGCGCACATTCGCGCCACGGCGCTGGCCGTGAACATTTTTGTTTTCCACCTGCTGGGAGACGTCCCTTCGCCGACGTTGATGGGCTATGTGGCGGATAAACGGTCGCTGCAGTCCGCCTTCATTCTGCCGGTTATCGCCATGATTGCATCCTCTGCCATACTGTTTTACGGGATGAGGTTTGCGCCGGTGGTTCCAATTGGAGAGGCGCGGTTGGGAACGACTGAGGCAAGGAAGACCTAGGCGGGAATGCATTACTTTCACTGGATTGCAGGGACGATTCTCGCACTGGCGTGGTTTTCTCGCATCGTCGATGCGGCGATCGGCATGCCGAGTGTGGCCGACATTTCCAAGCCGGAATGGGATCGCAATCCGGCCGGGGTCGCGGGCAATCTTGCTTCCGGCAACCCTCTGGTTTCAATCATTGTGCCGGCGCGGAATGAAGAGAAAGACATCGAGCTGTCGTTGACCCGCCTGCTTGAACTCGACTACGACAATTACGAAGTGATCGCAGTGAATGACCGCTCGACCGATCGCACGGGAGAGATCATGGAAGCGGTAACGAAAAATCCCCACTTCTCGCAAAAGACGCGAGAAATGGGGCACCCGGTTCTGCGGGTGCTTCATCACCGGGAATTGCCCGCGGGATGGTTGGGGAAGACGCATGCCATGTGGACGGCGACGAATGAGGCGAAAGGCGACTGGCTGCTGTTTACGGATGCCGATGTGCAGTTCAAGCCGGACTCGGTACGGCGGGCGATGGCTTACGCGGAGGCGGAGCGGGCGGATCACGTGGTGGTGTTTCCGCAGATGATCATGAAGCGGCCGGGCGAATACATGATGATCGCGTTCTTTCAGACCATGTTTGTTTTCGGGCATCGACCGTGGAAGGTGGCCGATCCGAAGACGAAAGATCACATGGGCGTGGGCGCCTTCAACCTGGTTCGCCGCAGCGTGTATGAAGCGGTGGGAACCTATGAAGCCTTGCGCATGGAAGTGCTGGATGACATGAAGCTGGGCAAAGTGGTGAAGAACGCCGGGTTTGCGCAGCGCAATGTTTTCGGCGGAAACTTGATTTCGATTCGGTGGGCGGACGGCGCGATGGGAGTGGTGAACAACCTGACCAAGAATTTCTTCGCGGTGTTGTCTTTCCAGTGGCCGCGAACTTTGATTGCGGCGTTTGGATTGGCCTTCCTGAATCTGATGCCGTTTCTAGGAGTGTGGCTGGCGCATGGGTGGGAACGGTTGCCCTATGCGGTGGCGCTGGCATCGATGTTCTTGATTTATCTGGGCATGTCGTGGCGGTCGGGGGTTCCGGCATATTACTTTGTGCTGCATCCCATCAGCACGGCGCTGTTTATCTACACGTTGCTCCTCTCCATGTGCCATGCGTTGTGGAACGACGGGATTATCTGGCGCGGGACGAGATATCCGCTGGAGGAGTTGCGGAAGGGGATGGTGTGAGCGTTCACTGCGGCGGTTCTCCGTTTACATCCGCCTCGTTGCCGTAGGTGGCGGTGGCGGCGGGGTTGGTGTAGGTCTTGGCGGGCTTCTTGGTGGGGCGGATTCTGCCGGGGCTGTAGTGGCCTTGCTTTTCTACGTCGTAGTTCTTGGGCAAGGGCGGGATCAGGGTTGAGCCGCCGGTGATCTGGCTGACGCGGGTGAGGATGATTTCGGCGCGTCCGTTGTAAAGCTTGACGGGGCCGTTGATCTCAATCATGTGTCCGGTGAGGCGGCGGACGTCGCCGACATCCTTCAGGTCGTGCGGGAAGACCACGACGGTGAAGGGGCAGGCCATTTGATCTTCGCAGAAATCGACGAAGTGGACGCCTCTGGCCCCGACTTTCACCCGCAGGACTTTGCCCATCACGCACTTGGTTTCGCCCACGTGCTGGCTGGCGGTTTGAATCGAGAGGCAGTCGGTGGCGGCGGCGGTCGCGGATAGAAGGAGCGCCGATAAAATGGCGTAGAAGTACGGAGTACC
>Ga0187859_10002022_pt1 | contig 12813 bp, 10 predicted proteins | sample June2016WEW_10_1_2_FD_133019 | JGI IMG/M metagenome (GOLD analysis project Ga0187859, IMG submission 133019) | Peatland microbial communities from SPRUCE experiment site at the Marcell Experimental Forest, Minnesota, USA - June2016WEW_10_10 | ecosystem: Environmental > Terrestrial > Soil >...
CCGAGTTCATCAAACAATTCATTCAAATTTACCGGCACAAGTTGAGGCTCAGTCGTCCGTGCAAAAGCGAGAATCTGCTCTACGATTTTGTTTAAATGTTCGATTTTTGCGTCAATGATACGGGCGTCTTTTGCGCGCGGATCTCCGTCGGGAAATTTCAAATTCAGCGAGTGATACAATAGCTTCATTACCGTGAGCGGATTGCGAATTTCGTGCGCAACTTCGGCAGCGAGCAGACCAAGCGCGGAAAGTTTTTCGTTTTGCCGCAATTGTTCCTCCACATCCACAATGCGTTCGTAAAGTCGCGCTTTTTCAATCGCAATGGCCGACAGTTCCGCCAGTGCACTTAAGATGCGGACTTCCTCATTAGAAAAATTATAAGGCCTTCCGGTATAAACACTTAATGTTCCAATAGCTTGACCGGCAAAAAGCAGTGGAACGCTTAACAATGAAATTAAACCTTCCTGCCGCGCCGTTTCGACGTTTTGATAACGGCTAGATGTTTGGACATTTTCCACTTGAAGTGGTTTTTTGCGTCGCACAACAACACCGAGTGCACTGTCTTCCACACCCAAACGTGGTTTTTTGATGTAGGCTTCGCCCGCACCGTAGCTGGCACGCAAATCGAGCCATTCCCGGCTTTCGTCGAGCATCATCAGCGAGCACATCCGCGCACGCATAAGCACACACACTTCGCGCGTGATAGCACGCAATGCTTCATCAAGATTTAAGGTCGAATTGATCGTGCGGCTCACACTTGCAAGCGATTCAAAGAGACGCGCCTTCAATCGCAATTGTTCGTAGAGCCACGCGTTGTGAATGACTTTAGCGGCTTGAACCGCGAGTTCCTGAAGCAATTCCTGATCATTCGTGCTGAATACATTCTCGCGATCTGAATCCACGTTAATTACGCCGCGAACTTCGCCATTCACTTCCAGCGGAACGGCCAATTCCGACCGCACGCCGCGGCGCGCCGCAACGTAACGTGGATCTTGCGTCACATCACCGACGCGCGCGGGTATGCCTGTGCGAGCGACCCAGCCGGTTATTCCTTCACCAACGCGTAATTTCAGTCGTGTCGCCGATGCCGGCAGATTTTGCGAAGCATGAATCTCCAGAAAGCCCGAAGTCGGATTGACCAAAACCACCGAGCCGCTTGACGCGCGCATGAGGCGAACGGCTTCGCTCACGATCAATTGCAATGCTTCCTGCGAGTCGAGCGTCGAATGAATAACATTGCTCACCTGATAGAGCAAATTCAGCCGCTCGTAACGCGAACGTAATGTTGCCAATTCGTCGCTCACAATTTGAAATCAAATTTCATCGCACCCGCGCTGTCAGGCATAAACCTGCCGCGCCAAAAAATATGTTGGGCAGCCACGCCGCCAGCCATGCTGGCAAATAATTGCCGGTGCCCAATGCCAGTGTGACTTGTTGCAAAACAAAAAACGTAAAGCAAATAAAAATACTGCCCGCAACACCGACAAAAACATTTCGCCGGCCCGACGCTGCACCAAACGGAATGGCGATGAGTACGACGACGAGACACGTCCACGGCGCAGCGAGGCGTCCATACAATTTGGTCAGCAGCCAGCTTGAATCGCGACGCGGTAAATCCGGATGCAACCGTAAATAATCAAAAATGTCCATGAGCGGGATGTCCGCGCTGCGCATGTTGCGCAGACTCAAATAATTACTGATTTTGATTTCACTTTCGATTTGCTTCGGAGTTTCGGAAAATTCCGGCATCGCCAGCACATTCGTTTGCAATAGCGGCATGAGCGGCGCGGTCACATCTGGTTGCGCATATTCTTTTACGTCAAAAAAGGTCCACACACCGTTCGTGCGAATCGCACGCTCTGCCTGCAATTGCCGCCATGAACCGTCCGGCAATGTCCAACTTACCTTGGGATTGAGCATTTCCGTTGTCTTGATGCGGTATTCATCAATTTGCCAAAGGCGGTGCTCACGCGCGTTGGTGAAGCCGAAATTGCGGAATTCGTTTTCCGCAGCCGCATCATTTTGCTTTTGCACGTGACGAATCAAAATACGTTCGGCCCATTCATTGCCGCGCGGGGCACACAATTCATTTAATGCAAACAGCGCCAGACTCGCAACGAAGCCAACCGCAAAATACGGCGCGCACAATCGCCACAGGCTCACACCGGCCGCACGAATGGCGGTGATTTCATTATGTCGCGCGTGATTCGTGAGCGTGTAAAGCAAAGCGAGTAACAGTGCAATCGGCAAAACCGTGACCAAAAAACCCGGAGTTGTCGCGACATAATACTCAACGACGTCGCGCAAATGAAATTTGCGTTCCTGAAAATCTGATAATTTATCGAACGTGTCGAAGGAAATCCAAAAGATCAGGAAGCCCACCAGACAGCAGCCGAGTGGTGCGAGCAGTTCGCGGAATAAATATCGATCGAGCAACCGCATTGCGCGAGGGTAAGCGGCGCGACCGGAACGGGGCAAGTTTTGTTGGAAACTCGCGCCGTTGAAAATTCGTGCGCCAAGCCAAATCGCCACTATAAATAATTCCCTTTCATAATTTATCCCTGCAAACTTTTTGCTAAGAATTACTGCGTCGCAATGAAAATCATCACCGACGAAAAATGCACCGGCTATTCGCGTTACGGCCATCCTGAACGTCCCGCGCGAATTACCGCCACAGTTGAACGGCTGAAAAATCAGACGGAATTGCCGGTGACCTGGGTTATACCAACAAAAATCAGCGACGAACAAATTCTCCGCGCGCACGCTCCTGAAATGCTTGCGCGTATGCAAATTCCACAAGACTTTGACGCCGACACGCCTTTTTACGAAAACATCAGTCAATTCACCCACACATCCGCCGCCGCTGCGCTTGATGCGATGCGTGCCGCGTGCAATGGCGAAAATGTTTTCAGTCTCATGCGCCCGCCTGGCCACCACGCCACGCGCGAAAAATCAATGGGCTTTTGTTACTTGAACAACATCGCCATTGCTATTCTCGAAGCGCTTGCGACCGGCATAAAGCGCATCGCCGTCTTTGACTTCGACGTGCATCACGGCAACGGCACGGAAGACATTTTGCTCAATCGCGAAGGCGTCGCGTTTTTTTCCGTTCACCAATTTCCCGCATATCCCGGCACGGGCGGAAAAAATGTCGGCAAAAACTGTTTCAATTATCCTGTCGCACCGTCCACGCCGCGCGAATCGTATCGCGCCACACTTGCCCGCGCGCTCCACGATCTGAAAAAATTCTCGCCCGACCTCATCGCCGTTTCCGCCGGATTCGACGCCTACGCGCGCGATCCACTCGCCGACGGCACGCTGTTGCCGGAAGATTTTTCCTGGCTTGGCAAAGAATTGCGCTCATTAAAAATCCCTTTGTTTAGTCTGCTCGAAGGCGGTTACAGCCGCGATTTGCCTGAACTCATTTATTCCTACCTAAAAGGCATGGAAGATAAATAATTTTGCGTTGTGAATGGGAAGTAATTCCTCTCGACAAGCGAAATTGAAAATTTAATCTCCGCCCATGTCGTCGGCGCATCTTATTCCAATTCTGTTGGTAGGTTTTTTTGGTTGGAGCATCTATCGCCGTGTGCGCCGAAATATCGGCAGGCAAAATTTGCATCCGCGACGAGCCATCAAGTCCATCGTCATTCTTTTCCTCGTCAGCTTGCTGATTATCGGCACGTCGCTGCAAAATCAACGATTGTTGCTCGGCTTCGGAGGCGGCCTGTTGCTGGGTGCGTTGCTAGGTTTTGTCGGATTGAATCTCACGCGATTTGAAACGACCGACGAGGGTCGTTTTTACACGCCCAACACGCACATCGGTGTCGCGCTTTCGTTGTTGCTGGCCGGACGGCTGGCCTACCGCTTTATGATGTTCCCCGATATTTCAACCAAATCCAACCATCCGCCGCCGATACAAAGTCCGCTGACTTTTCTAATTATCGGGCTGGCGGTCGGCTACTACATTGTTTATCAAACCGGTTTGTTCATTCATGCCCGCGACAAAAAATGATTTGGCGATCTTCGGGTTTGCTTGCGCTCGCCGCGCTTTTTTCCGAAACTGGCAGTGATGAACGACTCGAAAAATTGGAACGTTTCCAAATGGCCGTTTCTGCTCGGCGACGCATTGTTGCTCGCTACCGCAGGCATTCTCATTTGGAAATCCGCGCATCCGATTGCGCAATGGGAAATCATCGTGTGCATCGTTTGTGTCGTATTCGGCGCGGTACTCGGCACGTTACCATTCATTCTTGATTACCGCGCGATTCTAAAAGTAGTTGAAGTCAACGCGCTTGGCACCGTTTCCGAAAAGATTCAAAATCTGGAAAAACTCGCCGCGCAAATCACTTCCGCCACGAATCAATGGGACATGGTTCAGGGCCACGCTGAAAAAACTTCAGCCAACGCGAAGAAAATCACCGATAAAATGGCCGCCGAAGTCCGCGAATTTTCCGAGTTCATGCAAAAAATGAATGACAGTGAAAAATCCGCGCTCCGGCTTGAAATTGATAAATTCCGCCGAGCCGAAGCGGACTGGTTGCAAGTCCTAGTGCGCATTCTCGATCATATTTTCTCGCTGCATTCCGCAGCCGTCCGCTCCGGCCAGCCGAAAATCGCCGAACAACTGACGCATTTCCAAAACGCCTGCCGCGCCGCCGCCCGCCGCGTCGGACTCACGCTGTTCGTCGCCGAACTGGACGAACTTTTCATCGCTGAACGGCACCAAGTCGTTGATGGCGAAACAAAACCGTTTGACGGCGCTGTCGTTGGTGAAACGGTTGGCGCAGGTTATACGTTTCAAGGAAAACTATTGCGTCCTGCGCTCGTTCGCTTGCGCGAAGCAAATCCGCCTGCGACTATACCCGTTGAAGAATCTGCCGAGCTTTCAGTCGAGTCACCGGATTAAATTTTCACGTCCACTGTTTTCTGCGCCGACAAAAAGTGCAGCCAGCAACTGGTGACCGGCCGGTCATAAATTTTCGCCAAGGCGCTGGCGTAAAGTTTCAATTGCGGCAAATAAATTTCAATTTTCCCCGCCAATTCATCCGCGTGAACTTCGTCCGTCTTGAAATCTGCGAGCCAGATTTTATCCGGCAGCAGCACGACCAAATCCGCCACGCCTTGAACAACGATGAATTCATTTCCGAGATTTGCAGCCGGCTCCCTTTCGAAAATCTCATCTAATTCTTTCGGAGTAAATTTCGCTGTGAACGGCAATTCACGCTTCACGTTTGAAGCGTGATTAAGAATTTTCTCCCCCGCATCTGATTTCCAAAATGCTGCAATCGCCTTCAAATTCAAAACGGCGCTTTCGTCCGCCGATATAAAATTTTCATTTTGCAAACGCCGTGCCTCCACTTTGAGCGATTCCAGATTTATCGCGCTTTCAAACGAAAAATGCTGAAGAAACTTGTGATGCGCCACGCCAGTTTCAGTCGCCGATAATTTTCCGCGCGTTCTGCGACTTGTTGCTCGCGTAAAATCACGCGAAACAAAAATTGATTCGGCTTCGCCGTCCAGTTCATCTGCCGCCTGTCGCCGCAACGCCGTAACGGATGATTTGGCTGCGCGCTGTGTCGCCTCATTGAATTTGTATTGCCAGTTCAAAACTTCACGGAGTTTTTGTTTTGATTCAACATCAAGTGCCGATAACCCGGCTTCTGTTTTTTCTTCCGCGGCTTTTTTACCCGCAAGTTCCTCGTCGTTTACCACGCGCCAGTGCAGATGCGGTAATTCGCCTCGCATTGTCTCTGCGTTGACGCCTTGCACATTTTGCGCGAACCACAGACCAAACCAGTCGGCAAAACTTTTTGCAGCAACTATTTTTTGCGGCGTGATTTCGACCGGTTTGGTCCAAACTGATTCCCATTTTTTTCCTGTGACGCTTGCGGTCAAAATCAAATTGTCGCGCGCGCGGGTCATTGCAACGTAAAGCAACCGCAATTCTTCGCCACGCAATTCCTTTTTTTGATTTCGTTGCGCAAGCCAGTGCGGCAAACTCGGATAACGACTTCCCGTATGCGGCGGCTTGATACGCGGGCACAAGCCGAATTGTTCGTCCAAAATGATTTCGCCGCGTAAATCCTGTTCGTTGAACGGCTTTGCCAAATCAGCGATGGCGACGATCGGAAATTCCAACCCTTTGCTCTGATGAATACTCATCAGGCGGGCGGCATTTTCATCCGCGAGCGGCGCGACTTCCGGCTCGGCTTCAATTTCACGTTGTGCCTCGACAAATTTCAAAAAACGAAACAATCCCTGTCGTTGAAAATGGTCGAACTTCTGTGCCAGATTTAGAAATTGTTCCACATTTGCGCGCCGTCGAACGCCGCGCGGCTGCGCCTGCAACCAGTCGGTATAATGCGTTTCCGCCATCACGTCTTCGAGACATTGCGACAGCGATGCATGCCGGACAAGTTTTCGCCAGTGCGCAAATCGTTCCAAAAATTTCTCAATTTTGGACAGCAGCTTGTTCTGACTTCCGGCTTTCGAGTTCCGGCTCCTGACAAGCGCCGTCCAAAAATGGACGTCTTTTGCAGCAAGCCGAATTTGCGCCAGTTCATCGAGCGACAAGCCGGCAAGTGGCGAGCGCAAAACGGCGATGCACGGAATGTCTTGCAACGGATTGTCGAGCAATTGAAGCAAACTTAATAAATCCAAAATCTCTGCGCTGTCATAAAACCCACCGCGCTCAACGACGAGTGGCACATCCGCGCGCTCAAACTGCTTCGCAAAAATCTCCGCTTTGCCAGCGGGCGAACGCAAAAGCACCGCCATGTCGCGCCAATCAACGGCGCGGAAAATTTTTTCCTTGTCGTCCCAAATCTTCTGCTGCCTGTTTTTTAATTCTGTCAATCGCGACGCGAGCAGCCGCGCTTCTTTTTCCGATTCTTCCAAATCCGCCAATTCATTCGCGCCGGATATGTCTTCTGCTTTCGCGTCGTTGCGTCCGGTTTTAATTCTTAAAAGCAATTCCGTCCTTGGCGACGAATCTTTTGCGCTGCTCAAATCCACTTGTGTTTCCAGCGAACCGAATTGCAATCGCGCCTCGGCGGCGTAATTCACGCCGCCGATTTCCTCATGCATGAGCAGCCCGAAAACAGAATTAACACAATTAAGCAAACTCTCGCGGCTACGGAAATTTTCCGTAAGCGGAACTATCTGGCCGTCTTTGCCACACCAATCACGGGCGTAATCGCGGAAAATTTTTGGGTCAGCAAGACGAAAGCGGTAAATGCTCTGTTTCACGTCACCAACGAGAAAACGGTTTGCATTTTCACCGTCGCGCGAAAGCGCGGAAATGATTTTGTCCTGTGCAGCGTTAATATCCTGATATTCGTCCACAAAGACAAAACGCAACTTTTCACGCCAGCGCTCCGCAATTTGCGTTGACTTTTCCATTTCAAAATCCCAAAGCAACTTCAACGCGAATTGTTCCAGATCGTGAAAATCCAGAACGCCATCGGCACGTTTGCGGACGGCGAACCGCGCGGAAAAGTCCTGCGCCAGTCGCAACAACGCCGTCATGGGGCCGTGAATCCAAGTCCAATCTTCGGCCAGCGGGTCGCGGGCACCCTTAATTGTCGCGAGTGAATTCAGAAACGCCGCGTCCGCAAAAAATTTCTCCAGCGGTTTTTCCAAAACACCTTTTTTGCCTTTTGGCCAGACCGTTGAAGCGTTCTGGATTTCATCCAAAATAATTGCCGTTTGCTCGCGGGAAAATTCCTTCGGTAGTTTTTTTAGAACTTCCAAACATTCGGCGGCCTTTACATTTTCTGCGCGAAAATCTTCCAATACAGGCAGCCATTCGTCACGCCATTGGTGGATTCCGGCAAGCAACCATGTTTGCCATTCATCCGGCACTGGCACTGCAAACTTCCCGATTTGCCTTGCGAGCCAGCCTTCGGCGTCAGGACGTGTTTGCGAGTAATTATGCAAGCGCAAAACGAGCGAACGGATTTTTTCGTCATGACCGCCACCGTAAATTTGAATCAGATTTTGGACGGCAGTGGAAAATTCGTCCTGACCTTCGTAGTGCGATTGAAATTGTTCGTTAAGCGTTTCGTTGGCGAGTAAACGCGCTTCACCTTCGGCGAGCATGGCAAGCTGCGGATCCAGACCGAGTTCGTAAAAATGGTCGCGCACCAGTTTGAGGCAAAAGCTGTGGAGCGTGCCGATGTGCGCGGCATCAAAGAGCGCAAGCTGCTCAATGCAATGGGAATCGTCTGGATTTTCCTGCGATTTTATTTCGAGCGCGCGGCGGAGCCGGTGGCGCATTTCCGTTGCCGCCGCTTCGGTAAAAGTCACAATCAAAATTTCATCGAGTGACACGCGTGGATTTTCTTCACACAAACAATCCAGGCAGCGTTCAACGAGTGTGCGCGTTTTGCCCGTACCGGCGCCGGCCATGACAAGCACATTGCCGCGCGCGACGACGGCGCGACGTTGCGACGGCGTCAGGTGATTGTCTTTTCCATGCGGCAATTTCATGCTGTACAAAGGCTAACATGTAAACCAAGATTTCCGCAATTTTCCACGTGCTTTTGCAGGAAGATTTGCTTACAAATAAATCATGCTTCAGGGTTTGCGGCTAAAGGATCAGCCGTTGAGCGAACGCCCGCGCGAACGGCTTGTGGCGCTCGGTGCGGATGCCTTGAGCCACGCGGAATTGATCGCGATTCTACTGCGAACCGGATTGAAGGGCGCGAACGCCGTCGAAATTGGAAAACAACTTTTACACAAATTCGGCACGCTGCAGTCGCTGGCGCAAACATCCGTGACCGATTTGCAGAAAGTCAAAGGCATCGGGCGCGACAAGGCGGTCACGCTCGTGGCCGCGTTCGCGCTGGCGCGGAAAATGGCGGGTGAACTTCAACGCGAATCGCCCGTACTCGACAATCCTGAAAACGTCGTGCAATTGTTGCGTGAACAAAACCTTGTGAAAAATGTGGAGACGTTGCAGGTGTTGCTGCTGAACACACGGCATAAACTGATTCGCGTGGAAGAAATTTCCGCCGGCACGCTTGATACAATTCTGGTGCATCCGCGCGAAGTGTTCAAATCTGCCATTGCCGCCAACGCCGCTGCCATCGTGCTTGCACACAATCATCCGAGCGGCGACCCGACGCCGAGCGAGGCCGATATCAAGGTGACGCGTGATCTAATCCGCGCCGGACAACTTTTGAAGATAGAAGTGCTCGACCATGTCATTATTGGCCGCGCGACGGCGGAAAGGCAGAAGGATTACTCGTCGTTGCGCGAGCTGGGATATTTTTATGCTTGAATGGATTAATCATTGAATTGTCAGAAGTTTCGTCGGAGAAAACTCGATTTTATATTTTAACGATGCAACAATTCAGTGAAACATGATTCACCCAACTGCCATCATCCATCCGAAAGCGAAGCTGGACGCCACCGTCCAAGTCGGGCCGTATGCCGTGATTGACGAGGGGGTGGAACTCGGTGCGCATTGCGTCGTCGGGCCGCACGCTTATCTCACGGGACTAACGACGATTGGGGCACACAACCATTTTCATGCCAGTTGCGTCATCGGCGATACGCCGCAGGATTTGAAATATAAAAACGAACCGGCGCGATTGCGAATTGGTAACAATAACGTTTTCCGCGAACACGTTACTGTGCATCGTTCAAACAAAACCGCTGAGGATACGGTTATCGGCTCGTGTAATTTTCTGATGGGAAATTGCCACGTCGGTCACAATTGCCAGTTGGGCAATCACATCATCATCGCCAACGGTGCGCTGCTGGCGGGGCATGTCACGGTGCATGACCGCGCGTTCATTTCCGGGAATTGTCTCATTCATCAATGCACGCGCCTCGGCACGCTGACGATGTTGCAAGGCGGCACACGCATCGGACAGGATTTGCCGCCGTTCACAATCGCATATGGTATCAATCGGATTTGCGGATTAAACACGGTGGGTTTGCGCCGTGCGGGTTTCACGACGGAACAACGGCTGGAATTGAAACAGCTTTATCACGCGTTGTTTCGCAGTGGAAAAAATCTGCGCTCGGCAATCGAAGAAGCGCAAAAGAATTTCAGCAGCCCGACGGCAAAAACCATGCTAGATTTTGTCGCCGGAGCGAAACGCGGCGTTTGCACGGATGCGAACCGCGCAATTTCCGAAAATGAAGATGAATAGAGGTATACATCATGTATAAAATCATCGGTCAGGACGGCAAAGTATACGGGCCGATCACCGCCGAACAATTGCGGCAATGGATTGCCGAAAGCCGCGCCAATGCGCAGACGCAAACGCTCGCGGAAGGTGCGGCGGAATGGAAACCGCTCGGCACGCTGCCGGAATTCGCGAATCATTTTGCGCCGCAAGTTCCACCGACAATCCGTCCATTGACTGCCGGGCGGATTCCGAAAATAAATTCATTTGCGATGGCCGGATTGATTTTTGGAATTTTATCCCTGGCGTGCTGCTGTAAATTTCTGTTTGGTGTGTTCGGCCTCATTTTTTCAGTCATTGGACTTTCACAAATCAACCGGCACCCTGAACTTTACGAAGGACACGGACTGGCCATCTGGGGACTTATACTTTCGACTGCAGGTTTGCTGCTTTTTTTCGCGATCTTGATTTTCGCTCTGGCAACCGGCCACTTTCATGTCAATTGGAGTTTTAACCGTTTTTAAAGGAAATCATGCGCGCACAATCGCAAACCGTTCCGCCAAAAATTTCCGCGCCGCCGTCGCTGGGATTTTTCGCCGCAATAACACTGGCGTTTGCTGGCATTGTCACCGGCGCAGTTTTGTTCTGTTTTGACCCGGCGAAAAATAATTTTTATCCGACTTGCACGTTTCATGCGCTGACCGGACTAAATTGTCCGGGTTGCGGCATGACGCGTGCGGCGTATCAATTGTTGCATGGACATATTTTGCGCGCGCTGCAAGACAACGCGCTGTTTGTTCTGACACTCCCGGCATTGGGCGCGCGAAGCGTATGGTTCGTCACGCGAAAAATTAGCAAACAGCCAGTCATTTTTTTTGTTCCGCCAAAGGCGCTGTGGGCATTCCTTGTCGTCGCACTTGTTTTTGCCGTGCTAAGGAATCTGCCGGCATTTTCGTTTCTCTCGCCGTGAAAGTGCCAGAACTTTTCCCTTTTGTGAACGCCCGGCGTCGTGTTCAATTTTGAATTATGAGTCTGACACATCCATTGACAACCACGACTTTTGAATTACCCGGTTATCGCGTGACCAAGTCGTTCGGCGTCGTGCGCGGTATCATCGTGCGGTCACGTTCGGTCATCGGCAATATCGGCGCGAGCATTCAAAGCCTTTTCGGCGGGAACATTTCGCTCTATACGAATTTGTGCGAGCGAGCGCGTGAGGATACTTTCAACTTGATGCTCACACATGCTGGCCAACTTGGTGCCAACGCGGTCATCGGCGTGCGTTACGACGCGACGGAGATCGCACCCGGCATCACCGAAGTGCTGTGTTATGGCACGGCCGTTTACGTCGAGGCGGAAAGCCGTTGAAACGTGAATCGTTCAATCGGCGCATCGGTGGAAGCGTGAATGCGCAGCCTGAAACATGAAAGCGTTGAGCGATGACACTTTTCTCGCGCGGCTGTTGGGCAAACTGGCGGCGGCGGTGATTCGCCATCCGCGCTGGTTTTTTTATCCGCAAATCGCACTGTTTGTGGCGAGCGTTCTGGTCACCCTCGCGTTTCTGAAATTTGACACGAATCGTGACGACCTGGTCAGTTCGAACCAAAAATATCACCGGAATTTTCTCGCGCTCCAAAAGGAATTTCCGCAGCAGGGCAACGATCTTGTTGTTGTCGCAGAGAGCGATGACCCAGAAAAGAACCGGCAATTCATCGAGCGTCTTGCCGCGAAAATGGTGCCTGAAACCAATTTGTTTTGCGACGTCTTCTACCAACACGATTTGGCGATGCTGGGGACAAAGGCGCTTTTCTTTGCGTCAGAAACCAACCTAGCCACCATTCAAACGGTGCTACACGACGATCTGCCGTTCATAAAGCAATTCACGCAGACAACGAACCTTATCTCTTTTTTTGGCCAGATTAACACGACGTTCCGCAACGCATCACGCGAGACGAATACGCAAACAGAATCGCTCGTTCAAATGCTGCCGGTGCTGACGCGCATTGTGACGCAGGCCGCCGCGAGTCTGCAAATGCCCGGCAAACCGCCGTCGCCGGGCGTGGCGGCGCTGTTCGGTGCCGGCGACGTGTCTGATGTTTATCTCACGTTGAATCGCGGCCGGATTTTTCTGCTCACAACACACGCGCCGGTTGGCAAAACGAATGACACTCCGCCTGCACTTTGGAAACTTTTGAAGGATGCCGTTTTGGAGAATGTGTTTCATCAGCATGCGCTGAGCGGGGATTTAAATGGAGATGCGATTGATCGTTTGCGCCAGTTGATCAAGGAAACCCAAAACGAAGTGCCCGGCCTCAACGTCGGCCTGACGGGCGAACCCGTTTTGGATGACGACGAAATGATACAATCGCAAAAAGACATGACGCTCGCAAGCGTCGTGTCGCTGTTTTTGTGTGCGGTGATTTTTATTTACGGCTACAACGAAATCGGCCGACCGGTGAAAGCAACGATTTGCTTGATTGTCGGGCTGGCTTACACGCTCGCATTTGCGGCGCTGGGAGTCGGGCATTTGAACATTTTGACGATTACATTTGTGCCGATGCTCATCGGGCTGGCGATCGATTATGCGGTGCATTTGATTACGCGTTATGAAGAAGAATTACGTCACGGCAGAACAAGGGAAGTGGCCCTGACCAAAGCAATGGTTTTCACC
>Ga0187859_10002027_pt1 | contig 12795 bp, 7 predicted proteins | sample June2016WEW_10_1_2_FD_133019 | JGI IMG/M metagenome (GOLD analysis project Ga0187859, IMG submission 133019) | Peatland microbial communities from SPRUCE experiment site at the Marcell Experimental Forest, Minnesota, USA - June2016WEW_10_10 | ecosystem: Environmental > Terrestrial > Soil >...
CTCCACCGTGACCGATCCGCTGGCCGGTGAGGGGGCGTAGCCCGTGACCGCCGGGATCGAAAAGGGGTACGACCCGTTGGCCTCCTCGAAGACGATCGCGCTCGTGCTCGATGGGAGCGTCGTACCGTTCAAGGTGACCTGCCAGTTGGTCCCCGCGGCGAGCCCGGTTTCCGAGAACGTCACGGCATACTTGGTGGGTGGGGGGTTGGCCGAGTACGCGATGAGCACGGTCACCGGCCCTCCGGAGATCACCGCCGTCCCGTTCGCGGGCACGCCATGATAACCGGTGATGGCGACCAGATACCATGGATAGGACCCGTTCTGGACGAGCACCTGGATCGAGGAGGTCGTCCCCGGGTAGCTGACTCCCTGCACATGAACCGCCCAGTGCGTCCCGGAGGGTAGACCGGTCTCGCTGAACGTCAGGGCGTAGGTCACGGTCGGGGGTGGCACGAGGGGCCAGTAATCTCCGCCCGTGAAGATCTGGCTCTGGCCACTGACGACCTCGGTGTAGGGGAGGGTCCCGAGGGGGTTGGACGTGCTGCCGTAATCCCACCAGTAGTTGCCGCCCTGGGTCGCGTTCCCGACGATCGTTCCCGTGAGCGGGAAGTCGGGGAAGTTCGTGGCGTGGTTCACGGTCGCGGCGGGCGTGGGAGTGATGTTCCAAGTGTCGACCGGTACGATCGGGGCGCCGGAGTACAGGTCGAAGGGCTCCGTAACGGCCGTCGTGGACGTGTCGAACGCGTTGTTGTAGATCAGGTCCCCACTCTCGGTCTCCTGGAGGCCGAGGCTCAGGTTCAGGGGGCTCACGGGGCCCGGGAAGTACGGGAAGGGCGCCATGGTGAAGGTGTTCCCGAAGACCGTGTTGTTCGACCCTCCGTACACCGTGAGTCCACCGGACTGCGTCTCAAACGTGTTGTTGTCGATCAGGTTTCCCGAGGAGTTCCACAGCACGACGCTGAAGGTCGCGTAGTAGTTGCCGGCGAACGCCGGGTAGGCCACGGGGTTGTAGAGCCCGCTGTCATACCACCCGCTGATGTTGGTCGAGTTCACGAGGGCGACGTTCGAGACGTTGTAGAACACGTATCCGAGCGCGTCGGTATTGGCGGAGATCCCCGGGTAGGGCATCGTCGTCAACAGGTTCGACATGTTCGAGAGGACGACCGACGCGGAGGTGTCGAAGAAGAACACGCCGGTGAACACCGGGAAGGCAAAGTCGTTCCAGGTCCCGAAGATGCTCAGCATCGGGGTCGTCTGGGCATTGTAGACTTGGTAGGGGTCACTCGGAGTGCCGGCTCCGCCGCTGGAGATCGCCGCGAACTGATCGTTGTTCCAGGCCCAGAGGGGGGTGTAGATCCCCTCGGTCGTGTTGAGGGCGAGGGAGACGGTAATCGTGTTCGTGCCGAGCGAGACCGTGATGGATGAAATGACTGGGGTGTAGTCGCTCAGGATCGCGGCGTAGGTGTAGGTCCCCGGGGCGAGCCAGAACGTGTTGGTCGTCTCTTGGGGCGCCCAGTACGGGAGGTCCCCTTGCGTGAAGTTGCTCGTCCAGTTGGGCCCGAAGAACAGGAAGGCATTCTCTGGGGACACCGTGATGTCGACTTGGCCGAGGCCCGGCGCCCCGGTCGCGTTCCACAGTCCGACGAGCATCGGCGGGCCGGTACGGACTACGCCATTCGGTGCGCCGTCGCTCGCGTTCTGCCAACCGACATAGGCACCCGTGACCGTCTCACCCGTCTCGCCGCCGTACGAGAAGGCGCTCGGCACGGCCTGGTAGGACGAGGTCGTCGTGTTCCAGTACTGGAGCGTGAAGTTCGCGTCCGCAGCGTACAAGTTCGCCTGAGACCCTCCGCCCGGCCCACCGAGGATGACCTCGAAATCGTCGGTCAGGCCGAAGGCGTTGTACTGGTAGCCGTTGGCGGTGTACTGGGAAGCGGCGACGGGTCCGGAGGTGTTCGCGGTCGAGTTGAAGACCACGTAGTCGTACGGGAACACCGAGGTGGTGCCGCTCTCGTTGAGCGCCACGGTGAAGTTCACCGCGTTGCGCCCCCCGACAAGCGAGTTGTTCATCCAGAGGTCGATCGAAAATGGGTAGGTGACCCCGGTAAGGATCGGGTACTCAGAGTAGTAGAACGTCGTTCCGACCTGCTGGCCGTACGGTCCGTGGGCGTAGATCGCATTGGAGGATAGAGACGGACCGGAGAAGTTCCAGACGTTTGTGACAAGGATGAGCTCGTGAGACTGCGCGAGGTACTCCACGACGTTCTGTGTCCAGAACGAGTACGTGGCGTTCCCAAACAGATTGATGCTCGTGGTCACGGAGTTCAACTGGACCCCGTACCCGTCCGGAGTGCTGGAGAACGGGTAGAGGGGCTGGATGCCCGTGGCGTTGGGCGCGAATGTGGCGAGCACACTGGGGGTGTTGAGGATCGAGGGGACGACGCTCCCGTTCCCGTTGGGGTCCGCGGACAGGCCGAAGTCCGCGAGTCCGATCGGAGCGGGGTTGTTTCCGCCGTAGAGCGGGGTCACGTGGCCCTGGGAATGGGATTGAGCGACTTGGGCGGGGGATGCAGAAGCGCGGGGAACAAAGACGTCGGTCGAAGGCACGCCTGCGGCCCGGGCCTGTGCCAAGGCTTCGTTGGCTACCGGATTTACCGTGGGAGTCGCGCCAACGCCGTTGAGATCGAAGTTAGAACCAGGGAGGCCACCTACCGCGCCAGCTCCTTCGGCCGACGCGAGCTCGGACCCTTTGGCCGTAGCGACGCTGAGCGCCGAGCCGTGAGGAGCTGCGGCGGCGGCGGCGCCCAGCCCGGCGAGCAGGCCCAGTGACGAGAGGACCAAGATCCCGATCACGAAAGTCAAAGCCACGATAATCACACGGCGGTCGCCCATATTCTGCCGGCCAAATCGGCACCCCATTTAAGGTCGGTCGCTGGACTGCAGGGGCATCTCCAGACAGCAGAGATATCGCGACCTCCTGCAAACTAGGGGAATCCCGGGATCCGCCGAGGGCGGGCCGAGTGTGGGAAACGTGCTAGCGAGGTCGCTTGGGCGAGTCGCGGTCGATCGAGATCGCCGCGCGAACCAGTGCGTGGAATGCCGGGGATCGGACGTCTGCCACCGAGTGAAGAGTGACGTGCCGCAGGTTCTTCCCCGTGCCTTCGAGAAGGTGGGTCGGGTCGGGCAGGGAGGTTCCGCGCCAGAATTCGACCCCCACGTGGCGTTGGTAGCCGAAGACTCCGCAGACACTGTCCGTGCCGACGTACCAGTCGTGCCCCCACTTCCGTTCGACCTTCAGCTCGGGTCCTTCGCTGCGGACGACGAGGTGGACCTCCTTTTCGATGACCAGCAGGTCGGCCCGTTGGTCCTCTCGCTCGGTTGGCATTGAGTTCCGTCGAGCCGGTACGCGTCAGTGCGCTTGAGCCTTCTCCCGGTGCCGACGCGTGAAGCCGAAGAAGACGAGGGGAACGATCCACAGCCAGGTCCGGAGGGGTTGGCCATAGATCCAAATCTCCGCGAATACGGGGGCGACCGTGACGAAAAAGATCCCTGCGGTGATCCAGCGGCTGACCGCCTCTTCACGGAACCCCTTCCGAACATCAGGGGCTATGGGGGGCTGTTTCGAGAGCGACACTGCCCAAGCGAACAGGCCCAACACGAGCATCATCAGCCCAAGGTCGATCGCGTAGGCTTGGCTCGCCGCATCGAAGAAGCCGATTGCGATATTCCGAGACTCGAGGATGTTGAAGAGGAATGGCTCTACAGAGACCGTGAACAGCAGGAGTGTGTTGAACGTCACGACCCAATGGTCCTCGAAGGTCAGAACCGACATCAGACGAGTGTAGGCGAACCAGACCATGATCAGGATTAGGAAACTGAATCCAAACGTCGCGAGGTCGCTGTAGAGTTCCCCCGAATTGGTGGGGGGACTCGCAACGAGGGCGAGCGCCCCCACCGAAAGGGCGAGTCCGAATACCATGTCCGAAAGGGACTCTATTCTCGGCCGAGGCCTTGCGGTGGAATCGGTCGGTTTAGAGGATGCTTCGCTTGATGCCGCCAAGGTCACCATCCTTGGATGGGCTGTGGCCTAAGAAGGCATCTGGTCCCACCTTCACCCAAGGACGCCCCGAAAGAGCGAGGGCGGCACTCGGGCTGAGCCTGGCTAGTTCGCCGATTGGAGGGATCCCGACTCTCGGCGCGACCCGAAGGGGCCCGCCGCGTAAGTCCCGCACCTGCGCCCCCTTCTGGGTGCAAGTGCAAATGCACCTACTCATTTCCGGCCACATTGGTCCAAATGGCTAGTTTTCCGGCGTCCGGACCCTCTCGATGCGAAGGGAAGGCGGATATAGTGCCAGAATCGTAGAATAGGTCAGTGTCGAAGGCAGATCCGATTCTCCCCGGGCTTAGCATCGTTATCCCGGCCTGGAACGAGGAGGACAGACTGACCCGAACCTTGGGTCGATATCTGCCGGCGTTGGAATCACGGAAGGATCCGTTCGAGGTAATCGTTGTGTCGGATGGCATCCGAGACCGGACTGCGGAGGTAGCGCGGTCTTTCTCGGACCGGGGCGTCCGGGTGCTAGAGTTTCCCGAGAAACTCGGAAAGGGGGGGGCCATTCTTGCAGGGCTGCGAGCCGCGCAGTTCGACAACGTCGGCTATGTTGACGCCGACGGTCCGATCGCCCCGTCGCAAATCTACAGCATGGTCGACTCTCTGAAGGACGTTGACTGTGTGATCGCCTCTAGGTGGATGCGGGGCTCAGTCATTCTTCGCTCAGAACCCCTGTTTAACCGCCTCGCCGGTAGAATCTGGAACTCGATGGTCCGGGCCCTTCTTTTCCTTCCTATCCGGGACACTCAGTGTGGTGCCAAGTTCTTCAAGCGGTCAATCGTGGCACCGCTTCTGCGGACGGTCACAGTCACTAATCGGGCATTCGACGTGGTATTCTTGTACCATGTCCGCCAGGCAGGAGCCTCGGTTAGAGAGATCCCCGTCACCTGGTCGCACGATCCGAATACACGCATGCCGGTGGGGCGTGCGATTCCTGTGATGTTTCTTTCATTGGTTGGGGCACGGGTAATGAACACCCCAGTGGGTAGGCGGGTGCCACCTCGAATGATTCGGTGGTTCACCCATAGATACGGACCGACCTAGTGAAACGGCGGATGGGTGTGAACCCTGGCCTGGCTATCCGAAAAGAGATTTGGTCAGGCAAGACCCAGGGACTTGCCTCAGTCTTGGGGCATGGGGAGGGTAGACGAGGCGCCAGCCATACCGGATACCAAGGTCTTCACTTGAACGGTCATGAGACGAGTGCGCCCTGAGGACAGTCGATGATTCCAGTTCGAGTGCCCCCGCGGAGCCTTAGAATAGGAGTCTTCGGCTGCTTCTTCCCAAGCATTGAAAGCCTTGGTTCAACGACAACCGGATATGTCAAGCTCCTCTCTGAAGCCGAGGGGGTAGAACGGGTACTGGTCTACTGCCAAGCCGGCGCATTTCTCCCCCCGGGGTGGAGCGGAGACAAGATACTTCTGCGCCCGGTTTGGAGGCTCGGCGACCCCGTATCTTTGCTGCAATGTCTAAAGAGCCTCGTCGCCGACCGGCACGAGTTCGATGTTCTGTTCTTCAACATTCACCTGACCTGTTTCGGCAAGTCACGGGTTTCGAACTTGCTAGGGCTTTGCTTACCCCCCCTCTCTCGGACCTTGGCGGGAGTGCCAACTTTCACCTACATGCACAACCTTCTCGAAACTCAAGACGTAGAGAAGCTCGGATACACGCCTGGGTTACTCACGAAGGTCATCGTCCATTCTGTCGAGCGCCTGATCGCCAAGAGGACGGTCCTGATCGTTCCCCTGCCCTCACAACGGGACGTTGCCCGCCGGAAGCTTTCGGCGCATGTTGAGAGTTTCGTCATGCCTTACGCCGAGGCGGTCTCTGCACTCGACGACGAGTCTGGATCAGGAAATCGGATACCGGACAGTGAGGCAGGAGGGACTCCCCGCTGGCAGAATGTCCTCCTGTTCGGATTCTGGGGACCCCAGAAGGACCTCCCCGGAGGGCTGAAGATTCTTCATGAAGTGATCAAGGGGGGAATCCGGCTGCATGTCTGGGTGGTGGGATCTGTCAACACCCACTTTCCAGAATATGCCACTCGGTTCGAACGCGTCAAACAAGCACTACCCTCTCAGTACTTCGAGTTTGTCGGCGAAGTCGACGAGCAGAAACTATCCTCCTACATTCGACGAGCGGACTTGGTATTCTTACCATACATGGCCACCGGGGGGTATTCTGCAGCCCTGAATGTCGCAGCTGGTTTTGACGCTCAAATCGTCGCGTACGATTTGCCGGCTCTCCGAGAATTCTCCGGTTTGATAGAGGCGGATTGTACATTCATTGACCCCCTCGACATTGAACAATCCGCCCGCACAATCGCGATGATGCTTCTGTCGATCAAGAAGGAAGGCCGAGGGCCCAACTCGTCAGCACGAAGACGAATGCGTTCAAGCGAGGAGACTACAAAATTGATCGCTCGGCTAAGAGACGGAGGTCCACCTAACAGATGAGAAGCAGAAATGTCATAGGTCGGGCTGGTCGCGTTTACCTCGCTTCGAAGAGTCTTTCACGCCCGGATCGGCGACGATTTTCGAGATTTCAGATATCTGGCACGGTGTGCTGGGTTGCTTTCCGGCCCTCTCGGCACGTTCTCAGGCGAACGAACCGGTGTCCTTGTCCCAGGGCTTCTGGTGCAGGAGAGTGGCTTATCCTCCGAGCCGCAGTGTTGCCACAGGTGTAAACCGCGGTGCCACTCAGTGTTTTGAAGGGGTCATTCGAAATATTCTGTTGAAAACATCATGAAGATCGGCATCCTCGTTTACTATCTGGAACCCCAAAGTGGCGAGAGTCGTGAGGCGATCAACCTTGCGATAGGCCTGAAAAGGCGGAGGTTCGACACTAGCATTTACGCCCTAGCGTGCGAATTCTCGGTTCGTCAGCGACTGCAAACTCTCGGTATCCACGTCGTTTCCCGGGCGGAGCAGTTAAACTCGATATCGAAGCTCAAACTCATGCGCTATGACCCGTCCCTCGCCGCGAAATTGAGCCAGATTGTAGCAACTGAGCCGCCATGCGACGCGTATATTGTAACACAAGACGCAGCCCTTCCGATCATCAGAAAGAGGGAATCGGGACAGTGGATCTTCCTTTGCAACGGCGACATGAGCCTACTCTTGCTCAGTAGGCAGTTCAGGAAGCGAGCGCCTGTCGTGGGTTGGAGCCTCAGCCGTTCTTTGGTGAACCAACTGGAGAGCCATGCTCGGCTCGCTCGAGAATATGACGTCCTATTGGCCAATAGTAAGTTCACAAGGGGCCTAATGTCGTATCTGTATGACACTTCGTTCGATGGCGTGGTGTACCCGCCCGTTGATACGGATGCATTCACGCCACGCCAAACCGTTCCGGCTGGGCAAGAGTACGTCTTCGCGGTGCTGAGGCGGACCGAGGAACCCGCATTCCCGTTCGTCACACGGCTGGCGCGTCGGGTGCCGGTAGTCGTAGTGGGGGGCGCTACCGTACAGAGCGCGGATAATCGAGGGAAGGTCGGAGAAGACGAAATAGTGAGACTTTACTCCGCCGCGAGATTGACTGTGTCATTCAGCCATCAGGAGTTTTTCGGGTACTCAATTGCCGAATCCCTGGCATGCGGCACCCCTGTCTTGGCTCTCAGTCAAGGTGGGGCGCCCGAACTGATCACGTCGGGGGTCGACGGTTGGCTTGAGGACAATCCTACCAAGCTTATCGAGCGAGCAGAAAAGGTGATTCGGGATGGGACCCCGGATGCAGTTAGGGCTCAATGCAGAACTGAGTCACTGCGGTTCGCCATCGATGAATCGACCGGCAATTTGGCCCAGTTTCTGGTGAAGTCCACCGGCGCCTCGAAGTAAGCTCATGTCGCACTTCAGATGAAAGAACATGCCGTGGAAGGGGAGTCACTTACTTCATCGGTAGGCGACGGTCGAAGGAAGAGTTCGCTCGCCTCGAGGCTGCCGAGGTTTTGGCCAGTCGCAGTGGTGACGCTCGGCGCCACCATCTTCGGCCTGGTCTTTACCAGTCTGTCCATCGCAAGATTTCAAACCTTTAACAGTAGCTTCAACGATCTGGGATTCTGGAATCAGGCATTTTGGATTACTTTGCACGGCGGCCCTGGAGCATGGGCATCAGGCCCGACGGAATCGAATTTCTTCGCAGTCTATCCATGGTCGAGCTCTTCCTTCTTGGTCCTCGAGCCGATTTACGCGATTTACGAGAGTCCCGCTTCTCTGTTGCTGATGCAAGGGGTAGCTGTCCCACTTGCCGCAATTCCGCTGTACCTCTACGCTCGAAGTGTCAAGTTGCCGGGGTCATGGGCGGCGGTGACGTCGGCAAGTTACCTTCTGAATTTTCAGATCCAAGGGGCCGCCCTCAACGATTTTCACATGCAGTCGTTCTTCCCGCTTTTCTTCTTCTCCTCACTTTACTTTCTGCAGACACGGCGACGCAGGAGTTTTGCGGTAACCGCGATTCTCGCCGGTCTAATCAACCCCCTCACTCTGGGAGTGGTCGTAGCCCTCGCGTTGATGGACTCGGTTAAATCCGCGCTCGAGCGAGGTTCGATTCGGTCGCGCCTTGCTCGCTTCTCAAGGAGTCTGCGACTTGAGCCGGAACGAGCCGCGGTAGCCGTTGCATTAGTCTCGGCACTAGCGCTTCAGTGGCTGGTCGGGAGCATCGGCGTATACCATGTTGGGACCGCGGTTGGTGGCACCTACGTGTCGACAATTCCTACACGCGAGTTATTCTTCATAATGACCTTGGCACCGTTCTTAGGACTCACATTGCTTACCGTGGATGGAGTCATTCTGTCCTCCCCTCTGTTGGTGTTCCTAGTCATTGGATCGACCCAATACTTCGGATATTTTGGTCACCAAGATTCGATGGAGTATGTCGCTACATTCACAGCTGGATTCACAATGTGGCTTGCGTCGAGACACTCGGAAGCAACGCCGCGCCCCACTGTCGTAAAACTGAGTCATGGGGCGGCCCAGAGCTCGCGCGTCGTACGTCAACAGCGCCGAATTGCCAGTCGGTGGTCTTTGGAGCCTTCAACGCAAGCCCGATGGGGAGTGGTAGGCGCGTTCGGGATCGGGTTAATCCTATCCTTATCGTACTCGCCAATCAGTCCATTCAACAACCATCAAGGGCTGCTCCAAGATGTGAATGAGCGATACCAGGAAATCACGCAAGGGAATTCAGCGGTCGACTTCCTTAACCGAGTCATCGGTTTGATCCCCGCGGACGCTTCTGTCTTGACCCAAAACAACATCCCCCAGTTGTCGGGACGAAGCGATGTGGCCTGGGCATTCCCAGGCATTGATTCGGTCGGAAATGTGAGTCGCTTCCAGTTCATTCTCGGGGCGAATTCGGTCAACGCCTTTTCCGAGTTTTGGTTTGCCTATCTCGACCCTTACATCGGGGTGGCCTATTCCTCTGGCGAGTTCGGGACAGTGGCATTCGGTGACGGGGTCATCTTGCTGGAGCGTGGATATGTCGGCCCGCCACAACTCTTCGCGCGTCTCTGGATTCCCGCCACTCAGTTCGAACTCTCGGCGGGTCAATTTACCGACGGCGTTGCGACCTACTCCGGTTCTCCTGCTGGCGACTTCTGGTACGGTCCCTACACGATCCTACCGCCGGGCCACTATTCGGCGACCTTTGTCCTAAATGTGTCCGCTACGATGCCTAAGACCGACCCAATCATCATTCTAGCGGTGTCCGAGTATGACCCCGTAAACGGAACGACCACGTTTTACAATTCGACACTGATTGACCTGGGCAACTTCTCGTCGTCTAACACTTGGGAAAATTTCACACTTCTGTTTACGGCGCCGACCTTCCTGTCTCGGCTGGAGTTCCCCGGATACGAGCCAACCGGTGCTGCAGCCCTCCGATTCATGGGGGTTCTGGTCACCCCCCAAGGATCCTTGTCATAGATTCCGGGTTTCGACCGGGGGGCACAATCACCGGTCCCAAACCTCCCGGTCACCGACTAGCCCAACCACGGGGAGGAACACTCCGGATGAGGTTGGCTGGCTGCGGCACCGGTTGGTAGATCGTTTGCAGCGTTGTGTAAGATGCGGGAGGCCGTACGACTATCGGGCAAGCATCGGCTTTAGGAATGCTGTGGCAGATTGGGGTCCGAGATCCATCAACGCAAGGAGGGAGTAGATTGCAGTATTGCGGGATCCTGATACCGCGGCGGAGTTGAGTACGGTCCGGAGCGCTTCGGCTATGGATTGAGTTGAAACTTGGGCGCCCATTGCTCGCTCAAAGATCGTAGCTCGCGAGTGTCGGATTGCGAAGTACGAAGCGGCCAAACCCAAGGGTCCGTTTGATTGAATGAGATCGGAGACCACCTGCCACGCCCTGACTCGTCTCTCGGCATCGACAACTGTCTTTGAGACATTCCCTGCGTGCCTCCTCACCCACGTAAGTCGAGAGTCGTCGAAAATGACAGAACCCGCTCCCGATATGGCGCAAAAAAGGAGGAGCGTATCTTGGAGGCCCTGAATCTTCTTTATGAAGTCACGGTTTCGAATTATCAAGTCCTTCTTAACCGCAACCGAGCTCATGTTCTGTTCGCGATTTGCCCGAGCCAAGAAAGGTAACATTCGGTCAGAATCGTCGGCCTGAAACGTGATCTGCCGGCCCAGATGAAGGTGGCGCGATCTGTCCTCTTCATCACGTCGTGAGGCCGGGTCCGAAGGCCCGCGCGACCGATAGAACTGCGAGAAATCATTGTGATAATACGCGAGTTTGGGATTGGCAAGGAAGGTAGCTTCGACCCGAGCAAGTTTACGCGGATCGAAAAGGTCGTCGTCATCTAGGAACACCAACACTTCACCCCGCGCACACTCCGCAGCCCGAACGATTGTTTCACCGACATTGGGTGACGGGTCGGGAATCCAACGAGGTGCCGTGACGCCGCCGGAGCCGCCGTAGTAGGATGGGTCGAAATTCGCGAGGACGACCAAGTCGACATCGCGTTCAGTTGGTGCTTGGCGAAAAACGGACGCTATCGCCTCCCCAATATACTCTCTTCGATCGTGCGCGGTGACGACGACCGATAACAAGCAGCCCTCTCGGTCACCTATCTTGCGCTCTCCGACTGTGCTTTCAGACCCAACCCGGCCAACGCCTACGGGTCCAGAATCTGAAAACCGCGCATTCTCGGTGCGGTATCCGCGGAAGTCAGACCGAATGGTATTCGGTGGATTCGCATCGGTCCGAGCGGCGATTTGACCCGGTTCTATGCCTGACCTCGACGCGTTGTCATCAAATCGGATATCGAGGGTGGGGTTTGAATCGGAATCGGTGGACCCGACGGCCAGGGGATGCAAGAGGGGCAGGAGCCGTGGAAAGACCGCTTCGAGACTCCCTAAAGTTAGATAGCCTAGGTCTCGCGGGCCGGTGAGTCTGCGGTAAAAGTGACCGAGCGTTCTTACAGCACGCCGAGTCTCTGCCTGCGAGTGTGCCTTCCCAATCAGGCCCTGATAAATCACTTCTCTGGCTGCTCTGAGACGAAGGTAGTCAAGAACCATTTGCCGTGCATTTGAATTTGCGCAGAACTGCTCTAACCTTTCAAAGACTTCCAAGCGCGCATCCAGATTCTTACGACTGTTGGAGAAATTGTTACCATGTCTCCGAACGGTCGATTGTGCAGATTCGTCAAAAACGAGAGCTTGCTCGGATATGAGGCCCGCAGTGAGGATTATTGTGTCCGTCATTACGGGGAGCGAGTCGAGAATCGGAACGATTCGGCCGGCGACCTCGCGATGAATGACTGTCGAACTCAGGTTCTGTTCGCGATTTCTGTAGGCGAGAAATGGGAACAGTCCAGGGGCAGTTGGATCTTTGAAGGTTCGGAAGTCAGTGCCGGCCCTTCGACTATTGTGGTGTGAGAGTGAGAAGCGGTCCCAGGCCCCGATCCCCGCCTTATCTTGGAGTGAAAGATCAAATTGGTGATGATAGTACCCGAGGTTCGGGACCCGCTGAAGGACATGCTCAAATCTTGCAATCTTTGTCGGTTTGAATAGGTCATCGTCGTCCAGAAAAGCAAGGTAACTGCCTCTGGAAACCTCAATCGCTCGTCGAAGTGTCCTCCCACTGAGCGGCGATGAGCCGCTGTACAGTCGGACGCCTTTTGCCTTGAAGGCGGCGTCCATTGTTTTGTCTTCAAAATTCTTGAGGAGTACAATCTCGATGTCGGTCCGCCCTCTGGCGATCGGGAGGACAGAATTTACAGCTTGAACGTAATATGCCGATCGGTCGAACGCTGTGATGATAATCGATTCGAGGATATTGTCGGCCATCGTTTCAACCGTTCGAGATCGGAGCGAGGTCACGCTGGGTGAAATGCCCCCTACACCCACTTGGAACCCTCTGAGAGATTAGTCAAGGTTCGGCTAACTGGAGGACCCGGAACGTCCTGCCGGGCCGAGCAATTCTAGATCTCGGTCCACCATCTTGCGGACGAGGTCAGGGAGTCGAGTGGAGGCCGTCCACCCGAGCTCCTCCCGAGCCCGGCCCGCATTGCCGCAAAGGTGATCGACGTCGGCCGGTCGAGCGAACCGACGGTCGATCTCAACGTACGGTTTCCAATCGGTGATCCCCACCCGATCGAATGCCAATTGGACGAACTCCTCGACCGAGTGTGTCTCTCCGGTCGCCCCCACGTAGTCTCCCGGTTGTGATGCATTCAA
>Ga0187859_10002030_pt1 | contig 12783 bp, 10 predicted proteins | sample June2016WEW_10_1_2_FD_133019 | JGI IMG/M metagenome (GOLD analysis project Ga0187859, IMG submission 133019) | Peatland microbial communities from SPRUCE experiment site at the Marcell Experimental Forest, Minnesota, USA - June2016WEW_10_10 | ecosystem: Environmental > Terrestrial > Soil >...
GCTCCTCATCCGCGACATCGCCATGCCCCTCAACTTCACAGGCGATCAGCGTCGCAACAAAGGAGGCTTCGACAAGCGCAAGTTCCCCTCGACGCGCATGGGCCTCGCGGCGCAGCTGCGCCAGGCCTTCATCGATGCGCAGGACTACCAGACGAAGTGGGCCGACTACGAACGCAAGAAATCCGAAGCGGCAAAGAATTCTCCCGAAAAAGAAAAGAAGCCGGGCGACAAAACCGCGCAAGCAAGTAAAGATAAAAAGTCCGAGCCCACCGCTCCCAAGCGCGATCTGAAACTCGAAGCCCTGGTCCCTTATCTAGAAGGCAAGAAGACAATCGTCCTAGCCGCCGAAAGTTCCAGCGACCTGCAAACCGCCGTCAGCCTGGCTAACGAATTCAAGCTGAAATTCGTTCTCAACCACATCAGCCACTCGCAGACCGTTCTCGACTACGTCGCCAGCCTCAAGGTTCCCGTCATCGTCGGCCCCATCTACGAAGCGCCGAAAGACGATGAGCGCTACGACGCCGTCTACAGCCTTCCCGCGCAGCTCTACAAGCGCGGAGTCAAAATCATCTTCGCCTCCTACAACGCCCACAACGTACGCAACCTCCCCGACCAGGCCGGATTCGCCACCGCCTTCGGTCTCCCCTACGACGAGGCGCTGAAAGCCATCACCCTAAATCCAGCGGAAATCTGGGGAGTGGACAACCAACTAGGCTCCCTCGACGTAGGCAAAACCGCCAACGTAGTCGTGGCGAACGGCGATCCGCTCGATGTGAAGACCGATGTCAAACAGGTCTACATCCAGGGTCGTCCAATTCCAATGACCAACCGTCAAACTCGGTTGAGGGATGAGTATTCGAAGTGATGGGACGAAAGCCACGCGATTCACGGCGCTGAAGGGAACGCTTCACTGTTCCCTCGCCAGGTAGATTCATCGAATGAATTTTGTCGGGCAGGACCTTCACTATTACGACGGCGTGGCTTCTCCGCTCAAGGAGAGGCTCTTCCGCTTTCGAAGCAGCCGTTCGCTCAGCAACATTACAGTGAGCGGCAAGAGTTGGGAGTACTACGGAAGCGGCCACTCCCAACGTACGCTGGTGCTCTTGCCGGGCGGACTGGGTATCGCCGAGGCCTGGTTCGACTGCATTCTCGATTGGGAAAACGACTACAGGGTTATCGCCCTTTCCTACCCGCGCGTCGGTTCGGTGCTGGAAATTGTCGCGGCGATCAAAGCTGTGCTGGAGCGCGAGGGCGTAACTCAAGTGGCGTTGTTAGGCACGTCGCTCGGTGGATACGTTGCCCAGGTACTGGTCCGCGAACACCCCGCCTTGCTGACGCACGTCATCCTTGGTGACACCGGCGCGGCCACTCCCGATTATCGGCGTAAGCTCGAAAGGATATATCCCGTCTCCAAACTCTTCACCAACCAATATGCCTTTGGCTTGATTAAATTCGCCGCCAGGAAAAAAATTCCCCCGCTGTTGGTTCTCCTCAACGTTGAAGACCGCAAGTTCTGGAATGCCTACATGCGAGACATTATCGATAACCAATATTCCTCCGATAACATGCGCACTCAATTCGAGGTTGCGCTCGATTTTGCAAGAAATTATTCCAGTGCCGGCGTCGCCACCAGCGCGAGCGAAAAGATAAAGATATTGATCATTGAAGCCGACGACGATCACGCCATACCAAGAGATCGCAAGCAAAAGCTGAAGAGCCTGTTCCCGCGAGCGCAGATCAAGACCTTCCCTCGTGGCGGCCACCTCCTTCCCATCACCCAGCACGACGAATACGTGAAGAGCGTCCGTGACTTCCTGAAATCATGAGGTTCGCGCCGCCTGCGAGTTTGACCGCTCTCCCCGCCGCCAGCTAAGATTTCGCAGTGATCTCCATACGGGTAGAGAAGGTTTTGCCCAGCAGTTGGGCTTCTCCGTGCCTCCGTGCCTCCGTGGTGAAAAGCGAATTAAGCGTGATCTCGCCACGACCTCCTTTGCATACTTTCCCAATCCCTTTTAGACTACTGGTTTCGACTTCATTCACAGTAATGGGCGTTACGCAGTCGTAAATTTCAGCAGTCGCAGTCAGCAAACGCCGGCCCGCACTCCGGACCCGCGATTCCAAAGATTCAGAAACGAGGAGAAACAATGGCAGCCGTTGATGAAAAAGTGAAACAGATTATCGTTGAGCAATTAGGTGTCGATGAGGGCGAAGTCACGCCCAGCGCTTCGTTCGTAGATGACCTGGGCGCCGATTCGCTCGACACCGTCGAGTTGGTGATGGCCTTTGAAGAGGCCTTCGACATCGAAATCCCCGACGAGGACGCGGAGAAGATTCGCACCGTCTCCGACGCCGTTGACTACATCGGTAAGCACGCGAAAGCAGGCAAATAATCCGGTCAAATGTCTCGGGCGCAGGCTTTGGGAAGGGCACGGCTTTAGCCGTGCCGATACAGTCCTCATATAGCCGGGCTTTAGCCCCTGAGGGACTCGTCCGCAAGCGCAAAACGCAAGCAGCTATGGATTTCACTCCGGACACTCTGATCGGCGATTCCCTTGAGCGGGTCGAATTGGTTATGGCGCTCGAGGAAGCGTTTGACATCGAGATCCCCGACGAGGATGCGCAGAAACTTCGCACTGTTCAGGATGCTATTGATTACATCAACAAACGCAAGAAAGGCAGCGATTCCAATTGAGTCGTAGGGTCGTCATCACCGGCATCGGCCTGATCTGTTCCGTCGGCAACACCACCGACGCCGTTTGGCAATCTCTGCTCGCTGGCAAGAGCGGAGTCGACCGCATCACCGCGTTCGACGTCTCCGCGTACGCATGCCAGATCGCCGCCGAGGTCCGCAACTTCGATCCCTTCCAGTTCATCGAGAAGAAAGAAGTGAAGAAGATGGGCCGATTCATTCACTTCGCCATCGCCGCCGCCGACGAAGCGATGAAAATGTCGCAACTAAAAATCACTCCCGAAAATGCCGAGGCCGTAGGCGTTCACATCGGCTCCGGCATCGGCGGATTCGACGTGATCGAGCGCGAACACACCGCGCTCATGGAAGGCGGCCCGCGCAAGATCTCACCCTTCTTCATTCCCGCTGCCATCGTCAACCTCGCCGCCGGACACGTCTCCATGCGCTTCGGCGCCAAAGGTCCCAACGAAGCGACCGCAACCGCCTGCACCACCAGCGCTCACTCCATCGGTGATTCTTTCCGCATCATTCAACACGGCGACGCCGACGTCATGATCGCGGGGGGCTCCGAAGCCGCCATCACTCCCATGGGAGTAGGCGGATTCGCCGCCATGCGCGCGCTCTCCACCCGTAACGACGATCCCGCGCGCGCCAGCCGTCCCTGGGATAAAGATCGCGACGGCTTCGTAATGGGTGAAGGCGCAGGAATTCTAGTGCTGGAAGAACTGGAACACGCGAAACGCCGCGGAGCTCCCATCGTCGCCGAGTTAATCGGCTACGGCATGTCAGCCGATGCTTACCACATGACGCAACCCGCGCCGGAACACGAAGGCGGCTTCCGCGTGATGCGCAACGCCCTTCGCGACGCGAAACTGGAGCCCAGCGTAGTAGGCTACGTAAACGCCCACGGCACCTCGACGCCGCTGGGCGATACGCTGGAAGCTCACGCGATAAGAAATTTATTCGGAAAAAAGATTCCGGTAAGTTCCACGAAATCGATGACCGGCCATCTTCTGGGTGGCGCGGGAGGCTTAGAAGCAGGAGTAACAGTCCTGGCACTGCGCGATCAAATCCTGCCGCCTACGATCAACCTGGAAAATCAGGATCCCGATACGGACGGCATGGATTTCGTCCCCAATCAAGCCCGGAAGACCGAGTTCGAATACGCCATGTCGAATTCCTTCGGCTTCGGCGGCACTAATGGGGCGCTGTTATTCCGCAAGTGGACAGAGTAAGAGAAAAATTGCAGAGGTAAGAGGTCAGATCGCAGAGATAGAACCATTGCAGGCCAGCAGGTGATAACCGTCACATCAAAAATGTAAGGTTTGACCTCTGCAATCTGACCTCTATCCTCTGACCTTATTCCTTCTTCACCGCATCGATCATCACGTAGAGCTGATTCGGATCCGTGACCTCAACGTACGGCTTGCCAGTATGCTTACTGCTAACAATCCAAACCGTCGGCGTGTGGTCAACATGCAAACTCAATCCCAGATCTTTGTCCGCCCGCACCAGCGCCGCCAGTTTGCCATCCGGATCGACCACAAACGGCAGCCCAATCTTGTGGTTAGCCGCGAACTTTTCCGCAAACGCTCTTAAATTCTGGGGATTAATCTCCAGTTGGTGCGCAAAGACATCCAGCCGAAACTCGTTGCCAATATCTTTCGAATGCGAGTCGAAGTAGCGCGCGAACACCGCCGCATCGAACGACCAGTTATGCATCGGCAGCGGAAAATCATGCTGCACCAGTGGAATCTTATAAGTCTTCGAAGCCTGCGCCAGCAAAGGCGCAATCCGGCCGCACTGCGGACATTGCAAATCCTCAAACACCACCAGAGCGATCTGCGCGCCCTTGGGCGGACGCAAAGCTTCCGGCGCGTCCTGCGCAAAAAGAGGCGGGCAGAGCAGAAGGAGCAAGGTAAAAGCGAGTGAGAACAAAAGCAGAGACGCGAAACGCGGCGGTCGTTGAATCTTCATAATTTAGTTGGGGTGCAACAACATTATTCTATCGTAGCGCCTTCGCGACCATCACATAGGCACGACCACCCTCGGGCCGGCATTCGAGCGCACCATACAATTATTTTCTTACCGGTTCCTATCGGAAGTCTGGAATAATCAGGCTCCGACACCCTATGAAAAACCTGCGCACTGTATTTCTACTCTGCTTTTTCGCATGCGCCTTGCCAGCAACTCTCCGCGCGCAAGATTCCGCGCCGCCGACTTCGCCCTCCTCAACGGAGCAATCCCAATCCATTGCGTCCGCGTCCAACATCGTCGAATACGCTCCTCCTCCCGCGGAATATGCCCGCGCGAAGGCCTATTCAAACGCCAAATATCGCCACATTTTCACGGGCGCGTTCTACGGGTTCCTAATCCTGCTAGTACTCCTCCGCTGGCGCGTAGCGCCCGCCTTTCGCAACCTGGCCGAACGCGCGTCATCGCGCCGCTTCGTACAGCTCATCATCTTCGCTCCCCTCATCCTGCTGACGATTGCCGTCCTCACCATCCCCGCCGATATCTGGGATGAATCTCTCCAGCGCGCGTACGGCCTCTCTGTGCAAACCTGGACCGCCTGGACCCGCGACTGGATCCTAACCCAGTTCATCATGCTCATCGTAGGAACGCTGCTCGTAGCTGTCCTCTATTTCGCGATCCGCCGCAGCCCGCGCCGCTGGTGGTTTTATTTCTGGCTCGCTTCGATCCCCATCCTGCTCGCGCTCTTTTTTCTTCAGCCCATCGTCGTCGATCCCATGTTTTATAAATTCACGCCGCTTGCGACCGTACAATCCGACCTGCTCGCGCAAATGCAGCGAATCGTGCATCGCGGAGGAATGGAAATCCCCGCCGACCGCATGTTCGTCATGAATGCGAGTTCAAAGACCACCGGCCTGAACGCTTATGTCACCGGCTTTGGCGCATCCAAGCGCGTCGTCGTTTGGGATAACACGATCAAGAATGCCAGCATCCCCGAGACGCTGTTCGTCTTCGGGCACGAGATGGGACACTACGTCTTGCTTCACATTCCGAAAGAAATTTGCATTGACGCCGTCATTCTGGTCTTTCTCTTATATGTCGGCTACCGCCTGGCGAACTGGATGCTCGCGAAATGGGGCGCACAGTGGGCGATTCGCGATCTTCAGGATTGGGCGTCGCTGCCGGCCTTGCTCTTTGTGATTACTCTGCTGGCATTTCTTGCGACTCCCCTATTCAACGGAGTAAGCCGCCATTTCGAGCACGAGGCCGACCGTTACGGTCTAGAAGTGATTCACGGAATCGTGCCTAACGAGAACCAGGTCGCCGCCCACTACTTCCAAAAAAGCGGCGAAAGAAATCTCTCCGACCCAGACCCGTCCACATTCATAAAAATCTGGTTCTTCGATCATCCGACTCGGCCGGAGCGCGTGCATTTCGTCGCCACGTACGATCCGTGGTCGAAAGGCGAAGCGCCAGAGTATGTGAAGTAGGAGCATCAGACAGTCGGGCGCCGAGCTTCGCCCGGTTGGACAAGTGAGGGAACTCGTCTCTCTACGTGATTCTTACTGTAGCTACTTCAGATCGGTGCCGGGTTGTAGGTTGTAAAAGTAATAGAAACGCAGCCCCAGCAACTGCCCCGGAAATTCTTTCGGCAGCGGCGGAAACGGATTGGAGTCCGTAATGCTCCCCCAAGCTGCCCGATCGAGCGCCACGTCGCCGGACGACGTATGCACTGTCATCCCGCTCACCTTGCCATCTTTCAGAATGACAAATTCTATCGAAAGCTTGCCCTGCTTTAAGATCGGGGGATAAACGGACGGCGGCAACAGGCTATACCAATTTTGCCGCACCACCTGCACCACGCGCGTCAGATAGGGGCCGAAATCGACGCCCATGGTATCGGTTAAAATCTCCGCCTGATCCATCGCCTTCGCGCCGCTGCGACCCTGGCTCAGCCCGTAATCGCCGCCACTCCCACTGCCGTAGTGCCCGCGATTTTCCGCCGCCGCCCGCTCCGCCTGCTCTATCGCCGAGCCCGGCGTCAGCGGAGTATTGAAATTCACTGTTGGCCGGTTTTGCGGAGGCAAACGCAGCTGCGCCGTCTGATCGTTCTGCGACGGCGGCACGAATCCCGAATTTTGCTGTTGTTGCGGTTGCGGACTTGGCGCGGGTGGATTCTGCGCCACCTGATTCTGCGGAGGCTGGCTCTGCGCAGGCGGCTGCGGCACATTCGCCCCCGGAAGCCCCGGATGCGTGCTCTGCAATATTTTCTTCAAGTCCTGGCGATTGATCTGCGGCGCTTTACTCGTCGCAATCCGGTCCTTATCCGAAATCACCTTCGCATCCGGACGCTTCGTCAGCTTCTGCGCGTCCGGCGGCAACTCCAAAAACGTCGCGTCCTTGGATTTGTCGTTGGCGGTAATCGCGAGATCGACGGTCCGATGCGGCAACAGCCCCAGCAACTTCTCGCTGTTCCACAAGAGAATGACTACGAACAAGTGCAGAATGACCGACAGCCAGAGCGCTTCGCGCTTGCGCGCCCGCGAAAGATCGTCCTGCAACTGAATGAGCAGATGCGGAACGTCATCTGGATTGAAGCCGCGGTAAGCCTTCTCCCAATGCTGCGCCTCAAACAGATCGCGCTGTTCGGGTGAATCGCCAGACGACGAGTTACCAGGCGATGAAGTGCCCGACGCTGATGTGCCGGACAACTCTTCGCGAGACTGTGGATCGCGGGACGGAATTTGGGTAACCGGCATCAGGGCAGAACTATAAGCTTAGAGACGCGGGCAGACTCCGTGGTTGCGTAATTGCGAGGAAGTTGTTCGACGAACCTCTATTGAAGAACTTCTTCTAAGGAAGTTCTTACGCCAGACTTCTTCGTAAAGTTACGTCAATTGTGGAGTTGCAACCACTATTCCCTATTGTCGCATTTTTTTCGCCGGGCGCGTGAGTACCTGGGTAATGGCCGCCTGTGTAGGCGCACCCCTGGCTTCGGAATGTGGAACAAGGACGTAGGGACGGTTCCGTCCCGCACGATACAGTTGCCCTTATAATGTCCCAAGAGTCCCGGTTATGTTCTGCCAAAAAGATTCTATTCGTCAACTCGATCTCGACGCTCGCCTCGCGCTTCGCGCGCGCATGCTGAATTCGATCCCGCCAACGGCGATTTCGCTGATCGCTGCCGTACTTCTAGTCGCCAGTGCTTCCCCAATGCTCGCCCAGCGCGGCGGCGGGGCTCACGTCAACCAGCCCGTCGTGTGCGTCTACGATTGCCCGGCTATTCAAACGCTCAATACCGAGGACACGCTCAAGAATTTTCGCCGCTCGATGGCCCTGCAAGCCACCGCGGAGCAGCGCTCCGCCTTTGCCAAGGTGTCGCAGTATGCCGAGGCCGCCAGCGGCCAGCTTCAAATCCTTCGCAAGTCGTTTCCACTTGGCGCCGGGCCTGCCGAGCACGCCTCCGCTCTCGATCAGGCCATAGAAAAAGCGCGGGCCGGCAATCAGAATTTCCTCAACTCTTTTTCAGCAACTCAAAAATCCGGGCTGCAGGAGCTTGTGAAGAAACTGAGCAAGGCTGATTCCGATCTCGACCGCCAACTAAAGGCGCTCGATCAAACTCTGACGACCGCCAAGCCGGACAGCGAACAGATCGCCAGCTCAGCCGCCGCGCTCGAAAAGGCGCTTGCCGGTTTCCAGAGCGAACAATTAGCGCTTGGGAGAGAAATGAGCATCATCTTCGACGCCGATGGCGAAGGTGTCACGTTCAGCCTTCCTCCTGTGACCAACTCGATCAATGTCGATGGCGAGGACATCTCTATCCCCAGCTCCGGGGCCGTTCTCCGCAAATCTTCTGCGACGCTCGCTCGAACTTCGCCTCCCGCCGTCGCTGCCGCTGAAAGCGGTTCCAATCTTTTCAGCCTGAAGTTCGTCGCCGACCTGTCCGACGTGCAACAAAATATCACGGCCATTCTGCGCGCCGCACTGAACCGCGGTCCTCGCTGCGGCGAGCGCATCCAAGTTCAACAAGCCTCTCTCACCCCGCTCGCGCCTGCCTCAAGCCTCGTAGTTGCCGATTTGCACTATGAACGCTGGGTTTGTCCGAGTGGCCAGACCCGCGCTGGCCTCGGCGCTCCGAGCCCGACCGAAGTCGCCGACGGCAATGCAACACTTGAAGTCAAGCTCACTCCCTCGCTGGACGCAGCACAATTAAGCCTCGCCTCCGAAATCACGCACGTCGAGGCGAATGGCATGCTCCGCAACGCGCTCCGCTCCGGCGATCTCGGAGTCACCCTGCGCGACCAAATCGCCGCCTTGCTGCTCTCCGCGTTGCAGAAATCCGCGGACGTCAAAAGCGCCCTGCCGCCCGTGGCGCAGCAAATGGCAACCTTGGAGAAAGCCCAATTTCAGGACGCCGGCGCCGATCAGCTGACCCTCGTCCTCGATGGCCAACTGCAATTCACCGACGAGCAAACCAAACAATTCGCCGCCCAACTGAAGCAGCGCCTCTCGGCCCAGGGAACCGCATCGCCGTAGCGCGAAGAAAATCGCGAAGCATTCAGGCTCCAACTCTTAGCCTGCGGTTGCATTTCTCCGTGCCTCCGTGGTGAAAACGAACCCCGAGCCGTCATTCCCACCCCGTTTGTCTTTTCCAAATTGGGAGCGTATAGTCTTGAATGTACTGTTGTGTCGTAGTGCGAGGAGTGTCGGAGCACACCAGTGGGCGCAAGCCCACTTTTTACTTGGTGCCGACTCTGCCCCGACCACTTGGCGCAAATTGCTGAAAACATGGCGTTTGATTTCGACAAGATCCGGCAGATTGCCGAGCGCGTAGCAAGCTCGAGCGGGCTGGAAGTAGTCGATGTCGAAGTTGCGGGAGCTGGGAAGCACCGCATGTTGCGGGTCTATATCGACCGCCCAGGAGCGGCGCCCACGCCCGGTCGTCCGGACGGTGTGACGCACGAAGATTGCTCGCAGTTCAGCCGCGAGTTCGGCACCATCGTCGATGTCGAGGATGTGTTGCCGGGCGGATCGTACGTGTTGGAAGTTTCCTCTCCGGGCCTCGATCGCAAGCTGACGAAGGCGACGGATTTCGAACGCTTCCGCGGGCAGCGCGTTAAGTTGACTACGCGGGAGCCGGTGAATAACAACCGGCATTTTGAAGGGAAGCTGGAAAGCTTTGAAAACGCCAAGCTGCTGCTCGACCTAAGCGCGGCGCGCAAAAAGAAAATGCGCCCCAAAGAAGGCGAATCGCAAAAAGTAGAAATTGAGCTGAAGAACATAGAGAAGGCGAATTTAGTACCGGAAATATAAGGTTGCAAAGTTTCAGGGTTTCAAGGTTTCAAGGTGGTTACGAGCGGGAGTTGGCGCCAAGCCCTGGAATTGAAACTCTGAAACTTTGCAACCTTGAAACACTGAAACCTGGATTTTCTATGGCAAGTGAGCTTTACAACATCATCGAAGGGGTCAGCCGCGAAAAGGGCATCGATCCGCAAATTGTAGTCAGTGCCGTGGAAGACGCCATCGTCGTCGCGACGCGCAAATACTACAAGACGCAGGAAAACCTGCGCGCCGTGCTTGATAAAGACAGCGGCAAGATCAATGCCTACGCGGTGAAGTCGATCGTCGAAAACCCGGAGCAGGTCGAAGATCCCAATCTTCAAGTGACCGTCGATCAGGCGCGCAAACTCGATCCTAGCGCCGAGGCTGGCGGAGAACTGCTCATCCCCAAAGCGACCGAAGGCATTCTGGGCCGCATCGCCGCGCAACTTGCCAAGCAAGTCATCTTTCAAAAAGTGCGTGAGGCCGAGCGCGACACCGTCTACAACGAATACATCGGACACGTAAACGAAATCGTGAATGCGACCGTCAAGCGCCTCGAAGGCCCCGACGTCATTCTCGATATCGGCAAGGCCGAAGCCCGCATGGGACGCAAGGAGCAGTCGCGCCTCGAGTCGTTTGCGGTAGGCGAGCGCATTCGTGTCGTCATCGTGCGCGTAGAAAAAGCAACCAAAGGTCCGGGCGTAATTGCATCGCGCTCCGCGCCAGAATTAGTCCAGCATCTGTTTCAAACCGAAGTGCCAGAAATTTACGATGGCACTGTCGTGATCCGCGCCATCGCCCGCGAGGCCGGCGAGCGCACAAAAATCGCCGTTATGTCGAAAGACAAGGATGTCGATGCCGTCGGCGCCTGCGTCGGTATGAAAGGCATGCGTGTGCAGTCGATCATCCGCGAGCTGCGCGGAGAAAAAATCGACATTATCGAGTATCACGAGGATCCCGTCTCCTTCGCCGAAAAGGCGTTGCAGCCCGCGAAGGTCAGCCGAGTAACCGTCGTCGATGCCGCCGACAAGCATCTCGAAGTGGTCGTCGACGACACGCAGCTCTCGCTCGCCATCGGCAAGAAGGGCCAAAACGTGCGCCTGGCAGCCAAACTCCTCGGCTGGAAGATCGACATCAAGAGCGAAGAAGAGAAGCGTCAGGAAGTCGAGCAGCAGATGTCGGCGCTGGTCACCCAGACCGTCACCCCGCTCGAACTCGTGACCGGACTCGGCGAAGGTCTCGTCGAGAAGCTGAAAGCTGCTGGCGTGAATACCGTCGAGTCGCTCGCCGATATGACGCCCGAGCAACTTGAAGCGATCGAAGGCATCGGCCCGAAGACGGTGGAAAAAATCAGCATCGCGGTCAATAACTACTTTGCCAGTCTCGATGGCGGCGAAGCCGTAGCGACCGAGGAAGGCGCAGCAGAAGCCGCGTCCGACGCGGGAATCGCCGAAGCTGGTATAGCTGAAGAAGCGCTCCCTGAGAACGAAGGGCTGCCCGAGAATCCGACAGAGACAGTTCCGGTCGACGAAGCTTCGATCGAAGAAGGCACTTTCGAAGCCGACGCGTTATCGGGCGAAACAGAGGCGGGCAGCGAGTCGAATAGCGAAGCCGCATCCGACGAAAGCGCCGAGCATCAAACATCTGCGGCCGAAGAAAGCGCCACAGAAGAAGTTCCGGAAGACAAGCAGAGCTAAAACCTGAGCGTGGCGAGTTCGGAGTTCAATCCGAACTGAACCCGCGAGGCTCGCCATCCGGAAGCGGCGGTCGAACAAGATCGTTGAGTAATTGTCGAGTAAAATTGCTAAGAGTGTCGGAAGCTCCACGAGGGTTAGACATGCGAACCTAGGCACGCGAGATTAGTAAGAAGAAGAGGAAACGAGAGCGGATGAGTAAGATTCGAATCAATGATCTGGCCCGTGAGTTGGAAGTCAAGAGCAGGGAAATTCTTGACGTCCTGACCACGGTGGGCGTCACGGAGAAAAAAACGCACTCCAGCTCTCTGGAAGATCACGAAGCGGATCTGGTGCGCAAGCATCTTCGTGGACGCTCCGATGCCTCTTCCGGTTCCTCGAGGTCTTCGTCCCGCACTGCTCACGGCACGGGCGAGGACGAGATCAAGACCAAGATCGACCTCTCGCATATCTCGCAGCCCGGCGACGTGCTCCGCGCCATCCAGCAGCGAAAGGCAGCGGTTGAAACTCCAGCCGCGCGCCCCGTCGCCAAGCAGCCCGCGGTCGAAACCAAAGTCGAATCTCCCGCCGCCTCAACTCCGCCCGCACCCTCGACACCGAAAGCAGTTCCGCCAAAGCCGCCGGCAGAAGCCGCCACGCCCGCGCCCCCGCAATCTCCATCGACACCAAGACTAGTCACACCCGCGTCCGTAGCCGCCACCTACCGACCGCCGTCGGTAGTGGTAATTCCGCCCAAGACTCCGCCGCCCGCCGCGACCACGCCCGCTGCGCCGTCCAGCTCCGCGCCCCCCGCTGCCGTTCCGCCACGAGCCACGCCTCCGTCCGCAACCGCCACCGCTGCGCCGGTGGCCCCAAGCGGAGTTACAAGTGGCGTCGGCCCGACGACCAATGTCGCGAGCACCTTGCCCAGCAACGTTACGCAGATGCCAGCCGCGCCGCCCCGATCATCCGCTCCGATCGCTCCACCGCCGCGCATGATCATGCCCCAGACCGGCCCGCGCCCTGTCTACAAAGCACCCATACTGCCGCCCAGTGCCGCCGCGCCCAGTCCAAGTTCACGTCCCGCTCCTGGACGCCCCATTCCCGGCCAGCCAATTTTTCAGC
>Ga0187859_10002031_pt1 | contig 12780 bp, 9 predicted proteins | sample June2016WEW_10_1_2_FD_133019 | JGI IMG/M metagenome (GOLD analysis project Ga0187859, IMG submission 133019) | Peatland microbial communities from SPRUCE experiment site at the Marcell Experimental Forest, Minnesota, USA - June2016WEW_10_10 | ecosystem: Environmental > Terrestrial > Soil >...
AAGCCGACGGGGAGCCAACCTGTTCGGTGCTCTTGGGAGGCACGAACCAAAACTTGTGCGAACGGAGGGACTTGAACCCTCACGAGAGTTACCCCGCCAGAACCTGAATCTGGTGCGTCTGCCAATTCCGCCACGTTCGCACGAGGCGTGGACACCGGTACTCGCTCGCGGAAATCACGTCAAGCGGCGCTCAAGAGCGCCGGGTAGGTTGGCGGACCGAGAATTTCAAGGCTTTGGGCCTCTCGCAAGGCGCGCGCGACGAGAGCGATGCTGCAGCATGGTGAGGAGGAGCAACGCGGCGAGGGGCGGCAAGGCCGGAGAAAGCCGACGGGAGCCAACCTGTTCGGAGCTCTAGGCGGTAATCGCGCGACGCGCCCGCTCGCTCGCTCGCTCGCGGCGCGACACGGAATGGCGCGACCTCGGGACGGGGCCGTGCCGGCGGTCGACGTGCGCCTCGGAGCTCGCTATACGCCCCCCGGCGCCCATGACGGACTGTCTCGTGTTTCGCCGTGTGCGCGCTATCGACCCGGCGGCATCGCTCGACGGTGTCGTCGACGTTGTCGTCGAGCGCGGCCACATCACGCGGATCGGTCGGGACGCCGCGGCCGATCTCTTGCGGCCCAACGGTCTCGAGGGCCTGCGCGTCATCGAGCGCCCGGGCGCGTGGCTATTGCCGGGTCTCGTCGACTTGCACGCCCACTTGCGCGAGCCGGGCGCGGAGGGCAAGGAGAACATCGCGAGCGGTCTGAGCGCGGCGGCCGCGGGCGGATTCGTGGACGTGTGTTGCATGCCCAACACGCGTCCGGTCAACGATTCGCGCGTGGTCACCGAGATGCTGGTCGGCAAGGCGCGATCGCTCGGAGGCGTACGGCTTCATCCGATTGGAGCCGTCACCGTGGGGCAGATCGGCGAGCAGCTTACGGAAATGGCCGACCTGAAGGACGCCGGAGCCGTGGCGGTGAGCGACGACGGCCGATGCGTCACGAACAGCCAGGTGATGCGGCGCGCGCTCGAATACGCGTCGACGTTCGACATGCCCCTCATCCAGCACGCCGAGGATCACGCGCTCACCGAGGGGGCCCAGATGCACGAGGGCGGGATCTCGACCCGACTCGGCCTGCGTGGCTGGCCACGCGTCGCCGAAGACGTCATCGTCGCCCGGGACCTGCTGCTGGCCGAATACGTGGGGGCGCGATACCACGTCGCCCATGTGTCGACCGAAGGCGCCGTACGACTCATCCGTGAGGCGAAAGGGCGCGGCATCGGGGTCACGGCCGAGGTGACGCCACACCACCTGATGCTGACCCACGAAGCCGTTCTCGGCTACGACACGGCGTGCAAGGTCAACCCACCGCTGCGCGAGCACCGCGACGTCGAAGCCTTACGATGGGCCCTTGCGGATGGGACGATCGACTGCGTCGCCACCGACCACGCGCCACACGGGGTGTCGGACAAGAACGTCGAGTTCGCGGAAGCAGCGCCGGGCATGATCGGACTCGAGCTATGTCTGCCGGTGCTGCTGGGACTCGTGCGGGACGGCACCGTGCCTTTGAGCCGGCTGGTGACCGCGCTCACTGTGGCTCCTGCCCGCGTGGCGGGGCTCGATCCGCCCACGTTGCGGCAAGGCGCCTGTGCCGACCTCGTCCTGGTCGACCCGTCGGAGCGGTGGGTCATCGACCCCGCTCGGCTGCGGACGCGCAGCCGCAACACGCCATTTGCGGGGCACGCGGTCGAAGGGCGAGTCGTCCTGACCGTCTGCGAAGGGCGTATCGTGCACGAGCGCGCGGAGGCTTGAACGTGACCGACCCGACCCAACACGATCGCGCTTGGCTGGTGCTCGCCGACGGTACGACGTTCTTGGGTCGTCCCTTCGGCGCGCGTGGAGCGACGACGGGCGAAGCGGTGTTCACCACGACCTTTACCGGATACCAAGAGGTGCTCACCGACCCTTCGTATTACGGCCAGATTGTCACGATGACTGCGCCGGAGATCGGCAACGTCGGGACCAACAGCGAGGATACGGAAGCCGTTCAGGAAGCCCCACGCGTGGCGGGGTTCGTCGTGCGCGACGCCAGCCCCGTCGCGTCGAACTGGCGATCGCAAGAAAGCCTCGACGCCTACCTCGCGAGGACGGGCGTCGTCGGCATCGCGGACGTCGATACGCGCAAGCTCACACGTCACTTGCGCGATACCGGGTCCCAAAACGCCGCGATCGGAACGTCCTCGCCCGAACAGCTCTTGCGCAGCGCACGGCAGGCTCCGGACATGAATGGGCTCGACTTGGTGCGGTTCGTGACGCCCAAACACCCCTATCCGTGGACCGAGGGGCGCGGCGAATGGGCCACCGCTGCAACGCGCCCACCGGAACACCATGTCGTCGTCGTCGACTACGGAATCAAACGCAACATTTTACGATGCTTGATCGACGCGGGATGCCGCCTGACCGTTCTGCCGGCCTCTGCGACGGCGGGCGAAGTGCTGTCGCACCGGCCCGACGGAGTGTTTCTATCGAACGGCCCAGGCGACCCGGGCGCGCTGGACTATGCGGTCCAGACCATTCGCGGCGTGCTCGGAATTCGTCCGCTATTCGGCATTTGTCTCGGTCATCAGCTCCTCGCGCGGGCTCTCGGCGCGAAGACGTACAAGCTGAAGTTCGGTCACCGAGGTGCCAACCAACCAGTCAAGGATCTGACGACTGGACGGATCGAGATTACGACGCAAAATCACGGCTTCTGCGTCGACCTTGCCACACTGCCCTCCCCTGCCCGATCGACGCACATCCATTTGAACGACGGCACTTCCGAGGGACTGGCCGCCCCATCGGTGCACGCGTTTAGCGTACAGTACCATCCGGAGGCCGCTGCCGGCCCGCACGACGCCTTGTACATGTTCGACCGGTTCATCGAGGCCATGCGGTCGTTCGCCGACAAGCGGGACGCCCGATGACCGAGCGCACGGTTCATTTCGTCAGCCTCGGATGCGTGAAGAACCGCGTAGACACCGAAGTCATGCTCGGGGTCGCCGGCCGCGAAGGCTGGCGAATTGTCTCCGATGCGGGCATGGCGGAAGTCATCGTCATCAACACCTGCGGGTTTATCGGCGAGGCCAAGAAAGAGTCGATCGACACGATCCTGGAGATGGCGGAGTACAAGCGCGTCGGCGCCTGCAAAAAACTGGTGGTCACCGGCTGCCTGGCCCAACGGTACGCGGCGGATCTCGCCGCCAAGCTCCCCGAGATCGACCATTTGTTGGGGTCGAGCGACATGCTCAAGCTCGAGCGCGTTCTCGCCGGAGACGCCGAGCGGATGCTGGTCGGCAACCCGGCCGACTGGCTGCTCCAGGCGACGGACCCTCGGATCCTGACGCAATCGAGGGCGAGCGCATGGCTGAAGATTGCCGAGGGTTGCAATCGCACCTGCGCCTTCTGCGTGATTCCTCAGATTCGTGGAAAGCAACGATCGCGAACGATGGACGACATCATTGCGGAGGCCGAGCGCTTGGCGGCGGGGGGCGCCATCGAATTGAACCTGGTGTCGCAAGATACGGTGGCCTGGGGGCGCGACCGGCCGGCGGCCGAGCGCATCCCGCTCGCAGAGCTCGTTCGACGCGTCGCGGACGTGCGGGGCGTTCGTTGGGTGCGCCTCTTCTATTTGTACCCCGAGACGATGGACGACGCGCTGATCGAGCTATTGGCCCACCATCCGAAGGTGGTTCGATACGTCGACATGCCGCTGCAGCACGCCTCGGACGCCATGCTCAAACGAATGCGCCGCGGCCATGGCAAAGACCGCCAGCGTCAGGTCGTCGAGCGGCTGCGGGAGCGGGTGCCCGGGCTGACCTTCCGTACGGCGTTCATCGTCGGTCATCCCGGTGAAACCCAAGAGGATTTCGACGAACTTTGCGCGTTCGTCGACTGGGCGCGGTTCGAGCATGCCGTCGTGTTCCGCTACTCGGACGAGGAGACCTGTGCCGCCCACGGCATGGACAAAAAGGTGTCTCCGCTCGTGACCGCCAACCGTGCTCGCAAGCTCATGGCGCTGCAGCGCGGCATCGCGCGGCAAAAGAACCGGGACCTCATCGGCCGCGAGCTCGAGGTGCTCGTGGAAGGCCCGAGCGACGAGCACGATCTCGTGATGAAAGGTCGTCATGCGGGCCAAGCGCCCGAGATCGACGGCAGCGTGTACCTGAGCGACGGGGAGGCTCACGCCGGGCAGATGCGGCGCGTACGCATTGTCCAGGCGAGCGATTGGGATCTCGTCGGCGAGCTGCTCGACGAAGCGACGGCGCCTGCCGCCAAGCGCGTCACGCTGAGGGTCGTTTCGGGCGCTCCGTAAACGTTACGGCAGGGTGACCTGAAGCAGCTCCGGCGGGCTGCTGAGGTCGCCGTACTCCTGCCAGATGGCGAGAACATCGCCGTTGTGAGCGTAGACTTGCGCCTGCCAACGACCGGTGTCATCGGCTCGGGTGACCACGCCGATCTGGTCGGCGGTCAGCGTCGGGTTCTGGTTCTCGATCACGATGAGCGCGTCTGGTTCGGCCCCGCCGTACGTATCGGAGATCAGGTCGACGTGATCGGCGTCGGATCCGGCCGTGACGGTCGGAGCCGCCGGCGGTGGCAGCGGAAGCGTGGGGCTAGCGCAAGCCCACACGAACGCCGCAGCCGCGACGAAGAAGCCGATAGGAATGAGGCGCCGGAGCATCGGTGGTAACTCCGTGGCGAGTCGGGCCAATCTCGCTAGCATGTTTTGGGCCGCGACGCTTTTCAGCCCAAACGCCGGGCCCGGGGCTTTGCCGTGACGTCAACACGGTTGCCACCCCGTGCATCCGGTAGACAGCCCTACGGGGATCTTGGACCCGAGAGCCCGCAGGGGCTACTCGAGCAAGAACGCAAACGCTCGGCGCCCGAGCCGGTCGCCTCACGAAGCATCGACTGACGAAGCATCGACAATCGCCATGGTCCTCCACTTCGCAGAACGTCCGTGGACGGGCGGTCGCGCCCAGGTTCGGGCCGTGCTGGCCGGCCGGGTCTTCCGAGGGTGGCGCTCGCGCGCGCGGCCCTTGCCCTTCGCGGTCGCGTTGGCGCTCCTGGTCGCAGGCCGGCCGCGGGTCATCACTCCCACGGGATCGGCGGCGAGCTCCGAGGCGACCTTGGCAGCCGCCTTGTCGGCGCGCGGCCTGGCGTGCGACTCGAACGACGTGACGTGGTTGCCCTCGCAGCGCACCCTCGGAAGGGCGCTTTGGGGCGGCGCGCGTGCTCTGGTGCGCGCCAGCCTGACCGGCGAGCCGTGCGACCTTTACCTGGTCGAAGCGCGCCGCTCTCCGGAAGGAGCCGTCATCGAGGTCGGAACCGGGTGGAACGTGACCGAAACGAGCGGGGTCGACGAGTCGCGCCCGACGCTGCGGGACCGCACGGCTGTGTACACGACGAGCTCCGACGGCCTGATGACGGGAGTGCACGTCCTCGATCTCGCCGGGTTCGAGCCGGACGCCGACTTTTCCGCCTTGCAACGAGCGCAAGTCGCCCTGACCAACTTGGAGCAGACCGGACAGGCGGCCGGAGTCACGCACACCGCCTTCGCTTTCGATCCAATTGCCCGCGACGGTTCCGTCGTGTGGCGGCCCGACGGCGTCGTCGAGGCTCACGCCGACGGCCATGTCGTGCTCATCGATCCGATTCAGAAAAAAATCGTCGCCGGCGCGGGATTCGTGCGCGTCGTTCCTGACGAGCATGCGCGTCCCGGCAGCCTCGTCACCTGGGCGGTCGATCGGATTCGGGCCCTCTCCTGGTTCGGAGACGACAGGATGCAATGGATCAAGGCCGTCGCGTTCACGGCCGCCGACACGTTGCACTCGCGCGTGTTCACCCGCACCACGGCCGACGAGGTTTCGAGCGAGCTTGGCCGGATCGCGACGGGGGCGTCACGCACCCCCTTCACGGATCCCGATACGGGCTGGCCCCCGGCACCCATGGCTCCGATCGTGTCGCCGCCGCTGCCGGGGGAAGGACAGTGGATTTCCCTCGACGACGATCCGTTCATCACACCGTCTGCGGACGGCACCGCTCCGCCCTTCGTCACGTCGTTCATCCGGCCGGACGCCCAGCGGCAAGATGTCCGCGTGTACGTGACACTCTGGGATCCGCGCCTCGTGAGTCTGCACATGGAGGCAGGCACGGTCGAACCGGTCAGCGCCAACGGCGAGCGCGGGGCGGGCATGATTCCGCGAACCCCCGAGGTCCTCGGCCGCGTCGTGGCCGCATTCAACGGTGGATTTCAGGCTCAGCACGGCGAATACGGAATGCAAGCGAACGGCATCCAATATCTGCCGCCGAAGCCGTACGCCGCCACGGTCGCCGAGCTTCGCGATGGGTCGACCGCGTTCGGAGCATGGCCCGACTCTGCCGTCGTGCCCGACGATGTCGTCGCGTTCCGCCAAAATCTCACCCCGCTCGTGCAGGACGGGAGGTTCAACCCGTGGGGACGCACCTGGTGGGGTGGCACGCCGCCTGGTTGGCCCGACCAAATTCACGCGACCCGAAGTGCCCTCTGTCGGACGTCCGATGGCTTCGTGGGCTACTTTTACAGTGCGAGCATCTCGGCCGACGATCTTGGCCAGGGCATGCTCGCGGCGCATTGCTCGTTTGGAATTCACCTCGACATGAACCCGGGGCACGCCGGCTTCGAGTTCTACGACGTGGCGCCCGCGGGACATCTGCTTGCGCTCGCGCGACGGCTGCAGAGCGATTGGGAGGCCGAGGGGCGCGTTCCCGATATGGGCGGTTACGCGTTCCGATCACGCCGCATGATTCGCGGCATGGGCCACATGCTTTTCCCGCGCTACATCCAACGAGAGGCGCGCGATTTCTTCTATCTGACCCTGCGTCCGACGTTGCCGGGGGCTCCTATCGCTTCCAGCGCCAGCCCGTCACCCGATCCGCAGGAGGGCGTGTGGCGGACCCGAGGGCTCCCGCAACACGGGTTTCCGTCTGCGGTGGCCACAACGTGGGTGCGAATCGATGCGACGCGTCCCGACCTCAAGGCGCGCGTCCTTCGCGCCGATCCACACGCCGTGGCACCGTTCGACCGCGCTTCGGGCGAGCAGCCGACGGTTCTCGCACTCTCGGCTCCGCTACGCGGAGCGCTCACCCTCTGGTGGTCGCCCGGTGTGTTCGCCATCGGTGCGGCCGCTCCGCCGAAGGACTCGTTCGCCGTCATCGCAGGCCAACCGTTCGACGACCCGCGCGCCCGATCCGCGCGGGCGGCCGTCGGGGTCGCGGATGCCGACGGAACACTCGTCTGGGCGGAAATCGGCCCCGGCCATGCTCCCGAGGCGGCCGCGTCGGCGCTGGATGCGCTGCTCGAACGACTGGGCTGCTCGGCGCGCATGGCCGTAACGGGCGACTCGCATGCTTTTCTGGGGGGGGATCTCGACGTCGCCGGCGATGCGGTCGCACAGCCGCCGCCTGCGGTCGCCCGGCTCGTCCGCGCGCGAGCTCCGGACGCCCATCCCATTTTTTTGGACACGCCCATCGTGCCCATTCGCGTCTGGCAGCCGCTCCAAGCCAAGCGGATCCGCTACTTTTATAAGCCGGCGACGACGGCCCCTTGAGCGACGCGAGACCGCCGGGACCCGCCCGCGAGCAACCCAAGCGGTGCCCCAAGCCTTTGGGCCACGGTCGGCGCCACGTAGCGGCTCGCGCATCCCGGTGGGCGGCGCTAACGTGCCGTGCTCGAAGGTCCACCGTTTCAGGTAGCGCTCTGGCCACGCCAACGAGGCCGAGACAACGAGGGGTCGGCGGGGAGTCCGCATGGCGATGCAAGGCCGTGCTTCCCACCTTCCTGGGGCTCGCGAGGGATGCGATGGTATTGTAAGTGGGCGGCAGGAGATTCGTGCCATGGCACAGAACGACAAGGGCGGATCGGACCTCGACGTCTTCGAGGGCCTCGGTAAAAAGGGCGGGAGCGCGCACCCGCAGGCGGGTGCGCCCAGCGCCCCGCCGCCCCCTCCATCGGCGCGCCCCTCTTCCGATGCGATAGGCAAGCGGACTTTGCTCGGCATTCCTGCGCCCATCCTCGGCGGCCCTTCGCAAAGCCCCTCGGTGCGGGCTCCCCCTCCCCCTCCGGGTCGGTCCACGCTGCCCCCGGTCGTCTCGTCGTCGAGAGCGTCGGCGGCTCAGCCCCAGCCGTCGTCGGTCCCAGCCACGACCGCCGGCGTCGACGTCGAATGGGACGACGACGACGAAGCGACTCAAATCTTCGACGAAGGGCGTGACTCGCACAGTGGGCGATCCGCGGCGATCGCGGCCGCCGTGGCTGCGGCGAAGCCCGCTCCGGGCACTTCGGCCGGCAAAGTCACCCTCTTGGGAATTACGGCCCCGTCCTATTCGGCGCTTCCACCTCCCTCCGGTTTTCCGTCCCCGGCGAGTTCTCTTCCGCCACCCCCGGTGACTCAGCCGGGACTCGGCCTTCCGCGTTCGCCGGTGTCGACGATCCCGCCGCGCGGGTCCTTCGGTCCCCCGCCCGTCTACATGCCTCCCCAAGCCGGACTGCCCGGTTCCCGAGCGGCACACGAACACCTCGAGTCCCACGCCGGCGCGATGGAATCCACGGCCCTCCTGCGCCCACCGGCCAGCCGAACGGGGCTCTGGATCGTGGTCGGGCTCGCTGCCGCGGCTCTGCTGGCCGTCTCCGTGGTATTCCTCGGCACCCCGCATACCGGCCAGATCGTGGTCAACGTGAACGACGCACGAGGCGCCGCAATGAGCCACGTCGACATTTTCGTCGACGGGCGAAAGCAGTGCGACTCCGCGCCGTGTCTGGTCGACCAAGTGGCCAGCGGATCGCACGAAGTCAAAGTGGTCGCCGAAGGCTTCAACCCACCGGCCATCCAGAACGTGTCGGTCGAAGGGCGTAAGCAGGCCGCAGCCAGCTTCACGTTAAGCGCTCCAAAGGGATCGGGGCTCAAAGCGTCCGGGACTCAGCCCGGCGTGAAGCTGTACGTGGACGGAAAAGAAGTCGGGCCGTTGCCCCAAGAGGTGTACGAACTGTCGCCCGGAGACCACATCGTCAAAGTGGCCGGCTCCGAGCGCTACGAGTCGATCGAAAAGCACGTCACGATCGACCGCGACCAGATCGTCGATCTCGGTAACCTGACGCTCAAAGTCCTGCACGGCAAAGCCACGATTACGCTTGCAACTCCCGGGGCACGCGTATCCATCGTGAGCGGAAGCGATCGTCGCGAGCTGCCGATGCTACCGATTTCGGTCGATATCGACACGACCAAGGCGTGGTCGCTCGAGGCCAGTCGACCGGGATACGAAGATTACCACCAACCGATCAGTTTTGACGACGGTCAGGCCGAAAAATCGATCGCCATCTCGCTGGTCGCGAAAACCCAGAGCGCGCCGCCGGTCGTGTACTACGGGCCGGCCGCACCGGCTGCCGCGCCCGCTGTTGCGCCCCCCTCGCCGGTCCCGGCCTCCGCCCCTGCCACGCAACCGCAGGCCGCAGCGGCGCCGTCCCCCGCGGCGGAGGGAGGCGAGGCATTTCTCAACATCAACTCGATCCCGCCGTCGACGTGCTTCGTCGACGGCCGCTCGCTCGGCAGCACGCCGCGCATTCACGTCGCGGTCAAGGCAGGGGCTCACACCGTCAAGTTCATCAACGCCGATCAGGGGCTGACCAAGACGATCTCGGTTTCGGTCAATGCCGGCGAAACGAAGCCGGCTGTCGCAAAACTGAACTGATACGGTCGGTCGGCAGCGAATGGCCGGGCCGGCGCCCAAACCGCACATCCTGGTCGTCGACGACGAGCCGGGGCTGCGCGACATGCTCGCCATTTTTTTCAAGCGCGAAGCGATGGAGGTCACGGTTGCCCCCGGCTTCGGGCCGGGGCGCGACGCCGTTCTGCACGCGCCGGAGCCGTACGCGATCGTCTTGACCGATTTGCTCATGCCGGATGGCAATGGCTTGGACCTGATCTCGCTCGTCAAGCAGCGGACCGCGCGCACCGAGGTGATCGTGATGACCGCTCACGGGCAGGTCGAAACGGCCATCGAAGCCATGAAGCGCGGCGCTTACGACTTCGTCACCAAGCCCTTCGCCACGAGCGAGCTTCGCGCCATTGTGCACAAGGCGCTTGAAAAGCGCGCGATCGTAACGGAAAACGAGAGGCTTCGCGCCCAGCTGCTGCGAGAGCGCGGCCACGAGATCCTCGGGCACTCCGAGCCGATGCGTCGCATCTTCGATATGGTCCAGCGAATTGCGCCCGCGCGGACGACGGTTCTCATCACCGGCGAGAGCGGCACAGGCAAGGAACGGATTGCGCGCGCCATCCACGAGGCGAGCGACCGTCGGGACAAGCGCATGCTGGTCGTCAACTGCGGAGCCATTCCGGAGAATCTCATCGAGGCGGAGCTCTTCGGCCACGAGCGCGGAGCGTTCACGGGCGCCGTGTCGAGCCGACTCGGGCTGTTTCGCGAGGCGGACGGCGGAACGATTCTGCTCGACGAGGTGGCCGATCTGCCGCTCGCATTGCAAGTCAAACTCCTCCGAGTCTTGCAGGAGCGAAAGGTGCGCACTCTCGGGGCCTCGTCCGAACTGCCGGTGGATGTGCGGGTGCTCGCGGCCACCAATCGCAACGTCGAGGAGGACGTCCGCACAGGGCACTTCCGACAGGATCTTTATTATCGTCTCAACGTCATTCGCGTTCAGGTGCCGCCGTTACGCGACCGACGCGAGGACATCCGTCCGCTCGCCCTGCATTTCGTATCGCGCTGCGCGGCCGAACAGAGCAAGGACATCCACGGCCTGTCGCCCGAAGCGTTGCGCGCGTTGGAGGCGTACGCATTCCCCGGCAACGTCCGCGAGCTGGAGAACGTCATCGAACGCGCGATCGCGCTGGCGACGGGTCCCACCCTAGGGCTCGGCGACTTACCCGTCGAGCTCTCGGGCGCCGCGTCGCAGCCCATGCCCGCCTTGGTCGGCTTGCCGGAGGCCGGTTGCAATCTCGACGATGTCCTGGGCGAGGTCGAGCGACGCCTATTGCTCCAAGCGCTCGAACGATCCGGGGGCGTTCGAACGCAAGCGGCAAAGCTTTTGGGGGTCACCCTCCGCAGCCTTCGGTACCGCTTCAACAAGCACTCTCTCTCCGACGGGGCCGATGATGTGGGCGACTCGGAGTCGCCCGCCGCCGACGAAGGATAAACACGCCTCGCCGACGTCGAGCCGCTGACCCGCCCGCGGGAAGAAAATCATCTTTGTGCAGCGCCGGCCTGCAACGCAGGCGTACCCAGCGCAGCTGGGTACCGTTCAGCGGGGCGCTCTACTGAGGCCCCGGCCCACGCGGCGCGTCGCAGCACGAAAGGCCCGCACTCGGGAACGCGACGCGCCCAAAAACGGCACTCCAAGCCGCTTCGACCCCCTGAGTGGGACGAAAATTGTCATCGCCCCCTGACGCCATCGGGATTGTGGTTCGGCAAAGCGCCGTAATTCGCGGCAATCCCTATTGTGGCGACACCGCGATACGAAATACCGACCACTGGCACGGGCACTGCATGAGACCCGGACGTGGCAACACGCCAAAACCGCGGCTTCACCCTCGTCGAGATGATGATCGTCGTCGTCATCATCGGCGTGCTCGCGACCCTTGCCGTCCTCGGGTACCGCCAGATTATCCAGGCGTCGCACGTCTCGGAAGCCACGAATATGGTTCAAAACATTCGCGTTGCCCAGGAGGCGTATCATTCGGAGACGCAGCAATACGCGAGTGTGTCCGCGAGCATCCCGACGACGCTCACGGGAGGCTGGTATCCGCAGAATCCTCAATACGGCATCGTGACCGGCTGGGGCGCCGCCTGCAGCGGTTGCGGAGGCACCGTCACCTGGCAGGTGCTGCCGCTTCACGTCGACGGACCGGTCCTTTTCGGATACGCGGCGATTGCCAACTCCGGCGTGGCCACCGCACCCGCGTCCCTCTCGCCCTACAACGGGGGCAGTCTGACGATTCAGGCGCCCTCGACGGACTGGTACATCATCGGGGCCGCCGCCGACCTGGACGACAATCCTTCCACGTGGACCAGCGTCTACGGCGTTTCATGGTCCAATCAAATTTTCGTAAGCAACGAGGGGCTCTAAGAGCAAACACATCACGTGAAAGGCAGTCCATACCCATGAAACGATGGAACCGCAGTAAAGAACGAGGGTTTACATTGATCGAGCTGATGATCGTCGTCGCGATCATCGGCATTCTTGCAGTGCTCGCCATCTACGGCGTGCGCAAGTACATCGCGAACGCCAAGACCGCCGAAGCGCGAAATTCGCTCGGTCAGATCGCGAAGGACGCGGCCACGGCGGCCGAACGCGAAAAAGGCACGACGGCGATCATCGCCCCAGGCTCCACCTCGTCGCTCTTTCGAGCGTTCTGCTCGAGTGCAACGAATACGGTCCCGGCCGGCGGCGCCGCCGGCGTTCCCCAGGCGCAGAAGTATCAGTCTCAGGTTTCGGACTGGAACTCCGGCAGCCTGACTGCCGGCTGGCAGTGTCTGAAGTTCTCGCTCGAAGAGCCTCAGTATTACGAATACAGTTACGTGAGCAGCAATACGTCCGCCATCAACGGAAGCTTCCAGGCCGATGCGTACGGCGACTTGAACGGCAACGGCGTCACGTCGGATTTCACGATTGCGGGGTCCGCCGCGAGCGGCGGTATTGCGATTTCGCCGAACATCCAAGAAGTCAATCCCGAGGAGTGATCCTCGCTTCCACGGGTCGAGGCGATCGGCAC
>Ga0187859_10002038_pt1 | contig 12754 bp, 11 predicted proteins | sample June2016WEW_10_1_2_FD_133019 | JGI IMG/M metagenome (GOLD analysis project Ga0187859, IMG submission 133019) | Peatland microbial communities from SPRUCE experiment site at the Marcell Experimental Forest, Minnesota, USA - June2016WEW_10_10 | ecosystem: Environmental > Terrestrial > Soil >...
GAGACTTTCGTTATCCCGGCGGCGCTGGATTTCAGCTTGTGTCAACGCGAGCAACTTGGTCGGGTGCTCGGGGAAGCGCGGCGAGAGCATCCCGATGCGGTGATCCATCATGATGATGTTGATCCTGGACATCCACTGGTGGTGGGTGCGTTCGCGGATCAGGTTGGCCGCGCGATACAAGCGATGGGCGTGCCACCACAGCGCTGCGGTTTGGTGCTGGCTCCGAGCGGCCACGGAGATTCCGCCAGCCGCGCGCAGAGTTATCGTCTTGCACGGTTGCTTTGGGAAGAGTTGGGATTGGCCCGCGCCGAGGTTGGATTTGTTCGTCATGCGCAGCCGTTTCTCGCGACTGTGTTTGAAAAATGCGCTGCGGAACCACTGACGTGGCTGGTGCTGGCGCAGTCCCAATGGGAAACAGAGCATGTGCAATACGCGCGTGTGATGCTGGAGAATCTGCGCGAGAGCGCTATGTTGACCATGGTGGACCCGCCGGGAGCGCATCCCATGTTCACGGCTTGGTATGCGCAGCGGATCGTAAAGTTGTGGCAGGAGAAGCGGGCTCGCGATACAGTTCGCGTTGCGTCAGGGAAGCGCGCTTCCACATCGCCCGCGATTTGGAAACAGGGGTGCGGCGTGATCGCGCGTGTCGCGGACCGGCCGTCTATCGCCGCGGTCTTGGAGGAGATTCTGCCGGCATCGGCGCCCGAAAGAATTCTGGTGAAAGTTACCTGGCATGGCTACGCCACCGGAACGTATACGGATCCGGCGGCGCTGGATCTATTGTTGAACGCGCTGCCGGCGCCGGCGATCATTTTGGAAGGGCACACCACCAGCCGCAATCTAGGCGGCGCGCGGTTCGATTGGGAAACAGATGCCAAGGAGAATCGTGCGTGGATCCGGCAGCAGGAAGCGGAATATCTGCGGCGGACCGGCTTGGCGGATGTCATGGCGCGGCATCGCGCTCAATACGTAAACGTAACAGAAGCGTTTTGGGACGAGGAGCCCGAGACAGAAGCGATTCGGTTCATCCCGGATACTTTGCTTCAATTCCGCGGCAGTCCCTTGATCAGTTTTGCAAAATTCAAGGGGCCGACGAGGCTGGGAATCTCCAATCTGTTTGGGCTGATTCCGCAGCCGTTGCGGGACGCTTGGCACGGGCCGAATATCACTTGGTTTGCGCGCGCCTGTTGCGATGTGGCGAAGCTGTATGGATCGCAGTTCGAACTGTGTGGCGTGGTGGAGGGTCTGTTTTCCGCGGTGCGCTGGAATCGGAATGGACTGTATCGAAGCCGCTGGGGAAATTACGATTTGATTCGGGACTCGGGATTGATTACCGCGAGCCGCGGCCTGGTTTCGGCCGATATCCTGGCTTCGCGGCTGCAAGGGCAGGACGTGGGGCGCAGTGCCTTCTTTGACGTTGTGCGGAAGGAGTTAGGGTGGGACGCTGAGGCGGCAGAGCGGCCGCTGCCGGAGGAGTTGGAGACAGTGCTTGCGTGACACGATAGTCTTGCTGCGGCTACAGCAGTTTGCCGATAGTGCGTTACCGATCGGCGGCGCGGCGCATTCCTTCGGATTGGAGTCGCTGGTGGATGCGGGGCTGCTGAGTACAGAAGGGCTGCAGGCGTTTTTAGAAGACTACATCCAGGAAGTGGGCGTGCTGGAGGCAGCGTACTGCGCTCGGAGTGCAATGGAGCCAGAACTCTTAACGTGGTTCGGCTGGAATCTCGAACTTGCAGCGCGCAAGCCGGCGCGGGAGTCGCGCGAGGCATCGGCGGCGATGGGGAAGCGCTTTCTCGATCTCGCGGCGCGGATCTCAGATAATGCTTTGCTCCGCAAGGCGGCCGATCATGGCGGTGAAGTTCATCTGGCGCTTTGCTTTGGACTTGCAGCAGGAGCGATGGGAGTTGAACCGATGTTCGCGGCGGCGGCATTCCTGCAGCAGTCGTCCACCACGCTGATATCTTGCTGTCAAAGGCTACTGCCGCTGGGACAGACTCGCGCCCAGGAGATTCTGTGGAATCTCAAACCGGCGATTGCCGAAGCGGCGCGACTTGGCGCGGATACGCTGCCTGGTGAGGTGTGCAGCTTTTCACCGGTACTCGACATCTCCTCTGCACGTCACCCGACTTTGCACACTCGCTTGTTCATTAGCTGAGATGCAACTGCACTTGTTGTTTGAACTGGACAAGCGCGGATCGACCATCCTGCGCGTCAAGACACAGCGGCCTCCATGGCGAGTGGTGCGTGGATTCGATGCGCCATCCGGCGAGAGGCTCGCGCACATCCACAATGTTTCTGGCGGGATTCTGGATAGCGATGCGTTGGAATGGCGCGTGGAAGTGGGGCCGGGCGCGCAGGCACAGCTCACTTCGACAGGCGCCACTCGCGTGTATCGCAGCCGGGCGCGCAACCGTGTGGCTACGCAGCGGGCTATCGTCACATTAGGCGAAGACGCGTATTTCGAATATTTGCCGGATCAATTGATACCTTTCGCGGGCTCGCGATTCGAACAGAGCACTAGAATCGAACTGGCCCGTGGCGCTTCGCTGATTTGGTGGGAGCTGATTGCGCCCGGAAGGGATGCTTCAGGCGAGCTGTTCGGCTATGAATCGCTGGCTTCAACGTTTTCTGTCTGCGCCTGTGGAGAACCAGTGGCGACCGAGCGCTGGAATCTGGTCCCTCAGAGCCGGCCGCTGGATTCGATGGCACGGCTGGGTCCGTACCGCTATTTCGCATCTTGCTACATTTGTCGCGCGGGCGAAGGTGCGAGTTACTGGCGGACGCTGGAGAATGAGCTGCAACTCGTGGCGGATCGCAGCGCTACCGCCGATGTATCATGGGGAATTACTTCACTACGGAAGCATGGTCTGCTGATCCGCGGCGTCGCGATGAGCGGGCGTCGCCTATCAGATGGACTGGTGGAGTTCTGGAGAGCCGCGAAATGGTCTCTTTGTGGCCGCGCTGCCACGCTTCCACGAAAAGTACATTAATCGAAGGGGGCGAATTGCATCTCACGCCGCGTGAACAGGAAAAGCTGATGATCTTCGTCGCGTCCGAGCTGGCTAAGAAGCGCCGGGCGCGGGGTTTGAAGCTAAATTATCCGGAAGCGATTGCGATTCTTTCCGCGGAGATCCTGGAAGCGGCGCGCGACGGTAAAAGCGTAGCCGATATTATGTCGCTGGGAAATTCCATACTGAAGCGGGACGACGTAATGGACGGAGTGGCGGAGATGATTCACGACGTGCAGGTAGAAGCCACGTTTCCGGACGGGACCAAGTTGGTTACGATTCACGATCCTATTCAATAAGGAGGCGCCATGCATCCAGGAGAATACATCTTCGCCGGCGGAGACATTGAATTGAACGCGGGGCGGGCGGTGGCGCGCGTGGTGGTTCGAAACACGGGGGACCGGCCGATTCAAGTGGGCAGCCATTATCATTTCTTCGAAGTCAACAAGGCGCTGGAATTCGATCGGCGCGCGGGGTATGGCATGCGCTTGGATATCGCGGCCGGTACTGCGATCCGTTTTGAGCCCGGCGAGGAGAAGGAAGTTCCGCTGGTGGCACTGGGCGGCGCGCGATCCGTTTATGGACACAACGGTCTGGTGAATGGACCGCTCAACGCGAATGGTCCGGGGCCGGCAAAATGAGCACAAGAATTCCCCGCCGCACTTATGCCGATCTTTACGGCCCTACCACCGGAGACCGAGTTCGCCTGGCGGACACCGAGCTGATTATCGAAGTTGAGAAAGATTACACCGTCTACGGCGACGAGATAACTTTTGGTGGCGGCAAGGTGATTCGCGACGGAATGGGTCAGAGCTCGACGGCCAAGCGCGAAACCGAGCAAGGCGCTCTCGACCTGGTGATCACCAACGCGTTGATCATCGACCACTGGGGCATCGTCAAGGCGGATATCGGGATTCGTGATGGCCGCATTGTGAAGATCGGGAAAGCCGGTAATCCGGATACGCAAGACGGCGTGGATCCAAGTCTGGTGGTAGGCGCAGCCACGGAGGTAATCGCAGGAGAAGGCAAGATTGTAACCGCAGGAGCGATCGACGCGCACATCCACTTTATTTCTCCGCAACAGATTTATGAAGCGCTTTCGAGCGGCACCACTACCATGATCGGCGGTGGAACCGGCCCGGCAACCGGAACCAACGCAACCACTTGTACACCCGGCCGCTGGAATCTGGAACAAATGCTGCGCGCCGCTGAAGCTTGGCCGATGAATTTCGGATTCCTCGGAAAAGGGAACGCATCCGACAATGAGCCGCTGGCCGAGCAGATCCGCGCCGGCGCGTGCGGATTGAAGCTCCATGAAGATTGGGGAACCACACCGGCCGCGATAGATACGTGCCTGCGCGTAGCGGACGCTTACGATGTGCAGGTGGCGATTCACACTGACACGCTGAACGAAGCCGGCTTCGTGGATCACACCATCGCGGCGATCGCGGGCCGGACCATCCACACGTATCACACGGAGGGCGCCGGCGGCGGCCACGCGCCGGACATCATCAAGATCGCGGGTCTGCCAAATATTCTGCCGTCTTCAACCAATCCCACTCGGCCGCTGACGGTGAACACGATCGCCGAGCATCTGGACATGCTGATGGTCTGTCATCATTTGAATCCGATGGTGCCGGAGGATGTCGCTTTTGCCGAGAGCCGCATCCGGCAGGAGACCATTGCGGCCGAGGATATTCTGCATGATCTTGGCGTGATCAGCATGATGTCCAGCGATTCGCAGGCCATGGGCAGGATCGGTGAGGTTGTGACGCGCACCTGGCAGGCGGCGCATAAGATGAAGGTGCAGCGCGGGCCGCTGCCTGGCGATTCATCGCAGAACGATAATTTGCGCGCCAAGCGCTACGTCGCGAAATATACGATCAATCCCGCCATCACGCATGGAATCGCGCGCGAAGTCGGTTCCATTGAGCGCGGCAAACTGGCCGATCTGGTGATCTGGAATCCGGCGTTCTTCGGAGTGAAACCCGAAATGGTGATCAAGGGCGGCTTCATCGCCTGGAGCGTGATGGGCGACGCGAACGCGTCTATTCCTACGCCGCAGCCGGTACTTTACCGGCCCATGTTCGGATCGTTCGGCGGTGCTCCGCAATCTATCAGTGCCATGTTCGTCTCGCGAGCCTCTATTCCGCATGTGGAGCGGATGGGCCTTCGCAAGCGCCTGGTCACGGTGCAGAATTGCAGAAAGATTGGGAAAGCCGATATGATTCACAATTCGGCGACGCCGCGCATTGAAGTGGATCCTGAAACGTATGAGGTTCGCGCCGACGGTGAACTGCTTACGTGCGAGCCGGCCAGCGTGCTGCCACTCGCCCAACGCTATTTTCTATTTTGAGAGGTGAGTGTGAACGAGACTGGTGCATTCCGAATTGGCGTGGCTGGGCCGGTGGGAAGCGGAAAAACCGCGCTGGTACACGTGCTGAGCCAGGCGCTGTGGCCGAAAGTGAATCTCGCGGTAGTTACCAACGATATCTATACCCGTGAGGACGCCGAGTTTCTGATTCGCCAGGGCACGCTCGCTGCAGACCGTGTTCTGGGCGTCGAAACCGGCGGGTGTCCGCATTCCGCGATTCGCGAGGATGCTTCCATGAATCTGGAAGCGATTGCCGAACTGGAGCGCAGGCATCCGGGATTGCAATTGATTTTCGTCGAGAGCGGCGGCGACAATCTGGCGGCAGCCTTCAGTCCGGAATTGGTGGATGCGTTCATCTACGTGATCGATGTGGCGGGCGGCGACAAGATCCCGCGCAAGGGAGGGCCGGGGATCACGCGTTCGGATCTGCTGGTGATCAACAAAATCGATCTTGCTCCGCATGTGGGAGCATCGCTCGAAGTAATGGACCGGGATGCGCGGAAAATGCGCGGGGATCGCCCGTTTCTGTTCACGAATCTCAAAGATGGTACGGGCGTCGATGAATTGACGGCTTGGCTACGCCGGCAACTGGACACGCCGTCTGAGGCCCGCCGCAGGCTGGTCACGGCGGATCGCCAATCCTCTCAGACCCGGCACGCGCATAGTCATTGATCCCAAGGCTGTAATCGCTTACAACACGTGCGGACGACGTGTCATAATGATCTTCGCCTGGAGGCTTGATTCCAATGCATCGTATTCTTCTCGTTTTCATAGCCGGTATGTTGCTGGCGCAAACGCCGCCGGCCCGAATCAAGATTGATATCGACCGCACGATCGGCGAGGTGGATCCGCTGCTGTTCGGTAATTTCGCCGAGCATCTCGGCCGCATGATCTACGGCGGCATCTATGAGGAGGGCAGTCCGCTCTCCGACAAAGACGGCTATCGAACTGATGTGATGGACGCAGTGAAGAAGCTGGGCGTGTCCATCCTTCGATATCCTGGCGGCAACTTTTCTTCCGGCTACAACTGGACGGATGGAATCGGGCCGAAAGATCAGCGGCCGGTGCGCGTGGAGCTAGCCTGGAACGCGCTGGAGAGCAACCGGTTCGGGACAGACGAATTTCTGCGCTATGCGGAGCGGATCGGCGCGGAGCCGTACATCTGCATCAACGGAGGGCTCGGCACAGTGGACGACGCGCGTCACTGGGTGGAATACACCAACGAATCGCGACATACCTATTGGGCCGATCAACGCCGCAAGAACGGGCGCGATGAACCGTACAAGGTGAAATATTGGGGGCTGGGCAACGAGATCGATGGTCCGTGGCAATTGGGACACAAGAACGCCGAAGATTACGCCAAGTTTGCGCTGGAAGCGGCCAAGGCCATGCGGTTAGTGGATGATTCCATCAAGCTTGTGGCCAGCGGGTCGAGCAATTACGGCGCGGATTGGATCGGATGGAATCGCACGGTGCTGAACGCGCTGCGCAACGAGATCGATTACATCGCGCTGCACACTTACATCAACAACCGCGATAACGATCTGGAAAAGTTCCTGGGCTGGTCGCAAAGAATTGATTATTACATCGAGACCACCGCCGGCGCGATTCAGGCCGCGCAGTCCGGGCCAAATCCGCGTCCGATTTACATTGCCTACGACGAATGGAACGTCTGGTATCGCGCCGGGAACAACGAACATCTCGAAGAGACTTACAACTTCGAGGACGCGCTGGCCATGGGGATGTTTTTCAATTCTTTTGTCCGGCACGCGGACGTAGTGAAGATGGCGAACCTGGCGCAGCTAGTGAACGTGATCGCGCCGATCATGACTAACAAGCAGGGATTGTTTTTGCAGCCGATTTATTTTCCGATCCTCGAGTACGGCAAACAGCGCGGCAACGTGGCATTGCGCGCTTGGGTTCGCTCGCCGACCTATACCTTGAACCACACATTGAGCAATCGGGAGCTTACCTATCTCGACGTTTCGACCACGTACAACGCGAAGGATCACGCCGTCTACGTCAACGTGCTGAATCGCAGCAAGTCGCAGGATATTGCGACGCGTATCGAGAATCAGGAGGGAACGCTCGCACCGGATGTTGCGGTGTGGCAGATGAACTATCCGGATTTGAAGGCTACGCACACGTTTGGCGATGACAAAAAGGTTGTGCCGAAGACGAGTACGCTGACGGCGGCGCTATCGAAGAACAGTTTCGTTTATACGTTTCCGGCGCATTCATTGACGATTCTGCGTTTGCGGGTAGAGTGAAGGGCGATTTGGCGCTCCCTTCCGGTCGCGGTTCGGCTAGCGCTGCCCGTACGTCGCTGTCGGGCCGTGCTTGCGGAAATGGTGCCTGTCGCGCAGCGCTTCTGAAATCGGCTGCGCGGTGGCATTGATCATGAGAGTCTCCAAAGCCAGCGCTGCAAGTTCCTCGACAATCACAGCCGCATGCGTGGCATCGCTCACCGATTTGCCCCAGCAGAACGGCGCATGTCCGGCCACTAACACTGCCGGGCAACCCAGCGGACCGCGTCCTTCCATCGCGCGCACGATGGCTAGGCCAGTGTTGGCTTCGTAACCGGATTCAATTTCGTCAGGCGAGAGGGGCGCCGTAATCGGAATAGGGCCGTGGAAATAATCGGCGTGCGTGGTGCCGAAGCAGGGGATCTCACGCGAGGCCTGCGCCCAGGCCGTAGCATGACGGGAATGCGTGTGCGCGACTCCGCCAATGGATGGGAACGCGCGATATAGCGCCAGGTGCGTTTCAAGATCTGTGGAGGGCCGCAGGCTGCCTTCCACTACGCGCCCGTCGAGATCCGCGATCACCATGTCGGAGCGAGTCATGTTCGCATAAGAAACGCCACTGGGCTTGATAACCACCAATCCATCGGGGCGCGAAATACCGCTCGCGTTTCCGAATGTGTAAATTACCAATCCGCGGCGCACCAGTTCGAGATTCGCTTCGAGAACTTCAGCCCGCAGCGCTTCCAGCACTCTGGCCTCCTCGTACATTGGCGGTGATGCGGCGGAGCTCCGGCAAAGTATCGTCGCTCTGCCCGAATTGGAAATAGAGTTTGCGAAAGAGGGGGTACAAATCGCGGTACGCCGCTGCGGCCGAGTCTTCCGGAGCAACGGTCTCGTAACCTGGGCACAACGCGTCCTGCGCTTCTTCGATGCTGCGGAAAGCTCCCGCAGCGAGGAACGCGAAAATCGCAGAGCCAAGACTGGTGATATCGCCACGCGGAACCAGGATCGGTTTCTGCATCACGTTGGCATAGACCTTGTTGAGTACCGGATTCTTCTGGGGTATGCCGCCGCCATTAATAATGCGGCGCACCGGCACGCCGTGTTCTTCCATACGCTCCAGGATCACTCGAGTGTGAAATGCCGTGCCTTCGATGGCCGCGAAAAGTTCGTCCTGCGCTGTGTGAGTGAGCCGCCAGCCCAGAGTAACGCCGCTCAGTTCGGGGTTCACCAGGACGGTGCGATCGCCGTTATCCCACGTGAGGCGCAGCAAGCCGGTTTCGCCGGCGCGGTAATTCTCCAAACCTCGGGAGAGTTCCGCGACCGTGGTGCCGGCGCGCCGCGCGATGGCATCGAAGATATCGCCGGTGGCTGAAAGGCCCGCTTCGATGCCCGCTAATTTGGGATGCACCGAGCCTGGAACAACGCCGCAGACGCCGGGAATCAGAGCGGGCTCTTCGCCAATCGCCATGATGCAGGTGGACGTGCCGACCACATTCACGACATCGCCCAACCGAACACCCGCGCCGATGGCATCCCAGTGCGCGTCGAAAGCGCCAACGGGAATCGGGATGCCCGCGCGAAGACCGAGTTTTTCGGCCCACGCCGTCGTCAGATGACCGGCGATCTGGTCGGACGTCGCGTAGCGGCCGTCCAGCTTAGTGCGAACTCCAGTGAGCAAAGGATCGAGCGAGGTTAGAAAATCATCCGGAGGAAGACCACCAAGCGATTGGTTCCACATCCATTTGTGGCCCATGGCGCAAATACTCCGCGACACTTGCCCGGGATCGCTGATTCCGCACAGAACCGCCGCCACCATGTCGCAATGTTCCAGAGCTGTCCAAAAACGCTCGCGCTTTTGCGGATTGGCGCGTAGCCAGTGCAGCAGTTTGGCGAAACCCCATTCGGAAGAATAAACGCCGCCGCACCAATTGATTGCTTCGAGGTTACGGTTGCGCGCGAGGGCGGTGATCTCGGCGGCTTCCTTCCAGGAGCGATGATCGCACCAAAGATAATAATCGTCGAGCGGTTCGAGATTTTCGTCTACCGGGATGACGCTGGAGCCGGTGGTGTCGAGCGCGATGGATTCGATCGCGTGGCCGTTGACGCCCGATTCGGCGAGGGCACGCTGCATGGCTTCGGACAGCGCTCGCATGTGATCCGCGTGGCTTTGCGTGGCGTGGTCGGGATCGTCCTTCTTGCGGGCTAGAGGATATTCCGCTATGCCGGAGCCAAGCTTGCCGCGCGTGCTGTCGAAAATCGACACGCGCACGCTGAGGGTTCCGAAGTCGACACCGGCTACGATGCTCATGGAATATTTCGCAGGTCGGGGACCTGCGCCACAAACCTGCGCCACAATTGAATACGAAGGTTGGGTCTAGGACGCATGTTGAAGCACGCTCCAGCCGAGGTAGCGCGTCGCAGCCTCATGCACTGCCGGGGCTACCTGCGACAAGTTGGCCGCGACGTGATGCTCGAAGCCGCGCTCGCAAATATAGCGCAACAGTTCCTGCAGCTTTGGAATGCGAACCACTCCCGCGCCACCAAATGTATCCAGCGGATCGTTTGTAAACTCGCCTTCGCCGACGTAGCCGCGGATGGATCCTACGCGATCGTCAGTTGAAAAGCGCGCGTAACTCATGGGTCCCGATTTGACGCGGCCCACGCAGGTTCCGAACGTGTTCTCTTTGCCAACTGTGCCGGCGATAATCTCCTGAAAGTCCATACGCACTTCCTTGAAAAAGTGCTTCGGAAGATTGCTGCAGTGGAAACACACGGCCTTGTCCGGATCGTCGCCGTAGTTGTTGTTCCAATCCAGCAGTGCGCTGGGCGTTTGCGAGGCGAGTTGCAACGCATGCATGCCCACTACGCCGCAGATGTCCACCTCGCACGCGCTGGACATCAGATTCTCGCTCATCATGCTCATGACGGTGCACGGCACCACGCCGAAATATTCTTCGAGCGACGTCCAGCATTGCACGGCGCTGATGGAGACATCGGTCTCCTTCATCCAGCCGTCAACCACCGCGCCGAGCTTGGCCATTTTGAGCAGCGCTTCAGCCGGGACGCGATCAGTGGATACGTAGCGTTTAATCTGCTCTAGTTTGGCCTGCGCAGCCGAGTCCTGATCTTTCATGCGCTGGATCCGGCCCAGGATTTCCGAAAGGTCGATGGTCTCAATCGAGATCCCGTTAGCTTCCAATATTTTTTCGCTGTAGCGTACGGTGTTGAATGCCGCCGGCCGCGCGCCGATGGCTCCAATGCGCAAGCGGCGCAGACCGCGCGTGACGCGGCACACGGCCGCGAACCAATCCAGATCCTTGCGGAAGAAATCGGAATCCGGAGCCTCTGTGTGCCGCGTGGTCAACGAATAGGGGATGCCGTACTGCGTCAAATTATTGCACACCGACATCTTGCCGCAGAAGCTGTCGCGCCGGTCGCGAATGGTCATGCGGCCGGGCGTGTCCGGCGTGGCTTGCACCAGAACGGGCACGTTCAGCCCGGCAAGCCGCAGCGTGTCCGCTACTGCGCGTTCATCGCCGAAGTTGGGCAGAGTGACAATGACGCCATCAATCTGATTACGATGGCGCTGAAACAGCTCCGCGCATCGCACCGCTTCCGCGCGAGTTTCCACGGCACCGAATTTGGTTTCTTCCGGGCCGACCGCAACCGCGTTGTAGCCCGAGTTTTCAATTGCTGCGAGCATTTCCACGCGGCCACTCTTTGCAAGATGGTCGGGAAAGAAGCCCCGGTTTCCCACGATTACCCCGAAGGTCATGGAATCACCGGCCTCTCCACGGCGAGAATCGAATTGAGTAGACGATGCCGAGCAAGATCAGCAGCAATCCCCACCAGATTCCCGCGTGCAGTTCAGCCAGAACCACCGCAGGCGGATGCGACAAGCCATAGAGTCCGGCGCCGAGAACAAGGATTCCATAGATCAGCAACAGCGCGCCGACAAAAAACCAGATAGAAATCATTCCGGAACGATGCATATTTCCTTTACCAGAAAATGATATTCAAGATCACGAACACTACCGCAACCACGCAGGCCCAGAAGATGGGCCGCTGATAGATGGGGACGTCGCTTTCCGACGGCAGCTTGGTGTAGCCGTACACCAGCCCGGTGAGTTCTTCCACCGGCTTGGGCCGGGTCATGTAGCTGACCACCACGGTAACTAAGACGCACACGATCCACGACCACAGGGCGCGATACATGTTCTCGGCCATATCCTTCGCTTTCGGCGAGAGCGCGACATACTGCAGCGCGGCGGGATTCATCTTCACCCAAGCCCACAATGCGATGGCCGAAACCGTACCCGAGAGGAGACCCCAGAATCCCCCCGCCGGCGTAGTGCGGCGCCACAACATCCCGAGCAGCACCGTGCCGAAGAGCGGCGCGACGAAAAAACTGAACAACGCCTGAACATAATCCATGATGCTGTGGAACTGCATCACAAAATACGCGGTACCGATGCTTACCAGAACTCCCAACAAAGTACACCAGCGTCCCACTGAGACGTAGTGCGCGTCGGGCGCTTCCTTCCGAAAAAATGGGCGGTAGATATCGTAGGTCCAGACCGTGGCGAATGCGCTGACGTTGCCGGCCATGCCGGACATGAATCCAGCCATCAACGCGGTGATACCGAGGCCCAGAAGTCCGGGGCCGCAATATCGCGCGAGCATGATCGGAAGCACCTCGTTGTAACTGTGACCGCCGGTGGCCGCGGCCTGGTCTGCTCCCACCAGGTGCTCGGGAAGCACCGCCAATCCAAGCAGTCCCGGAAGAATCACAATGAAAGGGACCAGCATCTTAAAACCAGCGCCGATTATGGGCGCCATTTTCGCGGCACGCAGATCCTTGGCCGCGAGCACGCGTTGGACCACCAGGAAGTCCGTCGTCCAGTAGCCGAAAGAGATCACCCAGCCGAGCCCGAACACGATCCCGATCCAATGAATGCCCATGGGATTGTCGCCGAAGGATCCGAGGGTGCTCCACAGATGGGTGTAGCTGGGTCCTGGAAAATTATGCGCGATTCGCGCCACCATGCCGTCCCAGCCGCCGGTCTCAATCAAGCCGATAATCGAAATCAGCAGCGCGCCAAACCAGATCAAAACGAACTGCA
>Ga0187859_10002043_pt1 | contig 12735 bp, 9 predicted proteins | sample June2016WEW_10_1_2_FD_133019 | JGI IMG/M metagenome (GOLD analysis project Ga0187859, IMG submission 133019) | Peatland microbial communities from SPRUCE experiment site at the Marcell Experimental Forest, Minnesota, USA - June2016WEW_10_10 | ecosystem: Environmental > Terrestrial > Soil >...
ACCGTGCCCGATGCCGACGCGTTCTTCACACGAGCTGTTTCTGCCGGGGCCAAAGCAATCAAACCTGTGGTGGACCAGCCTTACGGACGCCGCTCGGGACAATTGGAGGATCCTTTCGGTCACCGCTGGGACGTCGGCAGTCCGATAGAGCCGGCTCACTCGTAGCGTAAGGCCACCATCGGGTCCACCTGGGTGGCGCGTCGCGCGGGAATGTAGCTCGCCACAAGTGCCACTGACATCAAGACGATCGGTACAATCACGAAGGCCACAGGGTCGTGCGCGCTGACGCCGAAGAGCATGCTCTTCAGGATTTGCGACACGGCCGCGCATCCGGCAATCCCAATCAGGCCTCCGATTACCACGGGCCCCATGGCTTGCCGCAGAATCAGGCTCTTAACTTCGCGCGAGTCTGCGCCCAGCGTCATGCGAATGCCGATCTCGCGGACGCGGCGGCTGACCGCATAGGAGACCACGCCGTACACTCCGATACACGCCAGCAGCATTCCCAAAGCGCCTAACGATCCGGCCAGAATCGCGACGATGCGTGATGGGATCCGCCACCGGTCCAGATTGCCACTGAGACTCGCCACGTTTACCGCCAGATCCGGGTCAACGGCATGGACTGTTTCGCGAATTGCTTTCGCGACGGACCCAAAGCCAGCCGTGGTGTGCAATAACATTTTCAAACGCAATTGTTCGTTCGGACCGGCGGGCAGATAAGCATATGTTTCGTCTGTTCTACCGAGATGAGATGCCCTCGCGTCTTTCACAACACCGATCACTTCCACGTTGCCGCCGCCCTCCCACCGAATCACTCTACCGATGGGATTTTGATCCGGCCACACTCTGTGCGCAGTTGTTTCGGTGAGAATCGCGACGGGAGCGCCTATTCGATTCTCACCCTCGGTGAAATTTCGCCCGAGCACGATGGGCATCTTTAACAGAGGAAAGAATCCCGGTGAGACTAAGTTGTATTCGACGCCAAAATTGCCGGGTTGACCGGGAACTGAGAAGGACGCGCCGCTATGGTCATTCTCAAGTGGAATTTCGGCGGCTTGCACCACGGAATCCACGCCGGGCAGCGCTGACACACGATTGAGGAGATCGCGTTGCAGCGTTGCCGCGCGCTGATCATTGTAACCAGCATCTCGTAGTTCGAAGGAGACCGACGCGATATTCTGCATTTCAAAGCCCGGATCTATGGTTTGGGCCGCCACTAGACCCCGCAGCAGCAACCCCGCGGCGATCAACAGCAGCATCGAGACCGCAACTTGCACGCCAATCAGGGTCTGACGCAGGAACCCGCCCGAATGAGTTTCCATGGAGCTCCGAACGGCATCCTTAAGAGCGGTATTCAAGTCTGGACGCGACGCCTGGAGAGCCGGCGCCAGTCCGAAAATCAGGCCAGTAAGGAACGTCAGCGCCAGCGCGTATCCGAGAACATGCAGGTCGGGGCCTACGTTCAAAGTGAGTAGCGACATTTCGCCTGGCAGATGCGCGATTACGAACCGGATGATCCCTTGGAACGACCACATCGCTAGCAGCGATCCGAGCGTGCCCCCCAGCAGGGCGATCAGCAGGCTCTCGGTCAGCAACTGGCAAATCAAACGGCCGCGGCTTGCGCCTACCGACAGACGAATCGCAATTTCCTTGCGGCGCCCAGCGGCCCGCGCCAGAAGGAGATTGGCAACATTGGCGCATGCGATCAACAACACCATACCGACGGCGGCTAACAAGACGGCACCGACTGTAGCCACGAAGTTGAGCTCGTCCGGCATAGAGAGGACGGTGGCAGGACGGATCTGAATCGAGGTCTTGCGCGGCGGAGCCAGTTGATCGATCCGCGCTGCGATTACTTCCAGATCGGCCCTCGCCTGATTCGACGAGATCCCGGGCTTGGTACGTCCCAGCAGCGCCAACCAGAGCGTGTTCGCGCTCGGGAGATAGTTGGAATCCCGTTGCAGAGCGGGCTGCACGGTTAGAGGCGCCCAGAAGAACGCAGGAAGCAGCTCAGTACCTCGAAAACCTGGGGAAGCTACTCCGATCACCGTAAAAGGCAGCCGATTCAGAACTACTGTCCGTCCAAGAACGGCGGAATCGCCCCCGAAATGATCCCGCCAGAAGTCGTGGCTCAGTACCACTACCGCGCCAGCGCCTTCGTGCGCGCAATCCGATGCGGCGAACGCTCTCCCGAGCATAGGTGGCTCGTTCAATACATCGAAGTAATTGCAAGAAGCGAGCTGGCCGAAAAGTGGCTGAGGCCGGTCGCCTCCGAGCGTTACTCGTAGGAATGGTTCGTAGGCCAGGAGCCCTGAGAACACATGATTGTTGTTGCGGTAGGTCTGGTAGTCGGCCCAAGAAAAATAGTTCTCGCTTTCGTGCACGTGGAGATTGTGCAATCCGCGAGTGAACTGGAAAACGCTGACCACCTGAGTAGCATAGGGGACCGGAAGCGATCGAAACGCAGCGCTGTTCAACACGGAGAAGATGCCCGTATTGAGGCCGATGCCGAGTGCGATGGCGAGCACCGCAACAGCGGTGAACCCTGGGTTCTTGCGTAAGGTTCGCGCAGAATAGCGAACGTCGTTCCAAAAGGAAAAGGTGAAATTCATGCTGTTCCTCCGTTCGAGATGCCGGGACTCTTCTCGCGGCCAGAACATGCTGAATGCCTGGCGCCACAACCAGCGGCGTGAGCGCGTTCCGGTGCTGTACTCCTCCATCAGGTCGCCCAACACAAACTCGGCCGAGCGCAGGAATCGCAAGCGAAACAGGAGCAAAATGAGCCGCGGAAATTTACGCGTCATGCATCCCCTACTCGTAGCGGAGAGCGATCATCGGATCCACCTGAGTGGCCCGGCGTGCAGGAATATAGCTCGCCGCAAGTGCTACCGACAATAAGACCAGCGGTACAACCACGAATGCCACCGGATCGTGCGAGCTCAAACCGAACAGCATGCCGCTCAGAATTTGCGAGACCGCTGCGCATCCGGCAATCCCGACCAGAGCGCCAATCGCCACCGGCCGCATAGCTTGCCGCAGAATCAAGCTCCTCACTTCGTGCGCATCGGCGCCTAATGTCATGCGTATGCCGATCTCACGGACGCGGCGGCTGACCGCGTAGGAGACCACGCCGTACACACCGACACAGGCGAGCAGCATGCCTAGCGCGCCCAACGCTCCGGCGAGAATCGCGGCAATGCGCGAGGGGCCGCGCCAGAACTCGAGATTGTCTTCCAACCTGGCGACGTCCACCACCAGGCCGGGATCGATGGAATGAATCGCCGCGCGAATGCCCGCCGCCATTGAAGCGAATCCATCGACGCCATGCACCAACAACTGCATCCGTACTTGCTGCTTGGGACCGGCGGGCAGATACAAGAAGGTCTCGTTGGATCTGGCCAGATGCGATACCTGCGCGTCTTTCGCTACGCCGATCACCTGCATGTCACTCTTGTCATCCATGCGGACGATCTTACCGATAGGGTCCTGATTCGGCCAGAATCGCCGGGCGGTGGACTCCGTGACGATCGTGACAGGCGCACCGGTGCGCGCTTCGGTTCCAGTGAGGTTGCGCCCGCGCACAATCGGAATGCCCAGCAGCGAGAAGAATTCGGGCGAAACCTCATTGAGCTCCACTTGATAATCTCCTGGCTGACCCGGAAGCGAAAACACGGTGCCGCGATGACTATCGCTGAGCGGCGAGTTCCCGGCCTCGGCTACGGTATCCACCCCCGGCAGGGCTGCCAGCCGGTCCAGTGCCTGCCGCTGGAAAAGGCCCGCACGTGCGTCGTCGTAGCCTTGGCCGCGGAGATCAAAGGAAACCACGGCTACGTTCTTCATCTCGAAACCCGGGTCGATGGTCTGGGCCTGGTAAAGTCCACGCAGTAACAATCCCGCCGCTATTAACAACACCATGGAAACCGCAACTTGCGTGCCGACCAACGCGTGACGCAGGAAACCATCCGCGGATTTTCCACCGATTCCCGATTGTTTGAGCGCGGTGTTTACGTCCGGCCTCGAAGCCTGCCATGCGGGGACCAAGCCAAAAACAATTCCCGTGATTAGCGTGAGAAGCAGAGCGTAGCCAAGAACTCGGATATCCGGACCAACGCCAACCGCAAGCGGCGGAGTTCCATGCGGAAGATGCGAGAGGATAAAGTCCATGATCGCCTCGAACGACCAGACTGCGATCAGCGACCCCAACGCGCCGCCCAGCAAGGCAATCAGCATGCTCTCCGTCAGCAACTGCCGGATCAACCGCCCACGACTCGCACCCACCGATAGACGGATGGCGATTTCTTTCTGGCGGCTTGCGGCGCGCGCCAACAATAAATTCGCGACATTGGCGCAGGCGATCAGCAGCACCATTCCAACCGCGGCCAAGAGTACAACTCCCACGATGGTGATGTACTTCCGGGCTTCGGGCATGGAAAGGAATGTGCCAGTCTCGATCTGAAGCTTGGTCTTGCGGCCCGGAGTCAGTTGATCAATTCGACCGGCGATTACCGCCATGTCGGCGCGCACCTGGGAGCGGGAAACGCCGGATTTCGTGCGGCCCAGAAGCACCAGCCAACTCATGTCCGGTTTCTCGAACCAATCGGTGCCGCGTTCCAGCAGGGCCTGCATGGTCACAGGAGCCCAAAATGCCGCAGGTATCGGCTCGGTGCCTTGAAAACCCGCGGGCGCGACACCGATGACCATGAAGGGCTGGCGATTTAATACGATGCTTGTGCCGACGATCGCGGGATCAGCTGCAAAGGTGGTACGCCACAAATTATCGCTCAGCACCACCACGGCCCCTTCATGCGCCACCGCGCAATCGGATGCCGAGAATGCGCGCCCCAACGCGGGCGGTTCGTTCAACACCTCGAAATAGTTGCAGGAGGCGAGCTGTCCGAAGAGCTGTTGAGGCTGCTGGCCACCGAGCGTCACGGCCAGGAATGGCGAATAGGCAGCCAGTCCGGAGAGAACGTGATTATCGTCGCGGTAGCTCTTGTATTCCGGCCAGGAGAAAAAACTTGGGGCGCCATGCACGTTGCGGCTCTTCAATCCGCGAATGCTCTGGTAGACACTGACGATATCGCTCGCGCCCGGCAACGGCAGAGGGCGCAATGCCACTCCGTTCAACACCGTGAAAATGCCTGTGTTGACACCTATACCAAGCGAGATGGCCAGCACCGCGACCGTGGTGAAACCCGGATTCTTGCGCAAAGTGCGCGCTGCGTAACGAAGGTCACTCCAAAAGGTCGAAAGCATGTTCATATCGTTTTCCTTTTGTGGATACGCAACGTGAGACCCAACTGTTCCGGGCCATAGCATGCTGACAGCTTGGCGCCATAGCCAACGCGGCGATCCGTTGCCGGCGCTCCATTCTTCCATCAGGTCACCTAGAGCGGATTCGGCGGAGCGGCGGAATCGCAGCCGAAACAGCAGCACGATGGGCCAAGGAAATTTAGGAGCCATGCATCGCCTTCGGCAACTCCACGCCTTCCCACATGGCGGCCAGCTCCTGCCGGCTTTGGCGCAGGGCGCGAACGCCCAACGGCTCGACCCGAAAATATCGCTTGGAACGTCCGCCGCGCTCCGGGATCGGATCGCTGAACCAGGATGCGACATAACCCTTGTTTTCAAGACGGTCGAGCGTCCGGTAAAGGGCGCCGACGGTCAGCGAGCGTTGGGTTCGTTTCTCAATTTCCCGGCGAACCGGTACGCCGTAGGCGTTCTCGCCCAGCCGAAGAACTGCCAGCAGTACAATCTGCTCAAATTCACCCAGATGCTCGCGTGATGCCATCTATGTTCTGCATAGTAGAACATAAATGAGTGATAGTCAATGGGAGAATTTTATTAATTTAGGAATGGCACGGCCTCGGAGTCTTCCAGGCCCAAAGCCACAGTCAGCGCTTTATCCAGTTCCCGTAACCCGTCGCGTTTGAGAGACCCGACATAATGCGTGAGCACGGACTTTGGAAGGCTCACCAATTCATCGCAGTGTACGCTCGATTCCCTTTTTAGGCCTTCCGCTGTGCCAGCCAAGACCTGGGTGCTGACGCCATCATGCTTGGAGTAAACTGGCGCGCAGATTACTGTCGAAAATCGCGACTCAATTAGGACCTGGCGGCTCACAATGACAAAAACACGCTGCTTGCGCGGATCTCGTGAGCCTGGTCTACGGACCAGGTACAACTCGCCTCGCTTCACGGGATTTGCTGATATTTCAAGGCATCCATAGCTTCGCGATTCAGACGCTTCGCATTGCGCTCGATGATCTCGATGTCTTTGTTGTCACGTGCCTCTCGTTCCAGGCGTGCTAGGTAGGCCACAGCAGCTCGCTCCAGGATCGCGGACCGATTCTTGTCCACCCGATCCAGGCGTCCCAGCAGTTGCTTGGGCAAGGTGACCGATGTCTTGACTCTCACAAGACAATTATACTCCCACGCTACTGATGCTTGTCAGCGCGTCCTGCTGCCGTGTAAGCAGTCAATCCCGAAAAAAACCGGCAGGCTAGGCGGATTGGCCGGCCACCTGCGAGAGAGCTATGCACGATTCGGAGCGGCCAGCTTGAGAAGTTAGTGTCCGAAGCGGGCGTGTTGGGCGCTGCGACTCCCGGCTCGGAAAATCGCCCAAGTCGTTGTGGATGGCGTAGCGAATGATATCGGCGTTGGTTCTCATTCCCGATTTCTTCAGGAGGCGCGCCCGATAAGTGCTGACGGTCTTAACACTCAGACCGAGCTGCCTCGCGATCTCGCCCAAAGTGTTGCCAGACGCGATCAGGCACAGCACCTCCGATTCACGGTAGGAAAGAGCCTGGTGAAGCGACCGGCCGAGGGCGCCTTCGATACCTGTAGCCAGCTTTTCCGCGATGGCTGGGCTGACGTACCGGCCCCCTCCGATCAGGTTATTGACGGCTCTCACCAGCTCCTCGCGCGGGCTGTCCTTGGGAATGTAGCCTGCCGCGCCTGCCTGGAACGCCGCCAGGGCGTATTCCACGTCCCGGTGCATGCTGATGATGAGGACGGGAATCCGTGGCTGGATCTGCTTCAGTTCGTTCAGGAAATTCAGGCCGCAAGGCTCCTCGATTGTGGAATCGAGTATCGCTACGTTCCAATTCTGGTCTCTGGCTAGCTGAAGGGCGTCCATTGCCGTGCTGGCTTCCCCAAAAACATTTCCACCAAGGTGACAATCGATGAAATATTTAAGACCCTCGCGGACAACTTGATGGGCGCCCAAAATGAGAATCTTCCTCATGGGAGCCGCACCTCGCACGAATAATGAAGATACACTCCGGCTGACTACCTTTCTTTGGTTCAAGCGAGAATTTGCACGGCACAACCCAGCCCAGCAAAGACATCCCCCCAAAGGCTACTGGGCTAATTATGTAAAGGATAGCCTAGGTCTTCCCAGGTTCGGTCTGCAAGGCTAGCAGATGTTAACTAACAGTTAGTAACGTCCCGCGGCCTTCGAGATTGTAAGATGCAATTCGCTACGCTTGGCGTAACGAAAGGTGGGCACGTAGCTTCCCGCATGGAATTCAACGATCACGGAATCGCTCTTGCCCGAGGTATCGTAGTACTCTCGCAACTTCCGCCGGAGTCGCTGAGCTTCCACGCGAACAATGGAGTCCTCACGGGGGTCGTACTGTTCGCCACGATTGAAAACGTCGCGGCCCAGGGCATATTCTTTCAAATCCTCAGGACGCCCCTGGAGCGTGCAATCCACTGCCTGCTTCAAGAATCGCTCCATGCGTGGGGATCTGCGAAAACCATCGCTGATGACGATCCGCTGCACTTGTTGGAGAACCTCTTCCTCAGCCACGGCTCTTCCCATTAAGGGGCAGCCGTGCATTGCGCTGGGCTGGCGCTCGCCGGCCATCAGAATGAACCCAAAGGACCAACAAACCACACCCAGCGACGCTGCCGTAAAAAAGGCCGCGTTCACCGGCGAAGGAGCAAACAGGTCAACGTTGGGCGCGACCGTACACACGTAGATTCCGCGAGAAATATGGAGGGCTCCGGCCAGCAGAAAGATGATCACAGTGAATACCGTGCTGAACCCGCGTCCAACAGGCGCTGCGCGTAATAAAGTGATCCCGTTGACAATGCCGAAGATTCCCATCACCAAGCTCAGCGCAAAAGTCCGGAAATCGATATTATTGGTCACATACCGGAAGTAAATAAGCACGGCAATCGCAAGTACGCCCACCAGATACTCAGGCCAGCCGTAGACCCGCAGCCCGCAGAACATCCGAACACCTTGGAAGTACAGGATCGCCGCACCGACCGCCAACATATTTGCGAGGACAATGCTGGCCCAATCCGGCGCAACCCCTCGGAGACCGAGGAAAACCAGCGCAAACGCGCCCAGCAGAGTTCCCAGAGTCCAGCGTCCGAAACCGGGAGAAGTTGGCTTTGTAAACCAAACGGCAGCGGTAACCAGAACCGGAACCACTGCCACGAAAGTAGCGACAATCACTACTGTCCTGGAATCAAGGTGCATCTATCCTAGCTTCCAGTCTATGCTAAAACAATTTCCGGTGGGACGGGCTATTTCCCGAGGGAGCTGGAATTGGCGGCGAAATTCAGCAGCAGAGAAGGAAAAATGCCTAGAATCAGCGTCCCCAGGGCGGCTGCCCAGAGCGTAGTCCGGATACCCGGGCTAAGCGGCTCAAGCGTCAGTGTCGACTCGCCCGGCTCATGCATATACATTACGACCAAGATGCGCAAATAGTAATACGCCGCAACGGCGCTGTTCAACAGGCCCAGAATCGAGAGCCAAACCAGGTTCGCATCCAAAGCGGCTTTGAAGATGTAGAACTTTCCGAAGAATCCGCCGGTAAGGGGAACACCAATCAAAGACAGCAGAAAGATGGAGAACAACGCGGCCGTGACCGGCTGCTTCCATCCCAGGCCAGCCAAATCTTCGACGTTCACGTATTTCTCACCCTGCCGCGAAAAATGCGTAATCACCGCGAACGCGCCGATATTCATGAACGCGTAGGCAGCCAGGTAGAACATCGCCGCGGCCACGCCCACCTGATTGTGCGCGGCAATGGCCACCATCACGTATCCGGCGTGCGCGATGGAACTATAGGCCATCAGGCGCTTGATATTGGTTTGAAGCAGCGCGGCAAAATTTCCGATCACCATGGTAAGCAGCGCCGATGACCACACAAACGGTTCCCAACGATTGGTGATGGGACCGAATGCGACTATAAACACACGCATGAAAACCGCGAAAGCCGCAGCCTTGGGTCCCGCCGACATGAACAGCGTTACTGGCGCAGGCGCTCCCTGATAAACATCCGGCGCCCAGATCTGGAATGGCGCGGCGGAAACCTTAAATGCAAATCCTACGAACATGAGCGCGGCGGCGGTGCCTGCCAGCGTCAGGTTGCGAGCGCCTCCACCGTTCATCAGAAAACTGCGGATCTCACCCAAGTTGGTGGATCCCGTGGTCCCGTAAATCCAGGCGATGCCATACAGCAGGAACGCCGTGGCGAACGAACCCAGCAGGAAATACTTCAACGCGGCTTCATTGTTGCGTTTGTCGTCGCGCAGGTATCCGGCTAATATATAAGTCGCGATGGACGAGATTTCGAGGCCAATGAAGATCATGATCAGCTCATTGGCGGTAGCCATCACGCATTGGCCGGCTACGGAAAACAGCAGCAGGGCGTAGTATTCAGCCGAAGCCGCATGCTCGCGCCGCAGATATTGAGCAGAGCTGAGAACCGTGAAAATGCCGACGCCGATCACCAGAACCCGGAAGTATGTCGCGAAGCCATCCACGATCAACATATTCGAAAACGACAAGCCGGGATAATCGTTGGCCGCGACAGCGGCCACTAGCGCCGCAATAAATCCCACCAGCGTCACGGAACTGAAGGCGTTACGCTTGTTTCCGCCAATCAGCGGCTCCAGCACCATGATCAGTGTTCCGGTGATGATCATGAGAATTTCGGGAAGGATGCGAAGATAGTCGATCGCCGTCGGCGCGAAGTTAGCGGGCATCCACGGGCTCCTTCGCTAGGGCGCTCTGTTGCGCGTGGAGCGAGGCAGGCAATGCGTTGTGGACGTGAACGTCGCGCTTGGCGTCTACCGGCCCGAGGATCACGGCAGTGGATGTAGAAATGGACGGGATGAAGCTTTGCGTGAACGTGCCCATCCAGACCATCAGGATGATCAGCGGAACACTGATGGCGTATTCGCGAAGATCCAGGTCTTTGAGTAAGCTCACCTCCGCGGAAGCTTTCCCGAAGAAAACGCGCTGGTAGAGCCACAACATATAACAAGCCGACAGGATGACGCCGATTGCGGCGAAACTGGCCCACCAGAAATTGACTAGCGCCGTCCCTTGCAGAACCAGAAATTCGCCCACGAAGTTGTTGAGCATCGGGAGGCCGATGCTGGCCAGCATGGTGATCATGAATACCGTGGCCAGCTTCGGAAGCGGTGTGGCCACGCCGCCGTAAGCATCGATTTCGAGCGAATGCCGTCGATCATAGAGAAATCCCACCATGATGAAAAGTGCGCCGGTGGAGACGCCGTGATTCAGCATCTGGTACACCGCGCCATCGAATCCCTGCTGGGTGAAACTGAATATTCCAAGCACCACGAATCCAAGATGGCTGACCGACGAATAGGCCACCAGCTTCTTCATGTTGGGTTGCACCATGGCCACCAGCGCTCCATAGATGATTCCGATAATGGCCAGCGTTACAATCCAGCCGGAACAGTTTCGTGCGGCCACGGGGAACATCGGGACGCAGAAGCGCAGCAATCCGTAAGTGCCCATTTTCAACATCACGGATGCCAGCATCACGGAACCGGCTGTGGGAGCTTCCACATGCGCATCCGGCAGCCAAGTGTGCAGCGGGAACAGTGGAACTTTGATGGCAAACGCGATGAAGAAGGCCAGGAACAGCCACAACTGCTCCTGATAAGTGGGCGCGATGGAGCCGTTCTGTAGGCCGGCCATGATTTTCGCGTAGTCGAACGTTCCGGCCTGGTTGTAGAGATAGGTGATGCCCACCAGCATCAACATCGATCCCGCCATGGTGTATACGAAGAACTTGACCGCAGCGTAAATTCGGCGTTCGTGTCCCCAGACGCCGATCAGGAAGTACATCGGGACCAGCGAAACTTCCCAGAAAACGAAAAACAGGAAGAGGTCGAACGCGCAGAAGACGCCGATCAAACCGAATTCAAGCAGCAGCAGGAAAGCAAAGAATTCCTTGACGCGTTTTTGGACGGATTTCCAAGACACCAGCACGCACAGTGGTGTGAGCAGCGTGGTGAGCAGCACCAGCCACAGGCTGATTCCGTCGATAGCAACGTGATACCGGATGGCCGGCGAGTTGACCCAGGGCAGATCTGTCTCGAAAACATATTTTCCGGGATTACCGAACCAATACGGCCCGATCAAGCCGAGTGACGCCACAAAGATTGCAAGCGAAGCAACCAGGCTGAAGCGCTTGATTCCGTCCACATGTTCCTTCGGCAGAAAAAGAATGAGCAGGAACGCCGCCAGCGGCAGGAAGATTACTAGATCGAGCAGCGTCATCGGCTGCCTCCCGCGAACCCGATCGCGATCAGCACAACGATAGAGCCTAGCACCACCCAGGCCGCATAGGTACGAATATTTCCGGATTGCAGCAATCGCAAAATGCTACCAATGCCGCGCGAGCGCTCGCCCACTCCATTCACCGTTCCATCAATCAAGCCGGCATCCACACCGCGCCACAAAACGGTTCGGGAGATGGCCACCAGCGGCCGAACCACTACGGCGTTGTAGAACTCATCGACGTAGTATTTGTTATAGACCAGTGTGTAGAAGCCATTCATGGCCTTCGCGAAGGAATCCGCCAAGCCGCGCTGCGCGACGTAGAACAAGTAGGCCAGCAAGATGCCGCCCACGCCAACGCCGGCGGAAATCCAGGCTAGCATCTGATTCTCAGGCTTCTCGCCAAACATCGGCTCCAACCAGTGCGGGATGTTGATGAAGCCGCCGACGAGGGAGAGACCGGCCAGCAACATGAGTGGCCCAGTCATCACCAGCGGGGATTCGTGCGGATGCGCGTGGCCTCGATATTCGCCCGTGAATGCCAGAAACCAGGCGCGAAAAACATAGAAAGCCGTCATACCGGCGGTGAGAACACCCACCCAGTACATCCACGGCGCGCGCTCATAGGCAGCCACCAGAATCGCGTCTTTACTGAAGAATCCGGAGGTGAAGGGGAAACCGGAAATGGCGAACGAAGCACACAATAATGTAATGGCCGTGATTCTCATGTGCTTGAACAGACCGCCCATTTGCCGCAGGTCCTGTTCGCCGTGCAATCCGTGGATCACCGCGCCCGCGCCCAGGAACAGCAGCGCCTTGAAGAACGCGTGCGTCATCAAGTGGAAAATTCCCGCCGAGAAGGCTCCCACACCCAAACCGACGAACATGTAGCCGAGTTGCGATACGGTGGAATAAGCGAAGACTTTCTTGATATCGGTCTGTGCCAGACCAATTGTCGCAGCCACGAATGCAGTCGCGAGGCCGATGATCGCTACCCAATCCATGGCGATGGGCGCGTGCGTGAAAAAGGATGCCGATCGCGCGATCATGTAAATGCCCGCGGTGACCATGGTCGCGGCGTGGATCAAGGCCGATACCGGAGTGGGTCCGGCCATCGCGTCCGGCAGCCAGACATATAGCGGGATCTGCGCGGACTTTCCGGTGGCGCCCAGCAGT
>Ga0187859_10002044_pt1 | contig 12733 bp, 11 predicted proteins | sample June2016WEW_10_1_2_FD_133019 | JGI IMG/M metagenome (GOLD analysis project Ga0187859, IMG submission 133019) | Peatland microbial communities from SPRUCE experiment site at the Marcell Experimental Forest, Minnesota, USA - June2016WEW_10_10 | ecosystem: Environmental > Terrestrial > Soil >...
ACTGCTGCGCGTACTCATACGGCGACAGCGAGAGCCAGTCACAGAGGAAACAGCAAATGCCATTCCGCAGACAGTCGATCACGGTCGTCGATTCGATGGTGATGCCGAACCATGCCTGCGCCATGAGTTCGGCAGTGAGCGGACCTTCCACCACGCTCACGAGATTACGATCCTCAGGAGCGAGAATTTCGCGGACGATTCGGCGGCGCTGCGAAATGCTTTCGAACGGATGCAGCTTGACGATAACCCCGTTCCCGCTCTGACGAGCCAACCGGCACAGCGGCGGCAGCAATTCGCGATAAACCTCTTCCGCACGCATGCCACTAACTTCATAGGGCTCAGAGAACAAAATAGCCGAAGAGTGAGGCGGACGAACCGGCTGGATGGCGGAAGGAATGTCCCCCGCAGGAGGGGCCCCTATGACAACTTTCTCCGCCGGAAGACCGCAGGCCCGCAGCAGATAGTCGCGCTCCATTTCATTCTTCGCCAGGTAGAGGTCGCAGGGCAATTCCTTCAACGCATAGCGGCCATCGAGCGCCCCGTGATGAAAATCCACGGTCCTTATGTTTCTCCGGGCAGCTAGCAAGACGGGTAGTCGGGTGTAGAGGTTGCTGTCATCGCCGCACAGAACTGCGGTCACCGGCTCGCGCTCAAGCACGACACGCCAGGCATTGCGGGCACTTACACCATCACGAATCCACCCCGGAAATGAGTCCAGAAGACCAGCTTCCGACAAAACGCACAAATCCGGAGATTCGCACAAGTCCGCCCTCAGCTTCATCCAGCGTTCAGTCATCGAAGCGACCTCCGCGCCGGCTAAATCCGCCTTCGCGTAAGCCGCGAGGTCTCGAACTTGAACGTTAGCCGGCGCTACGAACTGCTTGGCACTCTGCCGCGTCGCAACCATCAGGAAAAGTTGTTTCGGAAGCAAACACGCGTAAGCAGCAGCCATCCGTGAAGCGTTCGCATACGCGCTGGGCAGCAGCACCACGGGTTCGGCGCAACTCGGACAGCGCGCGGCAAACCGCGATCGCCATTGATAGCCGGAATCGTACTTGTCGAGAACAATTTCCGTGAACTGCGCCGCCGAGAAACGCCGAACCAGCCCAGCATAACGCATGGCGCGAGCAGCGGAACGCGCTAGACCACTCGGCTCAAAGGTTTGCAGCGAGCGGCCCAATGCGATCGCGATTATGCCGGCAATCCCACCCGAGTGCGTGGCCCAGATTTCTGCGGATGGGCGAATCTCTTTGGCCACCGCCAGCAGCGCTCGCAGGGTTAGTGCGTACGGCGCAACCAGCAGCGACATCAGGTCCCACCAGTCGATGCCCTCTTCATCGATCAGCCGCCCTCGTCCCGCAGAGAAGATCGCGCGCACGTGTTTCACGTCCGCCATTCCATGGCGGAAAGACTCCGCGCGCAACACCGGACAGCCACACTGACGCACCCACCTTTCCTCGGAGAATGGAGAGGACTTCCCCAGGTCGACGATGAGATCCCAATGCTGCCGTGACCAGGGCCCTTGTACCGGTGAATCTTCGGGCTGAAGCAGAAGAACTCGCATGCTGCCAGTCGGCTTCGTGGTCAAACGCGGGCCGAAACCTCCACGGCTGGCGCGACCTCGTACTTCGGAGTTTCGCCCTTGATCCTCTGCCAACCCAGCGTCCGCTGCCGAACCAGCGAGTAACGCCGCTGAAATCCAGCCTTCTCCAAACCTCGAACCGAGGCCACGTTGCTGGCCGCGCTGAAAATCCAGGGGTTCTTGCCCTGGTCGCGCACGCGCTTGGCAATGCGGCTCACTGTCTGCCCATAATATCCGTGACCGCGCGCTGAAACCGGAGTCCAGCAGTCGAACAGCAGCACGCAGACCGCCGCTGGCGCGTCTACTTTGGCATTCAATTCTGCCAGGAAGAATCCATCGAAAGCGGTCACCCAAGCAAAATGCAGGAGAAACCCTTCCGCATCCACCAATCCAAACCCTTCCGCATTCCTGTCCCGCAGGCGCGCGGCCGAGCGCAACAAATATGCCAGTGTCGATTCGTCTTCGACGTACTGCGAAGCTGCCGAAGCCAGATGATTCAAATCGAGTGGTTCCAGAGTTGCGCTCTGGGTCACGCTCTGAGTTGCTTTCAGAGCCGCGCCCAAGTCTGGAAGAACTGGTCCGCACCATTCGAAAAAACAGACCTCGGCCTCCGACCAGAGAGATGCACCGAGTCGCCTGACCAGCCGCCGGAGCGTGGCAGCACCACCGTCGCGGCTCACACTCTTTCCCAGTTCCAGCCAGCGCGTGACGGCTTCCCGCGCGCGCGCTTCCAGCCGGGGAGAAGTCTTAACGATTTCAGCCGCTCGATAACGCAGGATTTCGCGGGCATGTTGCAGCGGGGACGCTCTTAGAGTCACATAAAGTGTTTCACGCGTCTGGTTTGCGAATCGCTCTTTATACTCCTCGGAGCCCAGTCCGAGATCGACGAGTCTCAGCGCGGGATTATCCGCGGCTTCCTCGATCAGCTTCGCCAGCAGGCAAAAACCGGGAGAATATTTTTCCAGAACGCTGTCGAAAGTGGGCTGGTACCAAAACCACGTATCTCGAAACTCGAATCCATAGTTCCAGGCAAAAGCGCTGTCCCCCGACATCATGCGCGTTAGTGCCAGCCAACCAGACTCGGAAAGCAACTTCGCCAGCTCCTGCAAAAACAGGCGGCGTTCCGGACGCGCCATGTTGCTGATCCGCCCAGTAGCGAGAAATCGCGCCACGTGGGATTGCATGAACTGGGGCAGGATGGGCTCGACCGCATCCCAGGAACGCGCGTGATCCAGTCGGACCGGCGCTTCGCGCCCCATCGCATTCAGAAACCGGCGCAGCATTTTCTTCCGCGGCAACACGGGCTTATCCTCCCCTGGCCGGCGCTCGAGTTGGGCCAGTGACACCTGAGCGCAATCGTATGCAGTGCGCGCAAAGTAGAGATAGCCGTTCCGCGCTGATGCTCGTTGGATAGCGGCGACGGTATTGGAGTCGGCCGGCAGGTTCGTGAGCGTGACGTCGCCGAAGCCCTGCTTCCTCAGCTCGGCCAACACTTCCGCGACGAAGGCCGGCTTGTGCTCCGGCAAGGAAATAAAATCGCAATAATCCCCGGTCGTAGCGCAAAGGAAAGAGACGCGCCGACCTTCCACGCCGGCCGCAAGGGACGCGACTCCACACAGCGACTCGCTCTCGTATGCCAGGAAAAGCAGCGTCTGCAGCGTCGCGTGGTAGGCCCGTTGCACCGCCAGCGACCACTCATAGGTATAGAAGACCTGTGGCTGGTCCACCCGCTGCACCAGCTCATTCCACTGCTGGCGCAGGCTTGCGTCTTCCGGAATTTCGTGGAGCACGACGAGTCGCACGGTTCGGGTCACTTCTCGCAAGCTTTGGCGAATACGTAATAGTACCAATCTGTAGCGTAAGCATGACTCGCCTGCGGGTAGTCATCGCCCAGGATGCGCTCGGGCCGCAGCGGCAAGGCGTCGAGCTCTGCGATCACGCGGCTCGGGACCGAATAGTGCGTCAGCAGCCCTCCATGGGCGGAATCGACACGAATCCCTTCGCCGCGCCAGAACACGGGCGACGGAATTCTCTGGAGGACTCGCAGCAAAGTGCCTGCAGCCGCTTGTCCGAGGGCCAATGCGGACCGTGCGCAGGTGAGAAGAACCAGCAGCGGCCAGTACAGGATCTGCGAATCCGCCGAAAATCGTTGAGCCGTTTGCTGCAGCAGCTTTCGGTTCCACCGCGGCCGGATCAGGATGGCCCGCGGGTTATGTGATGAGAAAATCACAACACCCCCGGCCTTCAACACACGGTGAATGTGTCCGAAGCAGCTTCGCCGGGATTCCTCCGGAAGCACATAATCAATGCCGTTGAACGCAAAAACTACAACGTCGAACGATGCATCTGGAAAAATCGACAGATTCGCTGCATCCGCGACCGCGAATTCCAGACCCGGAAACTTGGTTTGACAAGCCTTCACCATCGCCGGCGCGTAATCGACCCCGACATACCGCGACGCCCGGTTCGCGAGATACGCTGTTGTGCGTCCGCCGCCGACGCCAAGATCGAGAATCGCGCTGCCCGACCGAACATATGTTTCAAAGAGCACGCGCTCGCAAGGCGTCAGATAATCCAGCGCAGCATAATGGGCGGCCACTTCCGGGGCATCGTAGGTCTGAAGATTTGTGACGGTGCTCCGGCCAGTCAGTGCTCGGCCAGTCGTTGCTCGGCCAGTCATAGCACGGCCAGTCATAGCAATGTCTGACCCTTCACAGTGTCGCTCCGAACCGACTGGCCCTGGGTCATCGTCGCGCCTGGCACGCCGCGGCCGGCCCGTCGCTGCAATCGCGCGTGGAAGCCAGACACATGGGCCTCGAACTCGACCGGACTCATCCCAGCCGTTACGTGTACACGTGGCAGAGCATAGGGCGGCAGCTCAGTGCCCAGTCCGCCGCCAAAGTTCAGAAAGGCCGCTTCGTATCCAGCTTTCTGCGTCATCGCCAACACTTGCGGCGTGACCGACTGCGGGTCTCCGAACGGATAGGCAAACGCCCACACACGTTTCTCGAGAACAGATTCGAGTCTCAAGCGGCTCTCGGATATTTCAGTGTAGGCCGACTCCGGCGGCAATTGCGACAACATAGGATGGCTGAGGCTGTGCGCGCCGATCGTCATTCCGGCGGAGGCCAATTCCTGAAGCTCCGAGCAGGTCAGCAATCCAAACCGGCGGCACATCGCGGGATCTCTCTCGTCGAAACCTCGCTCCGCGTGCAATCCAAATTGCACCCGCGCAGCGCGCAGAAATGATTCCCGAATTCCTGCATCCACCTGCGACAGCCGTTTGACCGCGCTCCACCAGATCGCGCGCCGCTCTTCCCGCGATCCCAATTCACCCCGAATCAGAACTCCTTCGCATGGAATCTCAAGATTCCCCGCAGGGGCACGGAGAAACAGCAGAAACAATTCTTCGTACCATAGCATCTGCCGGGAATCTCCGGCGGAAGCGCCGGTCACGAAAAACAGACAACTAACTTTCTCCTGCTGCAGAACCGGCAACATGTCGGTCAGACAATTTAGCAGCCCGTCGTCACAGGTCAGCAGAACCGATCGGGGCGGTAGTTCGCGCCGCCCCTCGCGCCAGGCCAGCGCGTCCTCGGGCGAAATCACGTTGTAATGCTTCTTCAGCAGACGCAGTTGCCGCCGCAGCATCTCGGCGCTGATGAGGTTTCCGTCCAGCACCGCATCGACCGCTTCGTATCCTTGGGGCAGCACGCCGTGATACGTTACCACCGCTAGCCCCTGAGCAGGAGTGCGCCAAAAAACACCAGCCAGCGACAATGCGGGATAAAGCACCCTCTTCAGGAAAGGACTGACAATTCTCATTGCCCCATCCTCATTGCCCACCCCTCATTGCCGGTTAACCAGTTCCCAGCTCAGCGGAGTTCCACGCTCAATGTCGCAAGCGGCGTGCCGTCCCAACACTTCGGGGAAATGCCGCGTATGCAGTCCGTGCCCCGGACGGATCGACCGCACATTTTCGGACGTGAACCGGTCGCCCCGCTTCACGTCCTGCACCACGAACAGCGACCGCCGGTACACCCGGAGGGTCGCCTCTTTCGCACTGCATCCGAAATGGATCTGGCCCAGCGCCTTCTCCGCCACGCGAACCGCATCCACCATGGTCTTGAATTCCTGCGGCTCCAGAGAAAACGCGCTGTCCGGCCCCGGCTCCAAACGTGAAAGGGTAAGGTGCTTCTCAATGATGCACGCGCCCAGCGCAACCGCCGCTACCGGAACCGCAATTCCCATGCCGTTATCAGAAATAGTGTGATCAGAAAGCCCCGCTGGCACGTTAAAGCGCCGCGCCAACTCCGGAATGGTGCGCAGATTCATCTCCTCCGCCGGAGCAGGATAAGCGCTCGTGCACTTCAGCAGAGCAATCTGCGTTGCCCCTGCTTGACGCGCCGCCTGCACCGCTTCCTCCATCTCTTCTACCGTCGCCATTCCGGTGGACATAATCAGCGGCTTGCCCGTCCGCGCCATCTTCTGTATGAGCGGAATATCCACCAGCTCGAACGATGCGAGCTTGTGCGCCGGCACGTTCATTGTTTCCAGAAAATCGACTGCCGTCGCATCAAACGGCGTAGAGAACAAATCAAGCCCCAGGTCGTTGGCTACCTGTTTCAAGCGTGGCTGCCATTCCCACGGCGTGTAGGCTTCGCGATAAAGCTCGTGCAGATTGCGCCCATCCCAGATCGTTCCTTCGATGCGGAACTCGGCGCGGGTGCAGGCAATCGTCATCGTATCGGGTGTGTAAGTTTGCAGTTTGATGGCATCAGCGCCGGCATCTTTCGCGGCATGAATGATTTTCACCGCCTGGTCAAAGTCCTGGTGATGATTGGCGGAAACTTCCCCGATGACATACACCGGACGCCCCGGTCCAATGGCTCGTTCTCCGATTCTGATTTGCGCCGCCATGCTCAATCCACTTGTCGACGAACCGATCGCACCAGTTCAAACGCCTCGGCCGCCGTGCATCCCACCACGCTGCCCCATCGCGTAGCCACGGCGCGCAACGCCTCAGGTGACCGCGGGTGAGGAAACTTGCGCGCCTCGGTTTCGTAACATTCCATCGCGGCAATCTTGGCCTCGATGGTTCGCGTGATGTCAACGAAAACATTGGGGCGGAACACCGGCTCGATGCGCTGGAAGGCCCACTCCGTCGATGACGGGACCTCAAATGCATAAATCTCGCGCACCGGCTGCCCGGCCATCGGACGGGTCGCGGTCAGAACCGCCCGATGAATCACTCCGTGGTCAACATTGAGATCACCGGCATGGTGGGTATAGATGACCTCTGGCTCTACGTGTGCCACCAGACTTTCCACGATTTTCACCACATCCAACAGCGGAACCGTGTCGAGGCGGTTGTCCGGCAAATCATGCAATGTAAGATTCTTTACTCCCACCTTGGCCGCTGCGGTGTGCGCCTGCTGCTGCAGCACGGTTATTTTCTGCGCGTCTGTGTCGGCGCGCTGAGGAAGCCGCGAGGTCGCGCCCTCGCCCAGGATGGCGAAGTGCACCTCATGACCCTCCCGAACTAGACGGGCCGCAGTCCCTCCGCAGCCGAGCACCTCATCGTCGGGATGAGCCGCGACCACCAGCACTTTCACTTGGATGTCTCCTTGGGATTGTCGCGCGTGATTGTAACGTCGGCCACGATCCGCCCGTCGTACAGAGCCGGTCGGCTGAATTCGAAGCGAAACCCGGAGTGGTGCAGGAATGCTCGGGGGTAGCCTTCGGCATCGAGCATGCGAATGAAATCGTGAAGTTCTTCCAACGAAGCGGGACTGCCCACCTCGCTCTGCTCCGCTTTTCTGCGCTTGAAATTCACCGCTTTGCCTCGCTGTGGAACTGGCTTCGGCTCGCGCCGGATAATACTTTCGATCATGTCCGCGGACAATCGTCCCGCGCGCAAATAAATTTCTTCCGCGCCCCCCTCGAGCGAGAGCGGCTCTTTCATATAAACCGGACCGGCGTCAAACTCCTGACTCATGCGCAGAGCCGTCAGTTTGGTTTCACGGAGACCGCGCACGATCAGATTCTGCAGCGGGCTTCCGCCCCGCCCGAACGGAACGTCGGTCATGTGGAAGCAGACGCACTCATAACGATCCACCAGTTCGTCAGGAACCTTCCACGACCAATGCAGAGAAAAAATATAGCGAGGCGCTAACTTGCCGACCCCGTCAAGCGTGAGATCGGAAGGCGAGTCGATATAGTGCCATCGCCCCGGCAGGGGCCGCAGGGCTTCATCAAACAGGCGCCGGTTCCACGGCTTGCAACCCAGCACCAGATAAGTCTTCGGCTTGCTTGTTCCCGATGTCTTCATCGATTTCGATATTGATCGAGCCGAGTCAATCTGCATTCTGGATTACGACGGATCAGAGAAGACCCTTCGACCGCAGTTTTTCTTCCTGTTGCGGTCGCGCGGCTGCCCACTCTTCCTGCAGTATGGCGAGGCAGACGACGTCCTGGAACTCATCTCGTTTCCATATGTGCTTCCGAAATAATCCTTCCTGCACAAAACCGAAACGGCGATGCATTTCAACCACGCCCTTATTGAATGCCAGCACTTCGCAGCAAAGTTTCTCGAGTTTCAGCTCGTCAAACACATAGTTCAATACTGCGTACTCAACGCAGGTGCCCACGCTCTTGCCCCGAACATTGGGACTCACCACGTAGAAACCCCAATAACATCGTCGATTCGTCCGGTCGATGGCATATAGATAAGCGACCCCCACATCTTCGCCGTCGCACGCGATGACCCAATACTTGCACGTGGGATCTTTGAGAACACGCGAAAACCAGGCCGCATGTTCCTCGGGACTGATCACATGGTCGGTGTACATGTAATCGGACACTTTCGACAGGTTACGCCATTCGCGAATCATATCCGCGTCGTCAGGACGAACGTCTCGTAGAGAGGTCACGGACCCTCCTCAGTTTCCGAACTATCGTCGCCCATTAGTATCGATAGGACCCGCCTCGTCCCTCCGCGGTCCACCAACGCGCTCGCGGTCTGCGATAGAGTTTGCCTTTCCGAAGGCGAGTTTGCAAGGCTCGTGATCAGTTGCGCCATCTCGCCGATCGGGAATTGCGATCCGCCCGAAACCAGTTTCACGGCGCCGGCAGCGCGCAAAGCTTCAGCATTGAGGATCTGATTGTCGGCCACGACCACCAAAATCGCCGGAAGACCAAGCGCACAACACTCCCAACAAGTGGTTCCGGCGGCCGAAATCGTAAGATCGGCCCAGGACATCAGTTCCTGCATGTTCGCGACGTCCCTGAGAATGCGGCAACTGTGACTGGAGTTGGGGGCTAGTTCTGCGATGGACGCGCCATGCGGATTACTTCCTCCGGCGACCACCACCACTTGCAACTCCGCTACGGCTACTTGCTCAAGCGCTTCCACGACACGGCGCGTTACATTATCCGGGTCGCTTCCGCCCAAACTCACCAGAACCTTGCGGGCAACCGGCGGAATCTCCCGGGCGTCTTTCGCTGAAAAAAATTCGCGCCGCAAGAGGGCATACTTCGTACCGAGAAGAAGCCTCGTCGACTTTTCCCGGTCGTTGTAAAAAGATTCTCGCGCATGAATGTTCTGGTTCAGCACAATATCCGCAGCGTAGAGTCCAGCGTGGCCGTTGTCGTCGATGAACAGCACTTTCAGCCCCGCACCCGTCAACGCCATCTGGTAGTCGGCGCCGAAGCGATAACCGTCCACCACGACCCAGGAAGCGTGCTCGGCCTGGGCAAGCGCGATCGTCTCTTGGGCGTCGTCCACCGAGCCCGGCTCGGCCTTCAGCCGCAACATCTCCATGCCCTCGCGCTGTAAGCGTTCCCCCACAGCCGGGGTCGCTTCCGCCATGGCGAACACCGTGCGCCCGCCCGCGTCCTGCCAAGCTTGCGCCAGCGCCAGGCAGCGCATCACGTGGCCCGTGCCAATCGCGACGCTGGTATCTGCGCGAAAAAGGAGTGGACGAGAGTTCAGTGACCGAGAAAGTGGTGCCCGAAGGAGTGGTGAACCAGGAATCATCAGCCTTCGTGCAGGGCTTTCTGCATGACAGATCGATTCAGCTCCATCAACTGCGGCTCCCGATCGAGAAGATCAAGCACATCCTGCCAAAGAAACGTGGGATTGTTCGTGAGTCGCACATAAATGGCCCGAACGAATTCCAAATCCTCAGGAGTATCGACGGTCCACCGATGGCTGCTGTAGTCGGCATCGCCAGTCACTGACAAAAGCCTGAATTCTGCCGGATGCTCGTAGATGTACGGCGTAACGTGCTCCCGCTCATAACCCTTTCGCGCCCCCTGCCAGGCCCGCCCCAGCGCGGCAACTGACATGACTTCCGTATCCAACCCGCGCGGGTACGTTCGCACCAGGGCGTTGGAAGCGTAGTCGGGACCAGCCTCCAGAAATGCGGCGATCGTCTTGTCAGTAATTTCCGGATCGATCAATGGACAATCGGACGTTATCCGGACCACAACTTCCGCCTTGGCCAGTTGCGCCGCGCGGAAATAGCGATCCAGCACGTCATCCTGATCACCACGCGAGACCAGAACCGAGAGACCGCGGCACTCCTTCACGATCGCATCGTCGGCAGGGCGATCCGTGGTCGCCACCAGGACTTCGTTAATCAGCCGCGCCCGCCGCAGACGATTCACCACACGAACCAGCACGGTTTCGCCCTCCAGGTCCTTGAGTACCTTGCCGGGCAGACGCGTGCTCCCCATGCGTGCCTGAATGATGGCAACTACCTTCAACGCGCCTCCGCGTTCCTGCCTGCGACTTCGGCTGCAACTTCAGCTGTAACTTCCCACGATTTTCCTCACTGCTTCGATCACATCCTCAGCATCCTGATCGCTCATACTGTGAAACATGGGCAGGCTGATCAGCCTGGCATAGCTGTCTTCAGCCACGGGAAATTCCCCGCCCTTATATCCAAAACGCTCGCGGTAGTAAGGGTGCTGATGTACCGGAATGTAGTGCACGTTCACGCCGATATTCTCGGCCCGCAAGGCCCGGAAGATCTGTGCACGATCGGCCGTCAGCTTCTCGACATTCAGCCGAATGGGATACAAGTGCCACGCCGGATTTGCCTCAGGCCGCACCGTCGGCGGAATCACTCCGGGAATTTCGCGGAACGCCGCCGTAAAGCGCGCCGCGATTTCACGCCGCCGCGCCAGATTCGCGTCCAGCCGTTTCAACTGCTCAATCCCCAGCGCACAAACAATATCGGGCAATCGATAGTTGAATCCGAGCAGGACCATCTCGTAGTGCCACTGACCGGCGGTCTGCCGCTGACGCGCATCGCTGGAGATTCCATGATTCCGGAAGCGCCGCAACGTCTCGGCAAACTCTGGATTATTGGTCGCGACCATGCCGCCTTCCCCGGTTGTGATGTGTTTCACCGGATGGAAGCTGAACACAGTCATGTCAGCGATCCCGCCCACGCGGCGACCATGGTACTCCGCTCCCAGGGCGTGACAGGCGTCTTCGATCACGATCAACCCGTGCGCCCGTGCGATCTCGAGGATCGGCGTCAGGTCCGCCGGATGCCCCGCGTAGTCCACGGGAAGAATCGCGCGCGTCTTCGGAGAAATCTTTTTTTCGACTTCCCCGGGATCGAGATTGAGCGTATCCCGGCTGACGTCCGCGAAGACCGGAGTTGCCCCCTGATACAAAACGCAATTCGCCGTGGCGGCGAACGTCAGGGGAGTGGTAATCGCTTCGTCGCCGGACTTGAGTCCAGCCGCAAATGCAGCCGCATGCAAGGCAGCCGTGCCCGAACTGAAACTTACCGCATGCGCGGCTCCCACGCGCGCCGCGAAGGCCTCTTCAAACTCGGCAACCTTGGGCCCCGTCGTTAGCCAATCTGACCGCAGAACATCGACTACAGCCTGAATGTCGGCCTCGTCCACCGCCTGTCGCCCATAAGGAAGGAAACTCGCGCGCACGGGCGAGCCTCCGTTGATGGCAAGGGTGCGCGGGCTGACCGACGTCGCACTCATAATCTCTGCACTCATATCCCGGCACTCATGAGCCCGGCGTTAGGCTGGAACCCGCGCCGGGACCGGCTGTTCCTCAGGCGCGGCCGGAGAAACTAATTCCTGCAATTCGCGGTTCGTAAGCCAGCGTTCGTTGGTGTCGCTGGCGTACCGGAAGCCTTCCGGCAAGGGCCGTCCCTGCACCCAGTTCTCGCGCCGCCACCAGGGATGCGAAGGCTGAATAATGTAGCGGTCATCGACCTCGAGAGTATTCCGCGCTTCGTCTTCCGAGACCAGCACTTCGTGCAGCTTCTCTCCCGGACGAATCCCGATAGTCTCGATCTCGCACCCCGGTGCAATGGTTTCCGCCAGATCGACCAGACGCATGCTGGGAATCTTAGGGACAAAAATCTCTCCGCCGTGCATCTGCTCGATGCTGCTCACCACAAACCGAACGCCCTGTTCCAGGGTGAGCCAAAAACGGGTCATGCGCGAGTCGGTGAGCGTGATGCGACCGCGGAGCTTCTGCTCCTGAAAAACCGGAATGACACTGCCCCGGCTTCCCACCACATTTCCGTAGCGCGCGCAGCTGAAGCGTGACTCCTGATCGCCCGCATACGCGTTCGCCTGCACGAACATTTTCTCCGCGCAAAGTTTCGTCGCACCGTAAAGATTGATCGGATTAACTGCCTTATCGGTACTCAGCGCCAGAACGCGCCGCACCCCCTGATTGATGGCCGCATCAATCACGTTTCGCCCGCCCATGATGTTGGTCTGAATGGCCTCGAACGGGTTGTACTCGCAGGCTGGCACCTGCTTCAGCGCGGCCGCGTGAATCACGATCGTGATTCCGGCAAAAGCGCGTTCCAAACGACCCGGGTCCCGCACATCACCCAGAAAATAACGCAGGCTGGGATGGTCCAGTCCCGCGGAGCGCATGTCATGTTGCTTGAGTTCATCGCGGCTGAAGATCACCAGGCGCTTCGGCCCGTACTCCTTCAGCATGATTTCAACGAATTTCTTCCCGAAAGACCCGGTCCCGCCCGTTACCAAAACTGACTGTTCCGACCAATTCATCCCATCCGCCTCATTCCCACAAAAGTCAGCCAACCTGCGCGAAACCACGGTTGCCCGCTAGTATAGCGGACTTTCCCGAAA
>Ga0187859_10002047_pt1 | contig 12697 bp, 12 predicted proteins | sample June2016WEW_10_1_2_FD_133019 | JGI IMG/M metagenome (GOLD analysis project Ga0187859, IMG submission 133019) | Peatland microbial communities from SPRUCE experiment site at the Marcell Experimental Forest, Minnesota, USA - June2016WEW_10_10 | ecosystem: Environmental > Terrestrial > Soil >...
CGGCACGCCGCCATCGCCCGTCATCGACGTCTTCTGGACGCCGCAGTCGCCATCGCATTGCCTGCCCCGTTCGCCGCGGTGGCCGCTGTGCCCGATCGGGAGGGGCTGGGCTGAAGCTTCGGCGACGACGCCGCCAGACGAAAGACTTCAACCACGAGATGGCTGTAGTGGTGCGGCAAGGCGGCTCCGCCATGCGAGCTTTATGTGATTGCCTGCCGAGAGGTCGCCCTGCCCCGGTTGCCGCGAACGCCGTGGACTGAAGTGAAGGAGATCGTGCCGTGCCAGCTGACGAAGACACGCCGCGACGGCATCGATCGCTGGATAAGGGCCGGATGGAATCATTCAGCGACGGCATATTCGGATTCGCCGCGACACTGCTGGTAATCGGCATCGTGCTTCATCCGCCGGGCACACCGCTGCACCAGGTGCTCGGTGCCTGGCCCGCGTTCGTGGCGTACATCATCAGCTTCCTGACGATCGGCGCCGCCTGGCTCGCTCACACCGGACTGACCGACCGGCTCGCGCAGGCCGACTCGATCTTCCTGCGGCTGAACTTGCTCCTGCTGCTCATGGTGGCCTTCCTGCCGTTCCCGACCAGGCTCGTCGCCGGCGCCCTGGATAACGCCAGCGGCGAACGGGTGTACGTCACCATGTACGGGCTCACGTTCCTGGTGATCCGCCTCCTGGGGGCGGCGCTGGACCGGTATGCGCGGCTCGCGCACCTCTACGCGCCACGCGAAGACGGCGGGGAGCTGCACAGCGACAGGCGGAAACTGCTGCCCGTCGTCATCGGGTATGTCATCGCCATCGTCATCGGGCTCGCCGTGCCGGTCGTGGCGGTGGTGTTCTACTTCGGCATCGCGGTTTACGCGATCGTGCCGTTTCGGAAGGTCGCAGGGCTGCTGACCGGGCGCTCATAGCTCACGCGGCAGCGCGTCAGTGCTACCCAGCCAGGACCAGGGCAATACCGGCGTAGAGCGGCAAGCTTTACGGATCGCCCGCTGCGTCGCCTCTGGGTACCGTAGTGGCATGGCATGCAGGGTGAGCGAGCTGGTCATCGACTGCGTTGATCCGGCTCGGCTAGCGACCTTCTGGTGTGAGGTGCTCGGGTTCGTTGAGCTCGAACGAATAGAGGGCAGTATCGAGATCGGCCCGGCGGAGACGGGATTTGGCGGTCTACAGCCTACGATCGTGCTCTCGCCCTGTCCGACGGCCAAGGCCGGGAAGCTTCGCTTGCACTTCGACGTCAATGCGACCGACCGCAGTCAGGAGTCTGAGCTCGGTCGGCTAATTGCCGCCGGTTCTCGGCCGGTGGATATCGGGCAAAAGGGCGACGAAGGATGGCACGTACTCGCCGATCCTGAGGGCAACGAGTTCTGCCTTCTGCGCACCCAGTTGCCATCATTACGCACAGGTCCATTTGCGCCCTAACAAATGACATATCCATGGGCTGTCGCCAAAACAGGTCGCCCGGGTGAAATACGCCGCTGGGCGGCGGAGCTGGTGGCGGGCGAGTCGGCCTGTAGGCCGGGTCTTGTGCTCGGGGATCGCTGACCTTGGCTGATACGGGCTATCTGCAGGCTGACCTGGGGTTGCGATCTCGACTGTACCTGGTGGTGAGTGGCGCCCCGGCGCCCGAGGGAATTCCCGCCTTGGTGTCTCCGCTACGCCAGCGACCGGGGCCTCGCTTAGCCTGGCAGAGAGGAAGTGAGGGCGATGAAAGCGATCGACATCATCATCGGAGTCGGCTGGATCCTCTTCTGGGCCTACTGGCTCGTGATGGCCGCCACCGCCAAGGCTGGGCGGTCCCGGTGGGCACAGTTCGCCGGGGTCCGGGTGGTAATCATCCTCGTCATCCTGCTCCTGCTCCGGCTGCGGGTCCTCAAGGATCACGGGGCAGCTACGGGCAATCCGTGGCTGCTCGGCATCGGCCTGGCCATCTTCGTCCTCGGCCTGGCGCTTGCCGTCTGGGCCAGGGTGTTCCTCGGCCGCAACTGGGGAATGCCAATGTCTCAGAAGGCCGACCCCGAGCTGGTCACGACCGGCCCCTACGGGAAGATCCGCCACCCCATCTACAGCGGCATCTTCCTCGCCATGGTCGGCACCGCGATAGCGGTCAGCCTCTACTGGCTGGTCGCGGTCGCGATTCTCGGCGCCTACTTCCTCTTCAGCGCCGTCACCGAGGAACGCACCATGGCCAAGGTCTTCCCCGCCGCCTACCCGCCCTACAAGCACGCCACGAAGATGCTCATCCCGTACATCCTGTGATGGCGAGGGCCACGCACTTGCTGACCGCAGGCGCCAAAAATGGCTCTCCGTCGCCGGTCAGCGGTATGGGTGGCGGGCGAGTCGGCCTGTAGGCCGGGTTCTGTCGCCCGCACTTTCCTGACCAGCGCTCACTTCTCTCGCAGGCTATCTGACCTGCACTTTTACCCGTCAACGGTTGTCAGCGTTCGTTGCCCGTGCGTGGTCTCGGGCGGAACTGTGACGGAACTGGCTCACCCAAAGATCACCCTGTCCCAGTCGGCGGAGACAGGTCAGCGGCGGCAGCCGGGGCGCGTCCGGTTCGCCGTTTTGCTCACAATTTGGGCGGATATGACACGATCGAGGGACGAAAGGGTTACGGATCAGTAACCTTGAGCCTGCCCGGCCTGCGCGCTGATACAACGGCTCGTCAGTCCAGGATCGGTCGCAATGCCCAGGGGGCAATAATGAACACCGGGCACGTCCGCGCGGCAGCGCTCGCCGCGGCAGTGATCATGATGCTGGCCGGGTGCGCCGCCGCGCAAGGCGACGCGGGGCTCGCCGCGCTGACCAAGCCCGGCGACCGGAACGTCACGGTCGCCGCCATACCCTCAGCCGACCTGGCCGGCCTGTACATCGCGCAGGATGAGGGGCTTTTCGCCCGGCAGGGGCTGCACGTGACGATCAAGACGATAGCCAGCACCAAGGCGGTTATCGCCAGTCAGCTGAACGGCCAGGTCGACATCGGCGCGGGCAGCTATGTCGGCTACGTCGCGGCGCAGGCGGCGGGCGCCAGGTTCCGCATTCTCGCCGAGGCTTCCACCCTCTCGCCGCACACGCGCGTGCTGCTCACCACTGCCGGCTCGCGCATCACGACCCCGGCCGGGCTGGCCGGCCAGAAGATCGCGGTCAACGGCACCAGCAGCATCGGTACCCTGCTGATCAGCACGCTGCTCGCCGAGAACGGGATATCGCCGGCCCAGGTGCGCTTCGTCACCGACAAGCAGGGCTTCCCCGATATGGCGGGACAGCTCCAGCGGGGGCAGTGGGACGCGGCGTTCCTCGCCGAGCCCTACGCCACCAAGGCCGAAGAGGACTACGGCCAGGTGGAACTGGCCGACCTGGATCAGGGCGCCACCATGAACTTCCCGATCGATGGGTATGTCGCCACCCAGGCGTGGGCGCGGCAGCATCCGCAGACAGCGGCCGCGTTCGTGCGGGCGATCGAGGAGGGGCAGGCGCTCGCCCAGGACAATCCCAGCGCCGCCCGGGCGGCCATGGGGAAATCCGATCAGCTGCCGCGCGAGGTGACCGCGGTCATGTCGCTGCCCGACTTCCCCGTCGGCCCGGTTAATGAGCAGCGCATGCAGCGCACCGCCGACGCCATGCTCCAGTTCGGCGTCCTTGCCCGGCAGTACGCCGCCGAAGTCCGGCAGGGCACCCTGATAAGATCGATGATCTCCCCCAGCTGAGCCGTCGCCTGAGTCATCCACCGGCAGCTTCGGCTTCCGCCGCGGGTGGTGCCCTGCGGCCGGCATGTGGCGGAGAGGCACGGGCTGGCTTTGCCGGGCTGCGCGATTGCCGGGGTTACGGGCCGGGACCGGGATCGCTGGCGGGACGACGGCGGGCGCGTCCTTGGGGTGCTAAGTCCTGGACCATGAACGCGATCCACGACATCGACGCGCTCAGCATGGCCGTCCCGTACTGTCACGTCGTTGTCCCCGACCGCGAGATGGACAACCTTCTGTCGCGCTCTGGTACTGGGCCTCGCTATGGAACGAAGATCAACACAGTCTACGGCCGTCTATTCGTTCAGGTCAGGCGCTTACGTGGACGGCTGCAGATTCCCCTGAACACGCACGGACTGCAACCCAAATTGCAACTCACGTTGCCAGACTCCACTTGCCCTGGAAACCGGCCCCCGTGACCACCCGCACCATTCAGGAGAAGGCCCGGGCCCGGTCCGGGCAGGCTCGCCCAGCCGGATGACCGTGCCGAGCACAAGCGTCGGGCGGCGACACTCGTTCAGAACGACAGTGTCCCGCTCTCCACGAACTTGTCCACCTCGTGGAGCGGCGTTTGCGTGAGCGAGCAGCTGCCGTCCGGGTTGCGGGCCAAAAGCGCCCGGCCGCTGACCGTCCCGGTGAAGCTGCCTGTCGCGCCGGCGAACCGCCCGGTGCCGCCGGTTACTTCCCAGGTCACCTGCTCCGTCCCGGTGAACAGGCAGCTGTGCGGGTTGACAGAGAATGACAGGCTCTCGGGTACGAGTGTGTTGACCAGGTGCAAGGTGCCTTTGGGGAAGAGCAGATCGTCCCGGCTGACACCAGCGGAATCGGCGGGCACGAGCTCGGCGAACCGGCCGACGCCGCGGAACATCCCCTTGGCGACCACCACGCTGCTGACGACCGTACGGGTGTTCGTACCCGGCACGGCCGCGAACACGATGATGCCGCCGAACGTCTCGCTTCCGCTCGCCGCCGCGACCGCGGGAATGGCTGGCGCAACGGAGATAGCCAGCGCGGTCCCAGTGACCAGCAGCGCCCCTTTCACGAGTCGTTTCATGCTTGCCCCTCTCCTAGCGTCCAGGTATGACGCCGTACAGTGCGACATCTGGCCTCAGGTAATCCTCATCATGCAGAGCCGAGCGCCTCCTGTCACGGCCTGCTGCTCAAGAGAGCGCCGGGCGGATCGTTGGTGGCCTGCCCGTCGGCAGGTGAGCCGGTACGTCTGATCTCCTCGGTGTGAACTAGTGGCGGGAAGGTCGATAAAGGTCATACGAGCACGTCAGACGGCCAATGCCGTTTAATTAAGGTTCCGGCCGGCACGGGTAGTCGTCTATTTCGTGATGGCTCTGGCGCTGTTCTACAGCGATGGCTACGAAGAGGTAATGCGCAAGCTGGCCGACGGGCTGGAATACATGGGAACCTGGCGGCGGGAGTGGAAAATGCCAACCCCGGGCGGGCTGTGCCAGGCCAGGCAGCGGCTTTCACTCAAGAGTGCGTGGCGGATAGCGGCCCTCCGCGTCTGTCACGCCGGTGCGATGGCAGTGCGGGCGTTGGTAGAACCCTGTCACCACGGGGCTATTTGGAAGGCCGGCCCCTGGTCAGCCGCCTTGGTCGAGGATGCGGTGGGCTTGACTGGTTAGGCAGGTCTGTCTGCGGGGCCTTCGGGAAGCGGCCTCGGCTCGTCGTCGAGCCAGGCGTTGAACAGCGCCAGTCGCTGGATGACGTCGCTTGCGGGCTGGCCGGTTGCGGTGGCGCACCAGTCGAGCAGGATCTGGGCGACGATGGCGTGCATCATGGTCTCGCGGCTGCGCAGCTACAGCGGGCATTGCCTTGATGATGCCAGTTCCGCGTGGCCTGCGCGGGTTCAGCCAAGATAACTACTTACCAAGAGAGTACTTTTGGAGTATTCTCTCGGTTGTGAGTGTTCCGCTGACGCTGCTTGGCCTGCTGGAGCGGGGGCCAAGTCACGGATATGACCTGAAACGGGACTACGACGCGTACTTCGGGCGGGGCAGGCTGCTGCGTTACAGCCAGGTGTACGCGACCTTGTCCCGGCTGGCCAGGGACGGGAAGGCGATCCCCGGGCCGGTCGAGCAGGGGGCCGGGCCGGAACGGCGCCGGTACGTCATCACCGAGGCGGGCGCCGCGGAGGTGGAGCGGTGGCTGGTCGAGCCGGCCCCGCCGGAGCCGGACCTAACCAGCGAGCTGTTCGCCAAGGTGGTGCTCGCCCTGATGCTCGGCCGCCCGGCCAGCAGCTACCTCGACAAGCAGCGGGCGGCGCACCTGCAGCGGATGCGCGAGCTCACCGAACTGAAGCGGGACGGGGAGCCCCTTGACGTGCTGCTCGCCGACCACGCTCTCTACCGGCTGGAGGCTGACCTGCGATGGATCGACCACACCGCGGCCCGGCTGGACCTGCTCGAACGGGCGGTGCGCCGGTGACCGCGAACCTCCCCGCCGCTGCGGAACCCAAGACCGGGAACATCGTCGAGGCGCGGGACCTGGTGAAGTCGTTCGGCGAAACGCCGGCGCTGCGCGGCGCCTCGCTGGGAGTCCGGCGGGGCGAGATCGTGGCGGTCATGGGGCCGAGCGGATCGGGCAAGTCCACCTTGCTGCACTGCCTGGCGGGCATCCTGGTCCCCGACCAGGGGCAGGTCTGGTTCGCCGGGCAGCGGCTGGATGCCCTGAGCGACGAGCGGCGCAGTACGCTGCGCCGGGACCGGTTCGGGTTCGTGTTCCAGTCCGGCCAGCTGGTCCCCGAGCTGACCGCGGAACAGAACGTCGCGCTGCCCCTGCTGTTGTCCGGTACCCGCCGCAGCCCGGCGATGACGGCGGCCAGGAAGTGGTTCGCCGTGCTCGGCCTGGACGGGCTCGAGGGCCGCAGGTCCGGGGAGTTGTCCGGCGGGCAGGCCCAGCGCGTCGCGCTGGCCCGCGGCCTGGTCGCCGAGCCTGAGGTGCTGTTCGCCGACGAGCCGACCGGGTCGCTGGACTCGGTGTCCGGCGAGCTGGTGATGGACCTGCTCACCGCTGGCGCCCGTGAGCACGGCACCACGGTCGTCCTGGTCACCCACGACGCCCGGGTCGCCGCCTACGCCGACCGCGAGGTTGTCGTCAGGGACGGCAGGGTCGGCACGCTCACCGGGGCCCAGCCGTGATCGGGCTCGGATTGCGGCTGGTGGTCAGCGGCCGCGAGGCGCTCACCCGGCTGGTCGTCCTGGCCGTGGCGGTCGGCCTGGGCGTCGGGCTGCTGCTGACCGCCGTGGCCGCGACCAACGCGGTCACCACCTGGAACGCCCGCCACGCGTGGTTCTGGACCGGCACCGCGTGGGTGGCCCCCGGCCCGGCGGCGGGCGTCGCCCCGCTGTGGTGGCACCCCGGCGGTGACATCTTCGACGGCCAGACGATCAGCCGGTTCGACGTGGCCGCCACCGCTGCCACGTCGCCTGTGCCGCCGGGCATCCCCCGGGACCCGGGACCGGGCCAGTACTACGCCTCCCCTGCGCTCGCCGCGCTGTTGCGCGCCGCCCCGGCGAACCAGCTGGCCGGCCGCTACCCCGGCCACCTGGCCGGGGTGATCGGCGACGCGGGGCTGCCGTCGCCGGACTCGCTGGTCCTCATCGTCGGACGCACCCCGGCGCAGCTGGCGCACACCCCGGACAGCGTGCAGGTGACGTCGATCTCCACAACGGAGCTGGGCTGGCCGGCCCCCCGGACGGAGGCTAACCCCAAGGGCCTGACCTACGCCCCGGCCGACCCGGGAGGCGGGCATAACGCCATCGACCTCATCCTGTCCGTCGTGGCGCTGGCCATCCTGGCGCCGGTGCTGATCTTCATTGCCACCGCGACCCGGTTGTCGGCCGCCCGCCGCGAGCAACGGTTCGCGGCGATGCGCCTGGCCGGCGCGACCCGCAGGCAGGTCTCCCTGCTCGCCGCCACCGAATCGACCGTGGCTGGGATCCTGGGGGTGGCCGCCGGGTTCGGGATCTTCTTCCTGCTGCGCATCCCGGTCGCGGGCATCCCGTTCATCGGCCAGCCATTCTTCCCCGCCGAACTGTCGCTCAGCCTGGCGGACATCCTCGCGGTCGCGATCGGCGTGCCCGTCTTCGCCGCCGCGGCGGCCCGGCTGGCACTGCGCCGGGTGCACATCTCCCCGCTCGGCGTCGCCCGGCGAGCGACGCCGAAGCCGCCGCGGGCCTGGCGGGTGGTGCCGCTGCTGGCCGGCCTGGCCGAGCTCGGCTTCTGGACCGTCCACGGCCACCCGGCCTCCATCCCCGGGCAGATCCAGGCGTTCTTCTCCAGCTTCCTCCTTGTCATCGTCGGCCTGTTCATCGCGGGCCCGTGGCTCACCATGGCCGCGGCCAGGGCCATGGCCCGGTGGACCAGCCGCCCCGCCTCGCTGATCGCCGCCGGCCGCCTGGCCGACGACCCCAGGGCCGCCTTCCGCGCCGTCAGCGGCCTCGTGCTCGCCCTGTTCATCACCACCGTGGCCGTGGTGGCGATCACCACGCAAAACGCCAAGGATCTCACCCGGTGGGGCAGCGCCGCGGAAACGAACGTGCTGACCGGCCAGGTATCGGCATCGAACCAGGTGGCCGGCAACAGTGGCCCCGGAATCACTGCGGGCACGGCGCGCCCGGGGCCGGCCGCGCCTGCCGCGCCGCTGACGGCACAGCTGAGCGGGATCCCCGGCGTGCAGGGGGTGCTCGTGGTCCGCGCGGTCCCACGGCTGACCATCGGTGCGGCATTTCACAAGCTCGGCGCCAGTCAGGGCAGCACCGGTCCGTTCCCGGCCGGCGTGGTCTCGTGCGCGCAGCTCGCGGCCGTCCCCGCCCTGGGCCGCTGCCCGGCCGGGGCGACAGCGGCGGCGTTCCCTTCAGACGGGTTCAACGGCCCTCTGTTCGGTATAGACGCCACCACGATCACCTGGCCAGCCGCGAACGTCGCGGCCGCGCGGCTGAACACCCTCGGCGTGGACGCCATCAACGTGGCGACGAACGGCAGCACGCCGGCGGTCGAGCAGGCAAGAACGGTGCTCGAAAACGCACACGCCTACCCCGGCGTCAGCACGCCGTCCACCCTCGGCGACCTGATCGCGCAGGACAACTCCACCAACAGCGACTACCAGCAGCTCGCGAACGTGGTGATCCTGGTCAGCCTGCTGATCGCCGGCTGCACGCTCGCCGCGGGCATCGCGGCCGGGCTCGCCGACCGCAAGCGGCCGTTCAGCATGCTGCGGCTCGCCGGCGCCAGGCTCGCCACGCTCCGCCGCGTCGTCGCACTCGAAGGCGCCGTACCGCTGCTCGCCGTCGCCGCCGTCGCGATCGGCACCGGATTCGCCGGCGCCGCGATGTTCGCCACCGAGGCGCAGCAGCACCCGATGGTCGCACCCGGCGCCGCCTACTACCTCCTCATCGCGGGCGGGATCATCGTGTCCCTCGGCATCATCGCGGCCACCTTCCCGCTGCTGGCCCGCATCACCGGACCCGAAGTCGCCAGAAACGAATGAACCTGCTCTCCCGGGGCGCAAGCAGCCCTCCGAACGGGTTCCTGCTTCGCGCCACGGCGTTCCGCGCGAGCATCCGGCTGCTTCCTTCGCGGGGTGCTCACCTTCCGTAACGGCCGTCGTCTGCGCCGGCTCTCGTGCTCGGCGTGCCGTCATGCCTATTCCGGGCGGCGTGACGGTGCCTGTCCGGCTGGGCTGCTGAGAAGGTTGCGGGCGGCGTTTGCGTAGGCCATCGCGTTGGTGTGGTCGATGTTGAAGACCAGGGACAGATGGAGAGGGTCGGCGCCGGTGGCCAGGGCTTCGTGCAGGATGCGGTCACGCCGGATGTGTTCGAGGCAGATGCCGCGCAGCTGGTGCTTGTCGAGGTAGTCGGGGGAGACCGGTCTGGTGCCCAGGGCGCTGATGCGCGAGACCAGGACGTGCCGGTTGGCGGTGTCCGGCCAGGTGGCGCGCCGGTATCCGAGCCAGGCCAGCAGGGCGTTGTGGGTGGGCTCGCCGAGGCGCTGCCGGTGGCCGGCGAGGGTGATGCGCCGGTTGGGCAGGTCGATGTCGTCCAGGGTGAGTTCGCGGATGGCCTTGGGGTGGGCGGCGTGCACGGCTGCTAGCGCGATGGCCAGGCGCTGGGCGGGAGTCACGGCCGCCTGCTGGACAGCCTGGATCTCCTCAGCAGTCATGGGCAGCAGGGTGCGCTCGGTTCCCCGGCCGCCGCTGAGGTGCCGGGTGGGGTCGGCGAACGTCAGGCCGCGTCGTTTCGCGAACCGGAACAGCGAGCGCAGCGCGGTGATGGCGTTGTAGCGGCGGTGGCCGTGCAGCGGCTCCAGGACCGTGTCGATGTCACCGGAGGTGATCTCCCGCAGGTGGCTGCGTGTTGCAGCCCAGCAGTCGATGAAGGGCCGCACGATGCCGAAGTGGACCCGCAGGGTGGTGTGCGACCGGGGGCGGGTGCGGGCGTCACCGTCGAGCAGCACCACCAGCCAGGCACCGACGTTGCGGCGGAAGCCGGCGGGCAGTTCGCCGGTGCGGCGGTCGATCCAGGTGCGGATCGCCGCGGTGGTGTCGTCGTGCAGTAGCTCCAGCTCGGCGAGGACCTCAGCGATCTTGGTGGCTGAGCTGTGGCTGCGTGGCCGCACCCGTTGGCGGACCTGCGACAGCGGGACCGGGTCGTCGTCGGTGTTGCCGTCCAGGACGGCTTTCAGGCCGTAGAACACGCCAGTGGCCGTCGCGGCAGACCAGCCGCGGGCCTCGGCCAGATCGATCGCGCAGCGGGTCGCGGCGAGCAGCAGCGGGGTATCGCAGCGCTGTATCAGCATCTCCGGGGTAACGTGCTCTGCTGGGCGGGTCACGTCAGGGCCCACCATCCGGAAGCCGGCATCCTTATGCGGGTGGCCGGTCACCGGGGTGGCAGGGACCGGCCGGTCCGGGGCCTGGGCGTGACGGCGCGAGCTTCCGCGACAGCGCCGGCGCTTTCGCTGGCTGCGGGCTCTGGCCCGGCCACTGGCTCGGGCAGCAGCAGTTCGCCGATGTCGCAGCCGAGTACCGCGCACATGACGTCCAGCTCGTCGAGCTTGACCGTGTTCGGTTGGCCGGACCACAGGCCCGACATCTTCCCCGCACTGATCACCATGCCGCGGGAGGCGAGCAGCCGCTGCAATTCGCTGGCCTTCCAGATGCCGCGGTTGGCGGCCGCCAGCCGCAGGTTCCACTTCATCTCGCCAGTCCCTTCCATCGGTCAGCGGCGTGCTGCTGCCCCGCGACCCAGGCGTCCTCGACATGTGTGCCGTGCACGTGGACGTACCTGGCGGTTGTCCCGGTCCAGGAATGTCCTAGTAGCTCCTGGATGGCGAACAGGGCCATCCCGGCCTGGTAGAGCTGTGAGGCGCAGTAGTGGCGCAGGACATGGGGGGTCAGCTTGCCTGACCAGGCGGGCAGGTGGCGGTCGGCGGCCTCGGCCAGCGATCGGCGGAACACGTCGGCGGTCGCTCGCGAGCAGGATCCGTCTTGGCATTTGCGCTCGGACGGGAACAGCGGGGCGCCGGGCCGGTCGTGGTCGTCATCGAACTGGCCCCACACGTCCTCGATGAACCAGCGCAGGTTGCGGTCGGCGCCGTTGATCAGCGGGACCAGCCGCGGCTTCGGCCCCTTCCTGCGGGATCCCTTGCCGTGGCGGACGTTCAGCTTGCCGAACCGGCCCAGTTCCCAGCGCACGTCGTCCAGGTCGAGCATGCGGACCTCGTTGACCCGCAGGCCGACGTCGGCCTCCAGCCGGGCAGCCGCATAGTTCCGGGCGGCCGGGGCGAACTTCCGGCAGGTCGCCAGCTCCTCGCACCACCCGGCGAACAGCCGCCCGATCTCCGCCTCGGCCGGGGGGACGCGCAACTGCGGGTCGACCGAGGCGCGCGGCCGGTTCATCTCATCCAGCGGGCACTCGGCCACGCGGCCCGTCAGGTTATGGATCTCGGCCTTGTGCCGCAGCTCCAGGAACTGGAAGTACACCGTCAGCGCGGCCGCCCGCCCGGTGCGTGTCGACGGCTTCGCGTCCCGCAGCACCTTGCCGAAGTAGGCGTCGGCGTCCTCGGGCTGCATCTCCCACAGGGGCCGGCCGAACCAGGCCCGGATCAGGTCCAGGTGGCCGGTGTCATTGCGGATCGTGCTGTCGGCTAGCCCTGCCGACGCCCGCGCCAGGACGAACCCCGCCAGCACGTCGGTCTCGAAGTCCGCGACCTCATCCGTGCTCGACGGTACCCGCAGCTCGCGCATGTCACGCACCAGCGCCAGCGTCAACCCGCACCCCCCGTCTTCATCCTGGGGTGCAAGCTATCACTGCGGGCGACGGTCTTTCACGGAGAGTGACGAAATATCATTCCGGCGTGTCGGCGGATCCGACGGCACCGGAAGCCCTGCGCCAGGCCCGATCGGGGACAGCGGGACGCTAGCGGCTAACCCTTGAACTCGACGACTGTTGCGTAGCCCGGGGTCGCTCATTACCAGCCGCTGCGGCGGCTGCTGACGGTCATGGCCGGTCCCCTTGCGGATGCATGACTCTCACGTCGTTCTCCAGCTCGCGGATTCGCTTCTCGGCTGCGGCCAGGCCCTGGCGGCTCAGCTCGCCGGCTGCGGCGAGATCCTGGCGCAGGCCGTCGACCTGCTTCTTCAGCCCATCGAAATAACCCCACAGGTCGGCCGGTGCCGGGTGCGCCGCGGCCAGGGGCGGTGCCGGGTGCGCGGCGGCCGGGGCCGGTGGTGCCGGGGGCGGTGCCGGGTGCGCGGCGGCCGGTGGTGCCGGTGGTGCCGGGTGCGCGGCGGCCGGGGCTGGAGGGGCCGGGGCCGGCCGGGGCGGCGCTGCTGGTGCCGGGGGCGGTGCCGGGTGCGCGGCGGCCGGGGGCGCCGGTGGTGCCGGGTGCGCGGCGGCCGGCGCCGGTGGTGCCGGGGGCGGTGCCGGGTGCGC